>SXGT01343003.1_pt1 | contig 13755 bp, 8 predicted proteins | sample 3176221 | NCBI WGS metagenome assembly SXGT01 (sample SAMN11356862, study PRJNA531348) | freshwater metagenome | isolation source: freshwater sample F1-120 | place: China: Fuxian Lake, Yuxi | collected 2017-12-25 | reverse complement strand
GGTCACGATGGCAGTCCAGGCGCCCGCCACCAGGATCGACAGCGTCCATTGGCGACGAAATACCTGGCAAATTGCATTCATCAGATCAGTTTTCATATCCATCTCCAGTTACGGCTTTGGCCGCTCGAAAATGCCTATCCACGGGTTGGTATAAGACCCATTGGGAAGCACCTGAATCAGACGCCAGCCCTGCTCGTAAAAGCGAGCCAAGGAAGCCTCCCCATGCTTGCCGCAGTGGAACGTGCTGTCGGCCAGAACTGGGGGCAGATTCTTGGGTTGCCGCAGCATGTCCGTTGGCGAGAACAAGCAGGCGGCAACCTCCATAGGTGCATTGTTCGCGTAGGCCGTCGGCATCAAGCCAAGGCAGGTCGTAATCATCAGGAACGCCCAATACCACTTCATGTCCATCTCCCTTTTATTTTGATGCCACTCGTTTTCGAGATTGTCGGAAGTCAGCGTAAGACTTGCAAGACCTTGCCGTTCCACAAATCAAGATTTCAATGTAGATGACCGGCCGAGTCACAGCACTTCTTGAACACAAGGCTACTTTCTCTTTGCCCCCGCGCCAATTAGTCCAAGCCGATGAATATCTCCTGTGGCAAAGCCCTGCCAGATTGCCGGAGTAACGGCCACAGATAGGCGACTGCTGGATGTCTGGAGCGATCCAGGCTGGGCGCGGCGGCGGGCAGTTGCGCGCAATACCGATCTTCCAGGCCGTGCTTTTCCAGCAATTCGGCGAGGACTGACGCCACCGGGGCGATGATGCTCTGCAAACCGGGCAGGGTAGCGGCGATCACCAAGCCCGCCGGGTCGTAATCGACGAATGCCCACACTGGCCGGTTCAGGGTTATCAGGAAATTCTGCGAGGCGTCGGCACGCGCTTCACCGCTACCTCCTCGCCACAACACCAGGGGGTTCGGGCCAGCGGTGGAGAAATCCAGTTGAACAGCATGGATGCGGTCGAAACATTCCCAGTTTTCCACCAGCAGGACCGTGTCGTGTTGGACAGTGCCAGCGATTTCCAGTGCGTCTGCTTCCAGGTGACAACGCGGCGGCAACAGGATGGGCTCACGGCCTATCAGCAGCGGCCGACCGGGCAGCGTCTTCACCGCGACGCGATCCCGCCGCGCCGGTCCGCCCGCCCATTTTTCATCGCGCCCCAGCGCCAGGCTTTCCGCCCGGGTCAGTCCGTCCCAGGCATCAGGTGGCGTTTCCGGCGGGATGCCCTGTGCCAGCAGCAATTCCCGGATTCGGGCCTTGGATGGCGCGTCAAAACAGCAGGTAGCGCCCTTGATCCAGCCGATGTTGTAGTCATCGAGAAAGCCGCGCAGAGTTTTCGAGCCGGTAAAGCGCTCTTCCTGAGACTGCACGACGCGCAGCAGCACCTTCACTAGTTGTTTTTCCATCCGTCCTACTCCGCCCGCCACACCAGCACGTCGCGCACCACGATATTGCCGGACAGTGGATGGTCCGGCGCGGCCTCCAACCTTTCGAAGTGGAAACGTTCGAGCCGGCGACTCTCCATGGCGGCTTCGTACAGCACGCAATGCAGCCAGATGTCACCGGGCAGATTATCGAAGCCGCATTGCGCTGCTTTCCAGGTCATCGCGGAGATCGGCGCATCGCTGGCGGTGACAGCGTACAGAAAACCGGCAAAAGCCTGTTGGTAAGGTTTGGGACTGATGACCACACTAGCGGACGGCGCGGCGCCGTCTTCCGCCAACACGCCGAGTTTCGCTTCCCGCTTCACCACGACCTTGGCGGCGGGCAGGGAGCGGGCCAGATCGGCCAGTGCTTCGCTGGTGGCGGAATCCGCCAAGTCCGGCCGGGCTTTCATCTTCAGCGGCTTGGCGCGTAGCGCCCAGGCGGGGGGCTCGGCCATTTCGTCCACGTCCGGCGCCACGTAGTCCGGGTTGCGCTTCAGGAACTGGGCGAAGGCGCGCAATCGCCGTGCCGCCGGCTCCACTTGGCGCAAACGGTAAAGGTAGGACTTGAGGATGTCGGTGATGTCCAGCAGGGAAGCGCGCCATTCCGGCAAACGTCCCGCTAACTGGGAACGAAAGGCCACGGCCAGCGATTCGCAGCCGGGCCGATCCTCCAACGACTCCGCCAAGTCTTCCATCTGCAAGTGGCGCAGGGCTTCGCTGATGCGTTCGGCGCGGCCGATGTAGTACTCGTTCTGGCGCTGTTTCTCGGCCAGGGTGCTGACATTGGCGAAACGGTTGTCCGCCAGCATGCGCAGGTATTGCAGGGCGTTGGATATGCTGTCCGCCAGGTCGAATACGGCGGAATTGAAGTTGTCGGCATAACTGTCCGCATCGTCCTGACGACCCTCTAGGTGAGCCTTCTCGGTTTCGTCGATGAGGAATGGCAGCCGCCCAGCCAGTTCTCCGATATTTGCGCCGACGGCGGCGTACATCCGCTCCTTCTGCAACACCTCATCCAGGTGGCGGGCCAGGGAAGATGCCAGACGGTAGCTGTCCTGGGTAAACGGCACCAGGGCGCGGTTCTGCTGAAGTTCATAGATGGCGCGGGCGTTGTCGTCCGATCTGCCGACGCTGCCTCGGTGGTAGGCCTCGGCCAGTACCGCGCGTTGGCGGTGCAGTGTCTCCAGATACTTGATGACCAGATCGGATGATGCACTCATAGCAGGCTGCCGGTTTCCGGCGACTCCTCGACGTCTTCCTGCACCGACTCATGCACCATGAGGAAATCCACCACTTCCTGCAGATACTCGACCTTGCCGGTGACTACGTAGATTTCACGCTCCGGGTTGGCCAGCATCAGGTAACCCTCGTCGCGCATTTTTTTCAATAGGCGTTCCAGTGCGGTGCGCAACGTGCCATCGCTGCTGGCCTTACCCAAGTTGACCAGCGTCTGCAGTTCGTTGCGCAGGCTGGCGTTCTCGTCGATGGCGGCGCTGAGGCGGTGCGTTTCGATGATGCTGCCGGGTGCGAGAAACTCCTCGTGCCCCAGGGCCTGCATGACATGCACGAAGAAACCCACCACCAGCCGCAGGTTGTGTTTGATCTCGGCGTACTCCTCCCGGATACCCTTGCGTTGCTCCGATTCCAGCCGGGTGAAGGCCACATACCAGGCGCTGCCGTGCCGCGTAGCGACCAAGCGCCGGCCCAGCCTGTTCAGGAAAACTTCCATCTCCTTGCGGTTGGCTTCGTCCTGGAGAAAACGATAAGCATCGGGCTGGCTGACTGCGCAGATGAACTGGCCGGAAAGCAGCAGGGTCATGGCCTGTTCAAACATGATCGTTCTCCTCCATCACCCGCACTTCCACCAGGCGCCGCCCTTCCTCGATGCTGAAGCGATGCGGGAACAGACGCAGCACATCCACATCCGGGTCCGGGAAGGCCGATACCAGGGTGATGGCGTTGCGCTGCAAGGTGGCCAGCAGGGCCTCGATGTTGCCGATGTCCAGATCCTTCAATTCGTCCAGCGCCCACACTACCTGCACCTGGGCATGGCGGCGGATGCGGTTGATGAAGGCGATGAAGATCACGCACAGGATCAGATAGGACAGGCCGTTGGAGGACACCCGCTCCAGATCGGCTGCCTTGCGGAACAGCCGGGTCTGGCCGTTTTCTACCACCTCGCCCTGGATGCGGATCAGGCTGGCGAGTTCCGCCCGGATGCCTTCTCGCACTTCCCAATGCGACAGCAGTTCGCGCAGGGTGGCGGCGAACTCGGGCGGCGGCAGTTCGTTGCCCTCCTGACCCAGCCACACCCGATGCGCCTCGGCCATGCCGTCGATGGCCTGCCAGTATTCCAGTTCCCGGATCACCGAGACGATCTGCACCGTAACCCGGGAAATGCTCTCGAAGGAGAGGCTATCGTCCAGGCTCTGTTGCAGTTCCCGGCTGAATTGCTGCACCTTGCGGTGAAAGCTTTCCATGTCCCGATGGAAGGCGACGATGGCGCCGGCGATCTGGTTCGCCTCGACTTGCAGGGTGCGGCGGTACTGGTCGTGATCGCTGGTGAACCAGGATTTGAACGCGGCGATCCAGGCCCGCTCCGAAGCATCCGGCCCCAAAGCCTGGCGGTGCGCGTCGTAGAACTGTTCTGGTGGCGTGCCACGGCGGGCGACGAAGGCGCGCTTGATCTCGCCGATATGCTTGCGCAAGGTTTCCAACTCTCGTGCCACGTCCCGCAGCCGCTCGTTGGCTTGCTGCGCCAGCAGTTCCAGCGTCCAGGCCGGGTCGAAGGACTGGCCCAATACTTCCGCATCCGGCGGATAGACGGCGACATGGATCAGGCGCTGACGCACTGTTCCCTGTTCCTGCTCCAGGTGCTTGAACGCCTTGTCCAGGGCAGCCACTTCCGCCTGCACCCGTTGCCGGGCGGCCTCACGCTCTGCCAGCAACTTGGCCAGCGCCGCTTTCTTGTCGGCTTCAGTGCGCCGCGCTTTGACGGCCTCCTGAGTTAATCCTTCCCGGCGCGGCCATTCCTGTTCCAGCCATAGCCGCCACTGAGTCACTGCCTCCCGCCAGTCTCTGGCCTCCTGAAGCAGGCACTCCAGGTCGCCAATCTCCTTCTCCAAGCGGCCAAGGGCTTCCGTATTCACTCCAGCGCTGCGCAGAGCTTCTTCCTTCTCCTGCTGCATGGACTGCAACTGCGCTTCGTGGGCGGTCTTGCGTTCCGCCTGGGCCTGGTCATGCACGTCCAGAAGCTGCTTGCGCTCAGCTTCCAGCGCCGAACGCTCGGCGTTATAGCGGCGAACCCGCTCGCCCTCGTCGTCGCGCAATCCCTGCTCCAGGGTCCGCAGATCACCGCGCAGCGCGGCGCTTTGTTTGCTCAGATCAGCCAGCATGGCCTGCGCTTGGGCAGCCGCCTCCTTGCGGCTCTTTTCCACCTGCTTGTCGGCGGCCTGTTCTTCTTCCTGGGCACTCTGGCGTTGGGTCACCCAACGTTGTTCTTCCGCCTCCTGCAAGGCGAGGGCCTGTTGCGCCGCCTCCCGCCGCTGGTTGCACTTGTCCAGTTCGACACCGGCTTCGGCGATGGCGGCATCGGCACTGTGCAGACGCGCCTCGACGTCCGTCGCCTCGCGCTGCAAGCCCTGCTCATCGGCGGCCAGATGGGCATCCAGACGTTCCAGGTCCACGCCGATGCCATAGAGGCTGGGCAAGGTATCCAGCAATTCGGGTTCCAGATCCTCCCGCACCAGAATGTCTTCCCGAACCACCTTGGCGATGTCGAACACCCAGTCCGGGCGCTGGCTGCGCAGGAAGTAGAGCAGGCTGTCGGGCCCCGGCGTTTGTTGCAGGCGCAACGCCTGCAAGCGGTCCGCCTGCTTCTGACGCTGGCCGCGCAACTGAGCCAGACGGGTCTCCTGTTCGTCGAAAGCCTGGCGCGCCTCGTTGCGCAGTTTTTCCAGCCGCTGTCGTTCCGTCCGGGCGTCTTCCAGCGTCTTCATTGCCTGGGCAACTGCGTCGCGCTTGGCCTGGTGGGCTACCAAGATGTCGGGCGCCGCCTGGGGATTGCGGGCTTTCTCATTCCAGCCACCCACTTCACCCAGCACGGCTTGCAGCCGCTGATCTACCTGTTCGCGGGCTTGGCGGTGAGCTTCCCGCAGTGCCGTCAGCGCCTGATCCTTGGCCTGTTCCAGATCGCTGAAACGCGGGCTGAAGCCCTGCTCCAGAAGCGTGCGTTCGCGCTGCGCCCGCTCGCGTGCCTCGTTGAAGCGGTTCCGCTGTTCCAGCAGGAGTCCGTCGTAGCGAATGGAAATATCCTGCTGCTGCCCGAGCAGCGCCTGCTTGCGTTGAATGCGTTGTTCCCATTCATCACGCAGGTGCGGCTCGTCGGCAACCCGCTGAGCCTTGGCGGGCAGGTCGCGCTCTGCATAGTCCTGCTGCTGTTTTTGCAACTCGGCAACGCGACCTTCCCGATCCTCCGCCTCGCGCCGAGCGGCATCCCGCTCGCCTTCCAGCAGTTCGATCTGACGCCGGGCAAAAGCTTCTGCCGCGTCGGCTTCCTGGATTAGACGTTCCCGATTCGCACGATTTCGCCGGCTCGCTTCCTCCAGGTGGTCATGCAAACGGCGCAGACGAGCATGCAGCCGCCCCAATTCCGCCTCGCTGGCCAGCAGCCGCATTTCCGCCGCCAACACCGCTTCCATGCGCGGAGCTTCCTGCATCACCTCTCGGTAGGCTTCGTAATGCTCCGGCCAGGACTCGATCTTCTTGCGCTCGGTGGATAACGCGATCTGGCCCGGCCCCTCGGCAATGCAGGACACCACCATGCGCTGCAAATCCTCGAAGTTCGTCTTGCGCAGGAACATGCCGCTGACGATCTTTTCCATATGAGTCAGGTGGTGGCCGCTCCCGACGAAGGCAAAATCCGCCGCCAGACTGCGCTGCCGCTGGCGGTCCCGGCCGGTGCCGGTCTTGCCCTGGATGATGGCGCGGTACTCCGCCACCGAGGAGATGGATTCGCTGCAGATCAGGTTCAGCCGTCTAAGGTGGGCGTAGATGTCCCGCGAAGAAATGATGTTGCGGCCATCCGGTTGCAGGAACAGTTCCGGCTTGTAGGCCGAGCGCACAAAGCGGTAGCGAATCTCCTCGCCGCTCTCACTGGCGTGCATCACCATCAGGCAGACGACATCGCGTCGGCGGTACTCGAACAGGATGTAAGAAGTCAGGCGCGGCAGGTAATAGCCGGCAAAATTGAGCCGGTTGGTCTCGGTGCCGACAATGCGGTTCGGGTTCTCGCCGAAGAACACCGGCAGGAGTTGCAGCAGGGAAGTCTTGCCTCGTCCATTGCGACCGGTCAGCACGGCTCCGCCTTCCAGTGGGAAGATCACCACCCGGCCGGGACTGAAGGAGTCGATGAGGATTAAGCGCTGAAGCTGGAAGTCCATAAGGAAGACCAATCTGGAATATTTCGAAAAACCGAGATAACGAACTGCCACGCGGCAGTCCAGAGGCTGACACGTTCCCCGAGACGGTTGAGACTCAACATACTATCCAAAGCCATCAGAATCACCGTTCCATCAAACGACATCTCATAGCTTCATTGAACGCGTCAGTGAAGAAAGTAGTCAGTGGTCTCTTCTCGTAACGCTCATGTTCGCGAATCACATCCTCGTGGTCTCCATCGCTGAGATGCCGGCAATAGTGAAGCCATGCATATAGCTTCGGAGTGGTTTCAACATTCAAGCCAAGCTTTTGTAAAGCAAAGTTCCGTGCCTTCTTCTCGTCTGTCATGAAGGCGATGCTGCGGATTCGATAGGCTGTTGCGATGCAAGACATTTCCCCGCTGCCAAGCCCTTTCGGCACCAGCCGTGCCAGAGCGGCGAGATCTTCAAGATCGCATTCCTGCAGTGGAAAGCCACCATCTCGTCGAGCTTTTTCCAGACGACCGATCAGTTCGGCCTTCTCCGATGTCATGGCTGTGCGTGGCTTTTGCAAACACTCATAAAGCACCATAGGCGTGATACAGAAATGAACCTTGGCGCTGATGCTCGCCTGATACAGCTTGCGCGATGACAGCACATTCCAGACCGAGCAAGTGTCGGTGACGGCTACCGTAGAGAACTTCGTTGGATCAAGTGCCATGTAGTATCGACCGACCGTACAAAACGGATATTTCTCGTGTATCCGCATGGTCAGTCAGAAGTGCCTCCCCTAGACGCCCAGCCGAAATCATCCCTCGGTGATGTGCTTCGAAACACAATCCAACGTAATAGTCAGAAAGGCCGCGCTCCAGCAATTCCACGCGGCGGCTTCTCTGTTTCTCGTTTAGGTTGGTAGGGGCCTCAGGGTCGATCTTCTCGGCAGAGGGCACCCTGAAGGATCGAATCAATTTCGCAGTCGATTCATCTACAAGCCTGGCCTCACTCAACGCAATAGAAAGCGCCATAGTGCTGACTTGCAGCCGCTTCGCCCAACTCGTCGCCTCCTCAGTCGTCCATTTAGGCACCCGAGGCAAATGATCGGGCGGCATTAGGTAACAAGATGCGAAGCGGTTGGCGCGTACCTCACGCAAATCTCTTTCATCGTACCTGGACGTCCCATTGCGGTAGGTGACCATGACTGCATCCGAAGAGTCGAAGATGGCATGAGCAGCCTCATGGCTAACCGAGAAGCGCTGCCGATAAATATCCTCGTCATAGTTCACCAGGATGCAATGACCGGCGACGGGGTGCTCAATGTACAAACCAGAGATATCCGAGTTTGCAAGCCGACGTCGAAAAACGTGAAAACCTATCCTACGGAAATCGTCATATACGTCACGAGGGATCGCATTGGGTGCATATCCAAGTTGTGATCGGAGCGCCTTGGCCGCAGGCTCACCATGAGTTTTGTAGTATTTTCCTCGAGGGGTGAAAACGAACGCCTTCTTCGGTATGCCCAACTCGACTTCAAGGGTGGATTCAATCTCGCATAGGAAAAGAAACTCCTGTATCGCCCGGCGATCCTGTGGCGTAAAGGCATCGCCGTGTCGCCTGTAGAGAATATCGGTCTGTTCGAAAGGTGCAGGGCGTTCCTCGTCCAGAAAGTCTCTGAAATCGTGGCGGTAGAAGTTGGCGAGAATCAGGACCTCATCACCTGATGGCCTCAACTCACCCGACTCGATCAGCGTTACGCGATCATTGGCAATCCCAGTCGCCTCGCCCACCTCTTCGATATCCAGCGACTGAAGCTCACGCGCTTGCCGGAGTTTTCGTGCCAATGCTTGTTGGTCAACTGACATGGCCTACTCCATAGATTTCCAGTACCTTCACAGGTCACACCTCATCAACCTCACACCTGCAGGTGACCCGCCCAACGACTCACAAAGCCACGGCTTTTCCTGTAACCCGTCGGGCGGGCGGGTGGTGGTCGTGACGATGTACTGAAACAACGGCTGGCTGCCAGTGCTTTCCAGATTGCGCACCAGATGGAACAGCCGGTGATAAACGCTCAGCCCGAGGTCGGCTTCTCGCGGGCTGTCGTGGATCAGGAACGCGGGCAGGCGGGTATCGCCTTCGATGCTCATGCACATCACGGCAAGATCGAAGGCGATAACCTTCAGGGAGTCGATGGCGGCTGTGGAGCGGTCGCCGCCTAACTCCACCGATAGCTTCAATCCGTTGCCGTCGAGAGTGACCTTGCCGCCTGCATTGGGGCCGACTATCTCGCCGATGATGGCGTCGAAGAAGATCGACAAGCGGTTGAATACGTCAGCTTGCGCATCGCGAAAAGCCACGGTCCCAGCGCGCTTCTTCTCGATTTCTGCTGTAAACGCCACCGCGCTGACGTGTTTTGCTTCCTGGGAGACAAGTATTTCCTCCAGGCGATTGGCCTCCTCGATCAATCCCCTGGTTTTGGACCAAACATCGGAGCGGGCATCTTGGACGCGTTCTACCTCACGCACCCGCAGGCGCATCGCTTCGGCATGCGATTGCGCGGCAGGCAGTGCCTGGCTGAGCCGATCCTGCTCAGATTGATCGTGCCCGAGTCGGTTTTCTTGCTCGGCCAAACTTTGCCTGTTCTCTTCCATCCGTTGTTTGGCCACTGCCAAGTCCGGCAATTTGTGGGAGAGCTTGCAACCGTCGGCGAGTGCCCGGTCTATCGGTACGTCGCAGATCGGACAGAGAGGAGTTTCCCGATTGCCGATCTCAACCGAGATGCCCGGGCGCTCCCCCTTGATGCGCCGGATCAATTCCTTGATGACCGGGATACGCTCCTCGACTCCGGCCAATGCGCGTTTCAGGACTTCGGCCTGCTCTTTTGCCTCATCAGCCTGAGACCGAAGGGCCTCCAGGTTTGTGACGTCCACGCCGGGCGATACAGTCGTCAACCGTGCCAACCGATTCTTGGCGGCTTGCCGCAGCGGTTCAACCGCCAAGCGGCCGGGCATAAGTTCATTCGGATTCTGTTCAAGTTCAGCGATCAGCCGCGCGCGCAGCCGATCCGACTCCCATGCCAGACGAATGGCTTCTTGCTCGGCATCCTTCTGGTGATTTTCTATCTCGACGATTTCAGCGCGTAGACGGAATTCCTCGGGGTCGATAGCGCCGATCAATGCCCGCAATGCGTCCTGGCGTTGAGGCGACGACAATCCGCGCGCGGGGGAACCGGAATCTGAGTCAGAAGACCTCCAATCCAGCACCTTGTCGAAACGACATTCCTGATCCCGCGATAGCCAGGCAAGCGCTACCAGCCAAGCTTGCAACGGGTGTTCAACTGGGATCAGCGCAACCACCTCGGGGGAGAGAATCTGGCTTTCCAATGTTTTCAGAAAGGGCTCGATTCCGGTGGCTGCATGCTCACCCGCGAGCACTTGTTCCAGATTGGCATTGGGCACTGCGTGGTGCTGGCGACCAGTACCGATAGGCCGCAACACCGCCCATTGAGTACCGTCGATCATCACCTCGGCACCAACCATGCCTTCCGGATAGGCTTTGGATATGCGGAAACGCTGTTCATCCGGAGAAAAGCGGTCTTCCCCCAGCAGATAACGCAGCAGACGGCAGAACAGCGTCTTGCCGCTACCGTGTCCCAAAGTACTTTCAGATTCCGGCGAATTGCCACGGTCGGAAGGATCAGGAGACCAAACGATGTTGAGGCCTGGCCGGAGGATGACTTCGCGGACGATCTCTCCTGGCGCGCCCCATATCACCAACCGGCGAATCCAGAAACGCGGCTCCTGGCGACCTGACTCGGGTTTGACCGCCAAACCGGCGTGCGGCAACAGCTCAAGCTGCCCGGACATACACCAACTCCTGCCAAACCTCCGGCAAGGTCTCTATAACCTTCTCGGAGCCACACTGGCGAAGAACGCGCAGCACCATGCCAACCCGACCCTCGGGCCAACTGTCCGTAATGTAAGCATCCAAACCCTTCCCAGACGCCCAAGTCTGAGCGTCGTTGTCTTCGATCATGCGGTCCCGCGCAAGCAAGCCCTGAACGGCTTTGCCCCAGGCATGATCAGCCAGCGGCTGTAGTTGGGTGACGCCGGAGGGCAAGGAATCTGCATCGGCACCGACCAAGCGTCGCCACTGAGCGGCGTCATCGTCGGATAGCGACGGCACGAGCAATCTGGGCCGCATGGCGAGTAAAGCCGCTAGACGAACATCGCGTTTAGGCATGGGGCCGGCGGCGGCCTTGAGAATCGCTGCCAGCACCACGGTTTCCTCGTTGACCTCATCCGTACCTGGTCTTTCCCAAGCCCGATCGGCAAGGTGCGAGAGATCAATCGGGTCGGGCGAAGCGATAGTGGCCGGTGTCGCTGTCACAGCAACGTCCATATCGAACAAGTCACCCACCTGGCCAACTGATTTGATCTTCTTGGCGCGTGTTTTTTTGGCGGTTACTGCCATCGCAGCCATAGACGTTTCCAGCGCGGCGCGGCGGTGGTTTTCGGCTAGTAGGCGCTTGAGGACTTCCTTGCGGGCGGTGGGGCTAAGGGTGTAGCGGACGCGGTCGTTTTCGGGGAGGGTTTCGACTTCGTGGAAGTCGTGGCCGAGATCGAGATCGGGCCAGCCGTAGGCGTCGCGGATGGCTTCGTCGAGTTGGCGGTGGAGGCGGCGCAGTTCGAGGATGCCCTGGTAGCCGGCTTCGGCTTCTTCAATGGATTTCTTGCTGACCTTGGCGACCTGGGCGGGGGTGAGGTCGCGGGTGTGGAACAGGTTGTAGAGGTCAGTGAGGCCGAGCCAGAGGCTCCGCATCAGGGCGCGGCGGTGTTCGTGGTAATGCTCACCCATATCGGCCAAGGCGGGGTTGGGTGTTTGCCAGAGGCCTTCAGGGAAAGGGAAGGTAATGAAGCAATCTGAGGGTGAATAGTTCAGCCTGGTTTCCAGAGCACCGCTGTATTTGCGCGCCCAGACTTCGTGCAGGGTGGATTGGACAACGGCGTAGAGGTCCCAGCGATCAGTGGCGAAAACATAAAGCCTGTCCGTAAAAATGTAGTTAGTTGCCGAAGCAGAAAAATTCAGGTGTTTTGTCACACGGGACGTGGTGAAGCAACGCTTGCTCAAGCGTATTGCGCTGTAAAGACCAGTAGCGCGTTCAGCGTATTGCCACCAACGTTCGCGGCGAGTTTCACGACTGACTTTGTCGCGCTCAGGTTTAACAAGGTTGAGTACCCGCTCAAATGCGGCCTCATAGATTTGGGCCTGTTCCATTGGCCAGTCGAAGAAATTGATGATTGAACGTCCTGGTTCCTGCTCGGGGTTGTTATTGACCTCCTGTCCGATAAGTACAGGGAAAATCACCTCTCGATTGCGCGAATCGGCTTCAATCAGCTTGTTGGCTTCAGCGTGCGAGAGCAGAAAACCCTCACCGAGGAAAATGGAGCCTTGAAAGACGCGCTTGGTGCATTCATCCAACGTGTGGGGCTCCCCTCCATCCTGGCTATCCTCAAAATATGGGTTGATGAACGTTACCTCCTTGCCATCCAGCACCCTCTTGCCCAGCCATTCACCCCTGTGAATTGCAACAAGTGACACAACAAGATTGGCCCGTCCAGGCCACTTAATGCCGCGCACCGCCATGTTGATCGCGCCACCCTCTAACATCACCTGTTCCAAGCTATCTCTTCGGATGTCGCCGTCCTTGATGGAATTGGTTGTGATGAAAGCGGTGAAGCCGCCGGGGCGCAGCAAATCGTAGATGCGACGTACAAAATAGGCCACCAAGTCACTGAGCCCAGTCGGTGCGAACTCCCATTTGACGTATCCGCAAAATGGATGGCCATAGAAACCGCTTAAATGCTGTCCCCCCTTGTATGGCGGATTCCCGAGAATGCAATCAAACCCGCCCCGTCCGATGATCTCCGGGAACTCCAGAAACCAGTGGAAGAAGCGTTTGCGCTCCGCCATTGCCCAGGCCTCGGCGGTGGCCTGGCCTTGCGGGCTCATCTCACCTTTCCAGTAGCGCCGGTAGGCGGCGTCGGTGATGAATTTCGGCAAGTTCTCCGGCGTCTTGGGCAGGTAGAACTGGGCGATGGGGATGGCGGCGATCTGGTTGAGGTACCAGGCATCCTGGCTCTGGCTGAAGGCGAGGTAGCGGGACTTCTTGGCTTCGATCTGGTCGGGGGTATGTTCCGGCAGGGTGGCGAGTTCGCGCCAGCCGCTCAATAGGTCGTCGAGTTGCTTTTGCAGGCTGGGCGAGAGGGGCAACTGGCCGGCTGCGTGGTCCTTGCGTTCCTGCTTGTTGCGCTTTCTCAGCAGGGCGGCGGTTTCCTTGTCATCGCCGGGCTGGGTGGCGAAGGCTTCGTCGGGCACACCGTGTTCAGGTTCCTCGCGGCGGGCGAAACCGACGATGGCGTTGCCGCATTTGATGTGGTGGTCGAGGAAGTTGAGCGGCTCGCCGGGGTTGTGGGCTTCCAGCCAAAGGGCAACCTTGCACAGTTCCACCGCCAGCGGGTTCAGGTCGACGCCGTAGATGCAGTGGCGGATGACATCGCGGATGGCGGCGCGGAAGGCCGAGGGTGAGGGTTGTTCTTCACCGGTGCGGACGATGGCGAGTTCGGTGGCAATGCGACGGGCTGCGGCGAGAAGGATGTGGCCGGAGCCGCAGGCGATGTCGGCGACGCGCAGGTCGAGAAGGGCTTTTTCCGGGTTGGCGTCCTTGAGCTTGTCTGCGATCAGGTAGTCGAGCGAGTGCTTGATGAGGGGCTGGACCAGGTCATCCGGGGTGTAGTGGGAGCCGGTGGCTGCGCGCTGGTCGCCTTGGGCGAAGGTGAATTCGGGGCGGTTTGTCGGGTTACGCCCTGACGAGCTAACCCAACCTACGCCGGCTTCGGTGGTTTCGTTGGTCG
>SXGT01288497.1_pt1 | contig 13755 bp, 11 predicted proteins | sample 3176221 | NCBI WGS metagenome assembly SXGT01 (sample SAMN11356862, study PRJNA531348) | freshwater metagenome | isolation source: freshwater sample F1-120 | place: China: Fuxian Lake, Yuxi | collected 2017-12-25 | reverse complement strand
GGGCATTCGACCGACTATTAGAGACCTATGTCAGCTCATCTCGCCCTTCGTTCGGGTAACCCGGCGCTGACGGCGGATACCTTCACACGGGTATCTCCGTTCGCCGCCGACGATTCGATGACCATCACTGGGACTGTCAACAAGACCGCCATGTCGCTGGCGGTGTTGATGGTGGCCGCGATGTATGTGTGGGGCAAGGGCGCCCAGGGGCAACTGCCCATGTTCTGGGTGTGGGGCGGGGTCATCGGCGGCTTCGTGATGGCCTTGGCGACCGCGTTCAAGCCGGTCTGGGCTCCCTATACGACCCCCCTCTACGCGGCGCTCGAAGGCCTGGCGCTGGGTGGCATCTCGTACGTCTTCGAGCAAACCTACCCCGGAATCGTGGCGCAGGCGGTGTTCCTCACGTTCGGCACCCTTGGCGCGCTGCTCTTCGCGTATCGCAGTGGCCTTATTCGAGCCACTGAGAACTTCAAGCTCGGCGTGTTCGCCGCCACCGGTGGGATCGGGCTGGTCTACCTGCTGAGTTTTGTTCTCGGGTTTTTCGGTATCAGTGTGCCGCTGATTCATTCGAGCGGCACGTTCGGCATCTTGTTCAGCATGTTCGTGGTGGTCATCGCGGCGCTGAACCTGGTGCTGGACTTCGATTTCATCGAGCAGGGGGCGGAGCGTGGCGCGCCGAAATACATGGAGTGGTATGGCGCATTCGGTCTGCTGGTGACCCTGGTCTGGTTGTATCTCGAGATTCTGCGGCTTCTCACCAAACTGCAACGCCGAGACTGAGGGCGGCTAGCCTCGCTCCGACACGGAGGAGACCAGCAGGGTGGCGCCCTCATCGTCCGACGGCCTCTCGAAGAGTTCGACGAAGCTCAGCAGGGTGGCGGGATCGATCGCGAAGTTGTGACGTGGCAGCGTGGCGTTCCGCGACCTGAGCCGCGTTTGGATCACCGACACCGGGGTGTCCACGAGATGGATCGTGGTCGTCGCCCCTGCCTCGGTCGCGGACTCGATGGCCTGGACTCGGTTCTCCCGGAGAAAGAAGCCATCATCGAGAATCACGTCGACGGAGCGCCTGAGCCACTCGAGACACTGGCTCCAGATAAGCTCGCGGCAGGCCAGGACGCGCCGTACGTGCTCCTCGTGACCGACCTTCGCGAGGTCATATTTCCCGAAGACGGTGATCAGCCACCGGTCGAGCGAGAACAGGATGCTGTCGCACTCCGCGTGCAGGTGGTGGGCATACGTCGTTTTCCCCGAACAGGGCAGTCCGCTGATCAGATGTACGGTGGGCATGCTGTGGCCTGGGGCGTCAGTCAGCGCTGGCGCGTGAGGGCGGGGGCGGCGCTGGCGCGTTCGACTCGCACGTGTCGCACCCGTGGCACGAGGCCTGAGAGTCGCGTGCGGGACCGCCGAAGAGACCGCGGAAATGACGCGCGAGAGACACCACGGCAGCGGCAACGATCAGGGCCGCAACCGGCTCCTGCCAGGTCATGCGACGCCCCACCCCATGAATGACCCGATCTGGTAGACCCCCAGCGACGCCACGTAGGCCAGCACCGACATGTAGCCGAACATGAACACCGGCCAGCCCCACCCGCCGGCCTCCTTGCGCACTACCACGATGGTGCTCATGCACTGACACGCCAGGACGAAGAACACCATCAGGGAGACCCCGGCGAGGGGTGTCATCAGCGGGGTCCCGTCCGCCCGGGTCGCGTTCTGCAGCGATGACCGCAGACTGACGCTTTCTTCGTCGGCCGCCTCGATGCCAAACACGATGCCAAGGGTCGAGACAAACACCTCCCGCGCCGCGAACGCGCCGAGAATGCCGACCCCAATCCGCCAGTCAAAGCCCAGCGGCTCGAGGACGGGCTCGATGAGTCGCCCCATGCGCCCGCCGGCACTGTAGCGCAACTGTTCCCCTGCGAGCTGACCATCGAGGTCCGCCAGCGCCGCCTCCCGGCCCGCGGCCGGCCTGGTTGCCAGCACCTGCGCGCGCGCTTCGTCGTACCGAGCGTCGATGTCACTGCTGTGCGGAAACGACAGGAGTGTCCACAGGATGATGGTCATGGTGAGGATGATCGTGCCGGCATCCTCCAGAAACTTGCGCACGCGTCGCCAGGTGACCAGGACGACGCTCCGCCAGACCGGGACTCGGTAGGGGGGCAGTTCCAGCAGGAGCGGGAGGCGAGGGCCCGCCAGGACGGTCCGTCGGAGGACCGCGGCCGCGCCCAGCGTAGCGACCACCGACAGCGAATACATCGAGAACAGGACGACCGCACCGACGCTCACCACGCCCAGGAGACGCGGTTCGCCGGCGAAGACGACGGCGGTGACCAGCGCGTAGACCGGGAGCCGCGCGCTGCAGGAGACCATCGGCAACGTCAGCATCGTGATCAGTCGATCCCGGCGGCTCTCGATCGTACGGGTGGCCATGACCGCGGGGATCGCGCACGCGAACCCGGACAGCATCGGGACAAACGCTTTCCCGTGCAGTCCGACCCGCCCCATCAGGCGGTCAATGACGAATGCGACGCGGGCGAGATACCCCAGGTCTTCCAGGAGCGCGATGAAGAAGAACAGCATCGCGATCTGCGGCACGAAGACCACGACGTTCCCCACTCCGGCGATGACCCCGTCAATCAGCAGGTCGTTCAGCATTCCGGGAGGCAGCGATGTGGCCACGCCGGATTGCAGCCAGCCGGTCGCGTCTTCGATCATGCCGATCAACGGCTCTGCCCAGGAGAACAAGGCTTCGAACAGGACCGCCATGACCACGGCGAACACCGCCACGCCGTAGACACGGTGAATCAGGATGCGATCGAGTCGTTCCGTCCACTTCCGGGTGTCCTCCCGAGCTTGGGTCCGGACATCGGCCGCGACCGTTTCTATCCACTGATAGCGCGCCGCGATGATTTCTTGGTGGAGATCGCGCTGGGCCTCGGTGGCTCGCTCGTGGATAGCCTGTGTCTCTTGAGCAACGGCGTCGGGGAGGCCGGTGCCTTCGTCGTCTTCGTGTTCCAGCGAGAGCAGGGACCACAGCGTCCAGGCCCGTCTCACGGCCGGCGTCCGGCCGAAACCGGCGTCCGTCAGCGTGCGGCACACCGCCGCGACGTCTTGCTCCGTGCGGTCGCTCAGCCCTGGCCAGGCGGCGTCCGCACGCGGGGCGCGTGTGAGCGCCGTGTCGATGGCGCGGCGCACGTCGTCAAGACCGTGGCCTCGCGACGCGACGGTCGAGACGACGGTGGCCCCGAGCCACTGACTCAGCCGGTCGGCGTCGAAGTCGAGCCCTCCGGCGCTCGCCTCATCGATCATGTTGAGCACCACCACGACCGGCACGCCCGTTTCCACGATCTGCAGCACCAGATAGAGGCCCCGTTCGAGCGCGCCAGCGTCGACCACCACGACGACCGCGTCGGGCGGGTCGCCCCGGTGTCCGAGGACTTCGTTCGCGGCCACCTGTTCATCGGGCGAATTCGCGCTCAGACTGTAGGTGCCCGGGAGATCGACCACCTCGACCGGCGCGCCGCTGGGCAGGGTGATGCGGCGCGACGACCGCGTCACGGTGACCCCTGGATAGTTGCTGACCTGGGCGCGTGCGCCGGTCAACGCGTTGAAGATCGTCGTCTTGCCGGAGTTGGCGTTGCCGGCAAGCAGCACCTTCGGCACCCGGGCGGCGGGCCGATCCGCGCGCGCCGGATGGGTCGCGAACTGGAAGGTCGGGGCGTTCCCAGGCTGATCGACGAGATCGGCCCGACCCTCGGGGACGAGTTGAATCAGCGCTGCATCGGCCAGTCGAAGCGAGAGGAGGTAGCCGCGGAGACGGATTTCGAGCGGATCACCCAATGGCGCCAGACGGACCGCCTGGATGGGGGTCCCAGGGAGCAGGCCCATCTCCATGAGGCGCCGCGACACCGGCCGGTCGCACCCCACATGGTGGACTACCGCGCTGCTGCCGATGGGGAGCTGGTCGAGGGTGCCGAGACCCTTATGCACGCGGGGATGCTCCTCGCATCGGTGGAGGGACCACCACCGTGCTGACCTCTAAAGTGAGACTCAGTCTCAGGTTCGCAGCCCAGTCTATATCGGACCAATTTGGTCGGTCAACAGATCCTGGCTCGCCGCGACGGGGCCGGTCTCCGCGGTCAGAATCGCACGCGAAAGCCGAACGTTGGAATCCGCGGAAACCCTTGGGACGGGACCTCAGCGATCCGCGGGAACGCCGAGTCAGGGTCATGCCTGAGCCTGGGCTCCAATACGACCGCATTGTCCCGCCCGAGGGCGTTGAGCACTTCGACATACGCCGACCAGCGGCCCCGCTGGTAGGTCCCCCTGATGTCGACTCGGGCATAGTAGGGCAATCTCGCTCCGTTGAGATTCTCCACGCCTCCGTAGTCGACGGTGTAGATGAGCCCGCCGGCGGAGTCCGTTTCGGGCACGAGTCGTCCGAGCTCGTCTTCGACCGCAGCGACGCGCACGCCAAGGGGCGCCGTGTGCGGGAAGCCGCTCGCGAGGCGCAGGGTCCCGGCCACGTCCCACCGGCGAGTGAGCCGGTAGCGACCAACTGCGCTGACGGCGTGCTGACGGTCGTACTCGAACGCGTATCGCCGTCCGTAGCTGTCCCTGGTGGCCCGTCCCCAGGCGTATGACAGCCATCCGGTTAGCGGGGCGGCGGCGTTGGTGTGGCTCAGGAACAGGTCCAGCCCATAGGCCGTGCCGTCGGCGTCGTTCGTCGGGGCGCTCAAGATCAACGGCGTGGTCGGGACGTCGTCCCGCAGGTGCTCCGGGAAATCGTACTGGGCTACTCGCTCGAGGCGCTCGGACTCGGTTTCGAGGCGTCCCAGAAGCAGGTCGTTGAAACGTTTGTAGTAGCCCTCGACCCGCGCCGTGAGGTCGGCTCCAATCGCCTGTTCCAGGCCGACGACGACGTGCGTCGCCGTCTCGTGGCGCAGTCCACGCTCTCGGGCGCCGGACAGATCAATGAAGTAGTCCGACTGCGTGAGCTTCTCGTAGCCCGGGCTCTGGGTATACAGCCCGCCCGCCACGCGTATGCGCGCGCCTCGGCCCACGGCGAAGCTGGTCGCCAGCCTGGGTGACACGGTCGTGCCGCCATTGATCGTGCTCCAGTCGACCCGCAGGCCGGGCTCGAATGACACCCGAGCGGAGGGCGTGTAGGTGTCCTGAAGCCAGACCGCACCGCGGGTGCCCAGCAAGCTGGACTTCAGGTCATCCGGGAGCCCCGCGCCCCCTTGGGCACTCGACCCGTTCGCCTGACTGTCATTGCGGTCGCCCCTGATGGTGAAACCCACACCGGTGTCCAGGCGGTGCACCTCCAGGCCGGCGGCGAGCAGGTGACGCGGGGACATCTGCACGTCGATCTGCTGGCGCGCCGAGACGTCCCCGATGTCGAGCGACCTGTCGAACAGAATGGTGCTCAGCCCGAAGGCCACATCGTTCTCCGGCGCGTTCGAACGCCGTGCGTCGGCACGCACGAGACCGTCGAAGTGGAGTTGTTCCCGATTGCGATACCAGGACAGGATGGTGGTCGAGGTCGCGCGTGAGCCAAGTACCGCATCGAGGCGAGCCGACGCCAGGCCGTTGCTGACGTCTGACCCCAAGACCGCCCGCTCGCCGTCTCGATCGCCGTCGATGTCGAGGTCGGCGTCTTCCACGCTGCGCAGGCCTGTCAGTGTCAGACGGTGACCCGGCCCGAACTCCCATCCGACTCGCATCTGCAGATCCGCGAACGACGGAAAGGTCTGATCCTGGATGCGACCGGCGACCAGGTCGTAGTAGGTGCGGCGGGCGCTGACAAGCCAGGTGCCGTTGCGGCCCAGCGGCGTCGCGCCTTCCAGCACGACGTTGGCATCCGTCACGCTGGCCGAGCCGGCCCCCGCGAACTCCGAGTTCCCCGGCCGGTTCTCGACAATCAGCAGTGATGAGAGTCGGTCGCCGTACGCGGCTCCGAAGCCACCGGCGCTGAGTTGAAAGTCTTCGACGGTTTCCGGGTTGAACGCGCTGGCAATGCCGAACAGGCGATACGGGTTGTGGACCTCAACGCCGTCCATCACCGTCAAGTTCTGGTCCGGGGTTCCGCCACGGACGGCCAGCCGGCTGCCGAAGTCGTCTGTGGACGCGACGCCGGGGAGGGTATCCAGCGTGCGAAAGATGTTGTCGATGCTTCCCGGCGCGCGAAACACTTGACTCGGCGTGACGGCTGTCGCCGATGGGCGCTCCACCACGTCGGTGCGCGACACCACGTCGACCGTTTCTGCAAAGGTGTCAGGAAACAGCCGAATGAGCAGCGTGGGTCCGTCGACCGGGACGTCCGTGTCGAGGTAGTTCGGAGCTCCCACACGCAGGACCGTCTCCGTGCCGTCCACGGCTATCGAGAATTGGCCATCGGCGTTCGTGATCGCGGTCTCATTGGGGCTCTCGACCCGGGCGTTGGCCACGGGAGCATCCGTGACACCGTCTCTGACCTGGCCAGCCACCCGCGTCTGGGTCTGGGCCATGGCTTGGGTGGCCTGAAGCGTTGCGACAAGCAACGCAAGAGGCAGCAGATACACAACGCGGACCGTCGTTAGCAATGGGTTCTCGAACGCGGCGGGGCAGACGCCAGCGGCGCAGGACGTCTGTCCATTCTACGCTCGCCGGGGGGCCTGTGTTTCCGCGTGATCGGGCTGCGTGCTGCCGGTAGCGGCCGCGCCGGGTCGTTGCCACCCGTGTCGCCCACGGCGATAATTGGGCCCTTGATCTTGATGAGGATGGGGGGTTGACCGTGCCTCGCTCCGTGCCGCGTGGGGACACGGCGCTCGTGAACGTGAACGCAGCGCCGTCTATGCGCGTCCGTTGGGCGATTCTCGTCGTGGGGCTTGGTGCCACCAGCGTGCTGTTTCTCGATCTCTGCGACCTGATCTTCGCGTGCGGCTGTGAAGCGTTCTGGCTGACGGCTGCCGAGCATTGCAACATCCAGACGGCAGGTCGGCCCGATTGCCCGTGGTGCGCCACCGGGCTCTGGGGCAGCGTGGTCCCGATTGGGGCGGTGGCTGGTACGCAGGCGATGGCCGCGCTCCCGTCAGGCACCGGGTCGGCGGCCCGACGGTTGACGCTCGTGACCGCGGCGCTTCCGATCGTCGGCGGCCTCGTCGGGGTCGCCTTCGGGTTGGTGCTCGGGTACTGGGCGCCCTAAGGTTAGCTCGGCGAGGCGCGGCGTGAGACACCGACGCCTGGCTGTCCTGCGGATGGTGTGGAAGAATGCGCGTCACCATGAACAACGCCCGTGTCACGGTCCCTGCCGCTCGCAATGAGCCGGTGCTCACCTATGCGCCCGGGTCTCCCGAGAAGGCGGCCCTCAAGGCGCAGCTCGGCCTGTTCGACCGCAGCTCGCTGCAGATCCCGCTGGTCATTGGCGGCCGCGATGTGACCACGGGGGATCTCGGCACCTGTATCGTGCCGCACGACCATCGCCGACAGCTGGGCACCTACCACTGCGGAAGTACGGATACGGTGCACCAAGCGATTGCCGCCGCGGCCGCGGCGCGTCCCGGCTGGAGCGCGATGCCATGGGAGTCCCGGGCGGCCATTTTCTTGAAGGCAGCAGAGCTGCTCGCGGGTCGGTATCGACAGGTACTGAACGCGGCCACCATGCTGAACCAGAGCAAGACCGCGTTCCAGGCAGAGATTGATGCCGCGTGCGAACTGATCGACTTCTGGCGGTTCAATGTCTCGTACCTGCCAGAGATCTACGCGCAACAGCCCCGGAGCGCGCCCGGTATGTGGAACGTCGTGGAGTACCGCGCGCTCGAGGGGTTTGTGTTCGCGGTGACCCCCTTCAACTTCACGTCGATCGCCGGCAATTTACCCACGGCGCCGGCGCTCATGGGCAATACGGTGGTCTGGAAGCCAGCCTCCACCTCGGTGTTTTCCGCCTACTGGCTGATGAAACTGCTCGAAGACGCGGGCCTCCCGCCGGGGGTCATCAATCTGGTCCCGGGTGGCGGGGCTCAGATTGGCGACCCGGCGATGGCGCACCCGGATCTGGCCGGGGTGCACTTCACCGGAAGCACCCCCGTGTTTCAACGCATGTGGCGCTCGGTAGGGGCGAACATTGCCGGGTACAAGAACTACCCTCGGATTGTCGGCGAAACCGGTGGCAAGGGCTTTGTGTTCGCGCACCCGTCGGCCGACGCGGACGAACTCGCGGCGATGCTGATCCGCGGGGCGTTCGAATACCAGGGGCAGAAGTGCAGTGCCGCGAGCCGCACGTATATTCCGGCCAGCCTCTGGCCGGACCTGCGGGACCGGCTCGTGGCCGAGGTCGAGGCGATCTCTTACGGCGATGTGGCCGATTTCACAAACTTCATGGGAGCGGTTATCGACCAGGCCGCGTTCACCAAGCTCTCGGCGGCCATCGGCGAGGCCAGAGCGGCCCCCAACGCGGAGATCGTCTGCGGCGGCGTCTGTGACGACACCACCGGTTATTTCATCTCGCCCACCATCATCCAGGCGCACGACCCCCACTATGTGACGATGGAGACCGAGTTGTTCGGGCCCGTCTTGACCGTCTACGTCTACCAGGACCAGGACTACGCGGAGACCCTCACGTTGTGTGACCGAACCTCGCCATACGCGTTGACCGGGGCGATCTTTGCGCGGGACAGAAACGCTATTATCCAGGCCTCCTCGACGCTGCAGCATGCCGCAGGCAACTTCTACATCAACGACAAACCGACGGGCGCCGTCGTCGGGCAGCAGCCATTCGGCGGCTCGCGAGCCTCCGGTACCAACGACAAGGCCGGCACTGCCCAGAACTTGCTGCGGTGGGTGAGCCCCCGCACGACCAAGGAAACGTTCGCACCGTCGCGCGAGTATCGCGACCCGCACATGCGGGAACCGTAGTCAGCGCGAGCACACCGGCATTCGACAGACAGGAAGGGTGTACGTATGCAGTTCAGATTGACGCGGGACGGAGCGGCGCCTGCCGCCGCCCGCAGGGCGCTCGCGCTGGCCATGGCGGGTGCGCTGTTGGCCGGGTCGGCTTCGGCCCAGATGACCCTGGCGGGCAGCACGCCCGAGGACGGCGCCACGCTTGACGGCCCCGTCCGCACCGTGCGGGTCTGGTTTGATACCGCGGCGCCCCTCGAGCACAGCACCCTGGAGCTCTCGGGGCCTGGCAATCGCGCCAAAATCGAGGGACTCCATACGATGGGGGAGAACGACCTCATGGGGCGCGTCACGGGCCCGATGCCAAACGGCGAGTGGACGATGACCTGGACCGTCGTCGGCGCCGACGGGACGAGGCAGACCGGGACCGTGGCGTTCACCGTTCAGACGCCGCCCCGCTGACGCGTCCGCTCCTGCGCCGCGCTCGCGTACGACCCCTTGAGACTCCGGGGGGCCTCCCGGGACTATTCGGCTGCGCGAATTGAAAATGCGAAGTCGCCCCGTTGTACGTGCCCGTCGTCACCGGCCGATCGCCATTTGACCGTGTAGGTGCCTGGCGCCAGAGGTGCCGGGACGTCGGCTACCAAGGACTTCTCGTCACCCACCGTCGTTTGCCCCAGGGGGATTTCGCCGTTCGGACCCTCGAGGGAGAGCAGACTCAGCGCGGGTTCAGGGTCTTGGGTGAACCAGACCTGCAGATGATCCGGAGACTGGGTCAGCGCGGCGTCTTTTGCCGGCATGCTCTTCGAGTAGGCCATGTGCGCGGACACCGTCACCGCAGCGGCAAGGGCGACGAGTAGTGTGGTTGCGGCCAACGTGTAAGGTCGAAAGTTCATGGATCTGCTCCTGCTGTGCACGCGTCGTGTCGTCGCGTACAGGTTACCGCACAAGCGCGCTCGTGACACTGGGAACTCAACCATTGCGTCCGGTGTGACCGATGACGTCGCGATGGTAGCGATGCGCCGCGCCACGCGATACACTCACGTGGGAGTGGATCCCGTCGCGTGCCGCCGTGGGTGACCGAGGATCCCAAGCGCAGTTCGCGCCCAATGGAGGTGTGCATGCGGAATCGACGCCGGTTGCAGCTCGGCGCCTTGACACTCACCTGTGCGGTCTCGGGGACACTCGCCTACGCGCAGGCGCCGAACGCCGATATCCCGCGGCGCCCCGACGGTCGACCGGACCTGTCGGGAACCTACGACATCGCGACGCTGACCCCGCTCCAGCGGCCGGTCGAGCTGGGCGACCAGTTGGTCTTGACCGACGAGGAGGCGGCAACCCTTGCGGCCCAAGCCAGTTCACTGGAGGGGCTCTTCAATATCCCCGACGAACGGAATGTGGAGGGCGGGGCGCCGAGGGAAGCTCCGCCCGTCGGGGGCGACGGATCCAGCGGGGCTGCCGGCAACGTTGGCGGGTACAATTCGTTCTGGATGGATTTCGGTCAGTCAGGATTTCGCATCGACGGCCAGTTCCGCACCTCCATCATCGTCGACCCGCCGAATGGCAGGCGTCCGGGTTTGACCCCAGAGGCTCAGGCCTTGATGGCGTCCTTGGCGGCGTTTGACCGCCCGAATACCGGCACCGCCTGGTGGTTGGACGACGACCTGGACGCACCGGGTCCTTATGACGATCCCGAAATCCGGCCACATGCGGAACGGTGTCTCATGGGGTTCGGGTCTACCGCCGGACCGCCGATGTTACCGGTGCTCTACAACAACCTGAAGCGGATCGTCCAGAGTGACGACACCATCATGATCCTGGTCGAGATGGTGCATGACGCCCGCATCATCCGGATGAACCAGGAACATGTGGCGTCGGACATCCGCATGTGGTTGGGCGATTCGGTTGGCCACTGGGAGGGAGACACCCTCGTGGTCGACACCACCAACTTCGCCGATGCTCCGTCGCTGGGGCAGGCGTCTCGGAACCTGCACGTCGTGGAGCGGTTCACGCCGATGGACGCCGACACGTTGTTGTATCAGTTCACCGTAGAGGACCCGGCGGTGTGGGAGGCTCCCTGGAGTGGCGAGTATGTGTGGCCCGCCACGAACGACAAGGTCTACGAGTATGCCTGCCACGAAGCGAACTACTCCTTCGGAGGCATCCTGCGCGGAGCGAGGGTGCTGGAGGCCGACGCGCGCGGCGAGTCCGATGTGCCCAGGTAATGGGTCCTAGAGCGAGCACCATGGGCGAACACCAGACGGCCTGTCGCCGAGCTGCGGCGGCTCGGGGACGAAGCCGGGCCAGCTAGCGCATGCGGTTCGACGCCTACAGTACCGACGGTTTCTACGACGAACTGTTCTTGGATGACGGGTCGCCGAGGCCCGAAGCTCGGGAGCTGGTCGAGCGCATCGAGGCCCTCTCCGACGGCGAACTGACCCGACGCCATCAGGCGGCCGAACGTGCCCTGCTCCGAATGGGTATTACGTTCAACGTCTACGGGGAGGAACCCAGCTCGGAACGTATCTTCCCGTTCGACATCATCCCCCGCATTGTCTCGCGTACCGACTGGGCGCTGATCGAGAGCGGCCTGCAGCAACGCATCCGCGCGCTGAACCAGTTCATCGACGACATCTACCACGAGCAGCGGATCGTGCGAGACGGGGTGGTGCCCGCCGAGGTCGTGCACTCGTCTCAGGGATTTCGGCGTCAGTGTGTCGGGTTGAATCCTCCCGGCGGTGTCTGGTGTCACATCACCGGGTCGGACTTGGTCCGCGACCGCGACGGCACCATTTACGTCCTCGAAGACAATCTGCGGTGCCCTTCCGGCGTGTCCTACGTGCTGGAGAACCGCGCCGTCATGAAACAGACCTTTCCAACGGTCTTCGAGGGTCTTCGAGTTCGCCCAGTCGTCGACTACCCGGGGCGGTTGCTGCGGATGCTGGAGGAGGTGGCGCCGAGACGCGCGGCGCGGATCAGCGTGGCGGTCCTCACACCGGGCGTGTACAACTCCGCATACTTCGAGCACTCGTTTCTGGCGCAACAGATGGGTGTCGAACTTGTGGAGGGCCGTGACCTGGTCGTATCGGATGGCCTCCTCAACATGCGCACCACGCGTGGGCTGGAGCCGGTAGACGTGCTCTATCGTCGGATCGACGACGATTTCCTTGACCCCACCTGCTTCCGTTCCGAGTCGGTCCTCGGCGTGCCCGGCCTCATGGACGTCTATCGCGCGGGGCGGCTCGCGCTGGTCAACGCCCCAGGCACTGGTGTAGCGGATGACAAGGTGGTGTACGCCTATGTTCCCGAGATGATCCGGTATTACCTGGACGAGGCCGCCATTCTGCCCAACGTCCCGACGTATCTCTGCTGGCGCGAGTCCGATCGGAAGTACGTCCTCGAGCACCTGGACCAATTGGTGGTGAAGGCCGCCAACGAATCTGGTGGATACGGGATGCTGGTCGGGCCGCATGCCAGCGCGGCCGAGCGCGAAGAGTTCAAGGCCCGGATCACGGCTGAGCCGCGCAACTACATCGCGCAACCGACCCTCGGCTTGTCGCGGGTGCCGATCCGTGTCGATAACGGGTTCGCGGGACGGCACGTGGATCTGCGCCCCTACATCCTGTATGGCAACGAGCCGTTCGTGCTTCCCGGCGGTCTGACCCGGGTCGCGCTGCAGGAGGGGTCGCTCGTCGTCAATTCGTCCCAGGGCGGCGGCAGCAAAGATACATGGGTGCTCGCGTAGCCTGGTGTCAGCATGCTGAGCCGAGTGGCCGAGTCGGTCTACTGGATGAGCCGTTATATCGAGCGGGCCGAAAACGTGGCCCGTGTCGTCGGCGTCAATTTGAAGCTGGAGATCGACCTGTCAGGCATCGCCGAGGAACAGTGGGATCCCATGGTGCAGGTCGGTGGCGGTCACGCCGACTTCCGAGGGCGCTACGACGGGCCCAGCCGGGCCAATGTGATCGAATTCCTGACGTTCGATCGTCAGAACCCGAATTCGGTGGTGTCGTGTGTCGCGGCGGCGAGGGAGAACGCGCGGACCGTCAGGGAAATCATCTCCTCCGAGATGTGGGGCGAAATCAACGACTTCTACCTCAGCGTGACGGCGCCTGACGCGCGCGACCGCGTGCGGCGCGACGCGGCCGAGTTCTTTCAACAGGTGCAGCGGACCAGCCACCTGGTCGAGGGTACGAAGAACGAGACGATGGAGCATGGGGAAGCCTGGCACTTCACCCGGCTTGGGCGTTATCTCGAACGGGCGGACCAGACCAGTCGCATCCTGGACGTCAAGTATTTCCTCCTGCTGCCATCCGCCGCTGACGTGGGCAGACCCGTCGACGATATCCAATGGAGCGCGCTGCTCCGCTCGACCAGCGGCTTCGAAGCGTATCGACGGACGTTCGGGCTCGTGTCCCGGGAGTCGGTCGTGGCGTTTCTACTGTTCGATCGCCAGTTTCCCAGGTCGGTGCACCACTGTGTCACCCGGGCACAGGTGTCGCTCCATGAGATCACCGGCACCCCGCTGAGACGCTTCGGCAACGAGGCGGAGCAGCAGCTCGGACGGCTCGTCGCCGAGCTCGACTACAGCGATCCTGGGGACGCGATTGCGCGCGGCCTCCACCAGGTCATCGATGGGTTGCAGCACCGTTTCAATCAGGTGGGAGAAGCCATTACCGCCACCTTCTTCCGAGTCGTGTAGGTACGAACGTCCTGGGGTGCACAACCCCGCCCTTACACTGATCCGCCCTCCCCGCCATGGCGCACCGCGGTGCGCGGGTGTGCATTTTCGACGCCGATCCCGGATTAGCTACTGCCAATAGCCTGCTGGGGTTGAACTCTGAACATACCTTGGAACAGGTGTTGAATGGC
>SXGT01091970.1_pt1 | contig 13755 bp, 10 predicted proteins | sample 3176221 | NCBI WGS metagenome assembly SXGT01 (sample SAMN11356862, study PRJNA531348) | freshwater metagenome | isolation source: freshwater sample F1-120 | place: China: Fuxian Lake, Yuxi | collected 2017-12-25 | reverse complement strand
CTCACGTCAACGTCAACGTCAACGAAGGGCAGCCCCGGGCAATTGTTGGACAGCTCTTGAGCGCGCGTAGCGCGCGATTTGGGGGAGACCGACGCGCGCAGCGCGGCGAGTGGGGGCACCCCTTCTCTTGCGCTGGATCGCCCCTAACCGATCGGCATTACGACCAAGCGTAGCCGCGCCAGCCGTCACGGGGCGATCCCCCACGCGAGCTCCAGCCCCGAGGCCGGGTCGACGCCGCCCCCGACGCCGGTGTAGCCTTGCGCGACCAGGGCCGTACAACGCAGCGCCAGCGGAATCGTGGGGGCCGGCGCGAGGCGATCCAGGAGGCCGGGCCCTCTCGCCGCCGCGGGCAGCACGAGGACGAGCGTGCCGGGGGGTGGCGCCCCGAGCTCGGCGATCACGAGGGCGACCCGGGTCGCCCTCGCGGACAGGAGCACGCACCACGCCGCGCCGTCGTCGCGGTGGGCGAGCCCGAAGGGCAACTTGCCAGCGTGACGCGCGCGCGGATCCGGCGTGGCGAGCGAGACGAGACGGAGGCTCTCCGGCCTGGGAGGGTTCACGACGAGGAGACGACCGGCACTGGAGGTTCCCTCTCCTCCCGGACGATCTCGACCTTCACGATGCGCTTCTCGTCGGCCTCGCGCACGATGAGCTTGTGACGGTCGAGGGCGAGCACCGCACCCACCCCCGGCACGCGCCCCATGCGGTGCATCATGAGCCCGCCGAGCGACTCGAAGTTGCCGTCCGCCGGGAGGCGCCCGACGTAGGGCTCGAGGTCCGTGAGGGGCATCGCCGCGTCGGCCACGAAGCGACCCTCCGCGATCTTCAGGATCTGCGAGTCGACTTCCGTGTCGTACTCGTCGTGGATCTCGCCGACGATCTCCTCGATCACGTCCTCGAGCGTCACGATGCCGGCCGTGCCGCCGAAGTCGTCGGATACGACAGCGAGGTGAAGCCTCCGGCTCCGCATCTCGCGCAGCACAGCGAGCACGCCCTGGGACTCGGTGACGAAGAGGACGTTCCTGCGCGCGAGGTCCAGGGCGCGCTTGCCGCCGACCTTCCCCGCGCGGACCCTCTCCAAGACGTCCTTCGTGTAGAGCACGCCGATCACGTGATCGAGCGTCTCCTGGTAAACGGGGTAGCGGGAGTGGCCCTCGGAGGAGATGATCTCGAGCGCGCGCTCCGCGGGGGTGTCGGCCTCGATGCCTGTCACGCGGCGTCGCGGCACCATCACCTCTCGCGCGGTCCGGTCCTTGAAGGCGAGCACGTTGCGGATCATCTCCGCCGGCTCCGCGTCGAGCGCGCCGGCGCGCGCGCCCTCGTCGACGGCCCACTTCACCTCCGTGCGGGTGATGCGCATGCTATCGGCGCGCTCCGGCATCCGCCGACCGACCCACCGCCCGATCGCGGCGAACGGCGCCGCGATCGGCACGAGGAGGTACTCGAGCGGGCGCAGCCAGCGGAGCGCGAACGCGGCCGATTCGTCCGGGTGGGTACGCGCGAGCGTGCAGAGGATCTCCGCGCTCGTGCCGTAGGCGAGGATGGCACCCAGGACAGCGAACAGCGGCCCGAGGCTGTTGCCGAAGAGGTTCCGGGCCACGTCGTGCAGCAGCGCCGACGCCACGCTGATGCAGGCGATGCGACCGATGAGCCACCGAGAGAGGATCGCGCCGGCCTCCTTGCGGACGCGCGCGAAGACGTCCGGACGGCCCTCGGCCAGGGCCTCGAGGCGACCCTCCGGCAGCGACGTGACCGCGGCGTCGGCCGCGGCGAACAGTGACGCGAACACGGCCGTCACGAGCGCCAGGCTCACCGTTCCTATCGGCGCGCTGTCCAACCTATCCAGGCTCCTTTTTACCCATCGCGTCCACGCCGCGCGCACGCAGGCCCCATCTCGGGCGCACGATGAGGGTAGCAGAGAGCTGCCGCCCGTGCAGCCGGGCCGCAGGCGCCCGCCCCACCCCGGGAGCGCTCGGCGTCCTTCACGTCTTGGCGCGCGCGTCGGCGGTCGCCAGGCGCTCCACGAGGAGGGACGCCACGTCGCCCGGCTTGGTCCCGGGCCCGAAGCCGGCGTCGAAGCCGAGCTCGAGCGCAAGCTTGTGATCGATCCTCGGGCCCCCGAGGAGGAGGAGGACCTCGTCGCGCCAGCCCTGCGCTGTGATCATCTGGACGAGCGCCGCGGCGTTCTCCTTGTGGCAGTTGCGCTGCGTGATGACCTGGCTCACCAGGATGGCGTCGGCCCGGAGCGCACGCGCGCGGGCGCAGAGCTCGTCGTTCTCGACCTGCGCCCCGAGGTTGTGCGCGTCGAAGCCCTTGTAGCTCTCGATCCCCTTGTCCCCTGCGTACCCCTTGTAGTTGAGGATCGCGTCGATCCCCACCGTGTGCGCGTCCGAGCCGGTGCACGCGCCGACCACGACGATCTTGCGACCGAGGCGTGTCTTCACGCGGCGCTCGATCTCCTCGCGCGGCAGCGCCTCGCCGCGGATCTCCGGGACGTCGATCGTGGCCACGTCGACCGCATGCACCGAGTGGCCGTAGACGACGAAGTACGAATACCCGGCGGCGCACTCTTCCATCGTGGCGACCAGCGGCTCGCGGAGCCCATGGGCCTCGGCGAAGCGCTTCGCGGCCTCACGCGCCGTGGCCGACGGTGCGATCTCGAGCACGAAGGACATCTGCACCATGCCGTCACCCTGGCGATCGCCGTAGGCGCGCAGGGGGGGGCGCGAGGTGGGGTGCATCAGTCGGCCTCCAGCGCGTGGAGGAGGGGGTTCGTGTAGTCCGGTGCGCGACGGACGACGCCCGCGTAGCCCTTCCCGCCGGTGCGGGTGCGCTTCACGTCGGCGAAGGCACCGCTCCCGATGGCGTCCCAGATGCCGCTCGCGTCCACCTCCTCGAGCAGCGCGAGGGCCTCGTCGAGGACCTGCATCGCGCGGCGCGCGACGATGCCCCCTGGCCGGAACGAGATCTCGTCGCCCAGGTCTTTGCATGCGTTGAAGACGTACCGCGTGGCCTTGAGCGAGAGGTAGCGGTCCATGAGCATGGGGTTGTGGATCGCCTCGCTGAACATGCCGAGGAGCTCGATCGACTGGTGGGTCGTCACGCCGACCAGGTTGAACATCGCGTCGTGCACGTGGCTCTGGAACACGTCCCCCGTCTTGTGCTTCGTCGGAGGCATCCACTTGATGGGGCTGCGCGGGAAGATCTGGCGGATGAGCTGCGCCTGGGCGAGCTCGATGAGGAAGCTGTTCTCGATCCACGGGTCGATCTCGTACGCGTGGCCGAGCCCCATCTGCTCGTCGCGGACGCCGGCGCGTCGCGCGAGGGCCTCGTTGATGAACTGGCTCGCGAGCACGGTGTGGGCGCGCTCGACGGCGTCGGCCGTCGTGAGGTAGTTGTCCTCGCCGGTGTTGATCACGATCCCGCTCCGCGCGATGATCCGCCGCGAGAAGTACTGATCGACGAAGTTGCGGCACATGTTGATGTCGCGAAAGAGGATCCCGTACATCGCGTCGTTCAGCAGCATGTCCAGCCGCTCGACCGCGCCCATCCATGCGATCTCGCTCATGCAGAGGCCGCTCGAGTAGTTCGTCTGGTGGATGTAGCGCCCGTGCGCGAGGGTGGCCTCGTTGGTCGCCTCCCGGATGATCCGGAAGTTCTCCTGGGTCGCGAACGTACCGCCGTAGCCCTCCGTGGTCGCGCCGTGGGGCACGTAGTCGAGCAGCGACTGCGCGGTCGCGCGTATCACGGCGACGATGTCGGCGCCCGCGTGCGCCGCCGCGCGCGCCTGGACGGCGTCGTCGTGGATGTTCCCCGTGGCGACGATGACGTACCGGAGCGGCGTGGGGCCCGGAGCGAGCCGCGCCTTCAGGGCCTCGCGTGCGTCGCGCGCGCGGTCGATGCGCGCAAGCGCGTCCCCCGTGGGCCCGACGAGCGCCTGGCGCGCCGCCTCGAGGGTCGCGCCGCCCTCGCCGCGATCGAGCTCGTGGCCGTACGCGAGGCGCTCGGCCGCGTCCTGTATGCCGTCGGCGCCCGCGAGGAGCGCCCGGCCCAGGAAGATCGCGATCCCGCGTCCGAGGAGCCCGGCCGCGTGGTAGCGATCCACCGCCGCGTTGACGAGCGGGATCCCCTGGTCATCGACGCCGTCGGCGCCGAGGGCGCGGAGCGTCGTGCGCTCGACGCCCACGGTCGTGTGTGCGTCGACGTAACGCTGCACGTCCGCCGCGACGCTCGCGGCGAGCGCGCGTGAACGCGCGACCTTCTTCTCGTCGACGGGTACCTCGGCCACGCGAGCTCTCTATCACGGGATGGCCGCGCCGAGAACGCAGAGCACCGCGCCGGCGATCGACGCGCCGAGCCACAGGCGCCGGGCGCCGGCTCCATCCCGCGAGGCTCCCGGGCGGAGGAACATCAGCGCGCCGCCCAGGAAAGCGATCGCGCCGATGCCGAGGAGGAGCGACGCGGGTGCGGATGGCGTCTTCTCGCCCGCGAGATCCCTCCGGATCGACGTCTCCGTCACCCGGGCGTCGGGCGAGGAGAGGCGCTCCTTCTCCGCGAGGCGGGCGCCGCGCTCGGCGAGCTTCGCCTCGGCCTTGTCCCGGAGCGCGGCGGGGCCTCGGGTGGCGAGGACGGCGCCCCGGAAGGCCCTCCAGGCGGCGAGCGACGTCCGGTCGTCGCCCCGCGCCGCGGCTTCGTCGGCGATGCCCTCGAGGCGGCGCAGGCCCTCGGCGCTGCTGGCGAACGGTGTCGTCTCTGCGGCGACGCGCGCCTCGGCGATCGCGAGCGACCGCTCTCCCTTGCCCAGGGCCTCGTCGCAGGCGATCAAGGCCCGGGCCCCTTCACGGTGTACGCGGAGCGCGTGCACCGTCGCGGACGTGACCAGCGCGAGGGTGGCGACGCTCGCGATCCACGCCGCGCGCGACCGCCGCGACGGGGTCACAAGAAGTCGCGCCTTCGGAAGACGAGGCAGCTCACGACGAGGAGGATGGTGACGTAGAGGATCGCGTTGAGGCCCGCCGACGCCAGGTACCTGGATAGCGAGGCCGTGGCGACCTCACAGAGGAGCAGCGGTCGCGGCGGGACGTAGGTGTGGAGGTTCGGGACGATCTTCGAGAGCACGGCCCCTGCCCGCGACAGCCTGGCCCCGATGACGCCGACCGGGAGGTGGGCGAGCGTGTCCGCCGAGCGCCCCACGATGAAGACGGCGAGCGTGAACGTCGCCGTGAGAAAGGGCGACGAGAACGACGAGAACACGACGGCGATCGCCGTCACGATGGCGACCTCGAACATGGTCAGGACGCACGACGCCGTGAGGAGCTGCACGTCCGGCCCCGCGGGCTGCGCGACGTACCAGGCGACCACGAAGAACGCGAACGACCAGGGCGCGAGCACGAACACGCGAGCCTGCCTGGCGCGGAGCAAGAGGACCCCCAGCACGGCGAGCATCGCGCCCGTCGCGCCGGCCACCACCCCCACCGGGCGGGCCGAGTGCAGCGCGAGGAGCAGGAGCACGCCACCGCCGTTGAGCGCCACGAAGACCGCGAGCACGAGCAGCGTGCCGAGGTACTTGCCGAGGAGGTACTCGTGGCGGCGAAGCTCGCGCGTCAGGATGGGAAAGACGGTCTTGAGCTCGAGCTCGCGGTGGAGGGAGGTTGCCCCGAGCAGCACGGACACGAGCACCGCGTACAGCGAGGTCGACGCGGCCCCGACGTCGGCGAGGACACGGACCTCCTGGTGGAGGGACATGGCTGCGATGATGACGGAGTAGAGCAGGGTGGCGAGAGCGAGGCCCAGCATGCCGAGGAGGATGCGGGCGCGGACGGCCTCTCGGTAGGTATTCAGCGCGATCGTCGAGAGGCGCCAGAACATGGGTGGACCTTACGAAATGTCCCCTGGGTTTTCAACGTCGCAGCGTTATAAGTAGCCCGTGAACGACGAGACCATGGCTCCGATGCCCTTCGTGTCGCGTGTGCTCCTCGCGTGGGGCCTCTGGTTCCGGATCCTCCTCGACGGCGCCCTCGCGGGCCGCCTCGACCGCGCCTCCCGCTCCCTCCCCGAGCCCGAGCCCGAGCCAGCGGCCGTCCGCGAGGACACGTCGGCGCTCGAGCTCCTCGCCCTCCTGCAGCGCGAGGGACGTTTCGTCGACTTCGTGGAGCAGGACGTCGACACGTTCTCCGACGCGGACGTCGGCGCGGCGGCGCGCGTCGTGCACGAGGGTTGTCGCAGGGCGCTTCGCGCGCACGGAACCTTCGCGCCGGTTCGCGCCGAGGAGGAGGGCGCGAAGGTCACGCTCGAGGTCGGCTTCGACGCGTCTCGCGTCGCGCTCGTGGGCAACGTCTCGGGCAGCCCGCCGTTCTCGGGGATCGTGAAGCACAGGGGCTGGGAGGTCCGGGGCTTCGCGCTCCCCGAGCCCGCGGAGGGGCGCGATCCCGCCGTCGTCGCCGCCGCGGAGGTCGAGCTGTGAGCGAGAGCCGCTATGTCGTGGGCATCGACCTCGGGACCACACACTCGGCGCTGGCCTGGATCGACACCCGCGAGGTCGACGACCCTGTGGCGAGGGTGCTGCCGGTGCCCCAGTTCGTGGCACAGGGTTCGATCGCATCGCGCGGTCTGCTCCCTTCGTTTCTCTACCAGGCGCACGAGGCCGAGGCTCCGTTCGTCCTCCCGTGGACGGAGGAGCGCCGCCTCACGGCCGGCGAGTACGCGCGCGCGCGCGGTCACGATGCTCCCACGCGCGTGATCGCCAGCGCCAAGAGCTGGCTGTGCCACCCGACGATCGATCGCCGGAGCCCCGTGCTGCCCGCTCAAGCCCCCGAGGGAGTCGAGCGCATCTCCCCCGTGGAGGCCTCGTTCCGCTACCTCGAGCACCTCGCGGGAGCGTTCGACGCGTGGATGGCCGTGCACGATCCAGGGCAGCGCCTCGCGGACCAGGACGTGGTCGTCACGGTGCCCGCGTCGTTCGACGCGCAGGCGCGGGAGCTGACGGTGGAGGCCGCGTACGCCGCGGGCATCGAGCGCCTCACGCTGCTCGAGGAGCCCCAGGCCGCCCTGTACGCGTGGACGCTCGCGCGCGGCGACCGCTGGCGGAAGGAGATCGCGGTCGGCTCCCTGATCCTGGTCATCGACGTGGGCGGGGGGACCACCGACTTCTCGGCGATCCGCGTCGAAGATCGCGAGGGCTCCGTCGGGCTCGAGCGCCTCGCGGTGGGCGACCACATCCTGCTCGGCGGTGACAACATGGACCTCCTCCTCGCGCGCCTCACCAGCGCGCGGCTCGAGCGGGAGAACAAGCCGGTCGACGCGTGGCAGGCGGCCGCGCTGGTGTTCGCATGCCGCGTCGCGAAGGAGAAGCTCCTCTCGGGGGAGGTCGCCGCGGCCCCCATCGCGCTCGCCTCCCGCGGGGCGAAGCTCGTCGGAGGGACGCTCCGTACCGAGCTCGAGCGAGCGGACGTCGAGTCGGTCATCGTCCAGGGCTTCTTCCCCGCCGTCGCCGTCTCCGAGGGGCCCGCTGCCCGGGCACGCTCCGCGCTCACGCAGGTGGGCCTGCCGTACGCCCAGGAGACGGGGATCACGCGGCACCTCGCGCGCTTCCTCACCAAGCACGCCGCGGCCGCAGGCGGGGCGGGCGTGCTCCCCGCGACCCACGTGCTGTTCAACGGTGGCGTGATGAAGAGCGACGAGCTCAGGCGTCGGACGATGGACATCCTCGACGGCTGGCTGACCGCCGAAGGGCGCCCGGCGCCGCGGACGCTCGAGGGGAGCGATCCCGACCTCGCGGTCGCGAAGGGCGCCGCGTGGTACGGCCTCGTCCGCCGCGGGCGCGGGCTGCGCATCCGCGGGGGCACGGCGCGGGCCTACTACGTGGGCATCGAGCGAGCAGCCCCCGCGATCCCCGGCCTCGAGCCACCCCTCTCGCTCCTGTGCGTGGCGCCGTTCGGCATGGAGGAGGGGACGGGCGCGGCGATCGGCGCCGTCGGGCCCGAGCTCGGCGTCGTCGTCGGCGAGTCCGTCGACTTCCGCTTCTTCGCGTCGAGCGTCCGCCGGGACGATCTGGCGGGCACCGACGCGGGCGAGATCCCCTTGCCGGACGTGGAGGAGCTGTCACCCATCCGGGTCACCCTCCCGGCCACCCTCCGCAAGGAGGGGGACGTCGTCCCGGTGCGCCTCGCGTCGCGGGTGACCGAGACGGGCGTGCTCGAGCTCGAGGCGGTCCCGACGAGGCCGCTCGCCGACGCGGAGCGCTGGAAGATCGAGCTGGGCGTCCGCGGCGCCTGACGATGCACACGCTCGGAATCGATCTCGGGACCACGCACACGGTCCTGGCGTGGGCGGACGGCCCGTCGGAGGCGCCGGTGATCGAGCCCATCGCGCAGGAGATCCCGGAGGGCCGCGAGCGGCTGCCCATGCTCCCGAGCGTTCTCTACGCGCCGCTTGCGCACGAGACGCTGACCGAGCGATGGTGCGCGCCGCCGTGGATCACCGGCGAGCTCGCCCGCCTCCGCGGGCTGGAGGTGGCCGGGCGGAGCGTGGTGAGCGCGAAGAGCTGGCTGTGCCACGACGCGGTGGATCCGTCAGGACCCATCCTGCCGTTCGGCGCCGGGGACGACGTGCCGCGGATCTCCGCCGTGGACGCGAGCGCGCGCTACCTGGAGCACGTTCGGCGCGCGTTCGAGGACGCCCACGGTCCCATCGGGGAGGGGGACGCCGACGTCGTCCTCACCGTGCCTGCGTCGTTCCACGAGGGCGCACGCGCCCTCACGCTCGAGGCCGCGCGGCGAGCTGGGCTGCCCGGTGTGCGTCTGCTCGAGGAGCCCCAGGCGGCGTTCCACGACTTCCTGGAGGGGCGCCCCGACGACGAGCTGCTCGCGCTGTGCCGTGGGAGGGACGCCCTGCGCGTCCTCGTGCTCGACGTCGGGGGTGGCACGACGGATCTCTCCGTCATCGTCATGAAGTGCGGGGCCGAGGGCCTCGACTTCGAACGCGTCGCGACGGGCGACCACCTCCTCCTCGGGGGCGACAACATGGACCTCGCGCTTGCGGCGCTGTGCGAGCGTGAGCTCGGCCTGGCGAGCCTGTCCGCCGCGCGCCGGGGTCAGCTCGTGGTGCAGTGCCGGCGCGCGAAGGAGGTGCTGCTGGCGCGCGACGCCCCCGAGGACGCGCCGGTGATGCTCGCCGCGGAGGGCTCACGGCTGGTCGGCGGCACGCGAGGGATGCGGCTCCGCGCGGGCGACGTCGAGCGCGTGGTGCTCGACGGCTTCTTCCCGGTCGAGCCGATGGACTCCTTGCCACGCGGCGGGCGGATCGGCCTCGTGACCACGGGGCTCCCCTACGCGCGCGACGCGGCGATCACCCGGCACGTGGCCGCCTTCCTCGCGCGACACGAAGGCGGCGTCGTCCCTGACGCGGTGCTCTTCAACGGGGGTGTCTTCGCGTCCGATCGGCTGCGCGCTCGGGTCCTCGGGATCCTCGGCGGCTGGAAGGGCGCACCGGTCGTCGAGCTCCCCGTGCGCGATCCGCTGCTCGCGGTCGCGCGCGGCGCGGTGGCCCACGGCTTCGCGCGCAGGGGGCGTGGGAGGCGCATCGTGGCGGGCGCCTCCCGCACGTATTACCTGGGCGTGGGCGAGACCGAGCGCGGACCGCGCGGCGTGTGCCTCATCCCGCGGGGGACGCGCGAGGGCGAGCCGTGCGACCCCGATCGCGTGTTCCGCTTGAAGACGGGGCGCCTCGCGCGGTTCGAGCTATGGCGGGCGGAGTCCGCCGTGCGCCACGTCGTGGGCGAGGTCGTCGAGCTCGACGCCGAGGGCTTCTCGCGCCTGCCGGCCCTCTTGGTCCGGCTCGAGGGCGACGGCGCGGAGCTGGACGTGACGGCCCGCGCCGAGCTCACCGCGCTCGGGACGCTCGACGTCTCGCTGTCGCCGGCCTCCACCAACGGACGGCGGCTCGCGCTCGAGTTCCAGATCCGGCGGGGCGATGCGCCGGCGAAGGGCGCGACGACGCCTCCCACGAGCGTCGGAGGCAAGAAGGCACCGGCCGCGATCGAGCGCGTGCTCGCGGCCTTCGCGTCGAACGAGCCGCGGCTGGTGAAGGATCTCCTGCGCGATCTGGAGAAGATCCTCGGCGAGCGCGACACCTGGGACGCCGGGACGGCGCGCCTGCTCGCCGACGCCCTCCTCGGGGTGCGCGGGGGGCGCCGACGGAGCGCGGATCACGAGCGCGTGTTCTTCTGGCTCTCGGGCTTCCTCCTCCGGCCTGGGTTCGGCGTCGAGGGTGACGCCGCGAGGGTCGAGTCTTTCTTCCCCCTGTGGTCGCAGAAGCTCGCCTTTCCGGATCGCACGCAGGGGTGGCAGGCGTTCTTCATCGCGTTCCGGCGAATCGCGGCGGGGCTCGACGAGCCGATGCAGCTCGCCTGCTTCGAGGCGGTGGCGCCGTTCTTCGACGACGGAAGGAAGATCAAGAAGAAGCGGACCGTCCCGCTGGCCCCCGAGGAGATGCGGGAGCTCGTCTCGTGGCTCGAGCGCCTGCCTGCGCACGCGCGCGCCGCGTTCGGAGCCGCGCGCGCCGAGGAGACGTGGACGCAGACGAACCCGCGCCTGTTCGCCGACATCGCGCGGGTCGGCGCGCGCGTGCCGCTCTACACGTCGCGCGATCACGCCCTCGCCGCGGCGGTCGTGGAGCCCTGGCTCGAGCAGTGGCTCCGGCTCGACTGGCGGAGCGTGCCGGACATGGCCTCGCATGTCGTCCGGCTCACGCGCCTCACGGGTGATCCGCGCCGCGACGTCCGCGAGGGCCTGCGGCGGGACGTCGAGAAGCGCCTCCTGTCGCTCGGCGCGGGCCCCGAGCACGTGCGTCCGCTGAACGAGATCGTCCGCATCTCCACGGACGAGCGCGCGCGGAGCTTCGGTGACGCGCTCCCCGCGGGCCTCGGGCTCGCGGAGGATCCGGGCTGAGATCAGGCGTGCACGCGCCGGATCTCTGCACCGTCGCGGAGATCCTGCACCGTGCGGTACCGCGCGGCGAGGTCGAGGACGACGTACCGGCGCTCCTCTCGCCTCGCCCCGAACAGCACGGGACAGAGCGTGGTCGTGCCCTCGCGGAAGATGCCCGCCTCGTCGCGGTCGTGCCCGTGGATGACCATCCGTAGCTCGAGCCCGGGCCGCGACACGTTGGCGAGGAGCTCGAGCGTACGCGCCTCGGGCTGGCCGTACGATCGCAGGATGGAGGAGAGGATCCGGTTCTGGCGCGCATCGTTCGCAGACGGGTCGAGCGAGATCCCGTCGAGCGTCTCGAGGGCGTCGAGGGTGGCGTCGGGGGCCCCGTGTGTGAGGAGCGCGCCGCAGGGCGTGGCGACCGCGAGGAGGGCCCCCTCGAACAGGGCCCGGAGGGCGCGCTTCTCCTCTGCGCCCATGGTCCCCTCGAGGGCGGCGACCTCGTCCGGGTGGAACTTGGACGTGCGGGGCCCGCCGACGTGCCCGTGGTCGTGGTTGCCGAGGACGTAGTGCACACGCGCGGGGAAGCGCCGCGCGAGATCGGTCACGCGCAGGACGAGGGCGCTCGAGCGATCCTCGTAGGCGTACAGGGGGTTGGTGCGGGCAGAGTCGGGGTCGGGGCCGTGGACGAGGTCGCCGAGGAGGACCCAGTGGGAGTCGCCGGGGAGAGCCAGGAACGCGGCCTCGAGGCGCTCGTAGTCGGAGAGGTTGCCGTGGAGGTCGGTGGAGACGAGGGCGGAGCCGCCAGCCGGGAGGACGAGGTGGCGGGGGAGCATCCCGGGATCCTATCGCGCCCGCCGACCTCCTTCGACAGAACCATAGGATATCACTTGGTATTCGTCCGGACGTACGGTCCGCTTGATACTGAACAAAAGAATAGTATCGTGGAAGGTGTGCCCCCTCCGCCCCCCCGTCAGGATCCGATGGATCTCTCCACGCTCCTCGGCGATCTCCGCGAGGCGACGATCCGCACAGGGTTCGTCGAGCTCGCCGCCACCTCGTACTTCAGCTTCCTCGCGGGCGCGTCCTCGCCCGAGGCGCTCGTCCGTCGCGCGAGGGAGCTCGGGCAGGACACGATCGCGATCGCCGACTGGCACGGCCTCTACGGGGTCGTCCGCGCGCACGAGGAGGCGCGTCGCGCGGGCATCCGTCTGATCGTCGCGGCTCGCCTCCGCGTCTTCATGGACGACGCCCAGATGTACACAGTCGTCCTCCACGTGGAGGACAAGGAGGGCTACACGAACCTCTGCACCATCCTCACGCGCGCGCATCGCGATCGCCCCCGCGACGATCGCGCCCTTGCCCGGGTGGCGTGGTCGTTCGTGTGCGCCCACGCGCGCGGCCTCTGGGCCCTGGTGTTCCCCGGGATCCCCTCTGCGGCGGAGAAGGAGTCCTCGCTCGCCCCGCTCGTGACCGCCGGCCGTGCGGCGTTCGGGGCGCGCCTCTCGCTCGGCGTCGCACTCCGGAAGGACGGCCTCGATCGCGCGCGCCTGGTCCAGGTCCGCGACGCCGAGCGCACGTTCGCCGTCCCCGTCTGCGCGACGAACGATGTCCGCTACGCCCGCCCCGAGGACAAGCCCGTGCTCGACGTCCTCTCGTGCATCCGCGAGGGGATGACGCTCGACGTCGCGGGCCGGCGCCTCGAGCCCAACGCCGAGGCGTGCCTGCGCTCCGAGGGCGAGATGGCGAAGATCTTCTCCCCCCACCCCGCGTGGATCCGCCGCACGCGGACGATCGCCGACGCGTGCCGTTTCGCGATCACGGAGCTCTCGTACCGCTTCCCCCACGAGCTCTCGGATCTGGTGGAGGAGGAGGAGCAGGGAGCGCGATCGGCGGACGCGGTGCTCCGCAAGCTCACCTGGGAGGGCGCCCGCCAGAGGTACCGGGGCAAGGTCCCCGACGCCGTGAGCGCCCAGATCGAGCGCGAGCTCGAGCTCATCGCGAAGCTCGAGGTCGCGGCCTACTTCCTCTCGGTGCGCGCCATCGTCGAGATCGCGCGGGCGCGGGACATCCTGTGCCAGGGCCGAGGGAGCGCGGCCAACAGCGCGGTCTGCTACTGCCTCGGCATCACGGCGGTCGATCCCGCGCGCTCGAACCTCCTCTTCGAGAGGTTCCTCTCGCTCGAACGCAGGGAGCCCCCCGACATCGACGTCGACTTCGAGCACGAGCGCCGCGAGGAGGTCATCCAGGAGATCTACGCGCGGTACGGCCGCGATCGCGCCGCGATGGTGTGCGAGGTCGTCTCGTACCGAGGCAAGTCGGCGCTGCGCGAGGTCGGCAAGGTCTTCGGGCTCTCGCTCGACCAGATCGACCGCCTGAGCGATCTCGTGAGCTGGTGGGACGGGCCGAGCGACGTGGCGGGCCAGCGCCTCCGCGACGCGGGCTTCGATCCAGGCGACGCGCGCGTCCGGCGCGTGCTCGAGATGGCATCACGGATCCAGGGCTTCCCCAGGCACCTCTCGGTGCACGTGGGCGGGTTCGTGCTGTCGGCCGAGCCGCTCGCCCACGTCGCGCCCGTGGAGCCCGCGACGATGCCGGATCGCACGATCAGCCCGTGGGACAAGGACGATCTCGACACGCTCGGCTTCTTCAAGGTCGACGTCCTCGGTCTCGGCATGCTCACGGCCATCCGCAAGACGCTCGCCCTCGTCCAGCACGATCCCAGGGTCCGTGCGCCGACGGCGATCGAGCAGCTCGCGAGGCTCCCCCCGGAGGATCCCGTCGTGTACGATGCGCTCTGCCAGGCCGACACGGTGGGCGTCTTCCAGAT
>SXGT01491384.1_pt1 | contig 13756 bp, 10 predicted proteins | sample 3176221 | NCBI WGS metagenome assembly SXGT01 (sample SAMN11356862, study PRJNA531348) | freshwater metagenome | isolation source: freshwater sample F1-120 | place: China: Fuxian Lake, Yuxi | collected 2017-12-25 | reverse complement strand
TTCGCCGACGGCGTCTGGATCTACGGGATTCTCGTCCCGGCCTTGGCTGGCGCGTTCGGCTGGGTGCGACGAGTACGCGGCGAGCCGGGACCGAACCGGGAGCGCGTCGGTCGGCTGCTCTCGGGCTGGTCGACGGGCGCCCTCGGGACGCCGATCGAGATCATCCCGGCAGCGATCCCGGCCTCCGATTTCGACGAGATGACCGCTCGGTTGCGCCTCGGCGGCGCCGCGAGCCCCACCGATGTGTCGGTCGTACTCCCCGTGCTGCATGCAGCACGTCCGACGGCAGCGAGCGGCACGTGGCGGTTGAGCGTGCCGCTCGACGGATCCGAACTCGCCGAACGGGCACTCGACTACGCGGTCGGCATCGGCGACCGCGTCGAGATCGAGATCGCACTGGTGCACGTGCACGAATCCGGTGACGAGCGCCACGCGGTCACGTACCTCGAACTCGTCGCGGTTGCCGTCCGCGGGCACGTCGCGCGGGTGACGGTGCACGTGCTCTCGGGCGACCCGGCATCGGCGATCCTCGACCACGCCGAGGCGCACGACGTCACCCTCGTGGTGATGACGACACACGCGCACTCCGGGTACCGACGTGCCGTCGCCGGGAGCATCGCTCGTGAGATCGTCGCCGCGAGACGCTGCTCGGTCTTGACCGTCCCGCCACGGGCCGCGTCCTCGATCGCCGGTTCATCGTCCGTTCACGGAAGCGACGCGTGATCGCGCGCCGGATCTGTGACACTCTGGTCGTCACGAACGAATCAATTGCACACCGAACGAGTCCGATCCGGGAGGTTGTAGTGAGCCGTCGTCATCAACGCACCTTCATGCCCATCTCCGCGCCGGAGATCGCGGCCCATCGCCGGGCCGAGCGTCAACAGGTTCGCGCGGCGCTCGCCGCGACCACGCGGTTGGCCACCGCCGAAGAGATCGACGAACCGGCCGTCGCCTATCGACCGCCGCACCATCGAGACCCCGAGCACGTCCATCGCCGCGCCGCGAGTCAGGGCGCACGGCACTGGAAGCAACCGTTCTGGAAGCGCCGCACGGCCGGACGCGAGCAGCGCGTTCGCACCGAGTTGGTGCTTCGCAACCTCTGAGCTCCGAACCGACCCTCGATCCCACCAACGTTGAGTGGAGAACCCGATTATTCGGGAGATCCACTCAACGTTCGGTGGGGCTTGGTGGGTTCGGTGGGTTCGGTGGAAGGTGGGGCGGCGGATCACCGTGGGACAGAAGCCTGCCGGTACCAGGCGACGGTGTCGGCGATGGTCGTCGCCATGGGTGTCGCCCTCGCGCGATCGCCGAACGTCGCACGGAACCGACCGTCGTCGACCACCCACGGCTCGGTGAACTGGTACAGCGTGTCGGTGAGCGAACGGAGCTTGCGGTCGAACAACCCGGCCACGCGCAACATCGAGCGCCCCGCACTCATCACTTTCGCGGGCCGACCGATCTCCGCGGCGAAGCCGTCGACCCATTCGCGAGTCGTGCGCGCCCGATCGATCGGCAGGTGCCAGATCTGTCCGTCGCCGACCGGATCGAGCCCGAGTGTCGCGAGCCCCGCCGCGACGTCGCGGATGTCGTGGTAGCTGTGCGGCTGATCGAGGTCGCCGATCAACGAGCCGCGCCGGCCGGCCACCAAGTTCGGCAAGAACGCAGCGCCGAAGGCCGCATCGGTCACACGTGGGCCGACGAAGTCCGAGGCCCGACCGATGGCGACGCTGAAGTCGCCACGCGCGTGCCCCTCGAGCAGCGAGCGCGTCATCTCGGCCCGCACGCGACCCTTGGTGTCGGTCGCGGCCATCGGCAGGTCTTCGCGCAGCGGCCGGCCCTCGGGCGGGCCGTACGCGTACAGGTTCTCGAGCACCACGAGGCGGATTCCGGCGGCGCGAGCCCCGCGCAGGAGGCCCGCCTGGATCGGCGGGAACTGCTCGGCCCAGCGGTGGTAGTCCGGCGCGTTGATGCAGAAGTACCCGACGTCGGCGTCCTTGAAGGCGTCGGTCGCGAATCCCGGATCGGCCAGGTCACCGACGAGATGTTCGACCCGCCGTGGGAGATCGCCCTTCGGCGTCCGGCTCACCATCCGCACGTCGTGACCGTGATCGAGGAGGCGATCGGCGAGAGTGCGGCCGGCGGGTCCGGTACCGAGGATCACGTGCGATCGGTCGTGCATGGCCAACCTCCAGGATTCGTGGCGCCATCTCGGATCGGGTCGCCACGCTGCGTTAGACTTCCTCACTGATGTTAGAGGGTATAACATATTCGCCGAACGACGACAACCCTCGGCTCGAGAACCCGGACGCGGATCCGCGCGGCGCGCCCGCCAAGCGCCGCGTCGCCCTGCGCCGTGCGGCCGTCCTCGCCGACATCAAGGACCGCGCGCTCGGCCAGCTCGCCGCCCACGGGCCGGAAGGCTTGTCGCTCAACGGCATCGCCCGCGACATGGGGATGACCGGGCCCGCGCTCTACCGATACGTGCGGAGCCGCGACGATCTGATCACCCACCTCGTGATCGACGGCTACCGGGATCTCGCCGACGCGATGGAAGCCGCGGCGGAGGCGCAGTCGGGTGGGCCGAAGGCGATCCGCGCCATCGCGCATGCGATCCGCGACTGGGCCCGCGCACAGCCGAGTCACTACGGGCTGCTGTTCGGTCCGCCGTTGCCCGGCTACGTCGCGCCCGACACGACGGTCGTCGAGGCGGCCCGCGGGTTCTGGACGATGGGAGCCGCGCTGCGCGAGGTCCTCGTCGACCGGCGGCTGCCGCGCATGTCGCGTTCGGTCCGCGCCGATCTCGACACGTTCACGGGCCCGACGCCTGCCGGCGCGCCGATGATCGAGCTCGTGTTCGACGGGTGGTCACGCGTGCACGGATGGGTCGCCCTCGAGATCAACGGTCAATTCCGCAAGCTCGCGCCCGCCACGGTCGACGCACTCTTCGAACGCATCATCGACCGTTACCTCGACGACCTCGCGCACCTCGGGACCTGACCGGGGTTCATCGGTTCCTGATCGGGGTTCACATGAGGCCGAGCGACCCGAGCGCGCCGGCGCGGCCGAGGTCGCCTTCGATCACCAGCTTCTGCGTCGTGAACGCGTCGGCCCCGCTCAGATCACCGTTGGCGATGCGCACGTAGTCAGCCGCGGTCGCTCGGAGGGTCACCTCGGCGTCGGGGTCCTCGGCCTCGATCGCGGCCACGTCGAGCGCGCCGTCACGCACCGCGATGCGCCAGATCCCTCCGGCCTCGCCCGTCAGCGCGAACTGCACGACGAGGTCGACGCCCTCGGCGCGTGCGGGGTCGAACTTCGCGGTCATTCCTGCGAACAGCTCCGCGGCCGACCCGACGCGCTCGGACTCCGACTTCGGGCCGAGCGCGCGTTCGCGCGGCATCACGTCGGCCTCGACCGCGGCGATCGACTCGGCGAGGATGTCGACGATCCGGTCCGCGATCTCGCGATCGATGGTGAGGGGCGGCGCGACGCCGACCGTCTCCATCCCCATGGCACGGCAGTAGAGGCCCCGCTCCCAGGCCTCGAACTCGACCTGGGCGCACATCTGGTGCGGCCGCGAGAATCCGCGCTTGGTCGCTCGGTCGGCCACGAACTCGATGCCGATCATCAAGCCGATGCCGCGGATGTCGCCGACCGACTCGAAGTCGCCGAGGCGTTCCCGCATCTGGTCCTGGAGATAGGCGCCGACGTCGCGCGCGTTGGCCACGAGATCGTCGCGCTCGATGAGATCGATGTTCGCGAGCGCCGCTGCGCAACAGGTGGGATGCCCGGAGTACGTGAATCCGTGGCTCACCGGCATCTGATCGGGAAGTCGCGTCGAGATCGTGTCCCAGACGTGCGCGTTCACGACCGACGCGCCGAGGGGCAGGTAGCCGCTCGTGATTCCCTTGGCCAAGGTCACGATGTCGGGACGCACGTCGTACATCTCCATGCCGAACATCGTCCCGGTGCGCCCGAAGCCGGTGACCACCTCGTCGAGGATGAGCAGGATCCCGTGCTCGTCGCAGATCTCACGGATCCGCTGGAAGTAGCCGGGCGGCGGCGGAATGATCCCGGCGGCGCCGATGACGGGTTCGGCGATGAAGGCCGCGATCGTCTCGGGACCTTCGCGTTCGACGAGCCGCGCGAACTCCTCGGCGCACGCGAGTCCGCACGCCGGAAAGGTCAGGTCGAGCTCGCACTTGTAGCAGTAGGGCGCCGCAACGTGGTCGAATCCCGGCGCCTCGGGGCCGAAGTTCCACCGCATCGGCATGATGCCCGTCGCGGTCATGGTCGCGATCGTGAGCCCGTGATAGCCGTTGTGGCGGGCGATGATCTTGAAGCGCTGATCCTGCCCCTGCACCGCCCAGTAGAGACGCACCAACTTGATGTTCGTCTCGTTCGCCTCGGAGCCGCCGGAGCTGAACATCACGTGGTCGAGCTCGTACTCGGGGGGGAACATCGACGCCAACTTCTCGGCGAGTTCGATCGCACGAGGGTGCGACTGACCATGGAAGGTCGTGAAGTACTCGAGTTCTTCCATCTGGGCGGTGACCGCGTCGATGATCTCGCGACGGCCGTGCCCGACCGACACGCACCACAGACCGGCGAACCCGTCGATCAGGCGCCGGCCGCGATCGTCGGTGATCCAGACGCCGTCGCCCTCGACGACGACACGCGCGCCGAGATCGGTCATCTCGCGTGGTGCGGTGACGGGGTGGATCACATGTGCGGCGTCACGCACGGCCAACGGGGTCCTCGGCGGGTGCTCGGTCATCGAGGTTTCGCTTTCTGTTCGTCGACGCGACGCGGAGCGCGTCGCGCGGGCTTGGTGGTCGCGGCCGGCCGCAGGGAGTCGATCAGGTGCTCGACGACCTTCACGGTCGCGTCGCGTTCGCCCGTCCGCAGTACGTGCAGGGTCGCCTCGGCCCAGGCGCCCATCAGCACCCGCGCGAGGGCGTCGGCGTCGAGCGCGACGATCTCGCCACGGTCGACCGCGGCGGCGAGGATGCCGCGCACCATCGCGACCGCGTCTTCGTGATCGGCCCGTCCGGCCTCGTCGAGCGCGGGAATCACCCAGGCGTCGCGCAAGAAGAACCGGGCCTCGCCGAGATCGCCCAACGCCGACAAGTACGCGTGGAACGCCGCGAGCATGTTGGAGACGGTGTCGCCGCGCAGCGGCATCGCCGCGAGCGAGCGGGCCGACAGGCGCTCGTAGAGCTCGTGCTGGAGCTCGCGCCCGATCTCGTCCTTGTCGGTGAACCAGTAGTACACGGCGCCCTTGGTGACCGCCGCGGCCTCGGCGATCTCCTCGATCGACACTGCGGCGTAACCGCGTGCGGCGAACTCGCGCAGCGCGACCGCGAGGATCCGCTCACGGGTCTCCTGCCCGCGCGGCATGCGACGCGCCATCAGCCGGCCGCGGTGTGCTGCTGGCGGACGTAGTCGGCGCTCCCCGCGAGAAATCCTTCGAGGTCGTTGTTCTTGTGCTTCACGATGTCCTTGAACCACGCCGGCACGTACACCTCACGACGGCCGGCAGCGATCGCGGCCAGTAACCCGTCGACGAATTCGCCGACCGGGATCGCGTCGATCCCTGGTGGCAGCGGATCGTTGTCGGGGATCGTGAACAGCTCGGTGTCGACCACTCCCGGGTATGCCGTGAGCACCGCGACGCCGAGATCCCAGAGGTCGATCGCCAGCGCTTCCGACCAGACCGCGAGCGCAGCCTTCGACGCGTCGTACGCGCCCTCGCCGGGCGACGACAGCGTCGCCGCGACCGACGAGACGTTGACGATCAGCCCCGAACCGCGCGCGACGAAGTGAGGGAGCAGTCCGAGCGTGAGTCGCACCGGCGAGATGTAGTTGAGGTGCATGACCTGCTGCACGGTGTCGGCATCGATGACGGTGGCGTGCTTGCGCTTGGGCATACCCGCGTTGTTGATGAGCACGTCGACGCCGCCGAGCTCGGACAACGCCGTCGCGGCGAGGCGATCCACCGCTTCGAGGTCGGTGAGATCGCAGGGGAAGGCGCGCGACGCTGGCGAGGCCGCGAGACACCGGTCGAGGACTGCCTCGAGGCGGTCGACCCGCCGCGCGACGATGCCGACCGTCGCGCCCGCCGCAGCCAGGCGTGGCGCGAGTTCCGCGCCGATGCCCGACGAACCGCCGGTCAGCAGGACCCGCAGGCCCCGCCAGTCGAAGCTGCCGGTCTCGGGAGAACCGTTCTCGTCCTTGGCGTCGCTCATACCTACGCAGCGTAGGATTCTCGTACTTGCCGAAGCAAGCGCGAATCGCGAAGATGGGCGAACCGTCGTCGTGGAGGTTCTCGTGCGTGCGCTCGTCTTCGGAGTCGAACCCGATCCCCAGGAGGCCGCGAGCGTCCGCACCGACGCGACGCCCCTCGAGCAGGCACTCGCCTGCACACCGATGCGCCTCGTCGATGTCGAGGACCCGGGCTTCCTGCTCCCCGACTGGGTGCTCGCCAAGCCGCGCCTCACCGGCATCTGCGGCTCGGATTCCAAGCAGGTGTTCATGGATTGGGGCAGCGTCGACATCGACAACCCGATGATCGACTTCTCGTCGTTCCCCCACATCCTCGGCCACGAGGTCGTCGCCGATGTCGTGGCGCTCGGGCCCGAGGCCGAAGGCCTCGAGGTCGGCCAACGGGTCGTGCTCAACCCATGGTTGTCGTGCGCGCCGCGCGGCGTCCGCGAGCTGTGCCCGGCCTGCCAGGTCGGCGATCTGTCGTTGTGTTGGAACTTCCGCGCGCCGCCGATCGCGCCCGGCATCCACATCGGCACATCGAAGGACGCGAGCGGCGGGTACGCGACGCTGATGCCGGCCCACGACTCGATGCTGTTCCCCGTGCCCGACGGCATCTCCGACGAACTCGCGGTGTTCGCCGACCCCTTCGCGGTGTCGTTGCACGGGATCACACGGCACGCTCCCCCGGTCGGCGGGCGCGTCCTCGTGTACGGGGCGGGCGCACTCGGGTCGGCGGCCGTCGCAATCCTGCGCGCGCTCTACCCCGATGTCGAGGTCGGCGTCGTCGCGCGCTTCGAGGCCCAGGCCGACCTCGCGCGCACGCTCGGCGCCGCCCGCGTCTTCGCCCATGCACCCGCGACCGCGCTCATCGAGGAGGCGGCCGAATGGTCGGGCGGAGTCCTGCACGGCAACCACCCGCTCCCGATGGCCTACCCCGGCGGGATCGACGTCGTCTACGACACGATCTCGCGTCGCGAGTCGCTCGAAGTCTCGTGTCGACTCCTGAAGGCGCGCGGCACGATCGTGAAGATGGGCGTCCACGGACCCACCGAATGGGAGTGGACGCCGCTCTACTTCAAGGAGATCGCCTGGGTCGGGTCGAACGCGTTCGGCATGGAGGAGGTCGACGGCGTACGCAAGCACGGCATCGAGCACTACCTCGACCTCGTGCAGACCGGCCGGATCGACCTGGGTCCGATGCTGACCCACACGTTCCGGCTCGACGAGTGGCGCGCGGCGTTCGGGGTGCTCGCCGATCAGGAGCGCTCGGGCGCGATCAAGGTCGCGATCGACCAGCGCTGATCGCGCTCGTCGACCAGGCGCGTCGATGCGACGGGCCGACGAGGCGTGTCAACGTCGGAACGCATCAGCGGGGACGATGCGCGCCGTGCCGGCATTCAGTTCGATGATCTCGGCGAGCGCGAGCCGGTGGTCGAGCCCGTATTCGGCCTCGATCTCGGCGAGCAACGCGTCGTGGTCGGAGAAGTTCGGATCTCCGTCGCGAATCGCGGTGAATTGACGGACCCAGATCGCGTGCTGCAACTCGCCGAGCTCGGTGTCGGCGACGCGGCGCTCGACCTGCATGCCGGTGAACGCGTCGACAGCGTCGACATCGTCGTACAGCGCCGCGAGCCGTGCCGCGACGGTCGTACGCCGCGTCGCGCGTACGACGGTCGTCGCGGCCGCCGCCGAGCCCGGCGCAACGCTCCGGTTCCGCGCGTCGCGGAGGTCGACGATGTCGAGGATCGCGGGATCGTCGATCGTGAGGCCGTCGGGGAGCGCCGCGGTCGTCTCGCCCGTGAGCTGTTCGAACGAACGCACGGGATCGAGACCGAGCGCGCGTCGCAGCTCGTTGTAGGTGGGCAGGCCGTGGTCGTAGCCGCGGGCGATGTCGATCGCACCGAGGTCGATGACCCCGTGGAAGCACTCGGGCGAGACGCGGTCGTCGAGGCAGGCAGCGGGGTCGGGGGCGTCCGGGCGCGGGACCTCGAAGAGCACGCTGCGCAGCATGTCGTCGATCGTCTCGTCGTTCGCGTAGCCGGTCTCGGAGGCGAGCCCGACGAGCACCGCATCGACGCCGACCGCGCGGAGCAGTTCGGGCGTCCCGAAGGTGAGGTGGAGCGGCACCGTCACCTCGATGCCGTAACCGTCGTCGACGAGCGTGAGGCCGGCGTCGATCAGCCTGGCGACTCCGGCATCGGTCAGGTGCGCGGCGGAGATCTCGAGTTCGAGTTCGCCGTGGACCTGGGAGTGGAGCCGAAACGCTGCGGTCGCGAACTCGTTGCTGATCGTCGGGTCGAGTGTCGGGTCGAACCCCTCCGACTCCGGCAACTCGACGCCGAGCGCGGGCAGGTATTCGTGGTAGGTGATGTGTTGGAGTTCCGCGACCACGACGCGCCGGGCGATCTGGAACTTCGCTTCCTCGGCGAGTCCGGCCGGCAACAGGTCGACGATTCGATTGTGCTCGCGCACGAACAGCGTCTGCACGCTGGCGAGCGCCCAGTTCTCGTCGGCTCGGCGGTCACCGGCGATCAACGCCGCCGTCGGGTTCGCGGCGAGGCGACCATCGAGGTCCATCTCGGGCGCCGCAACGCCGGGGCGGTCGGCGGCGGTCGGCAACATCCCGTCTTCGGTGAGGAGGTGCGCGTCGTTGTTCGTCGGGTTGCCGTCGACCGGACCGACGCGCAACCAGTCGAGTCGCTCGGGCGTCGAGCCGTAGACGGCGGAACCGTCGAGGTACGAACTCACGGTGTTGCGTTGCTCACGGACGACCTCCTCGCCGCGAGCATTGCGGTGACCAGTGCCCGGCACGGGGGCCGAGCGGGTGAACGCGATCGCCCCGAGGTCGTTCTGATACCGCTCGAGTGGATCGCCGGCATCGAAACCGATCGGCACCGACTCGTCGCCGCGCTCGCGCAGGCTGAGGTCGTGGTCGACGAACTGACCCCACGCACTCGCCCAGTGGGTGACGCCGCGCGCCGAGATCACGTTCTGGCCGCCGTCGGCGAACACGCGGTTGCTGACGGCCCGCTCCGACGGATGCGCGACGGGCTCCGCGATCCCGTCGGCATACCGAGCGGGTGCCCAGCGCGCGTAGGGCTGGTCGATCGCGCCGAGATGCGGGGCATCGGTTCGCGCACCGACACCGTCGAGGCTTCGGGCGTCGAGGATGCCGACGGTGAGCGAACCCGCTGCCTGCGCGGCAGGACGCGCGGCGCCCGGACCATCCGAGCACGCCGCCGCTGCCCCCACCGCGATCGCTGCGACCAGCGCCGAGCGTGCGACCCCTCGAACCCGCGCGTTCTGCACGACGGCGATGGTAGGTGCGAGCGACCGTGCCGTGCGGTGCCCGGTGCGCTACGCGGGCGCGGACACCGAGGCGGGGACCGCCGGTCCCGCGAGCCCCAGGCACGCGACCAACTCGTCGAAGGGCATCGGTCGGCCGTAACGCCAACCTTGCGCACGAGCGCAGCCGTAGCTGCGGACCTTCGCCTCCTGCTCCGGGTACTCGACCCCCTCGGCGACGACCTCGAGCCCGAGGCGTTGCGCGATCGACGCGACCCCCGACACGATCGCCTCGTCGACCGGGTCGACGGCGAGGTCGCGGACGAAGCTGCGATCGATCTTGACCTCGTCGATCGGGAGATCCCGCAGCAGCGACAGCGACGAGTGCCCCGTTCCGAAATCGTCGAGCGCGACCCGCAACCCCAGGCGCCGCGCCGCGGTGAGCTCGCGCCGAGCGGCCTCGATGTCGACCAACACGCCGGTTTCGGTGATCTCGATCCCGATGCCGCGCGGATCGCAGCCCACCGTGGCGAGGAAGCCCTCGAGCCGCTGGACCTGGTTGCCGCGCGCGAGCACGGCCGGCGAGACGTTGCACCAGATCCGAAACGACGCGTCGGCACCGGCGTTGCCGAGTGCGACGCGCGCACGGATCGACTGGGCGATGATCATCGCGTCGAGCTGCATGATGAGCCCGACCTCTTCGGCGAGCGGGATGAACTCGGGTGCGCCGAGCACCCCCCGTGTCGGATGGACCCAGCGGGCGAGCGCCTCGGCGCCGACGATCGCACCGGTCGCGAGGTCGACCTGAGGCTGGAACCAGGGGACGACGAGCCCTTCGGTCATGGCCTGTCGCAATTCTCGCTCGACGTCGAGCAGTCGTTGGACCTTCTCGCGCAGCTCGATGTCGAACACCTCGACGCGATCGCGACCGCCCTGCTTGGCCGTGTACTGCGCGGCATCGGCGTGCCGCAGGAGGTCGCCCGCGCCGTCGCTCGAGTGGAGGTTCGTCGCGACACCGACGCTCACCGTCACCGCCACCTCGCGCGCTGCCAACATGAGCGGTTCGACGAGCGAACCTCTCACGCGTTCGGCCACGAGGACGGCCTCGTACGAATCGGCGAGGGCCGGGAGGAGCACGACGAACTCGTCGCCGCCGAACCGGCCCAGCGTGTCGCCCGGACGAAGTACGGCTCCGACGCGCGCCGCGAGCGTGACGAGCAGCTCGTCACCGATCGCGTGACCGAGCGAATCGTTCACGATCTTGAACCGGTCGACGTCGAAGAACAACACGCCGACGACCGCTCCGGTCCGGTGCGACTCTGCCAGCGCGCGCTCGAGCTCGTCGAGCAGTGCCGGTCGGTTCGCGAGACCGGTGAGCGAGTCGCGCAACGCGCGTTCGGTGAGCTGGCTGTTGGCGGCAATGAGCCGCTCGTTCATCTCGGCGGTCTGGTGTTGTTGGGTCGTGAGGTCGGCGATGAGATCTCGGTTCGCGTGCTTCAACTCGATCTCGTTCACGACGATCCGATTCACGTCGTGGTGGAGCGAGACCATCGCGATGCCATAGATCAGCACCGCGTACCCGATGAGGTGCGTCACCCGTTCGTCGCTCGCGAGGAACACGACGCCCATCACCCCGAGCAGCGGAATCTGTGCCGCGTAGAAGTACGCGCGGTGCGCGGCGGCCGAGACGATCTGCGTTGCCGAGACCCCCGCGGCGAACATCGCGATCACCGCGCGCAGCTCGACGTGTTCGGGTCCGGGGAAGCCGAACAGGCTGACCGACGACCAAGCGATCCCCACGAGGAACCCATAGGCCGGGATCGGCCACCAACGCGTGATCTCGACGCCGGCGCGCCGGCGGACCCGATAGGCCCAGACGGAGACGAGCCCGAACACGTTCGCGCCGGTGACGAGGACGACGAGCGCGATCCGGCTCGAGGTCGGGGTCGAGTCTCCGAGGATGTTGGCGAGCACCAACGACGCGGGAAGCCCGAGCGGCGCGCCGCGCAGGATCGACCGGTTCGTCTGTTCCAGGCACTCCGCTCGCACCCGCGCCGAGGTCATGTGGACGTTTCGACCCAGCAGTCGCGGCGCTGGAGAGGATTTCGTGGCCGCGGGCACCCGAGCGACTACCGTGAACCTGACGCCCGTGTCAGGTTCAGCGTTTCTCCGGAGGTCCCCGCATGACCGTCGCCGTGCCGAGTGCACCCACCGACCGGTACACGATCATCTCCGCCGACTGCCACGGTGGCGGGTCGGCGAACCAGTACCGCGAGTACCTCGACCCGAAGTACCGCGACGAGTTCGACGCCTGGCGGGGCGGCTACAAGAACCCCTACCGCGACCTCCAGGGCGACAGCCGCACCCGCAACTGGGACGACACGCGTCGCTGGAACGATCTGCACGCCGACGGGCAGGTCGCCGAGGTCCTGTTCCCCAACACGGTCCCGCCCTTCTTCCCCACCGGCATCGTGATCGCCCGCCCGCCGACCCGCGACGAGTACGAGCTCCGTTGGGCCGGGATCCGCGCTCACAACCGCTGGCTCGCCGACTTCTGCGCGCTTGCTCCCGACCGGCGCGCCGGGATCGCGCAGATCTTCCTGAACGATGTCGACGAAGCGGTACGCGAGGTCCACTGGGCCAAGGCCGCCGGACTGCGCGGCGGTGTCCTCGTCCCCAACATCCCGCCCGATCACCCCGACCTGCTCCCGATCTACGACCCGAGCTACGACCCGATCTGGCGTGCCTGCGAAGAACTCGGCATGCCGGTCAACAGCCATGCGGGCACCGGCCTGCCGGACTACGGCACGTACCCGTGGACCCAGGCGCTGTGGGTCATCGAGACGCCGTTCTTCGCGCACCGCCCGCTGTGGTTCATGATCATGAGCGGCGTGTTCGAGCGGTTCCCCAGGCTCAAGTTCGTGATGACCGAGTCGGGCGCCGGTTGGGTCGCGCCGCAGGTGCGCCAACTCGACGGGTTGCACCTGGCGATGAAGATGGGACGCACGGGTGAGGTCGGGTTCGATCCGGCAACCGCGCTCCCCCTCAAGCCGAGCGAGTACTTCGAACGCAACTGCTGGATCGGCGTGAGCTTCCCGAGCCCCAACGAGGGACGGGCGCGCGACAAGATCGGGCTCCACAAGTACATGTGGGGCAGCGACTATCCCCACCACGAGGGGTCCACACCGTTCTCCAAGGAGAGCCTGCGCCGCGCGTTCTCCGGCGCCGACCCCGCCGACCTCCACCGGATCTTCGCGTTGACCGCGGCGGAGGTCTACGGGTTCGACCTCGAACGGCTCGCGCCGTACGCCGCGGAGCACGGCCCGACCGTGGCGGAGATCGCCGAACCCTACGAGGGTGTCCCCGACGGCGCGACGAGCCCCTGCTTCTACCAACCGTAGGCACGCCTCGGTCGAGCGACCACTCGGCCCCCGACCGCTGGGCCGGCCGCGACCTCCTACGATCCCGCGATGAGCTTCCCCCGGATCGAATCCCTCGTCGCCGCCGCCCAGGAACAGACCGGCCACGACGACCTCGGTGAGGACTCCTGGCAGGAGGGCCTCGATCGGCTCCTCCACGCGCTCGAGCACGAGGCCGCGCTGAACGACCTCGGACGGGCGATCGTCACGGGGGAACTCACCGGCTACCTCGCGACCCGTCTCGGGATCGTCGCCGAGCGAGCGCGGCATCCCGAGATCGCCGACGCCGACGTGGTCCCGCCGATCGTCATCGTCGGTCAGGGTCGCACCGGCACCACCATCCTGTACGACCTGCTCGCGCAAGACCCCGAGACGCGCGTGCCGCTCACCTGGGAGGTCGAACGGCCGTTCCCGCCACCCGAAACCGCGACCTATGAGACCGACCCGCGTATCGACGAGGTCGAAGCGACGCAGGCCGCGGTCGACCTCGTCATCCCGGGATTCCGCACGATGCACCCGCTCGGCGCGCGCCTTGCGCAGGAATGCGTGCGCATCACCGGGGTCGACTTCCGGTCGATGATCTTCCCCACGCAGTATCGGGTCCCGTCGTACGCGCGGTGGCTCCTCGACGAAGCCGACATGGCCTCGGCCTACCGCGGGCACCGGATGTTCCTGCAGCACCTCCAGTCGCGGCACCCGACCCGACGCTGGGTCCTGAAGTCGCCGGGTCACATCTGGTGCCTCGGCGCGCTCCTCGACGAGTACCCCGATGCGATCCTCGTGCAGAC
>SXGT01243135.1_pt1 | contig 13756 bp, 10 predicted proteins | sample 3176221 | NCBI WGS metagenome assembly SXGT01 (sample SAMN11356862, study PRJNA531348) | freshwater metagenome | isolation source: freshwater sample F1-120 | place: China: Fuxian Lake, Yuxi | collected 2017-12-25 | reverse complement strand
TGGTGTTTCTGGTGGTCGAGCCTGAGAACCTATAGGCGAGTCACTCGCGTGCGTCTCGGACCGCCGCCATCACCAATGCGCCAGTCGACGCCACGATCGCGCCACGCCGTCGAGGACGAACGGTGAAGCCGGCGGCGACGCCGGGCGGGCTGGCCGCCGATCCGATCGATCGCTACTGGATCGGCGAGTCGCACCTGGTGTGGTGTCGCGACGCCGCCTCGTGCGGCTCGATCCACTGGGGCCAGCCGACCACGCGCGACGTGACCGACCTGACCCGCGCGCTCGAACTCGCCGATCATCCCGCGCTGGCGGCCGGGTTCGAGGTGTTCATGGACTGCCGAGGGATCGAGCAGGTTGACTGGACCCCATTCGGGGAACTGCTCGAGTACCTGCGCGGGCGGTTGCCGGCGTGGAGCACGCGCATCCGCCAGCACGCCGTGGTGGTGCCCGCGGGTCCCAGCGGCGCGCTCCTCGCTGGGATGGTGCCGCTGCTCGGCGTGACCTACTCGATGCGCTTCTTCGACGACACCGAGCCGGCGCTGACGTGGCTCGCCTGGAACACGCGCCCTGACAGCGTCGCCTCCGCCCACGAGGCGGCAGAGCTGGCGCGGGTCGCGCGTGGGGTCACGCCGTTGGTTCATCGCTTCCGGGCGTGGCTCGAGGGAGCGTTGCGGCGGCCGACCATCGAGGCCGCGTCGTCGGCGCTCGGGCTCTCGCCGCGCTCGCTCCAGCGCGAGCTGCGCGCGGGCGGTACCAGCTTCACCGCGGAGGTCCAGGCGGTGCGGGTGCGGGTGGCGTGTGCCCTGCTGGCGCAGACCGACGAGAAGGTGGAGGTGATCGCGCGCGAGGTCGGCTGCGTGTCGGCCTCCCAGCGCAGCACGATCTTCCGCAAGGTCATCGGCGAGACTCCGGCGCGCTACCGGGTCCGCAGCGGGCGTCCGGCGTCCTGACACGCTCCGTACCGTGGTCCGTCGTGCCCGCGCGTCTCATGCGGGCATGACCCGTTTCCTCTCCCTCGTCCTCCTCCTCCTCACCCGCTGCGGCCCCGCCGCCGTCGATCGACCTGCGGATCCGTCCCCCGTCTCCCTGTCGCCCGTCTCCCCATCCCCCGTCTCCCCGTCCCCCGTCTCTCCGCCCCCCGTCTCCCGGCCCCCGCCTCCCGCCGCCCCGCTCCCTCCCGGCCACGCTCTCGTCGTGGTCTCCGCCACCGCCGTGCAGCAAGAGTGCTCCGGCGCCGGCGGTGAGCATTACACCCTCACCGCCGACTCGCCCGGTGGCGGCCTCTTCCACGCCGGCGGCCACGCCATCTACCTCGGCATCCTGCCGGAATGGGGCAACCCTCCGCCCGCGCCGTGGTTCGTGGCCGAGGTGCACCGCTTCCCGCCCATCTCCGCTGACGCCGACGACAACCCCGACTCGAGCGTGAGCGGGTGGTGCCTCGATCGGCTGCCCAGGTTCGACGGCGAGGCGCTTCGGCTGGTGCCGGCAGCCGGCCGCGACGACGCCCACCGGCTCCTCGCCCAGCTCCAGGCCACCGGCTTGCCGCGCAGCGCGATCGAGCTCGGTGGCGCCACCACCGGCGACGAGCTGGCCGTGGTCCGGGTCCGCAGCCACAACGACGTCAGCGGGGATCGCGCGTACCAGCTCGAGCTCGTCGACGGCGACGCACCGTCCGCGCTCCTGATCCCCGCCGCTCCGCCGCGCCCGCGCGCGCACGCGCTGCCGTTCGAGGCCTGGACCGGCGACCTGCTCGTGGTCGCGGCCACCGGCGCCGGCAGCAAGCGCCGCATCACCCGCGCACTGGTGGCCGACGATCTCGCCGACGCCCGCCGCTGGAGGACCGCGCTGGCGACGGCCACGTGGCCGCCGACGTGGATGTCACCGGGCTGGTCGGGCGCCTTCCGCACCGCCCGCTGGGCCGCGGTGGGCAAGGTCGTCGCCGGCAAAACCGGCTGCGGCGACGAGCTGGAGATCACGACCTATGCCGGCACCAGCTTCGTCCTCGATCCCATGCGCGTCGCCGCGCCTCCCGGCGTGTCCCGCGGCGACGTCGTGACCGCGATCCTGTTGCCGACCGAGGCCGACCGCTGCGGTCGCCGCGCCCGCGTCGTGCGCGCCTACGCGACTCCCGGCGCGACGGCGGCGTACTGGATCACGGGGGGCGAGCCGGTGCCGAGCACTGCCATCCTCGAATGACGTACCCGCGGTGAGCGCGACCACGCCCACGACGCGGTTGCTCGTCGGGCCGTGGCAAGCGCTGGCAAAGGTCGACATGACGAGGACTGCCGGGTCGAGATCCGACCCTTCGCGCGTACAAACGTACACATGATCGCCGCCCGGCCCCGTCGAACCACCGCCTTGTCGAGCATCCGCACGGTGCGCGACCTGTGCACCTACGTGACCGAGGCGGCGGGTAACGCGGAGCGGCCGCTCGACGAGTACCTGCGGGCGCTGTGGCGTCTGGGCGCCGAGCGCCACCGCGCCGGCCGGGCGTACCTGACCGCGGCCGAGCTGGCCGAGCTCCTGACCGCGGCGTTCGACGCTCCGGCGCCGCCGTTCGATCCGGGCTGGCGGCTGATGCGCGACCAGACCATCGACACCGTGCCCGACGGCTACACCACCTGGGAGGCCACGGTCCGCGAGCAGATCCTCGATCTCGACGAGCTGGTCCGCTCCGGCCTGGCCGACGCCTCGGGCAGCTTCTTCGCCGTCGACGCCGACGAGGTCGACGCCCCGGGCGGCAGCCGCTGGAGCAACCTGGCGCCGCGCGACTTCCTGTCCGCCGCTTGCACCGGGACGTTCGGCGAGGGCTCGTGCGACGGCACGCCCGCCGACGCCAGCCCGCTCGGGCTCATCGACTGGGACCGCTTCGCGACCTTCCTCGCCCAGGGTCAGCGCCGCCTCTAAGGACAGTCCGCAGCGGCCGGCGGGCAGGGTATGGTCGCCGCAATGGCGCTGGTGGGAACGACGCGCGATGGTCAGCCGTATCCGGTCATCGCCGGCCTGTCCAAGGCGGCGGCCACCAACCTCGAGCGGGCGTATCGACGGCTGCGGACAGTCGACAAGGTCAAGGCCGCGGTCGCCAAGCTCGCCGGCTCGCTCGATGCGGCGGGCAAGGCCGCGCTGATCGACGGGACGCGCGAGCTGGCGCGTGCGCTCGCGGCGGGCAAACACCGCGGCAAGCTCGCGCCGCACCACCTCCAGGTGCTCGCGGCGTGCGTCCGTGTCGCGGGCCGAGCCAGCGGCGATCGCGCCCTCGCCGATCTGGCGGTCGAGTTGCGCGACGGCGCGGTGAGGGGCGCGATCGTCGACGTGCTGCTCGGCTGGCAGACCGGGATGAAGCCGGCCGGCGCCGCGCAGCTCGCGACGATCCTCGACGACGAGGGCGCGACCGACGAGGTCGTGCTGCGCGGCGCGCTGTGGGGCCTGCAGGAGACCTCACCGAAGCAGGCCAGCGCGCGCCGGCGCAAGCTGCTGGTGGCGGCACGCGCGCAGCGCTCGGGTCGCGCGATCAAGCTCGCGCGCGCCGCGCTCGATCAGCTCGATTCGTTCCCGCACACCACGCCCGGGGGACGGGAGCGGCGTGGTCGGGCCTGGCTCCCCGACGTGGCGCCGCTGGTCGTGCACCCCAACCGAGAGCTCGCGTCGGCGGCGCAAGGGTTGATCTCCCACGACGGCGAGACCTTCCTCGCGTTCCTGGCCTGGGTGCTGGCCCACGACGTCTCGCGCAAGATGATCGCGGTCGTCGACGGCCGCATCTACTGGGCGTCGCTGCCATCGAGTGGGCTTGCCCCGGCCGACCTCGCCGCGCCGCTCGCGGCGCTGCTCGAGCGCGCGCTGGCGAAGCGCGACCGGGCCAGCGCCGGCATCCTCACCCGTGCGATGCAGAACCTCGGGCTGGTGCCCAAGGACGGGGCGCCGCCCGAGCGCGGCGAGGAGGTCGCGAGGGTCGGGACGGAGGGCGGGCCGCCGCTGCTGGTCCCGGCCCGGCACCTCGCGGCCTGGGGTGGCGCGTACGCTCCCGAGCCGTTCGACTCCGGCAACAGCGACTACGAGCGCGGCTGCGACGGCGCGGCGCCGAAGCTGCTCGCGATCGGCGACGGCCACGGCCTCATCCTCGGCGGTCAGAGCGCCGCCGCCTACGCCGCGCCGGATGGCCTGTTCCTGCACACCGACGGCGACCTCACCCACGAGGTGTCGAAGCAGTGGAAGAAGCTCGGCACGCTCGTCGTCGACCGCGGCGGCGTGGTGCTCCTCGACAGCCTCGAGGCCGGCGCCGGCAAACACGCCGGCGTGAATCGCAAGAAGGTCGCCCTCGCCGCTGGGTCCTATCGCGTCGACGCGCACCGCCCCCGTGGGACCAGCTCGACCCTCGAGGCGGTTCGCCTCGTGCTCACAGCGCCGCGGTGACCGCGCTCGGGCCCCGTCGCCAGCGGGAAGATCGGTAGTCCCATGATGGACCGCGAGCTCCGAGATCTGGAGCGAGCACGATCGGCGACGCCCTCAAGCGCGAAGGTCTGGTTCCGAAGAGGTGCCGCCGACCGCGCACACCGCCGGCCACCGCGAAGCCCTCCATCGACGCGGAGACTCTCGGCCTGGTGGATCGGGCGACTCGAGCGGTTCCACCGCACGCTCCATGGAGATCGGTTTCTCCGAGGGAACCGTCTTCCCCGAGCGCTACCACGTCGCGCCGCTCACCTCGCCGCGCCAGGTCCGCCACGCCATCTCCTACGTCCCGAACAACTGGCGCCGGCACCGCGAGGACCTCGCGGGCCTCGCGCAAACGCGCGCCTCCATCGATCCCTACGCCAGCGGCGTCCGCTTCGATGGCTGGAAACGGAGGGGCCCGTTCATCCCACCGGAAGGCTACTTGCCGTTGCAGACGGTCTACCCGCAGACCTGGCTGCTCACCGTCGGGTGGCGTCGGCATGGGCCGATCGATCCACGGGAGGTGCCGGGGCCCATCGACGAGGCGTAGTCCGACCCACGTGGGCCAACGCGGCCGTGGCGCCGATGCCCTCTACTTCGCGATGACCGCGGCGGGCAGGCTGGTGACGAACGCGGCGAAGCCGACCATGGTGGCGCGGCGGGCGGCCGGCGGTCCCTCGTAACGGACCTTGGCGCCCTCGAGCTTCAAGCGCGGGTGGTCCATGGTCTCGAAGAGCGGGCCGGTGACCGCGCCGTCGTCGGCGATGGTGAGCTCGGTCTGGCCGTCGAGCACGAAGGTGCCCTCGGGGCTGACCGTGGCGTTGGTCCGCACCTTGTTGGCCGAGATGCTGCCGTCGAGCTCGACCCGAGCCAGGCGGTGACCGCCGACCACGATGTGGCCCAGGCGCTCGAGCGTGAGGACCGGCTGGTTGTCGAAGGTGACCGCGCCGCCGGCGGCGAGCGCCAGCACGTGGGTGGCGCCGTCGGCCTGGGTGATGACCAGCCTGGCGTCGGCCAGGTCGAGCCGCGCGCCGCTCTTGTCCTTGGCGCCGCAGGCGCCCATCGCGAGCACGCCGAGGACGAGGAGCGCCTTCATTCCTTGTCCAGGTACGTGTAGCCGATCATGCCCTGGCGGAAGCGGTTGATGAGTGCCCGCGACTCCTCGAGGGTGAGCAGCTTCTTGCGCAGCGCGATCTCGACGTTGGCGCGCAGCCGGCCGAGCAGGTCGGACGGCGAGTAGTCGACGAACGACAGCACCTCGCTGACCGTGTCGCCGGCGACCACGTCCTTCACGTCGTAGTCACCGTCGGGCGACAGGCAGACGTGGACGGTGTTGGTGTCGCCGAACAGGTTGTGGAGGTCGCACAGGATCTCCTGGTAGGCGCCGACCAGGAAGATGCCGAGGTAGTAGTCCTGGCCCTCCTCCTTGGGGTGCAGCTCGAGTACGTGCTTGACGTCGCGCAGATCGATGAACGAGTCGATCTTGCCGTCGGAGTCGCAGGTGATGTCGGCCAGGGTGGCGCGCCGGGTCGGCTCCTCGTTGAGCCGGTGGATGGGCGTGATCGGGAAGAGCTGATCGACCGCCCATGCGTCGGGCACCGACTGGACCATCGAGAAGTTGCAGAAGTACGTGTCCGACAGCGCCTTCTCCAGGCCCTCGAGCTCCTCGGGGAGGTGGGCGTGGTTGCGGCACAGCATCAGCACCTTCTCGCAGATCGCCCAGAACAGGTTCTCGCAGATGACGCGGTGCTCGAGCGACAGGTGGCCCAGGTTGAAGAGCTGGAGGACCTGATCCTTGTACTCGAGGGCGTCGTGATAGCTCTCGAGGACGTTCTTCTGCGAGACCGACTGGTAGGTCTCCCACATGTTCTTGACCAGCGGCGCGGTCGGCGTGGCGATCGCGGCCGGCACCTTGGTGTCGAACTCGGTCACGCCCAGGACGTTGACCACGAGCACCGAGTGGTGCGCGGTCACCGCGCGGCCCGACTCCGAGACGATGCTGGGATGCGGCACGCCGTCGGCGTCGCAGATCTCCTTCATCGCGTAGACCACGTCGTTGGCGTACTCCTGCACCGAGTAGTTCATCGACGAGGCGAAGTTGGTCTGCGAGCCGTCGTAGTCGACGCCGAGCCCACCGCCGACGTCGAGGTACGACAGGCCGGTGGCGCCCATCTTGTACAGCTCGACGAACAGGCGGCCGGCCTCGCGCAGCGCGTTCTTGATGCTCTTGATCGCGCTGATCTGCGAGCCGAGGTGGAAGTGGAGCAGCTTGAGAGTGTCGACCTGGCCCCAGGTCTTGAGCTTTTGCACGGCGTCGACCATCTCGGCCGCCGACAGCCCGAACTTGGAGAAGTCGCCGCCCGACTGCTCCCAGCGGCCGGCACCGCGCGACGACAGCCGGGCGCGGATGCCGAGGGTCGGGCGGATCTTCACCCGCTCGGCGACCCGATGGATCTGGTCGATCTCGGTTGGCTTCTCGACCACGAGGACGACGGTGCGGCCCAGCTTGGAGGCGAGCAACGCGGTCTCGATGTACTCCTCGTCCTTGTAACCGTTGCAGATGATCAGGGCCTCGTCGTCCTGATGGATCGCCATGATCGTCAGGAGCTCGGGCTTGCTGCCGGCCTCGAGGCCGTAGTGGAACGGGCGGCCGTATTCGATGATCTCCTCGACCACGGTGCGGTTCTGGTTGACCTTGATCGGGTACACGCCGCGGTACTGGCCCTGGTAGCCGTACTCCTTGATCGCGCCGTTGAACGCGCCGCAGATCAGCTCGATCCGGGCGCGCAGGATGTCGCTGAAGCGCAGGAGGATGGGGAGCTGGATGCCGCGCTGGGTGAGCTCGTCGATGAGCTCGCGCATGTCGATGGTGCCGGCGGTCGACGGCGGCGGGACCAGCACGGGCACGACCGGCGCGGCCGGCGAGGCCGGCGTGCTCGCGTCGGCCTTGGCGCCGTTGCCGTTGCCGTTGGTGCCGGGCAGGGCGGGGATTACGCCCGACGAGGATACGCTCGTGCTGGCGCCGCCGCCGCTGGCGATGCTGGTGCCGGCCCGCGGGGTCACGATCAGGTTGCCCTGATCGTTGATCGCGAAGTAGCCGCATCCCCATCGCTGGATGCCGTAGTTCTCGAGTGCGTCCGCCACCGTCCAGCGACGGAGCGGGTCATTCGCGAGCATCGCCTTGGCGCGTGCCATGTTGTTCGATCCGTTACGGCTTTTTGGCCGTGCGTGCAATCACTTTCTCGTGGGATCTCGACGATCTCGGCCCCGACTGACGCCGCCGGCGTCACCGCCTCGTCACGATGGCCAGGCCTCTTGTCTCGCGGACCAGAATGGATAGAGTCACCGGCTTCCCATGTCCAACGTCGTCCCCCCGGGCAGCCCGGCGGCCGCCATCGTCGCCGAGGAGGAGCGCCTGCTCGGTCAGGTCGCGGCCCGCGCGGCCATGGGCGAGGACGAGGAAGACGGACCGCGGGCCACGGACGACGACCTCGATCGCGACCTGATCTCGCTGCGCGATCAGATCGGTGAGGCCCGGGCCGAGGACCTGCCGCCGCTGATCGAACAGATGACCCGGCTGGCGGCGCTGCGCGGCCGGCTGGGCGGCTCGAGGACACTGCCCATCGACCTGGCCTCGCCGTACTTCGCCCACATGCGGCTCAAGCAGCACGGCAAGTCGCGCGACGTGCTGGTCGGCAAGCGTGGCTTCATCGATCGCCAGAGCAACGTCCAGATCGTCGACTGGCGCAACGCGCCGGTCTCGCGGATCTACTACCGCTACGAGGAAGGCGACGACTACGAGGAGGAGATCGCCGGCCGTCGCGTCGATGGCGTGGTCGAGGCCCGCCGCAACATCTCCATCAACAAGGGCCTCTTGCGCCGCATCGGCGCGCCCCAGGGCACGTACATCAAGGATGCGCGCGGCACCTGGGTGCAAGCGGTGGGCACGATGCAGCCGGTCCTGCACGGTGGTCAGGGCAAGGCGGCGCGCCCGGTGGTGGCACCGGGGCCGCGCGGCAAGCTGGGCGTGCACCACGGACCGGCGGTGCGCGCCGACAAGTCGCTGCCCGAGATCGCGGCGCTCATCGACAAGGAGCAGTTCGAGCTGATCTCGCACCCGGAGAGCGGCATCGTCGTCATCCAGGGCGGCGCCGGCTCGGGCAAGACCACGGTGGCCCTGCACCGGGTCGCGTACCTCAACTTCAACGACGGCAAGCGCTTCCGGCCGAGCGCGATGTTGTTCGTGGTGCCGTCGTCGGCGCTGGTGCGCTACGTCGCCGGCGTGTTGCCCGCGCTCGGCGTCTCGGGCGTGCCGGTGGTGACCTACACCGGCTGGGCCCGCTCGACCCGGCTCAAGCTCCTGCCCGACACGCCGATCAAGTACAACGACGATCCGCCCGAGACCGTGTCGCGGGTCAAGAAGCACCCGCGCGTGCTCGAGATCCTGCAGGCGATGGTGGCCCGGCAGGCCCGCCAGATCGAGGACGACTTCAAGGCGCTGTCCGGCGCGACGCCCGACATCGGTGCGGAGTGGGAGCGGCACGCCGGCAAGGCGCTGGTGCCGCGCTGCCACGCCATGCTGTCGTGGGCCCGCAAGGCCGACCACCTCGAGTCGTCGCTGCGGGTGTCACTCGAGGGGGCGGCGCGGAGGTGGAAGAAGCGCGCCGACGACGTGGTCACCGACTGGGCCGAGTTGATGACCGACCGGGCTGCCCTGACCGAGGGCTTCGCCGGCTGCGCCGACGTCAGCGCTCGCGACATCGACGCGGTCGTGAAGTGGGTCAAGCGCCAGATCGCCGCGCCCCAGAAGGCGCTGACCGACGACGACGGCAAGGTGATCGAGACCGCCGACGGCAGCGCCATGGGGCCCGACGACGACGATCCGGCCGGCCGGGTCGACGACGAGGACGATCCGGTCTTCATCCGCCTGGTCCAGCTCAAGCGCGGCGGCCTGTTCGCCGCCGACGGCGAGGAGCTGCGTTACACCCACGTCGCCATCGACGAGGCCCAGGATCGCAGTGCGATCGAGGTCAAGGTGCTGGTCGAGAGCGTGATCTCGCCCGACGCCAAGCCCGAGCATCGCAGCGTCACCATCGCCGGCGACACCGCTCAGCGCCTGGTGTTCGACAACAACTTCACCGGCTGGGCCGACCTGCTGGTCCAGACCGGGCAGCCGGCGATCGTGCGGCCGCTCAAGCTGTCGTATCGCTCGACCGCCGAGGTCATGATGCTGGCCCGCGAGGTCCTGGGCCCCGAGCTCGCGCCCGACGAGCCGCTGTCGGCGCGTCCCGGCGAGCCGGTCGAGCTGCACGAGTTCAGCGACATCGGCGAGGCGGTCGCGTTCCTCTCGGACGCGCTGCGCAACCTGATGGCGCGCGAGCCGACCGCGAGCTGCTGCCTGATCTCGCGCCACCCCGAGCAGGCCGACGCCTACTTCCACGGCCTGTCGCGGGCGGAGATCCCGGCCCTGCGCCGGGTCAAGCGCGACGAGTTCACCTTCCAGCCCGGCGTCGACGTCACCGACGTCACCCAGGTGAAAGGTCTCGAGTTCGACTACGTCGTCATGCTCGAGACCAACGCGTCGTCGTACCCCGACGCCTACTGGGCTCGCCACCTGATGCACATCGGCGTCACCCGCGCCGCCCACCAGCTCTGGCTGGTGAGCACCAGCGAGCCGTCGGTGCTCGTCCCGCGCGCGCTGCGCGACGGCGGCCGCATGACCGTGGGGTGATCATGAGCGCGGTCGAAGACGCCGCCCTCGACGCGTACCTGGCGCCGCGGGTGCGGCCGCGGACGCGGCTGGTGCTGGAGGCGAGCGGATCGCCACTGGCGCCGACGGCGTCGCGGTTCGGCGGCGTGCCGTACCTGGAGGTGGGCGAGGAGTGGCCCGAGTGCGTGTGCGATCGGCCGATGTCGTTCATCTGCCAGCTCGACGTGCGTGGCACCGAGGTCGGCGAGCGGCTGCCGTTCGCGCTGTGCGCCTTCTACTTCTGCTGGGAGTGTTTTCCGCAGGACCCCGAGCCGGGGCCGTGGACGCTGCGCACGTACGCCGATCCGCGCGACGATCAGGCCATCGCCGTCGATCTGCCCGAGGGCATCGACGTGACCACGCCGTGCGCGGTCGAGCTCGAGGACGCGCGCTCGCTGCCGGTGTGGGAGGGGCAGGCCCGCGACGCGCCCGAGGCGCTCGAGCTGGCCAGGGCCGCCGACCCCGAGTCGCCGTGGACCGCCTATCACGCGGCCTGCGAGCGCGTCGCCGGACCCCAGGACATCGAGAGCGCGATCGGCGGCTACCCGCACTGGCTGCAGGGCGACGATCAGCCCGACGGCGGCGTGCTCGTCGCCACCATCGACAGCGAGGCGGACGCCCGTATCTCCTGGGGCGACTGCGGCGCGGTGTACCTGTTCCTGACGCCCGACGGTCCGCGGATGGTCCTGCAGAGCCTGTGAGGGAACGGTGTCAACCTTGACAACCCTGGAGTGATACCGTCGAGAGGATGGCCGCGGGAGATCCGCCCGACGATCCGCTGGGGTCGACCTGGGCCGCCGGCTCGACCGGGCTCGACACCGTGCCGGCGACACCGGGCGGCCCGTCCGACGGCGCGGTGCAGCTGGGCCCAGGCGCGCGGGTCGGCCGGCACGTGCTCGAGGCGCTGCTCGGCGCCGGCGGCATGGGCGTGGTCTACCGCGCCCGCGATCCTCAGCTCGACCGGGTCGTGGCGGTCAAGCTGGTGCGCAGCCGCGCCGGCGGCGACAGCGGCCGCGCTCGCCTCCTGCGCGAGGCCCAGGCCATGGCCAAGCTTCACCACGTCAACGTGGTGCCGATCTTCGACGTCGGCACCGCCGGCGACGACGTCTACGTGGTGATGCCGCTGCTCGAGGGCGGCACCCTGGGGAGCTGGGTGCGGGCCGCGCCGCGAGCGTGGCACGCCGTGCTCGATCGCTTCGTCGCCGCCGGCCGCGGGCTGGTCGCCGCCCACGCCGCCGGCCTCGTCCACCGCGACTTCAAGCCCGACAACGTGCTGCTCGGCGGTGACGGCGAGATCCAGGTCGCCGATTTCGGCATCGCCCGCTTCGAGCACGACGCGCCGCGCTCGGGCGAAGGGCCGGCCGCGGAGCTGGCGTCGCTCGAGTTGACCCGCACCGGCGATCTGCTGGGCACGCCGGCGTACATGGCGCCCGAGCAGCTCCGCGGCGAGGCCAGCGACGCCCGCGCCGATCAGTTCAGCTTCTGCGTGGCCTTGTGGGAGGGCCTGTTCGATGAGCGCCCGTTCTCGCCCGGCGACGCCCGCGGTCCGGCGGCGCTGGCCGCGCTGCTGGCGTCGATCGAGGCCGGCAAACCGGCGACACCGACCGGGCGGGAGGTGCCAGCGTGGCTGCGCGAGATCCTCGCGCGCGGGCTGCGCCAGCGGGCGGAGGAGCGCTGGCCGTCGATGGCGGCGCTCCTGGCGGCGATCGCAGGCCACCGCCGTGGCCCGCGCCGGCCGCTGGTGATCGGCGTGATCGCGGCGGCGGTCGTGCTCGCCGGCGCGGCGCTGGCGTGGAACCAGTGGGGGCGATCGCCGGCGCTGACGCGGGCGGATCAGCCCCAGGCTGGCCCGGGCGAACCCAGCCGCCCGGCGACGACCAGGTCGTACCGGCGCGAACGCCTGACCCGGCGCGGCGATATCACCGCCGGCAAGCTCTCGCCCGACGGCACGACCCTGGCGCTGGTCGGACTGGGCGTGATCATCGTGCGCGACCTCGACCCCGCCGCCGGCGACCGCGCCCGGTTCGACATCGCCGACAGCAACCCCATCGCGATGTCGTGGTCACCGCGCCGAGATCGAATCGCTGTCTCCTTCGGCTGGGGCCAGGGCCGTCGTCCCGACGGCAACATCGATCTGATCGAGACCCAAACCGGAGCGGTCCAGCACCTGCCGTTGCACGGCGCGGCCCTGGCCTTCCTCTCCGACACCCACCTCGCTGTCTCCAACCCGGAGGAGAAGCGATTCCGCGTCCATGAATTGCCGTCGCTCGCGGTCGTCGCGGAGTGCGCAGTTCCCGGCGACTACATCTATCTCAGCACCCTCGATGCGACCGCGGATGGCGCGACGGTGCTCGTGGGTACGCTCGACTCGAGTCGGGAGCTCGCGCTCCACGTCTTCGGCCGCGACTGCGCGCCCCGCGGCACGCTCTCGGTGCCCGGCGGCATCGGCACCTACGCGCTGTCGAACAGCGGACGCTCGGTCTGGCTCATCGACGCCAGGACCACGACCAACGAGGCGGTCGAGCGGTCCTTCGACGGTGCCGAGCTCGCCCGCGCCCGCCTCGGTGATGACGAGGAGCTCATGCTCCTGGGCGAGGTCGATGGGCGGCACTACCACATCGCGATGACCTCGCAGATGCTGGTCGAGCGGCTCACTCCGGCCGGGCCCGAGGTCGCGCTGTCGAGTGACGGTGACCTCTCGGTCGCGGTTGCACCCGATGGTAAGGAGGTGGCGTGGATCGAGCGGCCGTTGCTGGGCTCGGGGCCGCTCCGGATCACCAGCCTGGATCGCATCGCCGAGCGCGGACCGTCGATCATGGCCGGGGCGGTCGAGGCGGCGTGGTCGCCCGACGGCAAGCGTCTCGCCGTCGCCACCGATGACGCACAGGGGCCGGCGCTGTTCATCGTCGATCGCGCCACCGGCACCAGCCGACGCATCGCGCGTGGCGACCTGGGCCCGCGCCGGCGGCCGGTCTGGCTCGACGATCATCGGGTCGCGGCCGAGACGACCGACAATCAGACGATTGCGTGGATCGACGCCGACAGCGGCGCGACCGGCGAGCTGGTCGATCGCGCCTGGGGCCGGGTGTTCAACCTCGCGCGCTCGCCCCGCGACGGGACCGTGGCCTTCGCCGGCGATCGTCGCGGCGAGAGCCTCCGGGTGTGGACGCTCGGCCCGGGTGGCGTACCGGTCGCCACCGACGACGACAGCGGCGCCGTGCCGGTGTGGTCACCGGACGGTGAGCTGTGGAGCTCCCACCCGATGACCGGCGCGCTCGAGCCGGTCGAGGCACGCAGGGGCCGCAAGGGCCAGGTCATCAAGCTCCTCCCCGATCAGCTCGTCAGTGAAGTTCACTTGTTCCCCGATGGTAGGCACCTGGTGACGCTGGCGCGCACGATCGGCGACGTCTCGGTCTCGGTCCCGGAGTGAGCGGCGCACCTACGGCATCGGCGTGCCGATGCGGCAGGCGGTGACGAAGCCGGTGGTGACCGCGGGATCGAAGCCGCTCATGTAGTCGAAGAACGAGGCGGCGAGCTTGCGCCGGTGCAGGCGCTCGCAGCGATCGAAGGCGGCGGCGG
>SXGT01190389.1_pt1 | contig 13758 bp, 2 predicted proteins | sample 3176221 | NCBI WGS metagenome assembly SXGT01 (sample SAMN11356862, study PRJNA531348) | freshwater metagenome | isolation source: freshwater sample F1-120 | place: China: Fuxian Lake, Yuxi | collected 2017-12-25 | reverse complement strand
TGTCCTTGCCGCACCCTGACCCGGCGTAGCTGACCCGAGGCCCCGGACACTTCCGTCCGGCCCAGTGGCAGCACGCATGAGGTCGTTGTGACAGACGAGACGAAGAGGACGAGGCGCAGCTACAGCGCAGAGGAGCGGGCTCGTGCGGTCGCGCTGGCGGAGTCGAAGGGCGTGAGCGCGGCGGCGCGGGAGTTGGCCATTCCCATGACCAACGTGTCGCTGTGGCGTTCGGCCGCGAGAGCGCGCGGTGCGCTGCCGACGGGCGAGACCTGCCAAACACTCGGACACGGTAGCGGACGCCGGCGACGGGCCGGGGGTCCGCAACGGCCGAGAGACTCTCCCGGAACGCCGGTGGTCCCGCGCTTCGGGGAGGCCGTCTCCCGCTCGGCGTACAGCTTCTGCCCAGCAGCGTATCGCGGACGACCGACCGCTGCGCCTCAGCAGCCGGCTCAGTGCGGCGTCTTGTTCAAATAGATGCGGTTGGCCTGGCGGTTCGAGATGAACAGGTCGACGATGCCGTCGCCGTCGAGATCTCCGGCCCTCACGCTCCGAGACGGATCGCGATCTCTGGGAAGATCGACCGTGAAGTCGTCGAAGGCGGCGCCGCCCTTGTTCAGCAAGACTTGGTTCTGCTCGCCCCAGACCGTGGAGAAGAAGTCGGGGAAGCCGTCGAGGTCGAAGTCGCCCACCTCCGCCCACGTGTGGTTGGCCGACATATTGGTGGGCAGGTTGGACGCCGTCGCGTCCGCGTACTTGTAGTCCAGCTCGCCCACGAACAGCCGGTTGGTCCCGTCCACCGCGATGAAGATGTCGACGTCGCCGTCGAAGTCCACGTCGGTGGCGATTGACTCGTTGGTCGTGGTCACCACCGCCGGCAGGTGGCTCGACGTCTTGTGTACCATGGTCCCCGTGCCGTTGGTGTTGTGCCACAGCTGATTCTGCAGGCTGCCCGCGTAGCCGATGAACACGTCCAAGAAGGTGTCGTTGTTGAGGTCCATCACCACCGGCGCCTTCTCCGTGTAGTAGTTGTACGTGTTCGGGACCGAGTTGTAGGTGTCGAGCAGGTCGTTGCGCGCCACCCAGTAGGAGCCCTTGCCAGCGCCGTACACCTGGCCGCCGTTCAAGAGGGTCCGCCAGTTACCGTGGCTGTTGCTCCCCACCAGCCAATCCAGGTCGCCGTCGCCATCGATGTCTCCGAAGCTCATCCCGGCGGTCTCCCCGCTGTTCCAGCTGGGGATGTTGATCGCGGAGGTGTTCTCGAAGTGGCCGGTGCCGTCGTTGGCGAGCTGTCGCATTCCGCCGTTGACGCAGGCGAACATCGCGTCGAGGTCACCGTCGTCGTCAACGTCCTGAAGCTCGACCTCGCCGGGCTCGCAGCGGCAATTGACACCCGCAGGCATCCGCGCCGTGGACAGATCGAAGAAGTTGCCCTGCCCGTCGTTGACCCAGACCCCGGGGTAGAGGGCGGCGTCCGTGAAGCAGAGCACGATGTCGAGGTCGTTGTCGCCGTCGATGTCACCCAGCGCCGAGGAGTATGCGTCGGCGGTCTGCTCCGGGACGCCCAGCTGCGTATTGTTCGCGAACGACCCGATGGGCACGCGGTTGGCGTCCACCATGGACGCGTTCTCCTTGAAGCCGTGGTTCTGGAACAGCCAGTCCTGGTGGTTCTCGTTCATCACCACGATGTCCACGAGGCCGTCCGCGTTCAGGTCGCCCACCTCGAGGTCGTTCGAGTCTTCGCCCCGGTAGGCGGGGATGTTGGAGGGCGTGGCGTCGGTGTAGGCACCCTGCCCACCCTGCGCGAGATCGCTCAGGTACAGCGCGGGCCAGTGGCGACCGTTGCCCTGATGTTTCACCAGGATGAGGTCGGGGTCGTTGTCGAGGTCCACATCGGTGGCGAAGGCGCGGATGGTCTGCGTGAGGGTCTCCGTCTGTGGGAAACGCAGCCCCGTGTCGTTCAGGAAGTTCCCGGCGTTGTTCAGGTAGATGCGCGTCGACTGCCCGTAGGCCACGAGCACGGCGTCGGGCCAGCTATCGCCGTTGACGTCCGTGAGCAACACGTCACGGGTGTTCGCACCCGAGACCGGGAAGTTCTTGCCCGTGCCGTACGTGGCGTCAGTGAATGCCCAAGCCGCCGGGCAGGTCCCCGTGACCGGGGCCTCGCAGATGAAGCGATACCCATTCGTACACTCGGAGTCGTCCCAGCAGCCATCGGCATTTGTGGTGATGCGCGCACAGTCGTTGATGCCGGAGTCGTTCGGTTGCCCGCTGCACCACTTGGTGAAGCTGGATGTGCCGTACGGCCAGATGAAGTTGTGGTCCGTGGTCTTCTCCTGGTAGCCGATCCAGGTGTCGGTCGTGGTGTTCTGGCGCAGGAAGGTCTGCTCCAGCTGCGAGTCCACGGTGGCGAGGTTGAAGCCGTTGGCTTCGCACTTCGTCTGAGCGTCCCACCAGTTCGGCGCCTCGCTGTTGCAGAAGGCATAGCGCCGACCGTCGTAGGTCTTCATGACGCAGTTCGGAATGTCGAACGTGCACGAAGGCGGCATGGGCGTGTTGTTGCAGTTGTTGTAGTACAGCCGGTTCTGGAAGGCGTTCTCGTTGGCGATGAGGATGTCGTTGTCGCCGTCTTTGTCCACGTCGCCGATGGCTGCGCCTCGACCCGGCTCATTGTGTGTCGGGAGCACAGACACCTTCCGGAAGTCCCCTAGGCCGTTGCCCACCATGATCACCTCGACGCCGTCGCCCACGACGAGGGCGTCCGTCCGGCCGTCGCAGTTGAGATCCCCCAGCACGAGGTCATACGGGTTGGCCAGCCCGTGATCCGCTTTGTCCTCGAAGGTGAATGTGCCATCTCCGGCGTTGCGGAAGAGCCCCATGGAGAGCGCCTGAGACCACGTATAGACGACCACCACATCGAGGTCACCATCCCCGTCGATGTCGGTGGCCCGCGGGTGATACGGGTTGAAGTAGTCGCCGAAGACCGGGAGGTTCGCGACCGACTGGTCCACGAGCTTCCCGGGGATGCCGTCGACGTCCTGAGTGTTGATGTAGAGCTCCTGGGCCCGGTGCTGGTGCAGCACGAAGAGGTCGTCGAGGTCATCTCCGTTGGCGTCGAACAACAGCGACTGGCGATCGCCGTGCACCGTGTCGATCGGCAGGCGCTGGCCCTTGGGCTCGAAGATGACGGTCTGACCATATGTGAACGCCAGCGGCGCGACCACTTCGTCCGCGACCCCTCCGACCGCCGGGTTCGAGAGGCGCACGTCGACCTTCGCGTTGGTGGCGTACGCCGGCACCTTCACGCGCAGGACGGTGGGACCCAGCCGCGTCACCTCCGGCGACTCCACCCACTCCGCGGTGGTGTTCTTGCCGAAGAAGACCTTGATCCCCTGCTTGTAGCCCTGCCCATAGATCGTGGCGTAGTAACCGCCGAGCGCAGGGCCACGCTTCGGTTCGATGCCTGACCAGGCGAGGCCCGGGAGGCCAAGCGGCTCATGGTATTCGAAGCCAGCGATCAACTTGCCGTTCTGCCCGTCGGAGTTGGAGACGCGCACGTCCACGATCCCGTCCGGATGTGCCGGCGCCGTCACCACGATGAGCGTGCCCGCGTTCTTCACGACCGCGTTGAAACCGTGGACCCAGCCCACCGCGTCCCCGCCGAAGCTCACCTGCGCGCCGTCGAGGAAGTTGTTCCCCGTGATCTGGACGATGTAACCGCCCGCCGTGGAGCCGAACGCGGGGGTGACCGCAGAGATCGTGGGCGCCGGGATGACGGGGACGTAGATGAAGCCGCCGCCCAACACGCCCGACTGACCGTCGGGGTTCTGGACCTTGATCGCGACCGGGCCCACGCCCGCCGGCGTCCGCGCCTTGAGCACATTCTCGGACTCGATCTGGATGTCGACCGCGGCGACCTCCTTGTTGCCGAAGAACACGCGCGAACCCGCGACGTAGCCATCGCCCTGCACGGTGACCACCGTCCCGCCGGTCTCTGGCCCGAGGGTGGGGAACGCGGCCAGCACCTTGGGCGGCTTCACGTACAGGAACCCGCCGCCGAGCGTGTGGCTGGAGAGGTCTGGGTTGCTCACCACGACAGCGGCGGGGCCAGCCGCGCCGGGCGGTGTGGTGAGCGTGATGGTGGTGGAGTCCTTGACCTGGACGTTCGTGGCCTTGACCCCGGAGAAACTCACCTCAGCCCCGAGCTGGAAGTCCGATCCAGAGATCGTGACGATCTCACCGCCGAGGGTGGTGCCGCTCTGTGGATTGACGCCCAGGATCTTGGGCGGCGCACGGAACAGGAACGCATTCTCGAGCACGGCGAACTGCCCGTCGGGGTTGCTCACCATGAGGTCCGAGGTGCCGGGCACCTGCGCGGGCGTGGTGGCCGTGATCTTGGTGGCGCTGACCACCGTGGTGCTGGTCAAGGGCACCTCGACGCACCCGGAGAGCGTGGCGTAGTCCTCGCAGAAGCCCACCCGCGTGGCCGCGGTCGTGTCGGACGCCTTGACGAAGTTGGTCCCCACGATCGTGACGAAGGTCCCGCCCGCGCTCGGGCCGGAGGTGGGGGAGATGGACGTGAGCGCCGGTGGCGGAACGAACCGGAAGACGTCATCGAGGATGACGGTCTGGCCTTCGCTGTCGGTGACGGCCACGCTCACGAAGCCGGTGGCATGCGCGGGGGTGGTGGCCTTGATGTCGAGCCCCTCGACGGCCACGGAGATCGCGGCCGTGGTGTCGAAGAACACCAACGTCTCCGCGTCGAGCTCCGTCCCGCTGAAGACGACCGGCGTGCCGCCCTTGGTCGGCCCCTGGTTCGGCGTGAGCGCGGTGATGTTCGGCGGTGCATCGAGCGCCGCGTCATCCACGAACGTGAACGCCGCGGGCATGGTGCCCCAGGTACCGTCGGGGTTCACCACTGTGATCGCCACTGTACCGGGATCCGAGGGCGGGCTGACCCAGCGCGCGGCCGAGGTGGACTTCACGTCCAGCGTGGGCGCCGGGCGCGTGCCGAAGAGGATCCGCCCCCCGACCTTGAGCCCGGTCCCATCGAGGAGCCCCCACGTCCCGCCCGAGGTGGGCCCGGTGGCCGGCCGCAGGGCGCTGATGGTGGGCATCGCGGGCATCGCGCTGCCCAGCACATACCCGAATGCCGTGTACTTGATGGCGGACTGCCCATCCGGGTTCGTGACGGTCACGTTGACGTAGGTGCCGGCGACCCCGGGTGGGGCAACGAGCACCAGAGTGTCTTCGTCCACGCGAACTACGCCGGTGGCCGGGACCGTGCCGAACGTCACGGACGCCCCCTCGAGGAAGTGCGTACCGGAGACGATGATGGGCGTCCCTCCCTGGTCGCTGCCCACAGGCGGGAAGACACTCGTGATCCCGGGCGGGAGCACGTAGAGGTAGGGATCGTCGGCCACGTGGAGCTGCCCGTCGGGGTTTGTGACCTTGACCTGCGCGGGGCCCGGGAGGCCCGCCGGCGTCTGGATACGGATCGCGAGGGGGGAGAGCACCTCGGTGCTCGCCGCGAGCTTGCCGCCCACCTCCACCTTGGCCTGGAAGCTGAAGTTCTTGCCCGCGAGGAGCACGACCTTGCCGCCGACCACGGCCCCGACCGTGGGATCGAAGCTGTCGATATGGGGTGCTCCGACGTAGTCCCAGCCGCCGACCAGCGTGGACGACTGCCCGTCGCCGTTGGTGATGACGACGTCCTTCGTGCCGGGCGTCCCGGGCACGGTGGTGCCGGTGGCGATCGCCGAGTTGAGGACGGTCCAGCTGGAGACGGGCCGGTACCCGACGAACCCGACGCCACCGCCGGTGAACTTCGACCCGGTGAGGATCACGGCGGTGCCGCCAGACTCCGGCCCGCTCTTCGGCGTGATACCGAGGAGGTTCGGCGGCGGATCGACAGGAGACAAGTACGTAAACGCACCAGGGAGGCTGCCGGACTGGCCGTCCGGGTTCAGGGCGGTGACGTCGACCTTCCCGATGAAGCCGGACGGGGTTGTCACGGTGACGAGGCCGGGATCAACGAGGTGGACCTTGGCCGGCTTGCCGCCGAACAACATCGTGAGCCCGGGCTGGAAGTTCTGACCGTAGACCGCGAGGACCGTGCCGCCCGCGAAGGGCCCATGGTCGGGGGTGAGCGCGGTGACCTTCGGGGGCGGCTTCTCGAACGCGCCGGCCACGAGCGTGAAGGCGTTGGCGAGCGTGCCGGACTTCCCGTCAGGGTTCTCCACCACGATCGACGCGATCCCGGCGGTGGCCACGGACGGCGTCACGAAGGTGAGCACGTTCCCCGCGGGGACCGTGACGGAGGGCGACTGGACGCTGCCGACGTAGACCTTGGCTCCGGCGACGAAGCCCTGGCCGGACACGGCGACCGTGAGGCCGCCCGAGATGTGGCCGACCGTGGGGAACACGGCCTCGGGCACAGGTCCCGGCGCAGTGAACCCGAAGGCCGCCTTCAGGACGGCGGTGAAGCCGTCCGCCCGAGTGACCGCGATATCGGCGAGGCCCGCTGGGTGCGGAGGCGTGAGCCCCGCCACGGTCGTGTCCGACGCCGCAGAGACAGCGAGGCTCCGATACCCGATGAACGCGAGCGGGCCCTTCCCGAACGCGAGCCCCGAGACGGTGACCGCCTGGCCACCGAGCGAGGTGCCGTCCTGCGGAGCGATCGCGTTGACCTTGGGCAGCGTGCCGCCCGGGGCGGGGACGTAGTACGTGAACGCGGCGCTCGCGACGTCGGCCTTGCCGGAGGTGAGCATGACGGCCACGGGGACGGGGCCGGCCGCGTGCGCGGGCATCGAGACCACGAGGTAGCTCTTGTCGTCACCGCCAAGCACGGTGGCCGCCGCGCCATCGACGTAGACCTTGCTGGTGAGCGGCGCGGGGGTGACGTCGAGGCGCGCGACGGTGCCGCCCGCGGTCGGGCCCACCGTGGGGGATATCTTGGTGATGACCGGGAACGGCCCCACGTCGTTGGGGTCGTAATAGAAGAAGCCCGCCTTGCGGCTGCCGGTGCCGATCTCCGGGACGATCACCTGCACGTCCACGGGCCCCACGGCTCCGACCGGTGCGGTCGCGAGGAGCGTGTTGGGGCCGAGGAACTGCACGTCGGAGGCCACTCCGGTGCCGAAGAGCACCGCGAGCCCGGGCTCGAAGCCGGCGCCATGCAGCGTGACCACGGTGCCGCCCGTGATCGGGCCGACCGGCGGCTCCACCTGGTGCACCTGCACCACGTCGCCGGGCACGCCGTCCGTGTACTCGAAGCCGTCTGACAGGGTGGAGGTGAGGTAGTCCGGGTTGGTCACGGTGACGTCCGCGAGGCCGAGGGGGCCGGGCGGAGCGATCGCGGTGATGAGCCCGTCGCTGGCGAGGAGCACCTGGGCGGCCGCGTCTCCGATGGTGAGCGTGGCGTTCGGGTGGAAGCCCTGGCCGCTCACGATCACCTGCGTGCCGCCAGACGGCTTGCCGTACGTCGGTGAGACCGCGGCGACGAAGGGCGCCTGCAGGATGAAGTTGTAGGCGTCGTCGAGCCCGGCAGTGACGCCGTCCGCTGAGGTGACGTGCAGGTCCGCGAGCCCAGGCGGGTGGGCCACCGTGGTGACCTCGAGGGTCGCCGTGCCCTTGAGCTTCGTGGAGACCGGCACGCCGTCGATGAACGCGAGGACGCCGGGCGCGAACCCGCTGCCCGTGAGCGTGGCAGGGGAACCGCCCGCCACGGAGCCTTGGCTCGGGAGCACGCTCGTGAGCGTGACCTTCGTCCCGCCGCTGGAGTAGACGAAGCCGCCCTTCAGCTGCGCGAACAGGCCGTTGGGGTTCACCACCATGACGTCAGCGGGGCCCACGTCGCCCGCGGGCGTGAAGGCGGTGGCCGTGGTGTCGCTGACCACCTTCGGCGAGCCCGCCGGCCGGCCGTCGAGGAAGACGAGCGCCCCGGCCTGGAAGCCTGTGCCGCCAAGCCACGAGAGCGTCCCGCCGGCCGCCGGACCCAGGGCGGGCTTCACGAAGGTGAGCACCGGAGCGGTCCCGAGCACGGCCGGATCAACGTAGGTGTAGGCCGCGTTGAGGGTGGCCTCAGCGCCCGTGCCCGGGTCGCGGACGGTGACCGAGACGGGCCCCACGGCGCCCGCGGGCACCTTCGCCGTCAAGATCTCGTTGCTCACCACCACCACGTCCGACGCGGGGGTGGCGCCGAAACGCACCGAGGCGCCCGTCGGGAGGTTGGACCCGCGAATGAGCGTCCAATTCCCGCCGGTGGTGGGCCCGGAGGCCGGCTGGATCTGCGCCACCGCGATCTGGGGGCCGCCCACGACGACCTCTGGCTCATCGTAGGTGAAGACGCCCGGCGCGACGGTGTCTGGGAAGCCGGGGCACTTCACGGTGACGGCCGAGGAGCCCGAGGTTCCACCCGTGGAGGCCGGGCTGAGAGCGCCGATCCCGGTGGGGCTGCTGAAGACCACGCTGGCCGGCCACTGCCCGAACCAGACCGTACAGTTCGGGCGGAAGTCCGTGCCTTGGATGACCACGCTGGTCCCGCCGCTGGTGCTGCCGACCGCCGGGATGATCCCGGTCGCGGTGGGCGGCCCGGGCTCGATATAGGTGAACGCCGCGGCGAGCTGGGTGTCGGGGAACCCGGGGGTCTTCACCACCACGCTCACGGCGCCGGCGGCGTGCGGCGGCAGCAACACCCCGAGGCCGCCCTCTCCCGCGTAATAGGAAGCCGCGGCGAGCGCGCCGCCGAAGTACACCGCTGAGTTGTCGCGGAGGTTCTCACCCACCAGCGCCACCACGATGCCACCCTCGGTGGAGCCCGTCGCTGGGGCTACGGAGGTGAGCTTCGGCGGACCCGCCTGGACGTACGTGAAGCCCCCGGAGAGCACCGCGTCGGGCTGGCCTGGGGTCTTGACCACCACGTCCACCGCGCCAGCCGCGTGGGCCGGCAAGAGCACACCCAGGCCGGACGATCCGCCGTAGTAGACGGCGCCCGCGGGCGCTCCGCCGAAAGTGACCTGGGACTGATCCGTGAGGTTGGCGCCGGCGATCGCCACGACCACCCCGCCCTCGGTGGGTCCCTCGGAGGGCGTGACCAGCGTGATGCTGGGATCGCCCGGCGAGACGTAGGTGTAAGCGCCGGGGAGCGTGCTGTCGGGGAAACCGGGGGTCTTCAGGATCACGTCCACAGGCCCCGCGGCGCTCGCCGGGATCACGACGGTGATCCCCGTGGGCCCCTGAACCTTCGTGGGGGCCACGGACGTGCCGAACCACACCTGCGACTCGGGGCGAAGCTCGAGCCCTTTGACGGTGGCGAGACCGCCGCCGGCCATGGGCCCTGACGTGGGATCGATCGAGACCAGAGTAGGCTTGGCAGGAGCCTCGTACGTAAAGGCGCCGACGAGGGCGGAGTCGGGGACACCGGGGCTCTTGACCACCACGTCCACGAGGCCGGCGGCGTGCGGCGGCAGCAAGACGCTGAGGCCGGTGGGCCCCTGCACCAGCGTCTGCGCCGGCACACCGCCGAACCAGACCTGGGAGTCCGCGCTCAGGTTCTTGCCAGACACCACCACCGTGATGCCGCCCGCGGTTGGGCCGACGACAGGCTCCACGCCGAGCGCCAGCGGCGCGGGCGGCGCCTCGTAGGTGAACGCGAGCGTGAGGGCGCTGTCGGCGAACCCCGGCGTCTTGAGCACGACGTCTACGGCCCCGGCTGCGTGCGCGGGCGCGCGGACCCCGATGGCGTTCGGGCCGGCCCACGTGACCTCGGTGGCCTGGACACCGCCGAAATACAGCTGGGACTCGGGGCGAAGCTCGGAGCCGGTGATGGCCACCGCGGTCCCTCCGGCCGTGGAGCCGGTGGTCGGGCTCACGCCGAGCAGAGCGGGGGTGCCGGGCGCGCGGTAGGTGAAGGCGTCCTCGAGGGTGGCTTCCGGCCAGCCGGGGGCGTGGACGGTGATAGCGACCGTGATGGCAAAGGCCTGAGGCGGGACTTCGACGGTGATCGTGTCCGGCGAGACCTGCAGGACCTTGGCGTCCTCGTCACCGAAGCGCACGCCGGAACCCGGGAGGAAGTCGGCGCCGCGGACCACCGCGAAGAAGCCGCCCTCGAGCGCGCCCTCGTTCGGCTCCACACTGAGCACCGCGGGGGTGGGGTTGAGATACGTGTAACCACCGGGGAGCTGGCCCGCGAGCCCGCCAGGGTTCGTGGCCTCCACCATCACCGGACCGGTGACGTCGCCGGGCGGGATGGTGCAGGTGGCGAAGTCACCCGTGGACGACGCGCCGTCTCCCGCGCCCACGGTGACCCCGGTGCAGGGCTTGCCGTCGATGAGAACGGTCATCCCCTGGACGAAGTGCTTCCCCTTGATGGTGACGAGGGTGCCTCCGGCCTTGGGCCCTGCGGGCGGATCCACCGAGTAGATCACCGGCGGGTTCACGAAGTAGAGGAAGGCGTTCTTCTTCACACCGGACTGCCCGAGGCCGTCCGTGATCGCGATGTCCACCACGCCCGGCTCGTGGGGCGGCGCCTCGAAGGTGCCCTCGCGATCGGACAGGAGGCTCCAGGTCTGGGCCAGCTTGCCGCCGATGAGCAGCTTCGAGCCGTCGCGGAAGTTGGCGCCCTTGACGCGGACGAGCAGCCCGCCCTCGATCGAGCCGGCCTGAGGCTCGATGGAGTCGATCTGTGGTGACGGGACCTCCTCGACCTGACCCGAGCCCGGCGCGAAGACGCGGAAGCCGTCGATCAGCTCGGCCGACTGCCCATCGGGATTCGTGACCGCCAGGCTCACGGTGCCGACGGGGAGCGGCGGCGTCACGATGGTGGCCGTGGTGGCGTTGGGCATGTCGGCGGCGGCGATCGCCGTCCAGCCGATGAAGAAGGTGGACCCCTGCTGGAAGTTGTTGCCCCGGAGCAGCGCGACTGTGCCGCCGGTGGAGGGGCCCGTGCCTGGGATCGACTCGAGGATGTCCGGCGGCGCGGCGGTCTCCGGGCCCGGTTCGTAGTACGTGAAGGCCTTGGCGAACAACCCGGCGCCTCCGTCGGGGTTGGAGATCGCCACGTCGGCGGGGCCTGCCGCGCCGGGCGGCGTGCGCACCACGAGCTGATCAGGCGCCACCTTCAGGACCGTGGCGTCCCCGCTGCCGAACGCGACCTTCACCCCGTCTTGATATCCGGCACCGGTGATCTGCAGCACCGTCCCGCCGGCGACCGGACCGGACACGTGCGACAGCTTGTAGAGCGCCGGCTGCACTGCGATGAGCGTGATATCGGCGCCAGCGCCGGGGGTGGCGCCAAGGTCGTCGCGAGCGCCGCCCTGCTCCGTGTCGTTCACGTAGACATACTGGATGCTCCCGGAGTCATCGCCGCTGCAAGCCGACATCACTCCGACGATCGCGAGAGACAGTGCCTTCCGTCCGAACTTCATTTGGTCCTCCAAATATGCCGGCAGAGCATACGCCTACGACATAGCGCCGCGCTAGGGGTGACATGAGGACGCGAGCGCAATACAACTCACCCAATGCGGCTCCTCATAATCCTCGGACTCAGCGCGTGTGCCACGAGCGCACGGCTCCCCGAGACTCGTAAGGTCGACGTGGTCGAGACCCAACACGGCGTTCCCGTCGCCGATCCCTACCGGTGGCTCGAGAGCGACACTCCTGAGGTGGCCTCGTGGGTGGCGGCCCAGAACGACGCCACCCGCGATTGGCTCGACTCGGTCGAGGCGCGCCCGAAGATCCGTGAGCGCCTCGTGCAGCTTTGGGACTATGAGCGCATCGCGTCCCCTGTGGTGCGCGGGCCCAGAGTGTTCCACCTGCACAACCCGGGCACGCTGAACCAACTGCGCCTCGTGGTCCGCGACGGGGCCGGCGTGCGCACGCTGTTCGACCCAGCTGCAGAGGACGCCTCAGGCACCACCGCCATCGGTGATCACTCCCCGGATGGGGCCGGGCGACGCGTGGCGTTCACGCTGTCTTCGGGTGGCTCCGATTGGGTCACAGTGCGTGTCGTGAACGTGGAGACCGGGGCGCTCGAGCCCGATCGGCTCGAGTGGGTGAAGTTCACTGGCCTCGCCTGGGCGCCCGACGACAGTGGGTTCTTCTACAGCCGCTACGACGCCCCGCCACCCGGGGAGGCGCTCACAGCGAAGAACGAGTTCCAGAAGGTCTACTTCCATCGCCTGGGCGAGACTCAGGCCCGCGACACGCTGGTCTACGAGCGCAAGGATCAACCCGAGTGGAGCTTTGGTGGCGACGTCACCCACGACGGTCGCTGGCAAGTGCTCGTGGTGTACCGGGGCGCGGACCGGAAGAACGGGGTCTTGGTACGCGAATACGGCAGCACGGGGCCGTTCCGCGAGCTCATCGGCATGGACTTCGCGGCCAGCTGGGAGCCCGTGGCCAGCGATGGCAACACGCTCTACGTGCGCACGGACTCGGAGGCGCCGCTCGGGCGCATCGCCGCGCTCCCCTTCGACGGCTCGGCCCCCCCGCGTACCATCGTGCCCGAGTCCAGCGCGTCGCTCGACACGGCCACGCAGGCGGGCAACTTGCTGGTCGTCACGGTGCTGGAAGACGCTTCGAGCGCGGTGCGCCTCTACGGGCTGGACGGATCACCCAAAGGCTCCGTCCCTCTCCCGGGGCTCGGCACCGTGTTCGGGCTGGGCGGGCGCCCCAGCGACCCGAGCATCGCGTTCGTGTTCTCGGGGTTCCTCGATCCCGGGAAGCTCATCCGACACGACACGTCCACGGGGATCTCGACCACGCTGGCCAGCGCCGAGGTGCCCGGCTTCCAGCCCGACCGCTACCGCGTGGAGCGCGTGCTCACCACGAGCCGCGACGGGACCCGCGTCCCCATGTTCTTCGTCCTCCGACGCGGCGCGCGTCCGGACGGCGAGCTCCCGGTCTATCTGTACGGTTACGGCGGCTTCAACATCTCGCTCACCCCGTGGTTCTCCCCCGGCATCGCGGCGTTCCTCGAGCTGGGCGGCGCCTACGCCGTTCCGAACCTCCGCGGGGGCGGCGAGTTCGGCGAGGCCTGGCACCGCGCGGGGATGCTCCACAACAAGCAGAACGTCTTCGACGACTTCATCGGGGCTGCCGAGTGGCTCATCCGCGAAGGCTGGACCCGACCAGGGCGCCTCGCCATCGCCGGGGGCTCCAACGGCGGGCTGCTCGTGGGCGCGGCGCTCGTCCAGCGGCCGGAGCTGTTCGGGGCCGCCCTGCCCGCCGTGGGCGTGCTCGACATGCTGCGCTTCCACAAGTTCACCATCGGGTGGGCCTGGGAGGTGGAGTACGGCTCTCCGGACGATCCCGAGCACTTCCGTACGCTCCACGGCTACTCGCCCTACCACAACGTCAAAGACGGGGCCCGGTACCCCGCGACGATGGTGCTCACGGCGGACCACGACGACCGGGTCGTGCCGGCGCACAGCTTCAAGTTCGCCGCCCGTCTCCAGGCCGCCCAGGGGGGTGACGCTCCGATCCTGGCGCGCATCGATACCCGTGCCGGGCACGGGGCCGGAAAGTCGGCGTCGAAGCTCCGGGAAGAGTGGGTCGATCGGCTCGCCTTCCTCGTGGGAACCCTCGGCCTCTGAGGCCCGTCAGCCCCCCTCCAACGCCCCGCCGGAGCCCATTGAAAGCGCGTTGACAGGCCCTAGGGGGGGGACTAGCCTCCCGCTCCCTTTGCCCAGGAGCCTACTTGAGCGACCAACACGCCGAGCGCTTGCCGATCAACATCGAAGACGAGATGCGACGGTCGTA
>SXGT01412120.1_pt1 | contig 13760 bp, 13 predicted proteins | sample 3176221 | NCBI WGS metagenome assembly SXGT01 (sample SAMN11356862, study PRJNA531348) | freshwater metagenome | isolation source: freshwater sample F1-120 | place: China: Fuxian Lake, Yuxi | collected 2017-12-25 | reverse complement strand
GCCCTTCGGGCCAAGCGTGACGCGCACGGCGTCGGCGAGCTTGTTCATGCCCGCCTCGAGCGAACGGCGAGCGTTCTCGCTGTAAGCAATCTGCTTCGGCATCTTCGATACCCTTCCTTGCCTCGTGAGGTTGGCTTGCCGAGTGGGACAAGCCCTCGTCGGCTGAGACGTTTCTGACGTTCTGACTCTCAGGGACCCCAGCCCGGACCCGTAGTCCCCGATCGGGGAGGCTCGAACTGGTTAGCACTCACCATAGCAGAGTGCTAACCAACTCTGGCACTCGCCACCCGAGAGTGCAAGCCGTCTTCGAGTGGCTACTCGACCGTGAACTCGGTGGCCATGCCCTCGGCCAGGTGGTTCTCGACCTCGCCGCCGTGATCTTCGACGATCGCGCAGAGCAAGACGTAGCTCCCCGCCGCCAGGTCGAAGGTGCCGTCACAGGTCTGGCCGGCCGGGAAACCTTCGACCTCACCGAGGAAGTCGCCCTCGCCAAACGCGGCCTCGTCGAGGACGCCCTCGTCGTCGAGCGGGAGCGCCTCCAACGACTCGGCTCGGACGACGACGAGTTCGTGCACCTCTGCGCCAGCGTTTTCGATCGCGAAGTGGATCTTGCCCGCCGGCACCTTCGCCTGGTCGGTCGTGACCGACCACTCCGCGAGCGCGACGTTGACCACCGTGTCAGCCGCTGCGGCGTTGCCGAACGGGTCGCAGACCGCCGCGCCGCTGCCCGAGGCCGAAGCACTCCCCGACTCGGTGCAGTCGGCACTGGAGCTCGAGGTCGACGCGGTTTCGGATCCGGAGGAAGCGTCGCACTCGCGCACTTCCTCGCCGTCGTCGTCACTACAGGCAACGAAACCGAACGGAAGGGCGAACAGGACGGCCGCAACGGCAAGGCGTTTCATCGGGATGCTCCTTCGAGTACGACCCGGCTCCTGATGAGCTGGGTTCGATGTGGTCGGACAGCGCAGGCGAGCGCAATCAGCGCCCAGTCGACGAACAGCAAGGCATCGAGTCTGCGGTCGGCCCGCAGATCAGGCAGCAGCAAGCGAGCGAGCGGCCACCAAGGATGCGTGAGGCCATCGAATGTGGTGATGAGCCGCGTGTCGGTGACGAACACCTGCGCGACGAGCCAGACGTAGAGGCTCGCTCCGAGTGCGGCGCTCACCCACAGCATTCGCGCGTTGACCCAGGTCACCCGCTCTGCCCACCACGCGATCGCGAGCGCAAGGCACGGCACCACGACGATCACTTGCCGACCCGGAAACCACCATCCGTGCATCGTCAACGCGATGAACGACGCGTTGAGCCAACCCGCAAGGGCGGGCATCCCCAACACCAACCCGAGCGACCGATCTCGCCGCACGAGCAACGCGAAGGCAGGGACGGCTGCGAGCAACAGCGGTTGCCACACGGCGAGCCCGAAGTCGGCGTCGACGAACAGCCCGAGTAGTCGAGTCGACCGTCCGAGATAGTCGGGGTCGCCGACGACATCGAGTTGACCGTCGCGGAAGTGCTGTCCGACCGCGTAGGGCGTCAAGCCGCCGTACCACCGCAGGTGGAGCAGCGCGAACACGCCGGCGCTGACGAGGCCGCTGCCGAATATCGCCGCTCGCAACGACCTCCAGCGCATCATTGCCACGACGCCCAACGCAACTGCGACTGGCGCGTATTTCACCGAAAGCCACGGGAGCGCGCTCACGACGGTTACCAACGCGACGACATGGCGCGCGCCCGGCGCGGCTGCCGTCACGATGGCGACCGCGGCGGTCACCACAAGCGCCGCGAGCATCTCGGGATACACCTGCGTCGAATAGATCGCCAAGGGCGCGCTCGCCGACACGGCGATGACGACCGGAAGCGCAATGGCTGGCCGCACGCCAAGGCGCGACTCCGCCACGAACAACATCAATGCGGCGAGGGCGCCGCCCAGCACGGCAAGGGTCAACTTCGCGCCGGCCCAGCCCAGAAGCGAGGTGGGAATCGCCAGCACCGCCGGGAGCAACGGATCGTGCGGGCTCACCCGAGAACCGTCGGACTGAATCGATTCCTGCAACGGAAGCCCCACCTCGTGGAAGTCGCGGTAGTCACCGTTCGCCCGCTGGTTCGCCACGTCGAGGTCGCCGTCGCGCGCCAATGACAGTGCGGTCAGCAGATACTGCGGTTCGTCAGCAGTCGTGCGCGCGTTCGTGGTTGCGCGCGCCAGCGCACCGAGCGAGCACCAGGCTGCAACGCATGCCGCTACGACGAACAAACGTCGTCGCGTGGTCACAGCCGTCCCTCCCGAGCCAACGGCCGCAGCGTGATGAGCCACGTCAACAGACCCGAGAGCGCGACCAGCCAAAGCCCGAAGAATCCCGCTTGCGCGTAGAACAAGCCGTCGGTGGCCGACCACACTCGCAACGCAAGGGTGTCGGTTTCGTTTGGGATGAGCAGCAGTGTTGCCGGAAGCTCCTTCGTGATCGACAACAGCACCAGCCCGGCGCCCGCAGCCAACCCCGAACGCATGATCGGCAGATCCACACGAACGAATCGACTGACGCTTCCGGCGCCGAGCGATCGGGCCGCGTCACCCAAGCGGCGCGGAACGCCGGCCACCGCGACCTCGCTCGCTCGCAATGCTTGGGCGCCGAAATGCACGACATACGCGACGATCAGCAACGGGACGCTCTGGTACAGCCGCTCCGGCACCCACGCAGATTGCGCAAGGTTCACGAAGACGAAACCGAGCACCAGACCAGGTAATGCGAAGGTGCTCGTCACGACCGCGTTCGCGATGCGGCCAATGGCGCTCGCCGGGTGACGGACGGTGAGGTAGGCGACGGGGAGCACGAGCCCGACGGCCGCAATCGCGCCGAACAGCCCGAAGCGGGCCGTGTTCAGCATCGCCGGAAGCAGGCGTTCGACGTGGAGTTGACTGCCGTTCTGGACGCCGCGCAGAGCCCACTGGAACAACACCACCACGGGGCCGAGTAACGCGAGGATGATCAACCCGGCTACCGCGAGGCATGCCGGCCAGCGCATTCGACCGAGCGAGTATTGGATCGATGTACGGCCGCGTCCCGCCGCCTCCGTGCGCCCGCGACGCCGGGCCCAAGCACGCTCGCCCGCGATCGCGATGAGCGCGCAGGTCGCGAGCACGAGGCTCAGCGCGTACGCAGTCGGTCGGTCGAACCCTTGCGTAGCAAGGTAGATCGATCGGGTCAAGGTCGTGTAGCGAAGCAACGACACCGCGCCGAACTCACTGAGGGAGTACAAGAACACGAGCATGGCCCCGGCGCCGATCGCGCCCGCGATCTGCGGAAGGACGATGCGAACGAACGCCTGACGAGCGGAGCAGCCGAGCGATCGCGCGCTCTCCTCGATCGACGCGGGGAGCGCGGCGAGGCGAGCCAGCACCGGGAGGTACACGTACGGATAGGTGAAGAGCGTCAAGACGAGCACCGACCATCCGAACCCCTCGATGCGCCAACGGGCATCGACGCCGAGGGGTGACAAGACGTACTCCTCGACGAGGCCACCATCGGTGAACGCCGCAAGAAAGCAGAACGCTCCGACGAAACTCGGGAACACCAACGGCAACGGCGCAAGGATCCGCACCACCGAGCGACCCGGAAGATCGGTGCGGGCGATGAGCCACGCCAACGCCGTGCCGACGATCGCTGTCGTCGTCGCGCACGCCGTGGCCAGCAACAACGAACGACCGAGTGCCGCTCCAACTTCGGCGCCGCGCAGCGCGTCACCGAAGTCGCGATTGTGCGAGAGCAAATACCCGAGCGGCAGCGCGAACACGAGGCCGACGGCAAGACCGACTCCGTTCAAGCCGGGGGCGGGCGGCCGGCCGAAGCGACGCACGCGCGTCGCGACGGCGAGGTCAGCCGTCGACGAGACCACTGTCTTCGATCAACTGCTGCGTCGCCTGGAAGTCGAGGCCGAGTTTCGCGAGGTCGACGACGGGCGCGTCGATCTGCGACAGCGGCGGTAAGGTCGTGTCGCCACCGACCCCAAGGCCTTCGACCACCGCGTATTCGAGCGTCTCTTCACCGAAATACCGTTGCGCGTCGTCGCTCAGGAGGAACTCGATGAAACGCATCGCCGCATCGCGATGATCGTCACCGGTTCCGAGGACGCCGACCGTGGTCAACAACACGACCGATCCAGGATCGCCCGCGTCGAAGAGGTGATTCTCGGTCGGTTGCTCCGGATCCTCGGCCTTGGCGCGAGCGTTGTAGTAGTGGTTGACGAGGCCGAAATCGACCTCGCCCCGAGCGACCGCTGCCAGGACCGCGTCGTTGCTGCTGCCGTAGTCGCGCGCGCCGTTCGCGGCGAGTGCAGCCAAGAACTCGCGCGTCGCGTCGTCACCTCCGAGTTCGCGCATCGCCGACACGAAATCAACGAACGACGGGTTGCTCGTCGCTACGCCGACCCGACCGTCATAACGGGACTCGACCAGGTCGAACACCGATCCAGGCAGCTCGTCCGCCACAACGGCGTTCGAGTTGTAGACGAGGACGCGCACCCGCGCCGAAGTACCGACCCAATCTCGGTCCGCGGCCCGATAGGACGCGGGGACGCGATCGAGCACCGCGGCATCGAGTTCGGCGAGCAGGCCCTTACTGTCGAGGAACCCCATCGCACCCGGGCTCTGGCTGATGAACACGTCCGGCGCGCGATCACCTTCGTCGGCGATCAGCAAGGCGGTCGCCGCCGAATCACCGGGATAGCGAACGGTGACGTCGAGGCCGGACTCCTGCTCGAATCGCTCGATCAACGGTTCGATCAGGTCGCGGTTGCGACCCGAGTAGATCTCGAGGTCGGCGCCGCCACCATCGCTGCCACAGGCCCCCAGACCTGATACCGCGATCAATGCAACGCAGGCGGCGCGCCGTTGACGTACGAGTTGCATGGGGTCATTATCTAAGGGCAACCTTACCTAAGTCAAGTCGCCCTGACCTTTTTTCGAGGAGCCTCGTGCAGACCCCCGAAGGTGGATCGATCGCCCCGATCGTCCTCGTCCTCCCAGCCCGCAACGAGGCCGCCGCGATCGGTTCGGTACTCGCCCGAATCCCGCACTCGATCGACGAACACGAGGTGCTCGTCGTGGTGGTCGACGACGGTTCGACCGACGCCACCGCCGACATCGCGCTCGCGGCCGGCGCCACCCTCGTTCGTCACGAGCGGTCGCTCGGCCTCGGTGCCGCAGTGCGCCGTGGACTGCTCGAAGCGCGCGCGCAGCGCCCGGCTGCGGTCGCGTTCTGCGATGCCGACGCGGAGTATGCGCCCGAGGAACTCGCCGACGTCGTTGGACCGATCCTGCGCGGCGAGTCGCACTACGTCGTGGGGTCACGTTTCAACGGACGGATCGAACGCATGCTCCCACACCGGCGCCTCGGGAATCGGGTGCTGACATTCGCGCTGCGGCGCTGGACAAATGCACCGATCACCGATGGTCAAAGCGGCTACCGAGCGTTGTCGCCGGCTGCGCTCGATTCGTTCGAAATCGCGCACGATTACAACTACGCGCAGGTCCTCACCTGCGACCTGATCGCCAAGGGATTCGGCTACACCGAAGTTCCCATCAGCTATTCGTTCCGATCCACCGGACGTTCGTTCGTTCGACTCGGTCCGTATCTGCGCCGCGTCGTGCCAACCCTCATCCACCAACGCGCCGCCCAATCTCGAAACCGACCGCTGTTTCCAGACCGCGGGAGCCGTGGCCGCAACACGCATTCGAAACGATTCGCGTGGCGAGCTGGTCCGGGTTAGTCCTCGACAACGTGGTTCGCGAAGTCGGCCTTCGCGCCGCGCCAGCGAGCGAGATCGACCACGCCGTCGGCCGACACGGCATCGACCGCGGCGTAGGCCGTCGCCAACGCGTGATGCGCGTTGTCGTGGGCAAAGAGTCCGTTGCGGCCAAACGTCATGAGCCTCGGCTCGAGCGAAGCCGCCCACGCATGCAGCCGCCCAGCATCGGCCACGTAGTCGGCGTCGTACACCGGATACGCGTGGTGGACGCGACGGACCTCGACGTGCGTGGTCGGTGGGATCTCGAGTGATTCACGTGCGAGTGATTCGCGAACCTCCGCCGCGAGGTCGTCCGGCGAGCGTTGCCAGACCGCGTCATCGACGAATCCCGGCCACTCGGCGCACAGCACCGTTCGATCGATCGGGTCATCTCGGCTCTCGCGATAATTGCGAGGCTCGGAGATCCGAGTGATCGGAATCGTGCGCGGGACGAGGTAGTGCGCATCGAACTCGCTCCAGCGAGGCTGGTCCAGGACCAAATACAGCAAGGTCATCGCGCGAAATCGCAGCGCGCTCGGCGGACCGCCTGCGAGTCGTGCGAGCAATGGCAGCGGCAGCGTCGACCACACGCTCCCCGCCCCGACACTGCGACCACCCGCAACAACCACCGAGTTCTGCGCGTCGACTCGTTCCACTCGGGCACCGAGTTCGATACGGGCGCCCGCATGGACCGCAGCGTCGGCGAGCGCCTCGACGATTTGGCCGTACCCGCGCCGCGGATACCAGAACACGTTGCCCTGCTCACCGCGCCGCAATGCTTTGCGGACCAAGTCACGGCCACCTCGTGCCGACACGCGTCGCCGCGCAAGATCGCCGTGCAATTGGTCGACGGATGTACCAAACAACTTCTCCACGAGTGGTGCGTAGAACTCCTCGAGCAATGTCGGGCCGAGCTGGGCCCTCACCACCGCAGCAAACGTGTTGCTTGCGTTCGCGCCACGAAACCCACCGAACGCGACGTCGCGAGCCAGTCGGAGGGCTGTCGACCTCGGCAGATTCCGCACCATGCCCATTGGCGAGGGCGGAAACGGAACGAACCCGCCGGCCATCCGAATTCGGCCGTGTCGAGGGCGCAACTGGAGGTCGTCTCCAAGCAGGGTGCGAAGTTCGTCGAGGATGTCGGCGCGGGTATTCGGGTGCAATCGGTGACTGCCGTGGTCGACCCGCAAGCCAGCAACCTCGAAGCTGGCCGACAGCCCTCCGACGTGATCAGCCTGCTCGAGCACGACCACCGAACGTCCGGCCCGCGCCAGCTTCCACGCCGCGCCGAGCCCGGCCGGACCGGCGCCGAGAACGACGAACTCGGCGCTGTCCGTCACATCACCGGGGTAGCGCTCAGCGACGCAAACGCGACTACCGGCGTGTTCACGTTCACCGCGACTCGCTCACCCTCGTGGAACTCGGCCTCGGGCCGGAGCCGTGCCCGGACCCGTTCGCCGGTGCCGAGGCGAACCTCGACCAACTGGTCGTGACCGAAGAACACGACCCGCACGACGATCGCATCTCCTGAACCGTCGAGCCGAAGCCGCACGTGCTCGGGTCGCAACACCACCTCGACGCTGCCCGACGGCGACGGTTGAACGAGCGGGATCTTGCCGATCGGCGTGGTGCACATCACACCATCGCTGGCACCAGTGAGCACGTCTGCGTCGCCGACGAACGTTGCGACGAATCGGTCTTCGGGATGTTCGTACAGGCGCGCCGGGGTGTCGCATTGCAGGACCCGCCCGTCGCGCATCACCGCAACGCGATCCGCGACCGACAGCGCTTCTTCTTGGTCATGCGTGACGAAGATCGAGGTCGCCCGGGCCGCCGCGAGTATGTCGCGTACCTCCCCACGGACCCGACTGCGCAATGCCGCGTCAAGGTTCGAGAACGGCTCGTCGAGCAACACGATCGCCGGATCGGGCGCAAGCGCTCGGGCGATTGCGACCCGCTGTTGTTCCCCACCGGACAACTCGTGCGGTCGGCGTCGGGCCTTGTCGGTCAGGCCGACGAGTGCGAGCATCGCCGAGACGCGTTCGCTGCGCCGTGCCTTGTCCCGAACACCGAAGCCCACGTTGTCGGTGACGCTCAAGTGCGGAAACAGTGCGTAGTCCTGGAAGACCACACCGATTCGTCGGCGCTCGGGCGGCACGAACGTCTTCGGACCGACAACCGTCTCACCCGCGAGTTGGATCGCGCCCGCATCGGGCCGCTCGAATCCGGCGAGCAGTCGCAACGTCGTCGTCTTGCCGCAGCCGCTCGGTCCGAGCAACGCCAACAGCTCGCCGGACTGGACGGAGACGTCGACGGAATCGACCGCCGTGGTCGGACCGAACCGTTTGACAAGGCCGGTCGCCTCGACGATCGCCCCTTCGACCTGGTCGCTCATGGGTTACTCAGGTTATCCTTACCTGACTACCTTCTGCGGAGGAGCGCCGACACCCCCATGGCCGACCACCACGATGCGACCGAGGAGTATCTCGAAAACATCCTCGAGATCGAAGAAGAGGGCACCCGGGTCATGCGGGCACGGCTCGTCGAACGCCTGGGAATCTCGGCCGCCGCCGTCTCCGAGACCGTGAACCGCCTCGCCGAACAGGGCTACGTCGAGCTCGAAGAGGATCGCACGGTGATCTTGACCGACAAGGGTCGGACGCTCGCCACCAAGGTCATGCGCCGCCATCGTCTCGCCGAGCGCCTGCTCATGGACGTGATCGGACTCGAATGGGAAAAGGTGCACCGAGAGGCCGATCGCTGGGAGCACGTCATCTCGGACGACGTCGAAGCGAAGCTGATCGAGCTCCTCGGTGATCCAGCGACGTGCCCGCACGGCAACCCGATTCCAGGTTCGAAGCGCCAGCGTCGCGTGGAACCGACGGTTCCGCTCGCCGGAGTGACCGGTGGGGCGGTCACAGTGAGCCGGATCAGCGAGAAGCTCGAACTCGACGACGACGGTTTGCGCTTCGTCGCGACGGCTCGCTTGATGCCCGGTTGCACGGCGACCGTCGCATCACGAACCGAGACCGGCGTGTTCGTGACGACCGCCACCGGCGACCACACCGTTCCATTGCGCGTCGCCGAGCAACTCCACGTCACCCAGGTCTAACGCCCCTCGCGCTTCACGGGTCGACGGTTTCGGCGAGGTGCCAAGCGCGCAGGGTCACCGAGGACATCGTGGTCGTCCCGAGATTGTCAGTCGTCTCGACCCGCCGGAGCTGGGGGTAGAGCTCGCCCTCGACGGGCCAGTAGAGATCCCAGTATCGATCGCAGCGGATCGGACCGGGAACGCCGTCGTCCCAGATCTCGTTCGTGAACTGCGCGGGCAGCCAGCGGCCATCGGGGCGAAGGTGCCAACGATCGCAACGCATGATCTCGAGCAGGGTGTGTTGACGTCGGGTGGCCATGGTGACGCGGCCTTTTCGCACACGAAAGGTGGCTTGATGCGGGTCGTCGTGGAGCAGCACCAACGGTCCGAGCGGGTGCGGCGTCTCGTCGAGTGACATCTCGAACTTGCCCTCGCCCGGTTCGAAATCGTGGCCCCAGAGTTGTCGCGACAGCGATCGCAACTCCTGGATCAGCCACTCCCCCATCGCGACCATCGGCGTTTCGCGTTCGAGGACGGCTTCGGCTTCGCCCGGCCCCGCCAGCGCCACGGTCGCGCTGATCTCTTTGGCACCGACTGGGCCGAAGCGGCAGAGCGCGCTGAACCCAGGGAATCCCGGTGGATACCGATACCGCCGCGCAAACGCATCGCGCAACAGATCACGGGCTGCCTCGGCGGAGTTGGCCATCTCGCCTTCTCGATCGGCAGAAGCCGAGCGGACTCAACCGAGAATCGGCCGGACTCGCCAGCCAGAACGTCGAATCAGCCGCCAGCAACTGCGGGCACGATGCTGAGCACCTGTCCGTCGGTGACTGCCGTGTCGATGCCGTCCATGAACCGGATGTCGTCCTCGGCGACGAACACGTTCACGAACCGGCGAAGCGCTCCGGCTTCGTCGAAGAGTCGTTCGCCGAAGCCAGGATGCGCGGCCTCGAGCGCTCGCAACACCTCGCCAACGGTTCCAGCCTCGAGGGCGACTTCGCCCGACCCGCCGGACAGGTTGCGGAGTTGGGTCGGGATTCGGACGGTGACGGCCATTACTGCTCCTCGACGTCGAACGCGGCGTGAAACGCCTCGATATTCGGTGCGATCGTCGCCGTAGGACCGGCGACGGGGACGATGGCATCGAGTGTCTTGAGCCCGTGCCCGGTGATATAGGCGACGACGCGTTCATCGCGGCGCACGACACCTGCTTCGGCGAGACGCTTCAGCGTCGCGATGGTGACGCCGCCGGCGGTCTCGGCGAAGATCCCCTCGGTGCGCGCGAGGAGTTGCATCGCGGCCACCACCTCATCGTCGGTCACCGCAGCCATTGCGCCGCCCGTGGTGCGCACCACGTCGAGCGCGAAGTAACCGTCGGCCGGATTGCCGATCGCAAGACTCTTCGCGATGGTGTCGGGCTTCACCGGCTTGATCGTGTCAGCGCCATCGAGCCACGCGGTCGCGATCGGCGAGCAGCCCAGCGCTTGCGCGCCGCTGACGCGCACCTGGGGCTCTTCGTCGAGCAACCCGACCTTGTGCAACTCGCGAAAACCCTTGTCGACCTTGGTCAGCAACGATCCGCTCGCCATCGGGACGACGACATGATCGGGGGTCTGCCAGCCGAGTTGCTCGGCGACCTCGTAGGCAAGCGTCTTCGAGCCTTCGGCGTAGAACGGGCGGACGTTGACGTTGACGAACGCCCACGGGTAGGTGCCGGCGAGTTCGGCGCAAAGTCGGTTCACGTCGTCGTAGTTGCCGTTCACCGCAACGACGTTGCCGCCGTAGACCGCGGTCGTCACGATCTTGCCGGACTCGAGATTCGCCGGCACGAACACATAACTCTTCAGTCCCGCGTGGGCGGCGTGGGCGGCAACAGAATTTGCGAGGTTGCCAGTGGAGGCACACGCTGCGGTCTTGAATCCGAACTCCAGCGCTGTGCTCAGCGCGACGGCGACGACGCGATCCTTGAACGAATTGGTCGGATTGAGCGTGTCGTTCTTGATCCAGAGCTCGCCAAGCCCGAGTTCGGCGGCGAGACGATCGGCTCGCACCAACGGGGTCCAACCCGCACCGAGATCGACTGCGGCGTCGACATCGCTCGGCAGGAGTTCGGCGTATCGCCAGATGGATTCGGGACCGGCTGCGATCTTCTCTTTGGAGATCGTCGCGGCGATCGTGTCGTAGTCGTAGACGACTTCGAGAGGGCCGAAGCACCACTCGCAGGTGTAGATCGGTGCTATGTCGTAGTCGTGCCCACACTCGCGACAACGCAGATTCGTTGCGTTGCTCATATCGGTTCCCGGTTCCCTTCCGTTCGGTGCGCTCAGATGCAGCGCCTCCGAGCGGATACCGCTGGAAGCAACTCATCGGTCAGGCATTGGCACCTGGTCCCCGGGATTGCTCCCTGGTACTGGTTGCCGCGGCGTCGTCGGGCCTGTCCCTCGGCCGCTCTGGATGAGCGCAATTGCTTGCTATGTGGTGGCAACACCGTAGCAAACCGGCATTTCGGCACCAGGGTCGAAATACAAGGACGACGCGCTCACCCCGCGGATCGGGGAATCTCGACGCCCACTCGCCCGTTCGGGTGGAGCGATCCGAGTCTGTTCGCTCGGCGTCGCGGGTTCGCCGACCAGGGCCCACCGTAAGCTCGGAGGATTATGTCATCCCCGCTGATCGGCTCGGCTGCCGGCGGTTCGTCCGGTTCGTCGGGTCACGACGAATGCTCGCCGTTCGAACTGCTCGAGGAGCGCCGGCGCGCCGGGACCACGATTTCGGTGTGTGTTCCAGCTCGCAACGAGGAATCGACGGTTGGTCACATCGTCGGAACGGTGCGGCGCGAGCTGGTCGAGCGCGTTCCGCTCGTCGACGAGATCATCGTGCTCGACGACGGATCCACTGACGCGACCGCGGCTGCTGCATCCGACGAAGGTGCCCGGGTCGTCGACGTCGCGTCCGTGCTACCCGAGCTCGGGGCCGGGCACGGCAAGGGCAACGCACTCTGGAAGTCGCTCTACGCGAGCCGAAGCGATCTCATCTGTTTCGTGGACGCCGACATTCGCAACTTCGGCGCACATTTCGTGACGCGTCTGCTTGGTCCACTGTTGCTCGACGAAGGAACTGTTTTCACCAAAGCGTTCTATCGCCGCCCACTTCACGGCGAACCGAGTGGTGGCGGCCGCGTCACCGAGCTCATGGCTCGGCCGTTGTTGTCGTACCTGTTCCCGAAACTGGCGGACATCGTCCAACCGCTCGCGGGCGAGTACGCAGGTACACGCGATGCCCTCGAGCAGGTTCCGTTTGCGCACGGTTGGGGTGTCGAGTTCGCGTTGCTCGTCGACCTCGCCGAGCGTTTCGGACGCGACGCCATTGCGCAGGTCGACCTGGGTGTTCGGGAACACCGGAACCGCCCGCTCGACGAACTGGGTCCGCCCGCGATGGCAATCCTCGCGACCGCACTACGACGCGCCGGGCTGCAACAGGTGGGGCCCGAAGTGATGGAGTTGGTTCGTTTCGGAGATTCGCACGAACTCGAACGGGTTGCCGTCGAACTTCGAGAACGGCCGCCGATGATCACCGTTTCCGAGTACCGAGCGAAGTTCGGCCGCACGCAAACCGCCTGAGCGGCTCAGCCCGCGCGCCCGAGCGCTTCGCGCGTGGCCTCGACCGCCGCTTCTTCGCAGAGCAGTTCGGCTCGCTCGAACGCCTCGCGAGCGTTCCATACCCGATCGACGAGTGGGTAGACGCGAATCACGTCCGACTCGATGCTCTGACGGACTTCGTTCATCGCTTCGCCGCAGATCACCGCGGATCGCGCGACCTGCCATTCGTCGGCGCGCTCGAGCACACCGCCCACCACCTTGCCGGCAAGGCTCGTGGCGTCGAGCTTCCCCTCGCCCGTGATCACGAAGCCAGCGCCATCGAACGCGTCATCGAGGCCGACGACATCGGCGACCACGTCGAATCCGGGTTCGAGTCGCGCACCAATCGCCGCAAGACCTCCGGCAAGTCCCCCGGCCGCGCCGGAATGTTCGACCGTCCGCACGTCGACGCCCGTCCGTTGTTCGTAGGTCGCGCCGATCGATTCGAGACGACGCGTGAGCAACGCGACCTGCGCGTCGGTCGCTCCCTTTTGTGGTCCGTAGACGCGTGCCGCCTCGAGAAACGAGGTTTCGACGTCGCAGGCCACGATCACTTCGATCGTCGGAAGCTTCCAGCCGAGCGCTTCAACGGCGGCCAGACCTCCGTCGGTCGTGGCACTCCCGCCCACACCGACAATGATTCGTTTGCAGCCGGCCCTCGCGACCGCCGCAATCAGCTCGCCCGTCCCGCGGGTCGACGCTCGGAGTGGATCGTTGCGACCGACGACGAGCGCGAGTCCGCTCGCCTGTGCCATTTCGATCACTGCAGTTCCATCGCTCAACACCGCGTACTCGGCGTCGACGGCGTCGCCGAGCGGACCCGTCACGCGAACCGATCGTCGCGACCCACCCGCAGCCGCGACCAACGCATCGAGCGTCCCCTCGCCACCATCGGCCAACGGCAGGCCGACCACCTCCGCGTCCTCCCCGAGCACTCGCCGCACTCCCGCGGTCATCGCCGCAGTTGCGGTCGCTGCACTCAACGATCCGCGGAACTTGTCCGGGCACACCACGACGCGCATCGACCGAGCCTACGGATACCGCTCGGATTTCAGAACGTCCAGCTTCGCCGCGCGTCGCGAGAACTGCGCGAGGGCGTAGGTTTCGGGGATGACGGTTGGCTCGGATCGGGCGCGCGGTCTCATCGCCGCGGCCGAGAACGAGTTGTTGGCGTTGTCGCACCGGGTGCACGCGCATCCCGAATTGAAGTTCGAAGAGGAGCGCAGCTCGGCCTGGGTAGCAGGCGTGCT
>SXGT01750243.1_pt1 | contig 13764 bp, 11 predicted proteins | sample 3176221 | NCBI WGS metagenome assembly SXGT01 (sample SAMN11356862, study PRJNA531348) | freshwater metagenome | isolation source: freshwater sample F1-120 | place: China: Fuxian Lake, Yuxi | collected 2017-12-25 | reverse complement strand
GACGCCTTTCTCGTCGGTCGCGATGCTCGAGAAGTTCGCGCTGTTCAGGATGGCATTCTGCAGCGCGCCGGTCTTGAGGAGCGCCGCCTCGCGCCCGACCTCGGAGATGGTCTCGACGGGCGCGAAAGGCTCGGCGGGCGGGCGGCGTGGGGGTTCGACGGTCATGCGGCCACCGCCGGCACGGGTCGCAAAAGGTCCTCGATGCGGCCTGCCGTCTGGCCGAGCGAGGTCGTCACATAGCTCGCACCGGCCTTCTTCATGCGCACGAGGAGCGCGTCGAAGTTCTTGGGCGGGCGGAGGTAGGCGACAAGGATGGTCAGCGTCGGGGATGAACACCGCAGCCTGCGGCAGAGGAATGCCGCCTGCGTGAGTCCACCCGGCGGCACGACCGCGATGACGACCAGGACCGGCTGGTCGCGCGCGATGCGGGCCTCGAGCTCCGCGGCCAGCGCGTGGCTCGAGCTCACTTCGACGCGCACCCCGTGCGGCGCGCACAGCGTGGCCAACATCGCGAGCGCGATCTCCTCGGCGCGATGGTGCGCGGGGCAACCCAAGACCGGCTGCGACGACGGCGCCGCGAGCACCGGGAGCTCGAGGTGGATCACCGCGCGCGCGGTCGCGTCGAGCACGTAGGTCTCGTGACTGGCGTCGACACCTTCACGCTGCCGGTCGCGCCGGATGCGGCGCAGAGCGGGGACGAGCACCTCGTCGAACGTGACGGCCGGGCTATGCGCGGCCGCGTGCGCCGACGCGACCGCGAGCGCCTCACGCTCGTCGCGCGCGAGCAGCCGCTGATAGTAGGACGCCGGCGGCGAGAGCGCGGGCTCGTCACCGAGCAACGTCGCCAGGAAGCGGAAGCGTGGCGCGTGCTGCCCCAGCACGACCAGGCAGATGGTCAGCGGCGTCGAGAGGACCAGGCCGATCGGGCCCCAGAGCCAGGTCCAGAAGAGTGCCGCCACGAGTAGGGCGAGCGGCGACACCCCCGTGTGCTTGCTGAAGAGGAAGGGCTCGACGACGTTGCCGACGATGAGGTCGATGGCGATGACGTACCCGAAGACGCCCGCGGGAACAGTCCAGCCCGGCGTCGTCGCGACCGCGACCAGCGCCGGCCCGGCGGCGGCGATGAGCACGCCGACGTACGGAATGAAGCGCAGGACGGAGGCGCCGACACCCCAGAGGAACCAGTACGGCACCCCCATGACGGCGAGCCCGATACCGAAGAGGGCGCCAAAGCCGACGTTGATGGCGAGCTGCAGGAGCAGGAGTCGGCTGATGCGGCGTCCCCCCTCGATGGTGGCGCGCGTCGCCCCGGTGAGGCGGCGGTGACCGAGGAGACGCAGCGCGCGGTTCCGGACGTCCTCGCGCCGCATCAAGGTGAAGACGGCCAGCAGCACGACGACGAAGGCAGCGGCTATCCAACCGAGGCCGCCCTCGATCAGGCCGAGCGCGCTTTCCAGCTCGCCGCCGCCGGCCGCCACCGCGACGGTCGCGTCGGAGGTCGGCCCGGCGCTGAGATCGCTCAGCATGTCGAACAGGCGCGCGAGCCCACCCGAGCCCAAACCGCGAAGGCCTTGCAACTTGGCTTCGATCTCGGCGCGGTGGGTCGGGAGGTCGACGGCGAGACTCACGAACTGGTCCGCGAGGATGTAGGTGATGGTGGCGCCCGTCACGAGCGCGGCGGCGACGACGAGCAGCACGGCCAGCACGCGACCGACGCCGCGACGCTGCAGGAAGTCGACGACGGGCGTGAGGATGAACGCCAGGAGCGCGGCCATGACGAGCGGGACCAGGAACGCCTTGGCAAAATAGAGCGCGACGACGACGCTCACTATCGACAGGATCCGCGGCACGCTGGCCGCCACGCGGGGTCGGCGCGGGGCGCGCTTGGCGCCACGGCGAGAGGGCGCGCTCATGGGCGGTGGGCGTGCACGTCTAGGGATCGCGCGTGACCGCGGGGGGGCGCGGATGGCTGCGCGTGCGGAGTCGTCTTCGGTCATACTCGTCCCCTCTGTGTGGCGCCCGGTGCGCGCGCCCGGTGGTCCGCAAGCTGCGTGCCACGCGCGGCCGTACCTGTGCCCTTGAACCCGTTGATCTTTCGGGAAGGCGAGCTCCGCGAGGTCATCCGTTTGGTCGCACCTCCATCATTCCGATGGGGCGTGGCGCGTGGATTCGGGCGCCCGATCGCCGTCGACTGGCACACGCCGAATTGATGGCATCGCGGCCTGGGGCCTTCCCATTGCTCAATCAGCAGCACGCGCGTACCATGCATCGACTCTGCCGGCCGTATCGTCCCGTGGGCTCATTCTTTGCTCTAGCGCTCTCCGAGGGCGGCCTAGCGCTTCCTTTGCAGGAGCCTTCCGTGGACAAGACCAAGAACCCGTACCCGGCGGCCAACCCCAAGGCCACGCCGCTGCGCAAGCTCGGAACTGGCGTCGATGGCCTCGACGAGGTCCTACATGGCGGTTATCCGGACGGGCGCACGACCATGGTCAAGGGTGGACCGGGCGCGGGCAAGTCGCTGTTCGCGCTTCAGTTTCTGATCCAAAATGCCATCAAGGGGGTGCCCGGCATTTTTGTCACTTTCGAGGAGAGCGTGGAGGCGGTCCGCATCAACGCCGCCACGTTGGGATGGGACGTGCCGGCGCTCGAGGTGAAGGGGCTGCTCTTCATCTACCATGCGAAGCTCGACGCCGCGGCCGTGACCGCGGGTCCCTTCTCCTTGAAGGCCATCATGGCCATCCTCGATGGCAAGTCGCGGGCGATGGGCGCGACGGTCGTGGTCATCGACGCCATCGACATCTTGATGCGCCGCTTCGAGGACACCGCGCGCGCGCGCGCCGAGCTGAACGCGCTGCATGAATGGCTCGACGCGCAGCGGATCACCGCGCTCTTGACGGTGAAGGCGAGCGACGATGCGGACATGGCGCCACGCGTCAGCTTCCTCGACTACATGGCCGACTGCGTCCTCAAGCTCGATCATCGCGTCTCCGACCAGATCAGCACGAGGCGGCTGCGCGTCCTCAAGTACCGCGGCTCGGCCTTTGGCTCGAACGAGTACCCGTACGTCATCAGCGCCAACGGAATCTCGTTGGTCCCGATCGGCTCCGCGCATTTGGCGCACCGGCCGCTCGGCCCGTACCTCTCGAGCGGCAACGCCGAACTGGACGTTGCGCTGAGCGGTGGCCATCGCAAGAGCGCATGCGTCCTCATCGCGGGTCCGAGCGGAAGCGGCAAGACGACCGTCGCGTGCACGTTCGTGCTGGCCGCCTGCGCGCGCGGCGACAAGGTGCTCTTCATCAGCTTCGAGGAATCGCCGGAGGCGCTGGAGTCAGCGCTCCGCAGCGCCGGCATCGATCTCGAGCCCGCCGTGCGTAGTAACAAGCTGCGGCTTCTCTGCCGGCTACCCGAGAGCGCCGGATCGGACGAACATCTCTTCCAGCACCTCGAGATCATCAAGACCTTTCAGCCGGAGATCGTCGTGGTCGACGCGATCTCGGCCTGCAGTCGCATGGGGTCCGGCAAGGCGGCGTTCGACTACTGCATGGGGCTCGTGAACGCCTGCAAAGAGCGCGGCATCACGTGCTTCCTGACCAACCAGGTCAGGGGCTCCGACTCCGGCGAGGACCTGAGCGGGATGGGCTTCAGCTCGCTCGTCGACTCGGTGATCGAGCTCCGCTTCGAGCTGAGCGGGGACACGCTCGAGCGGTCGCTGCTCATCCGCAAGGCCCGGGGCTGCGACCATTCCCCGCACGTCCATGACCTGAGCATCACCGATCGGGGCATCGTGCTGGCGAGGCGGGGGCCGGCCGGCGACGCGTTGCCGGCGCGACCGGCGCGCGAGACCAAGGCCATGAAGGCCGCGCGGTGAGCCAACCCAAGCCCCAGGCCGCCCGCTTCAAGCTGACCCTGTTCGTGGTGGCCAATGATCCGAACTCGATGCTCGCCGAGGAGAACCTTCGCCACATCTGCGCGGAGTACCTGCGCGCTGGCGAGTGCACGGTCAGAATCGTCGACGTCCTGGCCGAGTTCGAGGTCGCGCTCGAGCATGACGTCCTGGTGACGCCGACCTTGATTGTGGAGGGACCGCGCGGGCGTTCGACCATCCTTGGAAACCTCTCCGATATCGATCGGATCGTGCTCACGCTCGGCAGCAAGTCCTGAGGGACCTGCCGCACGAGCGCGAGCGCGAAGACGTCAGCTCGGACTAGGCACGTCGACGACGCGGACGGGCTTCTTCTCGCCGTTGCTGCCGGCCACTTCGTCACGGCGGGCGCGGGCCGCCTGCTCGTACGGCGACTCGGCGGGTGCCCCGTCGATGGCGGACTTGCTCTTCAAGCTCTTGCCGACGAGGGTCGCGAACTTGGAGCGGAGCTCCTTGCCGCTCATCGGCGCGATCAGGGTGCCAACTGCGAGGCCCGCACCGAACGCGGCGACCACGGGGAGCACCAAGATCCGCGGGCGTCTGGCGACCTGCAAGCCGATCGTGCCGAGGAGGGCCTCGAGGTCCAGCTTCTGAAGCTGGCTGGTGAGGCGGCCCCCGAGCTGGTGGGCAATGCGCTCTGTCATGCTCTTGAAACTCTGCGGGATGGTGGTCATCGGGACTCCCTGTGCGTGGCGCTCGCGCCGGCCCTCGACGGGGAATCGTCGAGGGTCGAGCGGACCCAGCGCTTCGCAAGCCCCATGCCGGCGAACCGCGGGTCCGGGGCGCGCGGATACCGGCCCGGGAACCGCTTGCCAGGCCGGCCAAACGTCGGATGTGCGTGCTGGATGCGGTCGTTCTGACCTCATCATCGGTCATTTCGACTGACTGGCTGGCGCATTCATGGTGGGCCGGGAGTGCCGCGCAAGGCTTGCAGGCCCAGCGGACGTGCGGTCGGCGCGCTGCGCGACGTGCCTGGCACGACCTTCGCTCTCGGCCCCTCCCGGAGCCGCCCCTCTGGAGGACCTGCCCATGAATGACCGCCAAGAACCCCGGGACGCATTGCCCGAAGCCGCGCATGACGCCCATCGCGCGCTCAGCAGTCTAAAGGAGGAGATCGAGGCGGTGGACTTCTATCACGAACGGGTCCTCGCGTGCGGGGACTCCGACCTCAAGCGCGTGCTCGAGCACAACCGCAACGAGGAGATGGAGCACGCAGCGATGCTGCTGGAATGGCTGCGTCGGAACATGACCGCCTGGGACGGCGCACTCCGGACCTATCTGTTCACGACCACGCCCATCGCCGCGATCGAAGCGCGCGCGTCGGACACGGACGATGCGGGACGCGTCGAGGGCATCGGCGCCGGACCGGCGAGCGGCAGCCCGGTGGCGACATGATCGTGGGCCAAGATTCCATCATGCCCTCGAAACCGATCGCCCTGCGATACACCGACGAGGGCCGCGGCCCGCCGCTGGTGTTCCTGCATGGGTTCCCGTTCACGCGCCAGGTCTGGCAGAAGCAGGTCGAGGCGCTGCGTTCGTTCTATCGGGTCATCGCGCCGGATCTGCGCGGCTTCGGTGAGAGCGAGGCGACGGCGGGCCCGACGACGATGGACGAATATGCCACGGACGTGCGCGCGCTCCTCACGCGGCTGACGACGGCCAAGGTGGTGCTCGTTGGGCACTCGATGGGCGGGTATGTTGCGCTGGCCTTCGCGCGGCGCTTCCCGGCGCTTTTGCGCGGCCTCGTGCTGGTGAGTACGAAGGCCGGGCCGGACTCGGCCGAGGCGGCTGCGGGGCGGCGCGCGATGGCCGATAGCGTGAAGGCGAGCGGCGTGCGCGTGGTGGTCGACGCGGTCGCGCCGAAGATGCTGGCGCCGGGAAGTCAGGATGCGCGGATGGCGGGCGAGGTGCGCGCGTTCATGGCCGCGTCCAAGCCTGCGGGGGTCATCGCGGCGCTGCTCGGGATGGCCGAGCGACCCGACGCGACGGCGTTCTTGGCGCAGGTGGCGGTGCCGACGCTCATCGTCACCGGGGCCGATGACGCGCTGATCGCGCCGGCCGAGTCGCAGGCGATGGCGCTCGCGATCCCGGGCGCGCAGGTGAAGGTCATCCCGCGCGCGGGGCATCTCGTCGCGTTCGAGCAGCCCGGCGAGTTCGGTCGCGTCTTCGTCGAGTGGTTGCGGGAGCGCGCCGTGCGCGATGCCCAGCACCATCAACACTAGCATCCCGTTAGCAAGTCACGTCACCCCAGGCAGGAGACCCACATGCGTCATTATTTGCTGAGTGCCATCGCGTTCTTTTCCGTCGTCGGCGCCGCGTGCACCGATGCGAGCGAGGCCCAACGCCGCGGCGTCGGAGCAGGCTGTCTGAGCAACGACGACTGCACCGAGACCGGCCAGACCTGCCTGGCGTTCAAGGGTGGCTACTGCGGCGTGGCAGACTGCCTGAAGGACACCGGCTGCCCGGGCGGCTCCGGCTGCGTGGCGCACACGGACGGCAGCAACTACTGCTTTCTCGTCTGCGACGATAAGGCCGACTGCAACGTGAGTCGTGCCGCCGACTCCGAGGCGAACTGTTCGTCGACCGCGACGTGGGCCGACCAGAACAACGGCAAGGCGTGCGTCCCGCCGTCAGGCAACTGACTCGGGGCCAGGAGAACCGCGATGGTCACGGACACGAAACTCGCGCGCGATGAAGCGCGTCGACTCGCGCAGCATCAGAACGTCAAGGCCGAGCTACAGGGCGAGGTGAACCGCGCGGTGGCCGCCGAGGGGCGCGCCGAGGTCGCGAGCGAGCGGCGCGAGGTCGCCGAGGTTGCGCGCGAGCTCGAGCGCGGGGCCGTGCACGAGGTGGCGGCGACCGAGCGCGAGGTCGCTCGCACGCGCGGGTCCGCTCGCGTGGCGCAGATCGTGGACTACGTCTTCTTCGTGATCTACACGCTGATCGTCATCGAGATCGTGCTCGAGGCGACCGGCGCGAGAGAGACGAACGGCTTCAAGCAGGCGATGGACACGATCACCACGCCCTTCCTGCTGCCGTTTCGCGGCCTGTTTGCGGACCTCTCGGTCGACGGCTACCGCTTCGTCTTCTCCTACGTCGCGGCGCTGGTCGTCTGGATCCTCGTGCATCTGGCCATTCGGGGGCTCATCCGCTTGGTCGGGCGGCGGCCGACGACCCTCTGATGTGACAGTGAGTGCTGGCGTCGTCGCGCTCATCGCGGTTGCGCGCCAGGGATGGATGCCTGAGAGGCCAGAGAGGAGGCGCGAACGCGATGGGCAACCACCGCGTTCCGCCTCCTACGACTCCGCGCTCAGCGCCACACGACGCGCGGGCAGGTCGCCTGGAACGTGCCCTTGGCGGCCGTCAACGCGGCGTCACACGCTTGGGTCAGGCGTTCATCGCGCGTCGCGCCGTCGGCCACGCTGGCCCAGGCGTGAACCTGGCTGTCCATCGCGATGAGCATCGCCTGCTTGGCGTTGCCGTCGAGGCTCTCGCCGCACTCGCGGATCTTGGCGACGTAGCCATCGCACGCTTTGACGCCGAGCTTGGCGTCGGCGTTTGCGGGCCGGACGGTGCTCGCGGCGCTGAGGCGCAGAGCGGCCAGCGTCTCATACGAGTTACCGTAGCTGGCGAGCCGCTTGAAGCGCAGCGACGGCGCGTCGAACTGCACGATGTCGAGCGTGTGGGTCGTCACCTTCTGGCCGTCGGCGGCCACATTCATGAAGCCGCCCTTGTAGAGGAGCTCGTTCTTCGTGAACGCTGCGAAGTACAGGCCGACGCCGATAGCCGTCTGAATTTCGCTCTTGACGAGCGTGAAGGAGCGGCTGCGGCCGCCGAGATGGGTCGCCGCCGCGACGCGCCCGCTGAGGACCTTGCCGGCGGTGGTGTCGAACCACGAGAGATCGTCGGTGGCCTGGTCGCGCAGCGTGCTTTCGTAGGCGTCGGGGCCGAGCCCGGTCAGGAAGTCGCGGTAGCGCCCCTGGTAGCGCGGCTCGGCGGCGCCGGTGATGATCTCGGACTTCGCGGGCATGGCGTGCGGCTCGAAGCCCTCGGGCAGACCCGGGGCGAGGCCGAGCTGCTGCAGGACACTCGGCCAATCGTGGAAGACCCACACCTGATCGATGGACTCGGGGGTCTTGTAGTGGATCAGCATCGCGCCTGGCAGCGTCGCAACTTTGTTCGTCGCGGGGGTGCCATCGGCGAAGGCGCCCGTGTGGCGGGCCGACCAGACATACTCGACGACCTCGTAGTCGGCCGCCTCGATGATGCGCTGGGGCTTGATCTTGAAATCCGAGAACCCGGTGCGCGATGAACGCTGGAACGCGATCAGCTCCGTGACCGAGTCGAACTCGCCGTCCGGGAGGCCGACCTCGGTCCAGTGAACCGAATCGGTGAAGCGCTTGAACGCCATGGCGAAGTCGCCGCGCTCCATCAAGGCGAACTGCTGCTGCGTGGCCTGGGTGCGATTCGAGAGGCCACCCTGGTCGGCCTCGCGAGCGCGGTCCAGGTCGGGCGCGCTCGGCTTGTCGGGAGCCGGCGGTTTGGCGGGCTCGCCTTGACTCACCTGCGCGAGCGGGGGGATGGGGGCGGGGTCTTTCTTGTCGCAGGCAGCGCCCAGCATGGGGCCTCCTGCGAGGAGCATCGCGAACAGCGGCATTTGAAGTTGCATGGGTTCCTCGTCGCATGGGCCCGCAGGCCGTTGGAGCGCGCCACCAGTGCAAAGCGGGAACCACGGAGTCCCTTCTACGGTGGGCCGTGCGCTCGGCGTCGGGTGCGCGAAGCGCTCGGCGCGAGCGAGGCGCGGTCGCTCGAATCGAGCGATCTGCGACCAGAATGATGCCGCGCCAAACACGCACCGACAGGCCGCATGAGCGCTTGGCGTGCGGTCCGCGTGGCACGTGCCTTGCGGTACCCGAGCCGTTCGGGACCGCGACGGCCGACGACCCAAGGAGCGCCATGCACATGCAAGTCCCCGAACACACCTACGAGCTCGAGCGCGACACGATCGACCGGCTCCAGAGGCTCATCCACTTCAACATCGACAGCGCCGGGGCGTACACGGCGGCGGCCGACGCGCTCGAGAGTCCGACCGTCCGAGCGCGCCTCCGCGCCATTGCAAGCGAGCGGCGGGCCCAAGCCGCCGAGCTGCAGCAATTCGTGGCGGCGAACCACGTGGCACCCGCCGACGGCGGCACCTTCCGAGGCGCGCTGCGCACGAGCTGGATGCAGCTGCACGCGGCCGTGACGAGCAACGACGTGGCGATCCTCAAGGACGCGGAGCGCGCCGAGGACCATATGAAGGAGGCCTACGAATTTGCCATCATCAAGACCGGCGGAACGCCCGTGAGCCACACCCTGCGGGAGCATTACGAGCGCGTGCTGGCTCAGGCGACGGCGCTCCACGACATCCGCGAAGTCCTCGCTTAGCAGGCTGTTGAAAATGGCGTGCGGGCAGTCGTTGGTATGCAAACTATCGGACTCGGACGCGATGCGAACGAAAGTGACATGCGTTCGGCTCGCCGATCCCTCCGGGCAACGCGCCTGCTCGTGCACGCGCTGCTCGCGGCACTGTTCGGCGCGTGTGCGACGCGCGCGCCGCCGCGCACCTCGGTACTCGCACCAGGTCGGGAGATGCGCGTCGGCATCCGCCTCTCGCTCGCGACGATGCGCGACGATCTGATCGTGCCGCAGGCGCGCGCGGGGGCGGGTTTCGGGCTCGCGTTGCGGTACGCAGGCGCGGACGAGACCGGCGTCCTGCGTGCCGAGCTCGGGTTCGGCACAGGCTATGCGCGCGCCAGCCTCGGCACGCGTGGCGTGGTCTTCGACCGCGGTTTGCGTGTGCGCTACGCGTTCACGCTCGGCGGTCGCGGGTGGCGGCCGTGGCGTGTCGGGATCGGTCCCGCCTTCGGCTGGGAGACCGACCTGGCCTACCTCGAGACCCTCGACGACGCGCGCACCTACGCCATGACCAATCGCTGGTTGGGCGTCACGGTGTCGGCCTGGCACGACCTCAGCGCGCGGTGGCGGCTGGAGCTTGCGGCCGAGGTGCTGCTCGTCACGCTTCAATCACGCACGCAGGGTCGCCTCGGACGTGAGCCGGCGACGCTCGACGCCTTGCTCTTCGACTTCGACACTCCCAGCCGCGATCTGCGCCTCGTTGCCATCGACGCCACGCAGCGCGTGCGCCTCGGCATCGACCTCTGGCGGCCGTGGTCGCGCGCGGCGATCCCCTCCGGCTGGGCGCTCGGCGCCGAGGCGCGCTTCATCCACACGACCTGGGGCGAGTCGGTTCGCGTCATCGAGTTCGCGCTCCACTTCACCTATCTATGGGGGCTTCGCTGACGACCGGCGCCGCGGCAACTCGTTCAATGTGAGTCGTCATCCATCATACCGACCGGCACGCGTCCGGACGACGACCCGAATACGTTGAAATCACTCGCACTTTTCGGGCACCGCCGCGGCGCGGGATCTGCAGTGTCGAGGGCCGACTTCGGCGGCAGGTGAGGACCGCGCCCGAGAATGCACACGCGTGCACGGCCGAGAACTGCGGCCCACCGGGAAGCGGATCGGTGTGACGCGCGGCGCGGATGCCGGCACGAGACCGACGCAGCCCGTGCAGTCGAATCGAATCCTTTGCGAAGCGCGCGGAGCGCTTGCCCGCGATCATTCCACCCAACCCAAGAGGACCTCATGAAGCGATACCCGAGTAGCCCGCAACGCCTGACGTGGTTCGCGGCCCTGCTGCTGACCCCGTTGGCCGTGGCCTGCGACCCCATTCTGGGCTTCGGCGGCGCGCGCCTCGCGCCGACGATCACGGGCACCACCCCGTCCGACGGCGCCATCGACGTGCCGATCGCGAACACGTTCGTCGACGCGACGTTCAGCGAGCCGATGACCGGCGCCGCGACCCTCACCGTGACGTGCGAGGCCCCGTGCGCGAGCCCGGTCGGTACGGTCACTTTGGATGACAGTGGCCGCATTGCCGCCTTCACGCTCGCCGACGGGACCACGCTGGCACCGCTCACGCGCTACACGGCCACCGTGGCCGGCGCGACGAGCATCGCCAGCGGGCTTCCCTTGGACGACCCGTTCGTCTGGCGCTTCACGACCGGAGCGACACCGGATCTCATCCGCCCGCGCGTGATCCTCACGGTCCCTGCCACCACGACGCCCGGGCCGACGCCTGACGTGCCGACCAACGCGGCCATCACCGCCACGTTCACCGAGGACATGGCGCCCGCCTCGCTCACGGGCGCGAGCTTCACGATCCGCTGCGCATCGCCTTGCGCGTCCCCCGACGGCATCGTGAGCTATGCGGCCGGTACGCGCACGGCCGTCTTCACGTCCGACACGGCGCTCGAGCCCGGCACGACGTACACGGCCACCGTCACGACGGCGGCGACCGATCTCGCCGGCAATGCCCTGGCCGGAAGTCAGGCCGCGTTGCCCGCGGCAAGCGACTACCTCTGGACCTTCACGACCGGCGTCTTGCCGGACACGACGCGACCGCGCGTCACGCTGACGGTCCCCGTCACCACGATCTCGGGACCAACGCCGGACGTGGCGACGGACACGCTGATCACGGCGCTCTTCAGCGAGGACATGGCGCCCGCCACGGTCTCCGCCGCCACCTTCACGGTGACCTGTGAGACGCCGTGCGTGTCGCCGATTGGGGTCGTCAGCTACGCGGTCGGAGCCCAAACGGCGACGTTCCAAGCTCCGACCGCGCTCATGCCCGCCACGCGCTATACCGCCACGATCACCTCGGCCGTGACCGACCTCACCGGCAACACGCTAGCCGGCAACCAACCGGTCGCCTTGCCCGGTCAGAGCGACTACGTCTGGACCTTCTTGACCGACATCGCGACCGAAACCACTCGGCCTCGCGTCACCGCCACGGTGCCCGCGACGACGGCGCCCGGGCCTACGCTCGTGGTGCAGGACCCCGTCGCGATCAGCGCCACCTTCAGCGAGGACATGGCCCCCGCCACCATCAGCCCGGCCAGCTTCACGGTGCGATGCGCGGCCCCGTGCGTCTCGCCCGCCGGTATCGTGAGCTACGCCGTCGCCGGACGGACCGCGCTCTTCACGCTCGCCGACGCGCTCGAGCCCGACACCACCTACACCGCGACCGTGACCGCCCCCGCGACCGACCTCGCGGGCAACGCGCTGGCGGGAAATCAGGCCGCGCTGCCCGCAGCCAGCGACTACGTCTGGACGTTCAAGACGGCTCCGGCCGACGATGTGACGGCACCGCGCGTGAACTCCACCGTGCCCGCCACGCTGCTCCCCGACGGACTGGAAGACGTCTCGGCGAACACGCCGATCACCACCGTCTTCAGTGAAGACATGGCGCCCGGGACGATCAACGGCGCGAGCTTCACGGTGACCTGCGACAACCCGTGCGTCTCCCCGCTCGGCGTCGTGAGCTACGCGGCCGGCACGCGCACCGCGACGTTTGCGCACGCCGCAACGCTCGCGGACGCGACGACCTATACGGCGACCATCAGCGCCGCCGCGACCGATCTTTTCGGCAATCCCCTGGCCGGCAATCAGGCCGCGCTGCCCGCCGCGAGCGATTACGTCTGGACCTTCACGACGGCGGATACGACCCGACCGACCGTGACAGCCACCGCCCCGGACACCACGACGCCGGGACCGACGCCCGAGGTGGCGCTCTCGGCGGCGATCGGCGCGTCGTTCAGCGAGGACATGGATCCCGCTACGATCAACGCGACGAGCTTCGTCGTGACCTGCGAGGCGCCCTGTGTCGCGCCGACAGGCACCGTCAGTTACAGCGTGGACACGCGCGCGGTGGTCTTCGTCCCGGACGCGCTGCTGAGGCCCGAGTCGCTCTACACGGTCACGATCTCGACGCTGGCGACCGATCTCGCGGGCAACGCACTCGGCGGCAATCAGGCGCCACTCCCGGCGGCGAGCAACTACGTTTGGACCTTCGCGACCGCGCCCCCGCTCTCGATCAGCGCGCGCAGCCCGACGGCGGATGCGGTCGGGATGTGTCCCAGCGCGACCATCGACGTGACGTTCACCGTGCCGTCCGGGTCGCGCATGGACCCGCTCACGGTCGACGGCGACACGTTCACGGTGACGAAGGCAGCGCCGGACCTGACGCCCGTCACGCCGCTTTCGATCTCGCTCGACGAGCTGACAGGGCGCACCGCGACCTTCACGCCGCTCGTCGCGCTGACCGAAGGCACGCGCTACACCGTCACGCTCCGGGGCGACATCTTCGGGGTCAAAGACCTGGCCACGCCCCCCAACGCGATGCTCGCCGACGCCCGCTGGAGCTTCACCGTCGGCCCGGCGACCGGGCATTGCCTCGCGCCGCTCGACCTCGGCGCGGCCGCCTCTTTCGCGACCTTCGGCGGCTCCAGCGGCATGACCAACCAAGGGCTTCTCACGGTGATCAACGGCGATATCGGGACGACCGCCGTCTCGACCGCCGTGACCGGATTTCACGACCGCGGCGCAGGCTGCACGTACACGGAGACGCCACTCAATGTGGCCGCGGTGAACGGCTCGATCTACACGGCCCCGCCGGCGCCGACCGTGGCATGCCCGTCCGAAGGGACCGCGATCACCTTTGCGATCGCACTCGCCGCGCGCGCCGCCGCGCTCAGCGCCTACAACGCGCTCGTGGCACTCCCAGGCGGACCGGACCCCGGCGCTGGCAATCTCGCCAATCTGACGTTGGCGCCGGGCGTCTACACCTCCGCATCCGGGTCCTTCATGATCGAGGGCGGTGATCTCACGCTCGACGCCCAGGGCGATCCGAATGCCGTCTGGGTGTTCCAGATGGCCACGACGCTCACGGTGGGCGG
>SXGT01728023.1_pt1 | contig 13765 bp, 16 predicted proteins | sample 3176221 | NCBI WGS metagenome assembly SXGT01 (sample SAMN11356862, study PRJNA531348) | freshwater metagenome | isolation source: freshwater sample F1-120 | place: China: Fuxian Lake, Yuxi | collected 2017-12-25 | reverse complement strand
GGCCTCGGCCACCCAAAGGGCCTTCAGATCATCGTTGGCTTTCTTTACGAAAGCCGTCGCCTCTTCTGCCGTTGGGCCAACTTCTTTGGGCGGAGCGACCTCCTCGCCGGAGCACCCGGCCAGGCCGGACACGGAGGTGAGCATCGCAAACAGGGAGATCAACAAGGTCGGTTTGTGCATCTGGCCCGTTAGCGTGTCGCGCTACAATGGGCAAATGCGACGGCAAGCGCGCGAGGCGGACGGAGGGCGCGGCGCAGCCGCGGTTCCGCGCCAGAAGGCGCGAACCGAGCGCAGTGAGCCCGAAGGAGGCCGGCCCGAAGGGGCGCGCCCAAGAATTAGTAAAGTAGTTTACGATCGGCGATCGCCGCCCGCCACTCCTCGTCCGTCGCGGTGTGCGGCCAGGGATTCCCAAACTTTCCCAATTGAAAGTCGCGGTTGGCCTGGTCCACCTCGGAAGGGGTGTTCATCACCATCGACCCGCCCATCGCCACGGGTTCCCGGAGGGGAGCGCCGGTGAGAAGCAACACATCGGTGCCCGTTGTCGCACACAACTTTAGGCGTGTGGCCGAAGACCGCTCGAAATGCCCCAATTCCCCTGCCGCCATGGTCCGTTCCCCAACCGTGACTGAACCACGGCGAACAAAGCACAAAGCCGTGTGGTGCGCGGGGAGATCGTCCCACAAGAAATCCCCCGCATCGTCCCATTGTAGGCGAACGAGCGTCATCGGGGAGCGAGTGCGGATCGGAGAGCAAACACCGCGGCATGCACCCGCCAAGACGGTCAGGCTGACGCCGGCAAACGCTGCAACGGGCAGCGGCGCATGCAAGATGTCGGACTCAGAAGTTACTTCTGCCGGGCCTAACAGTTGAATCTGCGGGGCATCCCATTTGTGCGCCTTCGGAAGGTTGACCCAGATTTGGTAGAGTTCGTGGGTTCCTTCGTTCGTGGCCCACATTTCCTCATGGAGCACACCACGACCGGCCGTCAGCCATTGAACGGATCCGCTCCGGTACTCCATTTTTACGCCAGTGGAGTCCCGATGCCGCATGCCACCCTCCAACACGAAGGTGACCGTCTCAAACCCGCGGTGAGGGTGCGCCGGAAAGCCCTCCGGCATCACTAAAGCGGAGAATGGACGTACCGGATCCCAACGCGAAAACGTATGCCGGTGGTGCACCAACATCAGAAAAGGGTCGCTCGCCTCGATCGGCAATGACATGGGCGTTACCCGACCTCCGAAGCGGTTTTCTACGGACCCAGCCAGACTACGAAGGCCCACCGTCTCCGCAGCCCAGCAGAAAACGCCGCTGGCAATGGGCCAAACCGGGAGGCGTGCGGGTCTAGAAATGTGGGCAAGGGCGCGTTCGCTGGGCATACCCCTCCATACTGCGGCGGTGGCCGACACGTTGACATTTCAATGAACCCCTCTACGATCGCCGCATGTCCAGACGCGCGTTTTTCGGCCTGTGGGGCTTGGTCATCATCGCGATGGTTGCCATCGAACTCGGCTTGGTTTGGGCGCATTTCCACGGCGAACCCCACCCCCAGCTCGAGGCGGCAAGCACCGCCGCTCGCTACGGCCGGACGGCTGTTTGCGCTGGATTAACGTTCGTTTGGTGCGCTCGAGCGGGCAGAAAAGAGGCAGGAGTGCTCGGAGCGGCGGCGCTGGTGTGCGTGATCGCCGACTACTTTCTGGTGTTACAGGGGAAACTGCTGATTGGACTTGTCTTCTTTGCGATCGCGCAAGTACTCTGGTGGGTCCGTGGAACCGTCGGCCTTCGCCTCGCTTGGAGAGCATCAACAGCCTTGGCGCGCCATTCCGCGATCCGAGGAGTGATCATCGCGGTGGGGGTCGCCGCACTGATCCTGGCGGGGCTCGCCCCCGCTCTCCTCGCCAAAGGGCTCCTGCTTCCTGTTGTTGTGTATGCCTGCCTATTGGTGGGCGCCACCGCCACCGCTTTTATCGGCCGGGCTTGCGCACGCATCCCTGAACCCTACGCCTCGCGGTTCGCCTGGGGAATGCTACTGTTTCTCATCGGCGACATTACGGTGGCGATCGGTGCCGTCGGGTCGGAAAGCACCCTTGCGGGTGTTGTGCGGGCATTTACCGGAGTATTTTACACGCCGGCGCTTTTGATGCTTGGCAGCTCTGGGGTGCCAGTCAGTAAGGCGGTTGACCATTCGGAGTAGGTCCCCACCTGTCGCGACCGATGTGCCGGCCGCCGACTTCGCGCGATGCTGAAGGACGGGAGGATGCCCTACGTCAAATCGCCATTCTGACCTCTTGCCTGTTGGGCTGTGGCGGCAGGCGTGCCTCGCGAACGACACCACAAGGCCAACCGAGCCGGCCACACGGTCTACGTGAAAAATCCGGACGGGCAACTCTCTGATTCGGTGGTGGCACGAGATTACGTGTAGATGGCGTTCGGATATCGACATTCACCGATCGCAAGCTCGAAAAGCGAAAATCGGATAATGGGCGACATCTGGAGTCGCCATGGAAGCTAGCCCTGCCCTCATCGCCGTTTATGAGGCCTCCCTCCCCGCCGATGAACGCGTCGAGCGCAAAAAAATGTTTGGCATGCCCTGCGCCTTCGTGAACCGACAAATGTTCTACGGCACCTTCGAAAACACCGTGGTGGCGCGAATTGGCCCCGACCGCGTGCAAGCATTGCTTGGAAAGCCGGGGATCAAGGTATTTAGCCCCATGCCGGACCGCGCATGGAAAGACTACGTGCAGGTGGAAATCACGGTCGAAGTAGACATTTTGAAGATGCTCGCCGCGGAAGCGCTGCGCTGGACGTTGAAGTTGCCCGCCAAAGCGCCCAAGCCGAAGGAGAGCCGCCAGGAGAAAAAAGCGAAGGCGAAGGCGAAAAAGGCTGCAGCCCGACCCAATGTCGTCGAACCTGAAGACGAATCCGAGGAATAGGCCGGGGGGTACCGCACCGGCGCATCCGGCCGCTCACAGCGAGCCTTAGCCGCCCCGAACCGGCCCCAGCAGGGGGCGACCTCTCCCCCGACCACTGGCGTTTCGCCGGGGCCGCTATCGTTTCGCCGCGGCCCCTGTCGCCGGGCCACGCCAAAGGAGCCGTTCGCTGCAGCGGATCTTCCCCCATGCGAGGCCGCTTGCATTTCGCCGGGGCCGCTGTCGCCGGGCGATGCCAAGGGAGCGGTTTGCTGCGGCGGACCCGTTCAAAAGATCCGCTCCCGTCCCTCAAGCGCTGCCGGACCGGCAAGACCTTTGCGTTTGAGGCGGCCCACCCGCAGCGGCCCCTCCGCAGTGAAACGCCCCCAGCCCCAATCCAGCGAAAGTTTGTCGTTTGAAGGGTACCGCTGTGTGCGCGATCGCTTTCCAAGGGCCCCAGCCGCAGCGGACCCCGCCAAAGGATCCGTTCACCGCTACGACACGCCCCAGAGCGGACCCGACCTACTCCCCGCGCCCACCATGCCAATCCGCGGGTGTTTCCAGGCTGATCCTCCCCAATGTCCCCGCACGAAGGTCCAAGATCAACCGATCCGCCGCCTTGTGCAGATCGACGACCCCGCCCTTGCCCAAAAAGCCTCTCCGACGCCCAATTCCTTCCAACACCTGATCGGGCGGCACGTCCCCCAACCCGTAGGTCGCCCGCAGCGCCTCCGGATAACGGTTCATCAGAAAATTCACCGTAAACGCCGCCAAATCCTCAGGATCCACCACTCGATCTGAGATCGCCCCCGTCACGGCCAATCGGTATCCGCACACTTCGGGCGTCAACTTCGGCCACAAAAACCCCGGGGTATCCAGCAAAATCAGCTCACCCTTGACTTCGATTCGTTGTTGCTCCTGCGTGACCGCAGGTTTATTGCCGGTCTTGGCGATCGCGCGGCCCGCCAAACGGTTAATCAACGTCGATTTTCCGACGTTGGGAATACCCAAAATCATGGCTCGAACCGGACCCAACTTCGGGTTTCGGTCGGGCATCAGATCGCCCGCCATCTCCATCACCGTCCGCAACAGGTGGTGTTGGTGATGGTGGTGCGTCATCGCCAGCTTTCGCGGCTCCGATCCGATGACCGCCAACCAAGCCGCGGTCGCATTCGGATCGGCCAGGTCGCTCTTGTTCAAGATTTGAATGCACGGTTTGTCGCCGCGAAGCTCGGCCACCAACGGATTTTCGCTGCTGAACGGAATGCGCGCGTCCAACACCTCGATCACGAGGTCGACTTTCGGCATCGCATCGCGAATTTCGCGGCGGGCGGCGGCCATGTGGCCCGGGTACCAATTGATCGGCATGCGCGAACCTCACCCAAGACTCAAGATCACCGCTTCGGAGCTTTCACTTTCTCCAATTGGGCCACCAACGGGCGATCCCGCACGGTGACAAAATTGATCACCTGACCATCGCGCCCCGCACGAGCGGTTCGTCCGACCCGATGCAGATAATTCTGCATTTGCTGTGGCAGATGGTAGTTGATCACCCGGCTCACCTTGTCGACATCCAATCCGCGCGACGCGAGATCGGTGGAAATCAACAGATCCACCGTTCCTTCGCGGAATTCTTTGAGATTGGCGCGACGCTCGTTTTTGTCCATTTCACCGCGGTACATGGCAAACCGCCACCCGCCCTCTTGCAACTGCGCAGCCAAAACATCACATTGTTCGCGGGTATTCACAAACAGGATCGTGCTGCCTTGTTTCCCTTGGGCGAGGATCTCCTGCAGCAGCGCAAACCGGTTGCCGCCGATCACATTGCGGTTGATCGTTTTCAGCGTGGCCACCACATGGTGGCTCCCTTTGCTTCGGATAACCACCGGATGGGAGAAGATTTTCGCGATCAGTTTTTCCACCGGGGGCGGAACGGTGGCCGAAAACAGCGCCAATTGCCGCTTCGATGGGCAGGCGGCCACCATTTTGTGAATGTCGTTCACGAATCCTTGATCGAGCAATTGATCGGCTTCATCGAGCACTAAAATCCGTACTGCAGCGAGGCTGATGATCTTCTTTTCCATCAGCTGAATCAGCCGCCCCGGGGTGGCCACGAGCACTTCAAATGGACCGGACACATTCCGTGTTGCCAGCTCCATTTTCGCGCCACCGAGTACCGTGCGAACCCTCAACCGGGTGTCGTGGGTGAACCCCTTGAACACCCGCGCGACCTGTTCGCCCAATTCCCGACTCGGAACCACCACCAACGCGCGCGGCTCTGCGGGGGTGTCCACCGGATTGCCGTCATTTTCGCGGGATTTCAGCAGGTGCAGGATCGGCAGCGCATACGAAAGCGTCTTGCCGCTCCCGGTTTCCGCGACGCCCACCACCGATTGTCCGCCGAGCAGCTCGGGGATCGCCCGCGCCTGAATCTCCGTGGGCCGGGTGAACTCCTGCGCCAAAAGCGAGGATTGCAAGGAAGGAAGAAGGTTGAAGTCGGCGAAGGTCACGGGGCTCCCGCTGCTGGGCGACGCAACCTAGCATTTTCTGGGCGAAATGCATGGTTGACAATGTGACCATTCATGACCACTATCTAGTCATGACTACCGTAGGCATCGCCGATCTCAAGGCCCATCTCAGCGAACACCTTCACACCGTTCGCGATGGGGGTACCATTCTGGTACTCGATCGCCGAGAACCCATCGCGCGAATTGTTCCCGTCTCGGCACCCGAACTCTCCGTCCGGCCGGCAAAAGGCAATATCCATGACATTTCTCTGCTCGGTCCTTGCCTTGGAACGGAGGACATCGTCGACCAACTCCTCCAGGAACGCCGAGATCGGCTGTGATCGCCTACATTGACTCCTCCGTCTTGCTAAGGGTGGTGCTGGCCCAACCGGATCGCCTCATGGAATGGCCCCAGGTCCAACGTCCGGTGACCAGCGCGCTCACCGAGGTCGAGTGTCTTCGAACGTTGGACCGACGTTTCCAGCAGCGGTTGATCAGCGAATCCGATCTCGTCGATCGGCGCCATCTGATCCTCCAGCTGCTGGAACGCATGGACCGCATTGAACTCTCACCGCCGATCCTCCGACGGGCCGCCGAGCCGTTTCCCACGGCTCTGGGCACCCTCGACGCCCTCCACCTGGCCACCGCCTGCCTCTGGGGCCAGGAACAACCGGAGCTTCCCGTCATGGCGACCCACGATCTGCAATTGTCGACCGCCGCCCGCGCCCTGGGCTTCACCACCCTCGGCTGCTAACGCCTACTCCAACGCGGACAGTTGATTCAGTGCCGCCAACGCCACACCCACCCCAACCTCCCCGAGTTGGGCGGTCACCTGCGCCTGCGCCTTCTCCCAAGCGGGCGTACAACGCTCAATCGCCGCCAACCCGGCGCCCGAGATCGCCAAGATCTTCGAACGCCGGTCCGCGGGATCGCTGCTCACCTCGATCCACTCTTCCAACGCCGCTAAATTGCGCGTCAGCGTCGTGCGATCCAACTGCAGCCGATCCGCGACCACCGTCAGCGGCGCCGGCCCCATGCGCGCAACCGCGATCAACAGCATGAATTGTGCTGGAGGAAGCTCGCTCTCAGCGAATGCCTGTTCATAAACCTGCGACACCACCCGCGACGCACGCCGAACATGGAGGAACAAACAGGACTCCGATATGGTTGCAAGAATGGGGTCGTTAGACGGCAAGGCGCGCTCCGCAGAGAGTGTACGATGTACCTTCATCTTGAAGGATGCACCATCATACCCGTTGACGATGCACTCAACAAGGTGTATCTACACCTATCATTTACGTGTATCTACACCTATCTGGAGAAACGTTATGCCAACGGCACAAATTAACGGAGCGCGCCTTCACTACACCGATGTTGGTCAAGGCCCGGAGACCCTGTTCTTCGTCCACGGGCTCGCGTTCGACGGACGGATGTTCGATGCTCAGATCGCCCAGTTTCAGGACCGCTACCGCTGCATCGCCATGGACCTGCGCGGCCACGGCCAAAGCGAGCTGACCGAAAGCGGCTACGACATGGACAATCTGGCGGAGGACGCCGCCGCCCTGCTCCGGCATTTGGGATGTGGACCCGTTCATTTCGTCGGATGGTCGATCGGGGGATTCATGGGAATGCGCCTCGCCAGCCGCCAACCGGAGCTGATCCGCTCACTCACCCTGATCGGCACCGCGTCGATCGACGGCTCGGAAACCGACTTTGGCTTCAAATTGGTGCCCACCCTCACCCGGTGGTTCGGCATGCGCGCGGTTCAAAGCGCACTCATGAAATCGATGTTTGCAAAGTCTTTCTTGCAGGATCCAAAACGAGCCGAACTCCGCGAAACGTGGCGGCAACGCTTCATCGCCGACCGACCCCTCGGCGTTTCCCGAGCCGCCAGCGGCGTTATCCGGCAAGCCTCCGTGGATGCCGAGCTTCCCTCGATTCGCACACCAACCCTGCTTCTTCGCGGTGAATTCGACGCCGTGGTGCCGTTGGCCCTCACGCAACGCACCGTCGAAAAACTCCCCAACGCGAAATTCGTCTCGATCGAACGCGGTGGTCACGGATGCACCATCGAAGAACCGGAACAAGTGCGAGCAGCCATGGAGGAATTCCTGTCGGCGAATTAAGCCGGAACCATGACCCTTCCCTGCATTGAACTTGAACCTCGCGAACCGTGCACCTCCTCCGTGATCTGGCTGCACGGTCTCGGCGCCGACGGAAGCGATTTTGCGCCCATTGCACCTATGTTTGGGTTGCATTCCACCCGATTCGTTTTTCCCCACGCCCCGCACCAGCCGGTCACCATCAACGGCGGCTATGTGATGCGGTCCTGGTACGACATCCTCACCATGGACCGCGGGCCCGAACGCGAAAGCGAGCCAGACATCCGCGCTTCCGCGCGAGAGGTGGAAGCCCGCAGTCAGCGAGACCGCGATCGCGGTGTTCCCTCCTCTCGGATCGTGCTCGCGGGCTTCAGCCAAGGCGGCGCGATGGCGCTGCATGTGGGGATCCGCTATCCGGAAACCCTCGCTGGAATCGTGGTTCTCAGCGCTTACCAAGTGCTGGCCGACACGGTCGAGCGCGAAGCCTCGGCCGCCAACTCCCAGACTCCCTTATTTTTCGCGCACGGCACCCGCGACGAGGTGGTTCCCACCTTTGCTGGCCAGGAAGCGGCCGCCCGTTACGGCACCCGTGCGACCTGGCTCACTTATCCCATGGGACACGAGGTACATCCCCAAGAGATCGCCGATATCAAGGCGTGGATGCACGCACGCCTGGGTGCCGCATGAGCGAGGGCCGCCTTCCCCGCCAGATCCCGTACATCATCGGAAATGAGGGCTGTGAGCGCTTTTCCTTCTACGGAATGCGCAACATCCTCACCGACTTTCTCGCCTCCAGCCTGTTGGTCGCCAGCTTCGCCCCCGCGCTGCGGGAAGACGCCGCCAAAGAGGTGTTTCACATCTTCGTCATCGGTGTTTACTTTTTTCCGCTGCTCGGCGGCTGGCTGGCGGATCGCTGGCTCGGAAAGTATCGGACGATCTTGTATTTGTCGGTGATCTACACCTTTGGGCACGCCTGCCTGGCCGTGTACGAAAACAACACTACCGGGTTCTACACGGGATTGTTCCTGATCGCCCTGGGTTCTGGCGGGATTAAGCCCTGCGTGTCCTCCTTTGTCGGCGATCAATTCGATCACACCAACAAACACCTCGCCAAAGTGGTATTCGATGCGTTCTATTGGATCATCAACTTCGGTTCGTTCTTTGCGACGCTGCTGATCCCGTGGACGCTCAAAGCGTGGGGAGCATCCTGGGCTTTTGGTATTCCCGGCATCCTAATGGCGGTCGCAACCTTCATCTTTTGGCTGGGACGCGACAAATACGTCCGCGTACCCCCAGCAGAAGCCGATCCACACGCTTTGCCGAGGGTCGCATGGACCGCGCTCACCCGTGTTCCCGGCATCGGCACCGCGTTCGCCTTGTTCGGCTACGGCGCCGCATGGCTTTCTCTGGCATTGATCCCTACGCTTGGGGTGGTGGTCTCCCTGTGCCTAGCGTTGGTTTTGTTGCTCGCCTTCGGCGGGATCGGCACCTGGATGCAGCTCGAAAACGCGCGCGGCATTCATCCGGATGACGCGGTCGACGGCGTTCGTTCGGTACTTCGGCTGTTGGTCCTGTTTGCACTCGTCACCCCATTTTGGTCGCTGTTCGATCAGAAGGCGTCCACTTGGGTCATTCAGGCCAAAGTGATGGTGAAACCCGAATGGTTTCAGCCTTCGCAAATGCAGGCGCTCAATCCTGCATTGGTGATGCTGCTGATCCCGTTCAACAATCTGGTGTTGTTTCCTGCCCTGCGAAAGCTCGGGATCGAACTTACACCTCTGCGAAGGATGACCACCGGGATCGCCTTTTCCGGGCTGGCGTGGATCGCGGTAGGCGCGCTGCAACTCGCGATGGATGGCGGTCAAACCGTCACCATCGTCTGGCAGGTCCTCCCCTATGCCCTGCTCACCTTCGGCGAAGTGCTGGTCAGCGCTACCGGACTTGAGTTTGCGTATTCGCAAGCTCCTTTGCGAATGAAGGGCGCACTGATGGCGTTTTGGAGCCTGGCGGTCACCGTCGGCAATCTGTGGGTGTTGCTCGTCAATGCCGGAGTCAAGCGCGAATCCGTCAATGCGCTGGTCGAGTCCACGGGGATCAGCGTGATCGCATTTCAGATGTTCTTTTTCGCGGGGTTTGCGTTCGCTGCCGCCGTTGCTTTCGGAGCCTACGCCGTTCGTTATCCGCAGGTAGACAACTACCGGCGCGCCTGAGAACTCGTCAATCGCTTTACTACTGGAACCCCCATGCGCTACCTACACACCATGCTCCGCGTCAAAGATCTCGATCGCGCCCTTACATTTTGGTGCGATGGCCTTGGTTTTATCGAGAGTCGCCGTTCCGAAAATGAAGCAGGCAAATTCACCTTGGTGTTCTTGCGTGCGCCCCACGATCCCGACCGCGGCCCCGAATTGGAGCTGACCTACAATTGGGACCAAACCGAAGAATATAGCTTCGGACGAAACTTTGGACACATTGCGGTGGCGGTGGACGACATCTACGCCACCTGCCGTCGCCTGGAAGCCAAGGGGATAAGCATCTTACGGCCGCCCCGGGATGGTCACATGGCGTTCGTGCGCAGCCCCGACCAGCAATCGGTGGAACTGCTGCAAGCGGGCGGACGTCTGCCTCCGGAAGAACCTTGGATGAGCCGACCCAATGTCGGAAGCTGGTGATCGGGCGACACTCTTCCCCGAGGCGGAAGCGGCGAGCTGTGAAGTTCACCCGTAGTGAACCTCAACGCCTTCATGCTCAACGATCCACGCCGCCAACGCTTGCAACTCCATCGCGCCATTCTCACGTAGAAAGGCGAGAACCTCCGTATGCTCCATCGCGTCCGCCTGCCCCAATGGGCAGACCAACACCGGTCCAAAATCCTCGGTGTCCTGGATAAAATAGCTGTTCACGTTCGCACCGGCCTGGACGAGAATCGCCACAATGTCGGCCATCCCCTCGTTAGCCGCTAAAATCAGCGGAGTCAGCGGATCTTCGGGGTTGCCAATGTGAATATCGGCGCCCTTGGCGATCGCCGCACGCACGCTGGCGGCATCGCCGTCCGTTAGCGCCTCCCACAGTTCGCCCTGCGCCTCCAGTAAATCGTCGTTGTCAAGAAACGAATCCGGGATCGGCAACGGACCGGTGGGCGTTGGAAACAAGGGACCTCCAGGCACAGAAATCGTCAACGACTTTACTATCGGCGTTGTAGCATTGTGCAGCAATCGACGCGCCGAGCCGCAGTCATATCCCCTCCACAAACCGCTTATGTTTGGGAGTTGCTATGATTTTGTCATTACTCGCCACCTTTGTGGCGTCCGCGAGCGAACATTCGATCATCAACGGCGAGGTGACCGACCAACTGCCCCAGGTGGTCGCCCTGTACGCCGCAAACGAAACTACCGGATCAGGCTATTTTTTCTGCTCCGGAACGGTCATTGGCCCGCAGACGGTGGTCACGGCCGCCCACTGCATCGCTGCAATGGATAAGGCGTTTGCCCACGGTTACTCAGACCTCATGGTCATCTCGGGAACCAACGTCTTCGCCGGCGGGGACGCCGAGTGGTTCTGCGCTGACTTTTGGGTCGCCCATCCGGGCTACAACGATGTCACCCTCGCCAACGACATCGGCATCGTCGGATTGCCCGAGGGAAGCATCCGTTTTGACGTGATGCCGGTGAACAAAGATCCGCTCATGGACTACCAGATCGGCGACGACTACCGGTACGTGGGTTGGGGTAACACCGCCGATCAAGGCGGTTATTACGGCGTAAAACGCTACGCCGACATCCCGCTCGAATCCTACACCAGCACCCTGCAAATCGGAAACGACCAGGAAGACCTTCAGAACGTATGCTACGGCGATTCCGGTGGAGCCGTGCTGGAATTCCAACCCAACGGTGGTTTTGAGCTTTCTGCCGTCAATTCCTTCGTTTTCGACGACGACAGCACCCCTTGCGAGGGAGGTTACACCGGCGGCGTTCGCGTCGACGCCTACCTGGGCTGGTTGGAGCAATACACCGAACTTTGGAGCGCTGAGGAACTCGCGGCACTTCCCGATCCGGCCGCCGACGAGTTGCACGACAAACACGGCTCCGATCTGCCAGACGAACTTCCCGCATTCCAGCCGGAAGAACAGCTGCCAGAGGATTCGGCAGGCTGTTCGACGGTGCCGGCGCCCGCAGGGCTCGGATTAGGCGCTGGAATGCTTCTCTTTCGTAGACGTCGCCCCTCCTCAAATCGTTAACGCTCTTTACCAATTCGTATCTGTTTTTCATTCCATGTGGAGCAGTCATGCTATACTTTTTCCCACTATTTACTACACTTTCCGCACTCGCCAGTGAGCACTCCATCGTCAATGGCGATGTCGCCGAGGACCTACCGCAGGTGGTCGCCCTCCTGGCCACCGGTGCCGACAACGGACAATCCCTCCTTTTTTGCTCAGGGACCGTGATCGGACCCAGAACCGTCGTAACCGCCGCACATTGCGTGGATGCGATGGACGAAGCCACCGACGCGGGCTACCCTCGACTGCTGGTAGTCTCGGGCACCGACATCCCCGAAATCAAAGGTTCTTCCGAAGAAGTCTACGCAAACTTCTGGGTTGCGCACCCCGAATACAACCCCCTCGGCCTACATCACGACATTGGAGTCATCGGACTTGAACACGAGTTCTCCTTTCCCGTGATGCCGGTGAACAAAGACCCACTCGACGTGTCCGCCATCGGCGCCGACTACCGGTACGTGGGTTGGGGTAAAACCCTCGACAATGCCGACGATTCCGGCGTAAAACGTTATGCTGACATTCCGTTGTACGACTTCGACGGCATGTTTCAGTACGGATTCGACGACGAAGATACTCAAAACGCCTGCAACGGCGATTCTGGCGGCGCCGCGCTCGAGTTTCAACACTCGGGCCGCCTCGAACTCTCGGGGGTCATTTCCTGGGGTAACGACAACGACAGCACACCCTGCCTCGGTGGCTTTAGCGCATCGACACGCATCGATACCCACCTCGACTGGTTGGAGCTCTACACCGCACTTTGGAGCGCCGAAGAGCTCGCAGCGCTTCCCACCCCGACGTCCGAGGGCCTGGACACGGGCGCCGATGAAGGCGCCGTTCTTCCCGACGAACTTCCCGCATTCCAGCCGGAAGAACAGCTGCCAGAGGATTCGGCAGGCTGTTCGACGGTGCCGGCGCCCGCAGGGCTCGGATTAGGCGCTGGAATGCTTCTCTTTCGTAGACGTCGCCCCTCGTCTCCTCCCAAGGGCCCAGCACCTCGTCCCGGCACGCTGCCGCCCCTGCACGCGGTCGCACGAACTGCCCAAAGGGCAGGTTCATAGTGCCGTTAAGCAGTCAACCTGGTGAACCAATCCGCGCCCGCGGGACGCGAACTGCAGCAAACTGCAACAGAAGTGCGTGGTCAATTCAGCCATATCCCCTGTGGAACATCGATTTGTTTTGGAGCGCCAATGTTCTTGTTCACCCTCGCCTCGGCCTTTGCCGGCGAACATTCCATCGTAAACGGCGATGCCACGGACGCTTTTCCGCAGGTGGTCGCTTTGTACGCCGCAGACGAAAGCGGCAACGGTTTCAACTTCTGTTCCGGTACGGTCATCGGACCGAAAACCGTGGTTACCGCTGCCCATTGTCTCGCTGGGATGGATGAGGTTGTCGAGGCGGGCTACCCTCGACTCTTGATCGTGTCTGGTAACAACGTGAACACCCAAAGTGGTGTTTCCGAGGAAATCGATGCGAGTTTCTGGGTGGCTCATCCCGAATACAATAACAGCACGCTAGAGCACGACCTCGGTGTGATTGGCCTCGAAGCTGAGTTTTCGTTCGACGTCATGCCCGTAAACAAGGACGTTCTCAAGGACACCGACATAGGAAAAGACTACCGTTACGTCGGTTGGGGTGTCACTTCCGACGCTGGCATGGACAGCGGAGTGAAGCGCTACGCCGACATCCCGTTGTACGACTTCGACGACATGTTCCAGTTTGGCTACGACGAGGAAGACGTTCAAAACGTCTGTTACGGCGATTCCGGTGGCGCAGCCCTCGAAGTTCAGGCCGAAGGAGGTTTTGAACTTTCTGGAGTAAATTCCTTCGTTTCCGACGACGACGACACCTACTGTCACGGCGGCTACAATGGTGCCACGCGCATCGACGCCCACCTCTCGTGGTTGGAGCCGTACACCGAACTGTGGAATGCCGAGGAACTCGCCATTCACATCGAGCAGGAAGAAGCGGACCACG
>SXGT01191514.1_pt1 | contig 13765 bp, 12 predicted proteins | sample 3176221 | NCBI WGS metagenome assembly SXGT01 (sample SAMN11356862, study PRJNA531348) | freshwater metagenome | isolation source: freshwater sample F1-120 | place: China: Fuxian Lake, Yuxi | collected 2017-12-25 | reverse complement strand
GAACACCTCGCCAAACTGCGCCGGTACTACACCGAGACGCGGCGGATTCCTTCGCTGGCGCGCGTCGGAGAGTTGATGGGGTTTTCGACACCGGCGGCCAAGAAGTTCATCGAACGCCTTGCCGGTGAGGGGTTTGTGACCCGCACACCGGATGACGACGCATGGGTGCCAGGTCCGCGCTTCTTCGAGCGTCCGCTGGTTGAAGCCAGCGTCCAGGCTGGCAATCCCGTGTCGGTCGATGCCGTTCCCGCTGCACCCTTCCTGATCGACGAGTATGTTGTACGTGATCCTGGTCAGACCGTGCTGATTCCGGTCAAGGGCGACTCGATGAGCGAGGCCGGCATCAACGACGGGGATCTGGCCGTCGTTGAACGAACGACCCAGGCCAAGGATGGCGAGTTTGTCGTTGCCATCGTCGACAACGACTACACGCTGAAAGAGTTGGCGACTGAGCGCGGTCAGAAAGTGCTCAAGCCACACAATCCTGCTTACCAGGTGATCCGCCCAAAGGACAAGCTGGAAATCTTCGGCGTCCTGGTCGGCCTCATCCGACGTTATCGGCACTGATCATGGCCTGCGGCGTTCTTGCACCCCGTGGCCAGCCAGCCGGACACGGTGGCCCGGTGTTTCCCGAAACGGGAGTGGTCTATGTACCGGGGTGCCCGTTGCTGGCGCAGCCGGTCCCGGCCGGGTTTCCCTCACCGGCGACCGACTACGTCGAGACCCGGCTCAGCCTGGATGAGCACCTGGTCGAGCACGAAGAAGCAACCTTCTTCGTTCGGGTCCAAGGCAATTCGATGGTGGGCTTCGGCATCAACGATGGTGATCTGTTGGTTGTTGATCGTTCGCGGCAACCGGGTGTGGCACCGGCCAAGCAGCAAATCATGTCATCGCGGTCATTCGGTAACTACGTTTATGGCCTCGAGCCACTGAAAGAGGCCGTGGCCAGTTATGTGGCGATAGCGGCCGAGAAACTGCGCGGCCAAGGTTCCGTAGCCGGCATGATTCAGGTCTATGTCCGTACCAACCCGCACAAGGAGAATGTCCAGCAGTACAGCAAGGGGCTAACCATCCCGCTGCCGGAAGCTACGGATGACACCTTGAGGCTAACTCAGGCGGCGTTATGGGGACTGAAGCGCATCTATCGCCCCGGGTATGCGTACCAGAAGGCAGGCATCATGCTGATGAATTTGATGGATTCAGCGAATCAGCAGGCATCGCTGTTTGGTACCCACCGCAACAATGAGCGGTTGATGGCGGTCATGGATCGGGTCAATGCCATATGGGGCAGAGGCACGTTGCGGTCGGCAGCGACGGGAGTAGAAAAGTCCTGGTCGATGCGACGGGAGAAAATGTCGCCCCTGTACACCACACATTGGGAACATTTGCCGATTGCAGTCTGAAGTATCTCGTTCGCATGGAAAGCCCCGATCCGGTATGCTCGCTGCTGCCGGATCGGGGCTTTTTGTCGTTTGTAGCTCGGAGGAGAAGGCGCCAAGAATATCGAGCGGGAACAAGAAGATGAAAAAAGCTGATCGAATCTACAAATTGCATAACCTGTTGCAAAACCGGCGTTTCATTACGCGAAAGGAGTTACAGAGCACACTTGAGGTCGCCAGGGCGACGCTCACCCGCGACATCGAGTTTCTGCGTAGCCAGATGAACGCCCCGGTTGTGTATGACACGGACCTGGGGGGCTATCGGCTAGACAAGCAGGCAACCCTTAAAGGTATGCACGAACTTCCTGGGCTGTGGTTCAACGAGTCGGAAATTAATGCCTTGCTGGCCATCGAGGGTCTGTTGGAGTCCATTCAGCCCGGACTCCTTGGGCCACACATTGCTCCTCTGAAAAAGCGCATGGAGCAGCTGCTCGGTAAATCAAGCCATGCGCCGGACGAGATTCGAAAGCGAATCCTGTTGTTGCCTGCAACGCCTCGCAGGCTGCAGTTAGAGCATTTCGAAGCATGTGCCAATGCAACTTTGACCAGGAAACGATTGCGAATTGAACACTATGATCGCGAGTTAGATACGATCCGAAGTCGCGATGTGTCGCCTCAGCGAATGGTTCGGTACAAGGAAAACTGGTACCTCGATACATGGTGTCATCTTCGAAAGGCGATCAGAACGTTCTCTGTCGATGCAATTCGGGGAGCAACGGTCCTTGAAATGCCCGCGCAGGACGTTTCTGATGAGGAATTGAATGCTGTGCTTGCGGCCGGTTATGGGATTTACGCCGGTCGTGAGGTTCAGTGGGCGGTTCTAAAATTTAGCCCTTGGCAGGCACGCTGGACGGCTCATGAGACTTGGCATGTCGATCAGAAATCGCGCTTCGAACCTGATGGCAGTTACGTTCTGGAGATTCCATACAGTGGCGACGGCGAGTTGGTGATGGATATCTTGAAGTACGGCCCGGACGTGGAAGTGTTAGAACCCGAAAGCCTTCGAGATGCCGTTAAGACTCGGTTGCGGGATGCCGCAGCAAAATATTGAAGGATGACCTAGATTGAATCTGACAAACAAAACCCCGAAAGAGTTGTTCAGGCTTTATGGCGAAATACTAATTGAACTGCGGGATCGATCGATTATTCGCAGCACCAACAACCCAATTGCGGACTATGGCGAATTGTTATTTGAAAAAGCCTTGGATTTAACAAGAACTAGCAAGTCGACTAAGGGGCATGACGCTGTTTCAGCAAATGGTGTGAAGTATGAGGTTAAGGCGCGTCGGATTACTGCGCACAATGGATCTAGGCAACTCAGCGCCCTTAGAGCGCTTGACAAGGGGCACTTTGATTTTCTCGCAGGGATACTGTTTCGTGAGGACTTTTCAGTCTGGAAGGGGTGCCTTGTACCTCGGACAGTCGTGGCTGAACATTCCGCGTACAGAGATCACACTAACGCATGGATTTTCCACCTAGAAGACGGCGTATGGTCCTATCCGGGAGTGGTGGATGTGACGGATAAGTTGTTGGTTGCTGAAAAGTCAATTAGCGGAAACTGACCAAAGGCCTTGTGCCGCAAGGCTTTCCGCCATGCTCACTTGGTGAGCCTGCCACCCCGTATCTTGTCTTCCATGCACCGGCATTCACGCCGGCCGAAAGGGAGACACGATGACCAACACCGAGCCGCAAGTCCTGATCACCCCGCTGAAGCCAGCCCTGATCCAGGGCATGGGGCAGAAACTGCCCGTTCTGATCCGGGTCCAGGCCCCTGATCCCGATCCCGCCAAAAAGATCGAGCGCAAGCCGTACCACCTGTCGTTGGTCATTGATCGTTCAGGCTCGATGTCCGGCGAACCACTCATCGAGGCTGTCCGATGCGCCAAGTACATCGTAGATCAGTTGGATTCCAAGGATCTGGCTTCGCTGGTAGCTTTCGACAACAACATTCGGATCCTTGCAGAGACAACATTGGTCGGAGATCGCAAGCATCTTCATCGCGCACTCGCCCAAATTCGCCCTGGTGGCAATACGAATCTCTACGGTGGTTGGAAAGCCGGAATGGAATCCCTGCTTCCTATGTGCTCTGAGGCAGCACTTGCCCGAGTGATTCTCCTCTCGGACGGAAACGCCAATGAAGGTGAAACCACAGAAACCGAGGCGATCGCCAATTTCTGCGCCGCTGCCGTGGCCAAGGGCGTAACGACCTCCACCTATGGTCTTGGGCGTGACTTCAATGAGCAGCTAATGGTTGAGATGGGCAAGCGAGGTGCCGGAAATCATTACTACGGCGATACGGCAGCCGACCTGTTTGAGCCATTTGCCGAGGAGTTCGACCTGATCGCCAACCTCTACGCGCGTCATGTTCGACTGTCACTGGCGGCCCCAGAGGGCGTGAAGATCACTCTCATCAACGATTATCCGGTCGAAGAGCGTGATGGGTTCCCGTTAATCAGCCTGCCAGACATTCCCTGGGGTGCAGAAGCATGGGCGCTGATTGAACTGGAAATCCCCGCTGGATTGGCCTTGGAGTCTGGCAATCAGATTCTTCAAGCAGCCATCTCAGCGAGTACGATCGATGGAGCCCCAATCGCATTCCAGGATGCGACGTTGGCGCTCAAAGCGATGTCCCCACAAGCTTGGGAAGCTCTGGTGGAAGATCCGTTGGTTCTGTCTCGGCGCACAGAGCTGGAAGCAGGCAAGTTCCTTGAGCAAGCCCGTGCTGCTGCTGAGTACGGGGACTGGGCGGCTATTCAGAAAATGATCGCCGAGGCACAAAAACGCTTTGCTGGTCATCCATGGGTGATGGAAGTGCTCGCAGAAATGGCCGAATTGGCGAAGGCTATGGATTCAGCACGTTTCCGCAAAGAGGCGTTGTATTCATCCGGCAAGATGAGCCGCAGGCTTTCAGCCAAGGAAGAGATGCTGGCCAGCATGGCCATGGAAGGTTCTTCGGCGAGTTATTTACGACGTAAGAAGGCGCAGGGCAAGGCTCAGTTCGAGAATCGTCCTGACGACAACAGCTAGTCGCATGACTGATCAACTTCGCATGGTAGAAAGTTCCCTGTATTGGATAACGGAATGATTCGTCCTGATCTCATCGAGAAACTTCGCTCTTGCCAGAAGGTAGCCGTTTTCACGGGAGCGGGAATGTCGGCAGAAAGCGGCATTCCCACCTTCCGCGATGCGCAGACCGGCCTATGGGCCAAGTTCAACCCGCAGGAGGTGGCGAGTACTGAGGCATTTAGCAGAAACCCTCAACTGGTTTGGGACTGGTACGTTCATCGTGCAGAGTTTGTGCGCAACGCAGACCCAAATCCCGGTCATAAAGCCGTTGCTGGGCTTCAGTCGCTTGTACCCGAAGTGACTGTGATTACTCAGAACATCGATAACCTTCACCAAAAGGCAGGCAGCAAAGACGTTCTGGAACTTCATGGCAGTCTGTTCCGGCTGAAGGCCTTCGTCGATCCGGAAGAAATCCCCGACCCGAATGTGTCCCAGGTGATCTGCCATGTCTGCGACGGTTATGCAGTACATGAGCATTGCGATCCCTATGCAACGAAGGAGGACTTGGCTGCCATTACGCTCGAAGCCGGCCCGGTACCACGTTGCCCTGGATGTGGCTGCCTGCTTCGACCCGATATTGTTTGGTTCGGCGAGCCACTGGACATCAACATCCTCGAAGGGGCGATGAGGATTGCTGACACGTGCGATCTGATGATCTGCATTGGTAGTTCGCTGGAGGTTCAACCTGCAGCAAGCATTCCCTTCCGTGCTAAGTCGGAACGGGCGGTTGTTGTCGAGATCAATCCAGAGCCGACCCATTTTTCCAATGAGGCCGATTTATTTATCCAGGGAAAAGCAGCAGAAGCCTTACCTGCATTTCTCGAATTAATCTGGGGTCGTTGATATGCTCGGAGCGATCATCGGCGACATCGTTGGCTCGGTTTATGAGTTCAACAACTACCGTGCCAAGGATTTTGATCCCTTCTTCCATCCTGAATGCTTCTTCACCGACGATTCAGTATGCACAGCGGCGGTGGCGGAATCCCTGACCCGTCACATCGATCCAGCTGTATCGCTCAGGGAATGGGGGCGTAGATACTGGAAGAATGGTGGCTGGGGGATGCGGTTCGCTCAATGGCTGGGCAGCGATGATGAGGGGCCCTACAACAGCTTCGGAAATGGTGCAGGGATGCGTGTCTCGCCAGCCGGCTTTCTGGCCAGATCAATCGACGAAGCCCTCTGGCTGTCCGACCGTGTCACCGAGGTGACCCATAACCACCCAGAAGGAATGAAGGGAGCGCGGGCGACCGCTGTAGCGATCTTCCTGGCTCGCTCCGGAAAGCCAGCGTCGACAATACGTCAGGAAATTGTCGATCTGTTTGGATATGACCTCTCGCAGAGCGTAGACGAGATACGACCGTCCTATCGGTACAACGAGCGCGCTCAGGACACGGTGCCACAGGCACTTACCTGTGCGCTGGAAGCAGAAAGTTTCGAGGACGCAATCAGGAATTCCATCTCCATCGGGGGAGACAGCGACACCATTGCTGCGATTGCCGGTGGCGTGGCTGAGGCATTGTTCGGCATCCCCGAGAGGATGGCGCGGCTTGCCTGGCTCAAGCTACCGGAAGACATTCAGGCAGTCCTGACCGATCTCTATGCAACCGCCGAGCACAGGTCAAAGCATCCTGAGCCGCCGAGAATATCGATCGTCGAGGGCAGCATTCTTGATCAGTTGGACTGCGATGGGCTAGTCAATTCCGCCAACGAAAATCTCAGAGCGGGGTCAGGAGTGTGCGGCGTAATCCACGCAGCCGCAGGGCCTGAACTTGAGGCGCATAGCCACAAACTTTCTCCTTTACCTTTGGGTGGAGCAATCGCTACACCAGGATTTCGGCTACATCAGCGCACAGTTATTCACACGCGGGGACCGAAGTATCTGTTCGACCCAGAACCTGCAAAGCATCTTTTCCAGGCAATGACAAACACTCTGCTGGTCGCTGATCGAGAAAAGCTCACTCATGTTGCGGTTCCGGCTATATCGATGGGGGTGTATGCCTATCCTCACAACGAAGCCGTGCCTATCCTGGTGAAGGCAGCGAAGCAGGTTTTGCCCAGACTTCATTACTTGCAGGAGATACGATTCACTGCATTGTCTGAGGATATGGCTAACTTGTTTCGTACAGCCAGTCCCTAGCCGATTCCCGATCCGGGGTCTGCCAGAAATACCCTCTACGCCGGCAGACGCTGAGTCCACGTTCTTGGATCAGGCCAGGCTACTTGGTATCAACTGACTGAAAGGCAAAGGTATCAACATGATTCAGTATGACGATCGACAAATTGACGAGATCATCTGGTCAGTCATCTCTGAAAGCGATTTCGCTGGAGACTTTGCTGCCTATATCAGGCATAAGCCCGAGGGGGCAGGTCATCTTGATGAAGCCAAAGAAAAGGCCCGGAAACTTGCCAATGGCCCAACCCGCGAGACGCGGCGTTTCCACATGGCTATCGAGAAAATCAGATCCTTGGCCGAAGGTGGTGACCCCACTGCGCTGTTTCACATGGGCAAGTTCTACGCCAATGGAACTGGTGTCGAAGAAAATGATCGCACGGCAGTGCGATGGTATGAAAAGGCGATTGAGGCTGAGGAACTCCGTGCGTGCTGCAATCTCGGGCTAATGTACCTTGCCGGTGACGGCATTGAAAAAGATCTTGGCAAGGGAATGGATCTTCTCCGGCGAGCATCGGACAAGGGAGAGTCACTTGCCACTACTTATCTGGGAAGGATGTTGATCAGGGGTGAAGGATGCGATGCTGATCCTGAAGGGGGACTGACACTGGTCAAGCAGGCCTTTGATGAGGGGCATTTCAATGCAGGGGCAATGCTTGCTGAGCTTTACTTCGATGGAGACGGCTTGCCTCAGAACACCGAGGAAGGATTCAAGTGGCTGGAAAAGGCCGCAGAGAGTGATCCGATCTATCTCTCGACGCTTGGGCGTTACCTCGTCAGTGGAGAAAAGGGACCGAAAGACGCAGACAGAGGCATCGAACTTCTGGAACAAGCCTTTAACGCAGATTGCCGCTATGTCGCTGAGTGGTCAGGTCGAATCTTCGAGGATGGCATTGCCGGTCCTCGTGATCTTCAAAAGGCCCGATCGTGGTACGAACTCGGCAAAGAGCATGGCATCACCGGATGCATGATTTTGCTGGGGCTCCTGGATCTGAAAAGCATTGGGGACGGCCGAAATCCACAAAGTGCCAGGTCGCTCTTTGAAGAAGCATGGAGGCTTGGTAACCGACAGGCAGCAGCCATCCTGGGGCGAATATACCTGCGCGGCGATGGCGTAGATATTGACGAAGAACTTGCCTTGGAGTGTTACCGGAAGGGATCTGAAGCTGGCGATGACGAGGCTGCATTCTTCTATGGCTGGATGCACGAGGTCGGGAAAGGCACTGAGAAGAATCCCAAGCAGGCCATCAAGTGGTATCGCGTGGCAGCTGAATCCGGGCATACGCAAGCTCAGGAATACCTTGGCAGGTTCTATCTCAGAGGTGAAGGAATACCACGCGATGGAACCGAAGGGATACGTTGGCTGACTACGGCCGCTGAAAACGGCAGTACAGAGGCCATGATGAGTCTCGGGGCAACATTCCTGCACGGGATTGGTGTCATTAAAAATCCCGAGGAAGGATTTCGTTGGTACCAGCGAGCGGCTGAGGCAGGAAACCCAGATGGGGAGTCAAAGCTCGCTGAACTCTTACTCCAGGGGGCGGGAGTAGAAGCCAACAAGGCGGAAGCTGTTGCTTGGTGCAAAAAGGCAGCCGAGCACGGCCATGCCTTTGCGCAAGGGATGCTTGGGTTTCTCTATACGACCGGTAACGGCGTCGAGAAAAGTGAAGATGACGCCTTCAAGTGGTCGCAAATGTCTGCCTTGCAAGGTGATGCTGCTGGGCAGTGGGTATTGGCGGAATGCTATCTATGGGGGCGTGGAACCCCCAAAGATCCCGTCAAAGCTCGTGAATGGCTGGTGAAATCAGCCAAGGCTGGTTACTTTAGGAGTCAGTGTCGCCTGGCTGAGATCTACTTTTATGCAATGGATGTCGAGCGCAACTATTCAGAAGCCGGACGATGGGCCAGTCTGGCGGCTGACCAGGGCGATGCTGAGGCACAGACGATTATTGGCGAGATGTTCGTTTTTGGTTACGGAGTAGAGGCGGATCCATCTGCTGGTGCCAAATGGTTATTGGAAGCCGCCAATCAGGATCACCCAAGGGCACAGGGCCTCCTTGGCGTAATGCACTCTGAGGGCGTTGGGGTCAAACGTGATTGGATTGCAGCACTTAAATGGCTGAAGAAGGCTGCCGAGAATGAGGATGAACGTGCCCTGGACTTCCTCAAAGAGAACGGCGTCGATTACAAGCCTGGCCAGAGCGCCCTGAGTAAGCGGCGATTGTCTCCCGATCAGCCGGTGGCAAAGAATCCGGATTTCGATGTCACGCTGATCCCTGGCAAGTGGGCTACCCGTACCACGGACCCTGAAATGGATGAGATCACGGTATTTGACGCCAACGGTTCATATTTTGCCGAGGGGAAATGCGAAGGCATGGACACCTGGCATTACAGCGGTCGATGGGCTGTTGAGGGCAACAAACTGCTCTGGGATGTTGAGGAATCTGACATGCCATTCCCTTCTGATGAAGATATGGACGATGTTGTGTTGTCCATTTCGCGGGAGCAAATCGTCACGCAGGATGCCGAAGGGAAAGTAACAACCTACCGCAAAGTTGAATCAGATGGTGCCCAGAAGGAAACCGAGCCCGTTGAAAAGGTTATCAGGCTCGCGGTTCGCAATGGGAATACCCTAGGGGCGTGATCTGATGCTGGAGGAGTCGGACGAGAAGCCTCTGCCTGAGTGGTTGGCATCTGGATCAACTGACCGTTTGATACCTTGGCGAGAACTTCTCAATGGCTCTCTGTATTACCCGTCGTGTGGGACGGACGGCCACCCAGTTCAATACCTTGGTGGCCACTGCCACAGTTTTGTCTATGCTGACTACGGCTATTCATTCGAGGAAATTTCAGGGTTACTAAACCGACCAGCATTTTCTGGTTACCGACTGCAGTCAGCGCGGGTGCTAGATCAAGGTGAAATTAACCTTGACGAAGCGTGGGCGACGATACGGATCGACCCACGAATCGATGGCGAACCAAACCGCTATCGTGACAGGCATGTCAGGCCCTATGGGTATTGGTGTATTTTCGAGAGACTGCCTTCATACCCAGATGGTCACGGACCATTACGATTCAGTCTGCTTTATCTCGGCATGGACGGAGTAGCTGCCTTCCAGGCGCTCTATACCCGATCAAGAGCCGTCCCATTGGTCGTTGCAATCATTCAGCCCGGCGAGGGGTTTGGGTGGAACTGGACCCACTTCTTCGACTGCAAGCAAGTCTTTAGCCGAACAGTTACCGAAAACCCTGCTGGGCGCCCTCGCTTCTTGTTACTCGGTGGCTATCAGGTGAAACAGGACTTCCAGCGGCATGTCGTCTGGCCTGGATATGAGAGGCTGATCAGGTTCTGGAAGACTTCAAACGGCTATCTTGGCCTGTGGGATTCACATAATTCCGGCATGCTCAATAGGTGAGCCTCGCCCCATTTAAGCTTGTCAGCATAGTCAATCAAAGGGGTGAATCAATGAACGACATGCTGGAAATTCTGCGGGGACATGATGAAACGGGTTGCAAAGCCGGGGCAAAGCTGATTCACGCGTCTGACGATCAAGCCACCAGAGCCAATCGTCACGTGTATTTCCAGCGCGGTCGGGTGTTCAAGCCAGCGGATCCGATGTCACTCAACATGAGTGAGGCGCTTCCTCCTGGTACGTACACTATCGGCGTTACTGATACTGGGTTTCACTTCGAGCAGGTTGATGACTTCAACCTGCCGGAGAAGCTGTATGGAGATGTTGACGCCAAGGCGCGACGAATCATCGATACCTTCGCTGACCGCCCAAGTGGTACCGGCGTGCTCCTTTCGGGTAACAAAGGTAGCGGCAAGACGATGCTTGCCAAGCGGATATCGCAGCTTGCTATGCGTGAGCATGGCTTCATCACCATACTGATTTCTCGGCCGCTATGTGGTGAAGAGTTCAACACTTTCTTGCAGGACATTCATCAGCCTGCCGTGGTCATCTTCGATGAATTCGAGAAGGTTTACAACCACGAGACACAGCCGAAACTCCTGACTATTTTTGACGGCACATACCCGTCGAAAAAACTCTTCTTGCTGACCTGCAACGATCGATACCGGGTCGACAGTCACATGCATAACCGTCCCGGACGCATCTACTACGCACTCGAATTTGGTGGCTTGAACTCAGGTTTCATTCGCGAGTACTGTGACGCGAATTTGAAGAACCGTCATCACACCAATGGCGTTGTGAATGTCGGCTCGTTCTTCGCCGAGTTCTCGTTCGACATGCTGAAGGCTCTCGTTGAGGAAATGAACCGATACAACGAATCGGCAACTCAGGCGATGAGGATTCTGAACATCAAACCTCAGGCCGACTCAGGCGTGCAGTACGCGATCAAAGTACTTCGTGATGGTAAGGAGTTGCTGGCCGATCGGGTGTATCCAGATCATCTGAGTCGATCGCCGTTGGCTTTGTTCGAGGACTTCAGGATTCGACTCTTCCTCCATGAGGGTGAATACGATGAAGACGAACATGGACGGGCTCGGCGGCGGCGTCAGAAGCGAGAGCCACGACCGGGTTACATCACCAAGAATGAGGAGTTCTCCATAACGACTGCTGACATGATCAGCTTCGATTCGAGTAAAGGGGTATTCACATTCAAAACAGACGATCCTGAAACGATAATCGTATTCCAAAGAGAGCAAAAGGCGTTGGTAACCAGCGTCAACTACGATGCATTTTGACTTCTCAATCTCAGGACGTTACCTCACCATGAGCATCAGATCGATCGCTGTCGCTGTACTCTTCATCGTAACCATGTCATCGAGTGGTCGTGGATATTCACTGACTGCGGAAAGCGGAATTGGTGGCGTTACAGCGCACACACCGCCACCTTCCAAAATCCATGAACAAGAGAGCGAAGTTGATACTGCTACCGCCAACGACATCTCTTATTGGATGGCGCGAGAGCCTACGGCCTACTTGAGCCTTGGCTTATGTTTTGCCGAAGGTATCGGTGTCCAGAAGGATGCAGTCGAAGCAGCATTCTGGCTATTGCTGGCAGTGCGAAATCTTCATGAAGGTTCTAATCGCAGTGAGGCGTCGGAAAAACTTTCAGAACTTCGCCAGTCAATGAGTGCTGAACAAATCGCAGAATCCATGAAAAAGGCAGATGTATTCAAGCCCCTTCGACAGACGAGATACAAGATTGGCGACCCACCGCCCAAAAAGCAGTAATTGACAGCCGCGCGAGGTGACGACCATCAATAATCGAAAGAGATCACGGATATTCCAAGTCTTTACTTGGATTGGACTGCTTGGGTTAGGAGGCTACGGATTCTTTATTGAGCCAGCGTGGATTGACGTTTCGTACCATCGGCCACCGAATAAAGGGCTGGCGATAACCAACTATTCATGGGCAAAGGCAAGCAAGCCAGAAGCTGAGAAGGAGCCTCGTTTTCGTGTTGTACAGATATCAGACCTCCATCTTCACAGGTTTGGCTTCACCGAAGAAAAGGTTATCGAGGAAGTCAATGCTTTAAAGCCAAACTTGCTGTTGCTAACAGGGGACGTGGCGGATCGCCCTGATAGCCTTCCAGTGCTTGATGCTTTCCTTCAGAAGGTCACTGCCAAGCACAAGTATGCAATCCTCGGGAACTGGGAGTATTGGGGTGGTGTTGATTTGCAAGCATTGGGAAGCATCTACAACCGACACGGAGTGACCCTGCTTGTCAATGAATGTGTGGAGTATTCGCACAACGGTTTCATTTACCAGGTGGCAGGACTGGACGATTTCACGGCGGGGAATCCAGATGAACGAAAGATCTATGCGGACTGCAAAGATGAGTCAAAAGGCCGCGCATCTGCTTTCCTAAACCCTGACATACCGAACCCAAAACTTTTGATCCTGATGCAACACTCCCCCGGGTACTTTGCTGGCAGGACCCCTCTCGAAAAGCGATGGCATTTGCTGACGTTGTCTGGTCATACCCACGGTGGCCAGATTTCATTATTTGGTATCCCTCTTTGGACACCCCCTGGCAGCGGTCCATTTGTTTCAGGCTGGTACGTGACCGGCTACAGGGATCTTTATGTATCGAGGGGCGTGGGCACTTCCGTTGCCCCTTTCAGATTTGGATCGAGGCCCGAAATTGCCGTCTTCGATTCGAACTAAAAGGTCTAAGGAGGCATGTGTGAGGAAGCGATATGATTTTGGGGCTGGTGATATTGCTGGTGATGGCTGGTGCGGATACAATCAAACTTTCGAGGGCTAGACAGTTTGTGTTGGCATACCTTCTGGCCCGCCAATACAAGTCCTTCTAACCTGCTCAGCGGGCGTAGAAGGCGCACGGAGCCCCGCACCACGCGGGGCTTTTTGCTTTCGCGCCCTGACTGACCCCATAGCCAACTGAAGAAACCTCTGGGCCGCTCCCATCACCGCCAGACTTTGTCCACAAAGGCTGTGGATAACTCGGTGCAAACTTACCCGAAAGTTTACCTAAGTCACTCTGCCGACAGGGGTTCTCAAGCTCTGCCCGAAAGAGTGGCAACTTGCCCGATACAACGCAAATTCAATGGGTTACACCATTCCACTGTGTTATCAATGGATTGGCGGCCTCTCCTGCAACGGGGCATGACAAGATGATTGCAAACCCTAATAAGCGCGGCCGTAACACGCGCAGCACCCCGCATGGGATGCAGGCGGTACGCGCCGGTAATCCCCCCGCAAAAGCGGGGTAATCAGAAGTAGAATTTTCTCTGAAAGGAAGTTCTGCAATGAAGCGATCGAAATTCACGGACAGCCAGATCATGGATGCCCTCAAGCGGGCCGAAGCCGGCCTGGCGGTACCTGAAGTCTGCCGGGAGTTAGGCATCAGCTCGGCGACCTTCTACAAGTGGCGGGCCCGGTATGGCGGCATGGATACGGCGATGATCAGCCGGATGAAGGAATTGGAGGCCGAGAACAGCCGGCTCAAGAAGATGTACGCCGAGGAACGCCTCAAGGCTGATATCTTGCAGGAGGCCCTCACAAAAAAGTGGTGAGGCCATCTCAGCGCAGCGAGATGGCCAAACAAACGGTCCGTCTGATGGGCATCTCCATCCGGCTGGCCTGCACGATCTTCCGG
>SXGT01520152.1_pt1 | contig 13766 bp, 10 predicted proteins | sample 3176221 | NCBI WGS metagenome assembly SXGT01 (sample SAMN11356862, study PRJNA531348) | freshwater metagenome | isolation source: freshwater sample F1-120 | place: China: Fuxian Lake, Yuxi | collected 2017-12-25 | reverse complement strand
TCCTATCATGTCGAAATTTTAACCAACCGTTGAATCATTGGGATGGCAATACATTGCTGCACGTAACAAACATGGAAAGTACATTCAACGATTGTCAAGCATTTAATCAGCCATTAAATGAATGGAACACATCAAATGTAACCAACATGCACAGTATGTTTAAAGATTGCGCGACGTTTAACCAACCAATAGATACTTGGAATGTTTCACGAGTTATGGATATGCGGGAAATGTTTTCCAATTGCACGTCGTTTAACCAACCCTTAAATTCTTGGCGTATGCCAGTAGGTGTGCGAGTGGATCACATGTTTGAAAATTGCGCAATATCCGACGAAAATAATCCATTAAATTTACCATTGCCTGCTGCGGAAAATAACCACGCCGCTGCACCTGGAATAGCTTATCAAGTGCACAATGAATTTAATACCATTAACAAGCAAGAATTACTTTCTCTTCTGTCAGATGTTGTGACCAAAAACTTTTCCACCATGAACAATCCGAATTTTGTGAATTATATCAAACAACGGCTTCAGGAGGCAATCAACACCCATTTTACTGCAGAAGAACGCCAGCCATTGTTAACAGCTCTGAACGCCTTATACACAAATCTGCAAATGACGGAAACTAGTCAGATATTAAATCCTATATATCGAAATTTGTATGGAAAAGCCTTGGATTTTATGTTGGAACAACCCCCAGAAGTCGTTAAAGAATATCTGAATGCCTATGTCCAGGAATGCGCGATGGCGTATGGAACCAACGTGAATGTCACTCAAATGAACCCGAACAATATGAGTTGTGTCAAAGGCAGGTTTGAGAGACTTGTTATGTGTATGAAAACCGCTCTGTTGGTACAATGTATTGAAAACCCTGATGCACCGACTTGTTTGGCAATTTACAAAACAATCCTGAAGAAAGGTTTCGGTGTAAATATTTCCGATTCCGCAGTTATTGCTCTGGATAAAAACGAGTTGATTCAACAATGGAACTCAGAACATCTGGATAATGAAGAATACAAAGCCGCGAACGGAGTCGAAGATATGACCGAAGACCAACGAAGAGACTTTTTCAGAAACGATTTTATTCAGTTTATGCGATCGGCTTACGAACAAAACGAGTCTTTGACGGACGCAAACCAGGCAATGATCGAACAGGAGGCGAATCAATTAGATACCGCTGGTGTGTTCCGAAACATGATGTTTGGTGGTCGCGGTCGCAGGCGAAGGCGTAGTCGCAAAACTCGCAAACAAAACAGAAGACGTAGTCGAAACTTCAGTCAACGTCGGCGAAAGTAAACATGTATGTTTGGGTATTTTCCGTTCTCTCTTAACAGGGTAAACAGAAAATACAAAATACGTCGGTGTCAAACCGTTTACTTTGCACCTGGTATGGATGCCATGACGGATTGCAAACTGTCTTTGCTATCGCCCATTTGGGTCATCATTCCTTTTAGATTTTCCACCATGGGAGCAATTGACTTGATAACAGGAGTCATACCTTTCATAGCTTCTGCCAATTGCATTTGCTGTTTCATGAGACTTTGCGTGTCATTTGTGAGGCGTTTGATGCCATCTCCGCCGAGAACACTGTTCAATTGGTCATAAGCATCTTCGATCGTGGATGCATAATCGATGGTATGTGATTGACCTTTGGCGTTTCCAGACACAAATCCCTGAGGTTCGCTGGCTTCATCGGCATTGTCCGGCACAACATCGTCCCCATCCGCGCCAACAACTGACAGAGGAGTCATGGTCAAACGTTGGGATGTTTTTTGGTCTAATCCTCTGTTTCGTTTGCCATTGTGTCTGCGGTCTTGTCGTTTATTTGCGCGATCGCGTCCATTCTCATCCGAAGAAGCACCTGTGGCAGAAGCTGTTGTCATACCTTCTATACCTCCTGCGTTTTGGAGTGAAAGTAAATTGACAAGTAGCAGAGGAATGCCCAAAACTAACACCATATTTTTATTAAATGACCGAACAAGGACGCCAATAATAATAAATAATGCAACCATTCGGGTATCATTGGTCACCAATAATCCAATCAAATTACACACAGCAAGTATTGTAACCACGGCTAATACAGAAGAATTTGTCAATAAGGATCGCCAATTCATATATTATGTAAGAAACAAAACGTGTGTGTTCTCTCACACTCTCTCTGCTGAAATAGAAGATAATAGTCCGATCACCAACAAATTGGTGAAACCAAATCATTGGCATTTTATCTTCTGTTTAGCCGCCAATTGCAGAACAACACAGAAGATAAAATAAATTACATGGTCGCGATCGAGAGAAAAATTTTCCGGACTCGCCAACAAATTGGTGAAACCGAATCATTGGCAATTTATCTTCTGTTCTCTCTGCCGAATCCAGAAGATAAAGTAAAAATATAACCGCGTGCAGCCAAGCTAACCACGAACTTTGACAAACCGCAGAATGCAAGTGGATTCCGGTTGACGTTTGTTGCAATAATTCAACATACGAGTTGTGGAACCTCTGCCTTTTGTGCAACCCATCTGAATAGCTGCGGTTGTAATTATGTTATCTCCACCGAAATGTTTTTGATATAATCCAGATCTAAATAAACCAGGCATATAATACTCATTTATTATAGTCAACATACACTCAAATACTTAATACATGTCTAAATCATCAGCGAAATTCACCGCAATAAGTGAACATTTATTGCAACATTATTATGAATCGACTGTGGCTGCGGCTGCATCAACAAAAGAACTCGACACTTGGACCGCAAAATATTTCTCAAAATTGCGTAAACTTATACAAACGGCGGACAAACGGGTTTCTGTTCCAGAAGGAATTACAGAGAGAAATGTGAGTGTTTCGGCGGCTGGAATTCCTGCACCCATTGCAAAAGAAATCAGAACATTGCGCACAAAAATAACATATCGCGGACAATTGGTAACATCTGGGAAACCATACACGATACATTTTTTTTTCTCTGGGGCTGAGGTTGGATCAAAGGCTGGAGAAGATACCCGACGATGGGCACACAGAATGGTGTTGTGGTTGGAAATGGCGGCAATAATAACTTCAGAATCCGATCCATGTCGAGCAAAACCCATAGATGTTTACGTGTATATGACAACTGCTACGAAACGTTTGCCGGCAACTGGCGCGACAGTGTTATCTGAAATACATGCAAACACAGCATACACATTTGCCTGTGATGGCGACGCTGGAAGCAGCAGAAAACAAGAAATCATTATTTACAGAAAAGAGGAATTTTTCAAAGTATTTATTCACGAAACCTTTCATGCTTTGGGGTTGGATTTTTCTGCTTTGGATCCCCGAGGAGAGAACATTCGGGCTTGCAATGCAACAATCGAACAGGAGTTTCCGGCTATCCGAGGTAAATCCAAAATAAATGCATTTGAAGCATATGCGGAATTCTGGGCGGAAATCATGAATGTCGCAATATGTTGTTACGAATTGGTGCCTGCAAAATTATATAATAAATACATTTCCCTGTATATAAAGTTGGAATGTGCGCACAGCATGACACAAATGGAAAAAGTTTTGTCACACATGGGATTGCGTTATTCGGATTTATTTATACGAGCAACCACCCCTGCCCCCGCGTATCAGGAAAAAACAAATATATTTGCCTATTATGTCCTGAAATGCATTTTATTGTGTCATTATCCTCAGTTTATTCGGTGGTGTGTTGATGCCAATTGCGGGTCCCCTTTTGGTGTGAAATTTGTGGCGAATAATGCACCGGGGTTTGCGGAGATTGTGTGTTCTTTTGCGCGGGCTGTGCCGTCTGTGCCGACATCGGCGCGTTCGGGAAACACATTGCGAATGACTATTTGCGAGTTGGAGTAGGGTAGGGAATCAAGGATTGGGCTTGCCGTGCAAGCCGTCGTCTCCAAAGGAGACTTCCCCTACGACCCCTTCTTTCATTGTTCTAAGCGGCGGGGACAAGCCCCGCTCGCCTGGTCAATCGAAGACACATTCGCGGATAAACAGGAGCAAAATGTCCAACAATTTAGCTCCACCAATTTGTTTGCGCTTTGCGGAAAAATTTTCTCTCGATTGCGACTATTATACAATTATCTTCTGGTTTAGCGGGAAGGAGGGGTCGTAGGGGAACCTGGTTCCCTACGAAATTGAGCCATTCAAACTCAAATAAATGCAGCTTGTGTACATTGTATATGAGTGAAAACAACCATGCATCTCAGCAACCGACAGATGATATGGTGTTTAAATTAACCGCTGTAAAAGTTGTTCAAGCTCCTGACCCGTCTTTAGCGAGTGTTATATCCGATGCAGCAGCAACCGGCGCAACAGCAGGGCGAGGTCGTAAACCAGGAGCAGCCGCTATAAACGCCGGTGGAAATAACGCCTTATTTACCATTCAATTATTCGGCATGGACACCGCAGGAAATCAATACAAATGTTCTGTTCGAGGCTTCAGACCATATTTGTATGTCATGGTGACTCCTGACTGGACAAAAGACATGTTACAAAACTTCGTGTGTCATTTGTACAAAAAACTCGGTCTAACCATGGATCATCTGGAAATATACAAATATATATCCAGCAAATACGTGTATCGCCGCAAATTTTACGGCTATGATGGAAAAACAAAACACAAATTTATTGAATTAACCTTCAGAAATCAAACGATATTTAATACCGTCAAAAATCTGTGGTTTACTTCATCCTTCGGCGGTCATCTGCGGAAAGACGGATACATATTCAATGGCACATCCCTGAAATTATACGAATCTCACGTAACTCCTTTGTTGCGATTTTATCATGATCGAGATATTAATCCTTCTGGTTGGGTATCCGTGTCTGCAAAACATGTCGTCGAAACATCGACGTGTTCCTGTGAATATGATTTCGAAACAGAACACGTACATGTTCAATCGTTGCCGGATAAAATCGACCCTGTGCCGTATATCATTGCTTCGTTTGATATTGAAGCGGATAGTAGTCATGGAGATTTCCCATTGCCTGTGAAAACCTACAAAAAACTCGCTACAAATATCGTGGATTATATGCGAACCCGCCCTGAGGCGGCAACATTGCCTGCGCAGAACATAACAGAGTTATTCAAACAAATGATTTTGATGGCGTTCGGATATTCGACGGCGACGTCTGCTGCCTCTACGGTCACTGTGGACCGTATTTATCCCAAAGAAATGCCATCACGCGCAGAGTTGTTGGTGTTATTTGATCGATGGATTGATACAAATATTTTGACAACAAACGTGTCTGAACTCGCGGCATCTATGGCAGATATTGAAAATCATTTCGCGACCATTGCAGCAGATAAACATGATTCGGAAGACTTGGAAGACATTTGCGCCGCAGCAGCAGGGGATTCTGACGATGATAGTTTGGATTCCGGTGACGCACCGGCGCCAGAACGCAAACGAAACGTCACACCAAAATCTCATGTTAGTGCCGGTGCCGCTAGTGCTGCCACTGGAGCAAGACTAACCGTGTTGGATATTTGGAATTCTGTGTTCAAGGATCAGGACAAAATCATTTATTTGAATTCGACGTTATCTGCGATATTTCCAGAAGTCGAAGGAGATAAAGTGACCTGTATTGGAACAACATTCATGAAATACGGCAGCACAGAACCCTATTTGCATCATTGTATCACCCTGCATGGCTGCATTATGCCAGAGGAAACAAACATGAAAATAACCCAAATCGAATCCTACAAAACCGAACGAGAAGTTTTATTGGCTTGGCAGCGGTTAATTCAGCGCGTCAATCCGACGATTTTAATTGGATACAACACAGACAAGTTTGATTACGATTTCATGTTTTTGCGGGCGAAAGAATTGGATTGTGAAAAAGAATTTCTGCAATTGTCTTGCAATGGTGACGAAATCTGCGGTAAAATAAATAAATATGGGGAAGTTCAAATCGAGACGAAATCCATACAAATCGCCAGTGGACAACACGATTTGAAATATTTCGATATTCCTGGACGAATTCACATCGATTTATACAACTTTTACCGAAGAACAGACACCTTAGATAGCTATAAACTAGACTTTGTTGCTGGAACTAAAATCCGAGATAAAATATCGAAATGGGAATGTGTTGGTGGTGGTGCGGGCGTCGGGAACGGCGCCGAAGAAACAATATTATACACCGGAAATCTTACGGGGTTATATGCCGGCAGTTATATTCACTTGGAAGAAATCTCGCATTCCGTAAACCGATGTGAAGAAAAGTATTACGTAAAAGAAGTCAATCGGGCAGAAAAATACATTGTTATTCGCGGGCATATTCATCCAAATCCTGCAGCGGCTGCAGTTATGTGGTGTTTGGCGAAAGACGATATCACACCGAAAGACATATTTCGATTGTCGAATGGTTCCGATGCGGACCGTGGCATAGTCGCAAAGTATTGTATTCAAGATTGCAATCTTGTCCAATATTTGTTCAATAAGTCAGATATTCTCACGGGGTTTATCGAAATGTCCAACATTTGCAGTGTACCGCTGGAATATTTAGCCATTCGTGGTCAAAGTATCAAACTTCTCAGTATTATTGCTAAAGAATGCCGGCGCATGGGTATTTTGATGCCAACCTTGGATAACACAGAAGGCAACGAAGGATATGAAGGGGCTTGTGTATTTGATCCGAAATGTTCCATTTACACGGACAACCCCATTGCTTGTTTGGATTACAACAGTTTATATCCCAGTTGCATGGACAGCGAACGGCTATCACAGGAAACCAAAGTGTTTACGAAAACTTACAATTTAGCGAACGAATTGATCGCTGAAACAGGAGATAAAGATGCCGCGGGAAATTATTACACGGCAGTTCCCAGACACGAATATGTCACGCGGGAATTTGATGTGTATGAATGGCGCCGCAAAACACCCAAAGCTCGCGCCACAAAAGTCAAAGTCGGCAGAAAAGAGTGTTGTTTTATTCAATATCCCGATGGAGAATTGCCAGTAATTACAACCATTCTCCGCAGATTAATCAAAGCCAGAAAAGACACCCGTGCGTTGCAAAAAACCGAAAAAGATCCATTCAAATGGGCTGTGCTAGAACAGCGCCAATTGGGTTGCAAAGTCACAGCAAATTCTGTGTATGGCGGCACAGGAGCATCCACCAGTCAAATCAGAGATTTAGACATAGCTGCGTGTACGACGGAAATGGGCAGAAAATCTTTGTTATACGGACGCCGAATTATCGAAGAATGTTTCAAAGATCGGATTATGGACACTGCCAAACAGGGGAAAGTTATGACTCATGCGGAACACATATATGGTGATACAGATTCCGTGTTCTTCACGTTCAATTTAACAGAAGTCGACGGAGTCACACCGATTCGTGGGAAACGAGCCCTGGAAATAACCATCGAATTAGCGCAAGTTGCGGGCAAATTGGCGTCGTCGTTCCTGAAAGAACCACATAATTTCGAATATGAGAAAACTCTCATGCCATTCTGTTTATTATCGAAAAAACGATATGTTGGAATATTGTATGAATCCAATCCGGAAAAGTACAAATGTCGCAAGGAAATGGGAATTGCTATTCGGCGCAGAGACAATTCCCCGATTGTAAAAGACACCTATGGAGGAGTCATTGACATTGTTATGAAAACTCTCGATATACGCGCGGCTATTGAGTTTCTTCGGGGTAAATTAGCCGAATTAATCCGCGGAGAGGTGCCGCTAGATAAACTGACAATTAGTAAATCTTTGCGGGGAGAATACAAGAAAACCTTGCCAGCTCATCGAGTGTTGGCAGACAGAATGGGTGCCAGAGATCCAGGAGATAAACCCTCAGCGGGAGATAGAATTCCGTATGTATTTATCAAAGTCCCTGGGAAAAAGAAAGATATATTGCAAAGTCACAGAGTAGAAACTCCTGCGTATGTACGCGAACACGGAGTCGAATTAGATTATGTGTATTACATTACGAATCAAATTATGAAACCTGTGTTGCAGTTCTTTGCCCTGGTCTTGGAACAAATCTGGGATATGAGTGGAGAAGGGGTGCGAACTGTGCGAGAACCGAAATTGTGCGCAGAAATGGACAAAGCTTTTCAGAAAATCCGGGAAAAATACGTAGACGACCCTGTCGTGTGTGCGGAAAAAATCCTGAAGAAACGGGAAGCTTTGCGATGCAAAGAAATCAAATATTTGTTATTTGACGAATTTATTGCTGCTGGAACGCCTGCAGCTACTGCCGGCGACACCGCCGACACAACCGAACCCAAGAAACCTCGCACGATTGCTAGAAGAGTCAAGGCAAAAATTGTTTCATCTGCTGCGGATGCCGCGGATGGTGTTGACTCTGCTGCCACCGAAACAAAACCAAAAAAACCACGAGCTGCTGCTGCGAAACCTCGAGAAAAAAAACAAACAAAGCTTTTATTGACTGGTAAATCTTCTGCGGGTGCGTCCAGTCCTATAGTGCTTGTGTGCAGTCCAAAGACGAAAGCTTAGACGGGGTCGGGGGTGTATTGTTTACAAGTTATTTATGTTTTTTATTTAACTTTTGCCTGGCTGCCAAAATTTGAAATAAATAAATTGCGCCAAAGTTTTTACACACACACATACATTATGTCAACGTGTAAAACGTTGAGTTGTTCATATTATCATACAGCCGCAATAACTCCAGAAGGAAAAGTTGTTTGTTGGGGGTATAACAAATTTAATCAATGCGATGTTCCGCTGGACTTGGAAAATGTTGTGTCAATTAATTGTGGCGGATATCACACAGTTGCATTAACATCTGATGGAAAAGTTGTTTGTTGGGGTGATAACTCATACAATCAATGTGATGTTCCGTCGGACTTGGAAAACATAGTGTCAATTAATTGTGGAGAAGATCACGTGGCTGCTTTGACTTCAGACAGAAAAGTTGTTTGTTGGGGTGATAACTCATACAATCAATGTGATATCCCGTCGGACTTGGAAAACGTTGTAGCAATTAGTTGTGGCGGGAATCACACAGCTGCTTTGACAACAGAAGGCAAAGTTATTTGTTGGGGTAATAACAAATTTAATAATCAATGTGATGTCCCGACGGACTTGGAAAACGTTGTAGCAATTAGTTGCGGAGGATATCACACATCTGCACTGACAATGGAAGGAAAAGTTGTTTGTTGGGGGCTTAACAAATTAAATCAATGTGATGTTCCGCTGTATTTGGAAAACGTCGTGTCAATTAGTTGTGGAGAATATTACACAACTGCATTAACATCAGAAGGAAAAGTCATTTGTTGGGGGTATAACAAATCCAGTCAATGTGATGTTTCGCCGGATTTGGAAAATGTTATGGCAATTAGTTGCAGTGGATATTACACAGCTGCTTTGACTTCAAAAGGAAAAGTCATTTGTTGGGGTGATAATGATATTAATCAATGTGATGTTCCGTCGGACTTGGAAAACGTTGTAGCGATTAGTTGTGGTGAGGGTCACACAGCCGCACTTACTTCAGAAGGAAAAGTTGTTTGTTGGGGGTCCAGCGTTGAAGGACAATGTGATGTTCCTGAAGGATTTATTGCTCAAACTGGCATGGTCATATTGATGTAACCACCGCTAGTCACAACGAAGTTTTGCTTGTCCGCAAAACCAACCTTGACTGTCGCAACGAAGTTTTGCTCGACAGCAAAACCAACTTAAATATTATCCATGTATGTTGTATACTAGGCGAGAAATGCAAATCTTTGTCAAGACTCTTACAGGAAAAACCATCACATTGGAAGTAGAACCATCCAATACGATTGATGAAATCAAGCAAAAGATTGCCGACAAGGAAGGCATTCCCCCAGATCAACAGAGACTTATTTTTTCCGGAAAGCAACTGGAAGATGGTAGAACTTTGGCAGATTACAATGTCCAGAAAGAATCCACGTTGCACTTAGTGTTGCGGTTGCGCGGTGGCGGTTCCAAGTGAACGTTTGGGTTTTGTATAACAAACAGGCGTTTTTCTTTTGATGTATGTGAGGTGCAGCAAAAGAAAAAGATTGAAATCAGAAGAATTGCTAAAATTGAGAAAAATAAATCCAAACAAATGAAATACAACTTAAATCAATCGACAGCAATGGAATCTCCTATTATGTGCAGCTACGAATCCGCTCCTCTACCTTCTCTGCAATCTTTGAGATCTTTGTATCTCTTTAAGACTGAGGCAGAGGCGGAATTAGATACAGAGGTAAGTATGAAGTCCGAAACGTCAGATGCGTTAATGTCAGCCGTGACAGAAATAACTAAAAATTCTGCCGCGAATCGCGACGACGTATTTCACAGCAAAACAATTATTATTTCGAATTCACACATAAAAAAAGTCGCCTATGGAGACAAACACATGTTGATTCAAACGGAAAATGGCAATCTGTTCTGCAAAGGAGACATGTCGGAAGGTAAAACCAACATTCCCATGTGGAAAATCGATGATGGTGCGCAGGTTGTTGATATCGCTTGCGGAGATAATCACAGCGCAATGTTGTTGAACAATGGCAAAGTTATTTGCTGGGGTAGTAACAAAAACTGGCAATGCGATGTCCCGACTTGCATAAATATTGGAAAATATCAAATACAAAAAATCGTGTGCGGTCCAACCTATACTTGCGGCATTTCCTCTGAAGGTCGTGTGTTTGTTTGGGGAAAACGAACATTCTTGTTGCCTGGACTGGAAAATCATATCGCCAATGATATTGCAGTGTCAGACAACTATGCGGCTGTTTTAACAGCGGAAGGCAAAATTATTTCATGGATTGTGTATTTGGGAGTCAATAGCGACAATGTCTACAAACATCTCCGAGAATCGGTGGAAACTCCAAAGAAATATGAATCCGAAATATTTGCTCAAATTGGGTTTTATGGAAACACTGTCGTTGCCTTAACCATCCAGGGAAAACTCCTGTATTGGGGTGGCTCGGTTGACAACATCCGAGAATTATACACGGACTTGGCAGAAGATATTGTGTTTTCGTCGATTTCTTGCGGACGATTTGCTGTTGCAGCCATCGATATCAACGGAAAGTTCTACATGTTTGGCAAGAACGCAGCAAATAACGGATTGACTGACATACCAGAAGTTGTGCATTCACACGAAATCGAACACATCTTCTGCGGTTGGACAAATTGCACGGTTATTTCCAAAGACGACACAGCTATCGGTTGGGGAACTGCGCGAATTATTATTGGAAATCATCCGTGTGCGTTTGTGTCAAATATTGTAGATTCGTCTGATTGTCGCGCATGACAGCTGCGGCAATGAAAAAAATCATGTACATAACGTTTTTATTGGGACTTTTATTTGACTTTATCTCGGCGATAACGTCAAATAAAACACGAACTATGGAAAATTTTTCTCTTGATGCAGGGAACCAAGGTTCCCTACGACCCCTCCTTTTCACCAAAACAGAAAAAAATAAAAATCGAGAGAAAATTTTCCGCGAACGCCAACAAACTGGTGAAACTGAATTGTTGGTTAATTCCTTTGCATCATCTCCTGTCTTTCCGCCATCGCAGAACAAAACATAAGAAAATGGAAAACACTTGGTCGCGATCGAGAGAAAAATTTTCCGCAAACGCCAGCTTGCATGGCAAGCCTAATCCATTATTAGTTCCCTACAGCGGAGCAAAAATCGTGTTTAAATCTCCGACACCAGACACGACATATCCGGTCGTTGGTGCAGAAGTCGCAACATGAGCTGCGAATAGTGCGCTTAAATCGCCCATACCAGACACAACAAATCCCGTGTTATATCCCACAGGGGTTCCCAAGCTCAGAGGTAAAAATACGTTGGCTAAATCCGTGGATCCAACTTTGTATCCTGTGGGCGCGGTGCTCATATAGTTTTGTGAGAACAAAACGCTTCTGTTTTCGCGGAAACAAAAACAGGGATCGGATTTTACTCTGTGAAAAGTATATGAGAACCAAAAATAAACATTTTGTCCAAAAAAAGATAAATAAAAACAACAGCAAAAGCCGACGAAGACATGCCAAACATCGTGGAGGAGTACGTTTCAAACCAACCACAAAAGAAGAATTAAATACGGCCATACAAAAATACATGAACCAAGAAGATCACGAATATGGGCATATTCGTACATGGGATGTCACTTTGGTTACAAACTTTTCATCATTATTCTACGGCTATGAAAATATCGAAAATAACATGTTTGATGGAATTCAAGACTGGGATACGTCACATGTTACAAATATGAGATCCATGTTCAACAAATGCACGTTATTTAATCAACCATTAAACGCATGGAATGTGTCACATGTTACAAATATGTCCGCAATGTTCAATGAATGCGCAGTGTTTAATCAACCCTTAGACGCGTGGAATGTATCACATGTTACAAATATGGAAGCCATGTTTATGAAATGCTCGTCATTCAATCAACCATTAAACGCCTGGGATGTATCACAAGTTCCGGCTATGTTGGGAATGTTTATTGGTTGCACAACATTTAATCAACCATTAGATGCGTGGGACGTATCACATGTTACAAATATGTCAGCCATGTTTACTGGTTGCACGAATTTTAATCACCCGTTAAATGGGTGGAATGTGTCAAGTGTTACAACTATGACATCCATGTTTACTAGTTGCACAAATTTTAACCAACCATTAAATGCTTGGAATGTATCGCAAGTCATAAGTATGTCACAAATGTTTGCTAATTGCACAACTTTTAATCAACCTTTGACAGAATGGAATATACATCCCAACGCATATTTTATCAACATATTCCAAAATTGTCCAATATCTGAGGAAAATAAACCCGCAATAATGCGAAATCAACCACCTCCTATCGCAGGAATCGCATATCAAGTTCATAACGAATTTGATGCCATTAACAAACCAGAATTGCTTTCTCTTTTGTCGGATGTTGCAACAAGAGACTTTTCCACCATAAACAATTCGGATTTCGTAAACTATGTCAAACATCGACTACAGGAGGCAATCACCTCGGCGTTCACCGCAGAAGAACGCCAACCATTATTGACAGCCCTGGATGCTTTGTACGCAAACCTGCAAATGACCGAGACTAGTCAACTATTAACCCCTGAATATCGTAATTTGTATGGAAAAGCTTTGGATTTCATGTTGGAACAACCCCCAGAGGTTGTCAAAGAATATTTACATGCGTATGTCCAAGAATGTGCGATGGCGTACGGCGCCAACGTGGATGTCACTCAGATGAACCCGAACAATATGAGTTGTGTCAAAGGCAGGTTTGAGAGACTTATTATGTGTATGAAAACAGCCATGTTGGTGCAGTGTATTGAAAACCCTGATGCTCCCACGTGCTTGGCAATCTACAAATCCATCCTGAAAAAAGGTTTTGGAGTGAATATTTCGGATTCCGCTTCCGCAGTTATTGCTCTGGATAAAAACGAGTTAATTCAGCAATGGAACTCGGATCATTTGGATAATGAAGAATACCAGACCGCGAACGGAGTCGGAGAGATGACCGAGGAACAGCGACGAGACTTTTTTAGAAACGATTTCATTCAGTTTATGCGATCCGCCTATGACCGGAATCATTTGCTGACAGCAGCTATCCAGTCCATGATTGAACAGGAGGCAAATCAACTGGATGCAGCAGATGTGTTCCGAAACATGATGTTTGGCGGACGTGGCAGGGGTCGCGGTCGTAAAAACCGAAGAACTCGCAGACACAACAGAAAACACAAACGAAATTACAGTAAAAAACTTCGATAAACAAACCTTGTTTTTCATTCCGCTGTGAGGGGAATCAAAAACACTTAACCGTGGCG
>SXGT01796758.1_pt1 | contig 13768 bp, 10 predicted proteins | sample 3176221 | NCBI WGS metagenome assembly SXGT01 (sample SAMN11356862, study PRJNA531348) | freshwater metagenome | isolation source: freshwater sample F1-120 | place: China: Fuxian Lake, Yuxi | collected 2017-12-25 | reverse complement strand
GTGCGCGAATTGCAGAACGCCATCGAGCGGGCCGTGATCTTGCAGGAAGGGCCCCAGCTCCAGCCCGAGGATTTCCTCCTGGGTCGCACCGGCCAGGCCCCTGCTGCTGCCGAACCCGAGGGCGCGATGATCAGCCTGGAGGAGATGGAGCGCCGGCACATCCTGTGGGTGCTGCGCCAGACCGACAACCACCAGAGCCGCGCCGCCCAGATCCTGGGCATCGGCCGCCGCACCCTCTACCGCAAGATCCGCGAGTACGGTCTGGACCTGCCCGAAGAGTGAACAACGTTGGGGGTCGCCAGTTGCATTGGGTAAAACTACACGGAAACTTCCCTGCACTCCTGTTAGTATTTGGTGCAACTACCTGAAAGGAGTTTCCCATGCGTTCGATGATCCTGACGGCGGTCGCGCTTGGCCTCATCGCCACTCCCCCCCTTCAAGCCAGTGAATACGAGGGGCTCGAAACCCTGAGCAACCATCTGCTCTCCGGGGGACCTGGCAAGGATGGCATCCCGGCCATGACCAACCCGCTCTTTGTCAACCCCACCGAGATCTCCTACGTAGGTGAAGGGGATTTGGTCCTGGGTGTGGTCATCAACGGCGAAGCCCGGGCCTATCCCGAAAACCTGGGCTGGTGGCACGAGATCATCAACGACCGGATCGGGGATCAGAGCATCTCGGTCACCCTCTGCCCGCTCACCGGCACCGGCCTGGTCTTCAACGCCACCGACCAGGACGGTTCGCAAATCGAGTTCGGGGTATCCGGCCTGTTGATCAACAGCAACCTGGTGATGTACGACCGCCGCGACGGGAGCACCCTCTATCCGCAGATGATCTTCACCGGCATCAGCGGCAGTTTCAAGGACCAGCAACTGGAACTGTTGCCGGTAGTAGAAACCACCTGGGCCATGTGGAAGAAGATGCACCCCAACACCAAGGTGGCTCAACTTGGCACCGGGCTGGATCGCTATAGCGATCGCCAGCGCAGCAACTACGGTTCTGTGGGGCTGTACCTCACCTACCCCTATGGCGATTACCGCACCAACCACGGCGACCTGTTCCTTTTTGTGCAGGAAACAGCCACTCCCGACTTGAGTGTCCTGCGCGCCAAGGAGGTGGTGCTGGGTGTATGCCGCCAGGGCCAGGCCAAAGCCTATGCCTTCCGCGATCTTCCCGACGGGGCGGTGATCAACGATGTGGTAGGTACCACCTCGCTGGTGGTGATTTGCGACCGCGCCTCCCAGACCATTATCCCCTACAGCCGGGTAGCCGCAGAGCAGACACTGACCTTCTACGCGGTGGACCCCGAGGGGGCGCTGCCGATCGAATTCAAAGACGCGGAGACCGGCTCGCGCTGGAACCTGCTGGGCGAGGCCATCGCCGGGCCCCTTCAAGGCCAACGCCTCGAACAAGTGCCGGCCTACAACTCCATGTGGTTCGCCTGGAACACCTATCACCGCGGCACCGAGATCTGGGCCGGCGAGGGGATAATCGACACCCCGCCGACCACGGCCATTGAGGAAAAGACTTCGGCAGCGGTTCCGACCTACTTCTTCCTGGAACAGAACTACCCCAACCCCTTCAACCCAACCACCCAGATCCAGTACCGTCTGCCCGAGCGGGGGCAGGTGCGCCTGGCGGTCTACACCGTCCTGGGCCAACCAGTGCGCACCCTGGTGGACAGTGCCCGGGAGGCCGGTCGGCACCAGCAGACCTGGGATGGCCTGGACGACAAGGGCAAGGCCGTGGCCAGCGGGCCCTACTTCTACCGGCTGGAGATGCCGGAACTGGGCCTCAGCCAGATCCGCACCCTGACCCTGCTTCGCTGACACATGTCCCCTTGGCAGATCATCTGCACCGCGGTCTAGGGAAAATCCCGTGAAGTATTCACCCTCACCCCACCGGCAGGGCAGGTGGCACCGCGCGATTCTCTGGGCCACAGCCCTTCCCGCGCTGCTGGCTACCGCCTGCCTCCCGGAGCGTATGGCGTGGCCGGTGGTCGAGCGCATGATCCGGGAGCGCTTTCCCGAGGTGCCCCAGGTTTCTACCGCTGAACTGGGCGAGTGGCTGCAAACACCTGGAAAGGCCCTGCCCTTGCTGCTGGATGCCAGAACCTCCGAGGAGTGGGCCGTGAGCCACCTGCCGGGGGCTCTGTTGGCCACCTCCGAGGACCAGGCGCTGGTCGAGCTACAGAGCGCGGAGCAGAATCACCCCATCGTCGTGTATTGCTCGGTCGGGTACCGCTCCGCCGTACTTGCCCGGCAGTTGATTGCCCGGGGGTTCACCAATGTCCACAACCTGGAAGGGTCCATCTTTGCCTGGGCCAACGAGGGCCGCCCGGTCTATCAGGGAGAGCGGGAAGTCCGGCAGGTCCATCCGTACAACAAGGTTTGGGCCCAGCTGCTCAACCGGGAACTCTGGGCCGCCACCCCGGAGTTGGGGGATTGAGCCGCTATCTGCTGGCTGGAACCAGCCGCACGCTCTGGCTAGCGCTGCTGGGTGCCGGCGCCCTGTTAAAACTCTGGATGGTGGCCGAGGTGGAACTGGGCAAGGACGAGGCCGCGTACTGGTTTTGGGGCCAGCACCTGGACGCGACCTACGCCCTGCTGCCTTTCAGCATCTTCAAACTGGCCCACCTCCTCCATCCGGGGAGCGAGTGGTTTCTGCGCCTGGGGTCAGTCCTGTGCGGGGTTGCCTCAGCCGTACTGATCTATCACCTCTGCCGGCGCCACGGCCTGGAGCGCTCCCTCTGCTTGTGGGCTACAGCGATTTTTGCCACCAGCCACTGGATCTGGCACACCACCTCCTACCTGCACCCGGACGGCTTTCTGGTGACCTGTTGGTTGCTGGCCCTGTGGCTGGCGCGGCGCTCCATCGCCAAGCCTTCGCCGGCGCTCTATGCCGGCATGGGCACGGCTGCGGGCCTGGCAATGCTCAGCAAGTACTCGGGGGCTTTTCTGGCAATGGGGCTCTTTATCTGGCTGCTGGCTACCACTCCCCGCCCTGAGCGGGCCAGGGCCTTGCTCTGCTACACCTTGCCCGGTGCCCTGGTCGCCGCTCCCCTGCTCTATGCCCAGTTATCCACCGGCTTTTTCCTGCCGACCACCCTGGGCACCCTGTCCCAGATCGCCAGCCAGCCGGTCTGGCGCCTGCCGCTTTTCCTGCTCGATCCGCTGCTCTTTGTCTCGCCCCTGCTGCTTTGGCTGCTCTGCCGAGCTTTTGCCCGCAGTCTGGGGCAACTGCGCCGGCAACCCTCCCCTGAGTTGCTGCTGGCCGTGGTGCCCGCGCTGCTGGTGCTGATTGCCTTTGGCTTTTTTGCCCTCTACCGTGGCCAGATCAAGGGCAACTGGATCCTCCCGGCCTTCCTCGGGCTCTGGCCCTGGGCCTTTGAGCGGGCCAAGCTGCCGGCCCGCCACACGCGGTTCATGGCCGCGACCCTGCTTGCCGGACTGCTGTTGACGCTGCCCATCGGCGTTGCCCTGCGCTACCCGGCTCTGGCCCAGAACCTGGGTGAAGTGTTGACCAGCGAGGCCCTCAATGCCAGCTATGTGCATCTGGTATCGGCCGAGGACCGCCAGCGGGAGCCCTCCTATTCCTGGAGCGAGCGGGTTGGTGAGTACGGTGGCTGGCAAGCCATGGCCGATGATCTGGAGCAGGTGCTGGCCAGGGAGGGTATTCCGCCCTCAGTGCCGCTGCTGAGTTCGCAATACGGGATTGTTTTTGCCATGGCGTACTACGACCGCACTGGACGGCCCTGTTTTACGGTGGACGACCCGCGCTTTCGCTTCCTGACCGATTTCCACGAGCAAGCCGGTCCCTCCTTGCCGGACGCGGCCCTCCTAATGCTGCGCGCCGGCACCCCGCTCCCCCACTCCCTACAGCTTGTTTTCCCCCGGCATCAACTCCTGGTCTCCCTGCCCCGTACCGCACCCGGCTGCGCTTCGATGCTCTACCACGTTTTTCTGCTCCAGCCTGGCCCGCCGGTGGAGGGTGTGACAGTGGAGCGGGTTCAGGGCGAGGGTGACTGAGCGTTCAGCGCCCAGTCATAGTCGTCGTGGGTGACGCGTAACTCGGGATATTGGCGCAGGTAGGAAGCCATCTCTTCGGGCAGGTAGGGAAGGAGATAGTCCACAAGGGTGGGATTTGCCGGGGCGCTGTTGCGGTCCTGCGGAAACCACTTGATGAAATCCTCACCGTACCATTCCAGAATCTTGGACAGCTGGAGCTGGCCATTGCCGTAGTCGAGGCGGACGTATTGGGGGTTGCGGGCGAAGCGCTCCAACACCTGCTCCAGGCGGGCGTGCAAATCCTCGCCGGCAAAGGCCTGCTGCTGCAGGGGCGGGCAACTGCGGGCGCCGCAGTTGACGGCAAAGTGAATCCGGGGGTCCTGGTAGAGCGGGCGGATGATCTCGTTCTCGATATCGTTGAGCGTGAACTCCCGCCCGCCGGCAGTGAATTTCTTGCGGGTAAAAAACCCGCCCAGGACCATGATGTCCTTGACACTGGCGACCGGGTAGGCATCGACCACCCCTCGCAGCACAAAGGCGTTGTACGCGTTGATCCAGTAAGCCAGTTCGTGATGGCGGGTGGGGAACCGCTCAGGGTGGTTGCGGGGGCTGACCTTGCCCAGGCTGTCCACGTACGCGTCCAGCATTGCCCGCGAGGCCTTGAGCGCCGGGTAGTCCACCATGCCGGCGGAGTCCACGTGAGCCTGCAGGACCTGATCGAGCAGCACGTGGGAAAAAGGCTTGGTCTGCGGAGTGGCCGCAGCAGTGATCAAGAAGAGGACCAAGAGCAGGGCGCTGCGCATGGGAGGTTTCCTTTCTCCGGTTGGCTCTGGGCCCTTCGGCAGAGTACGGTGGGCTTGAGGGCGGTGGCGTTTTCGCCGTAAGATGACTCCACGGCCTCTGGAGCGCCGAACAAGTCGCCAGGTTCCAGCAGCAGCACCGTGGCATCCGCCCCCTCGGCGTCGCTGTAAGTGAGGCTCATCAATCCCTCTTTGACCAGCCAGACCGCAGGCACCTCCCCCCGGGAGATGGACAGCCGCTCCTGGGGTTGGAGCTTTACCATCACCGTGGCCTGCTCCAAGTCTTTCATCTCTGCCTGGTTCAGGCCGGCCAAGAGCGGGCAATGCTGCAGGTGCCAGAGTTTTTCGGCTGTTTTAGCGGATGCAGCCATGGGGAGGACAGGCCCTTCATTGCCGGAGGGAAAGGGTAATAATTCACGGTGTCGCGATCCGTCTTTCGGCTACCCTATAATACTATGAGGTCTGCAGGTATTCCACTTTCCGGGTTGGTAATTTTCGCGGCTGGATGCATGGGAGTCCTGGGCCTGCCCTCGGAACTGCCCGCCGGGGCCTGGACCCTGCCTGCCGGCAAGGTCTGGGGCAAGGCCACCTACTTCCAGCAGCAGACAAGTGAGTGGTACCTCTCCAATCCCGAGTTCGCCGGCGGCAAGCTCTATGCGGCCGGGACGCGCAGGCCCTATCGCTTCGGTGGCCGTTACTCTTCCAGGGCGGTGTTTGTCGAGGGTGCATACGGGATCACCGACCGACTAGAGGCGGGGGCGCAGTTCCCCTACTTTGACCAACACCTCGCCGACGGCACCCGACTGGAACCGCCTGCAGAAGCCGGATTCGGAGACCTGCGCCTTTGGCTCAGGTGGAAAACCCTCAGCACCCCGATTATCCTCACCCTCAAGGCCGCGGCCAAGGCACCCACCGGAGACTTCCGCAACGAGGATGGGCTGATCCCGGTGGGCGAAGGACAGTGGGACTTCGACCTGGTGGCCCAGCTAGGGCGCTCCTTCTGGCCCCTGCCCCTGTACGCGGCGCTCGACCTTGGCTACCGGGTGCGCCTCGAGAACCGTCAGGTAGCCCAGGACCCGGGGGATGAGTGGTTGCTCGATGCCCAGGTCGGGGGCCGGTTTTCCGACAGGTTTTCACTTGCAGGGAAATTCGAACTCCTGAGCGCAGAAACAGGCACTGCTTTTGGATTCCCCAACCCTTCGCTGCAAAAGCGGATTGCCTACTTCGCCCCAACCCTGGTTCTGCATGTCTTGCCGCACGCGGACCTAGAACTTGCCTTCCGCCAGTCGCTGGGCGGCCGCAATTTCCCCGCTGGCCGGCAATGGGTGGTGGGCATAGCAAGCCGCGTGGAGTAATGGCAGAGACTGGACATCGGCCGCCACACCCTCTATCGCAAAATCCGCGAGTACGGCCTGGACCTGCCCGAGCAATAGGCTGGCACTTGGGCTAAAATGGCCCAACCCCTCTGTTCTGGTCTCATTCGCGCCTAATTACCTGTAAATCATTTTTTTATCTGTCCCGCACCCCGACACCGTGGGTTATAATGGCCCTTTGGCCATTGGGTAGTTCCGCCCGGCCAAAATCCGCCATTTCATCTTGCTCTACCTGCACTTAACCCCCGCCATCCACTCCCAGCCCTCCCCTTGGTGCATCCTTTGCTGAGTTCTCCGGCACTCGCCTGAGAGCCGAGCGCTGAGATTGCTACAAAAAAAGAATGATGCGGCGGAGCGCGATCCCTCGACGGAGGTGTCTTTCTTCTCGGTGCCTCGCAACACTGCCCTGGGGGTCCACTCCGCCGCATCTCAATGTGACCGAAAAAGGAGAACACCGATGCACCTGTCAAAAAAGAGGATCAACAGTGTCCTGGTCGGGAGCCTGCTCCTGGCCGCCACCCAGGTCTGGGCCGGCGGAGCGTGGATTCCCGAGCCAGGCAAGGGGTATATCCAGGTAGGCTACAGCCGCAAGACCGCCGACACCGTCTGGGATGCCGAGGGCAATGACTTGACCCGCTACCAGACTGCAAACGACCCCACCACTCCGGCCCACTACCACGACTTCCGCTACGGCCTGCTCTCCGGGGAACTCGGCCTGCGCAAACGCCTCTCCGGCACCTTCCTCTTCACCTACCTGTGGGGGTTCGAGGGGTACAAGCCGCACCTGGAGGAGAACTTCGGCTTCAGCGATGCCTGGCTGGGCCTCAAATTCCAGGTCAGGGAAGGCGCCTGGCCCCAGGCCTTGCGCGCTGCCTGGCGCACCCCCTTCCTCTACGACCAACCGGGCCCCTACCGGCGCCATCTCTACAGTGTGAAGAACGATGCGGCCACCCTGTCGAAGCTGGAGGCAGGCCAGACCGTGGCGGACACCGTTGCCTTTGTGATGAACAACCCGGAATGGCGCGGCCTCAACCGCAACGACCTGGCCTTCCTCTATTCAGTAAGCCATTCCTTTCACCGTTTCCCGGGTTGGATGAGCCTGGAGGCCGGTTACAACTTCCGCCAGGGCGGCCCGGCCGACGAGATCCCGGTGAACTTCGAGTTGGGTTATACCCTCAAGGTCAAATCCCAGAACCCCCACCTCAAACTCGGCCTGAACCTGGTCAAGAGTGTGGGCAACAACTCGAAGTCCGAACCACACGACCGCTTCAATTTTCCCGCCAATTTTGCCTACGACTTCAACGATGCCAGCATGATGAGGGCCGGGCTTTCCATCCTGTGGCCGGTGGACCGCTGGTTCGTCGAGGTGGGTTACAACCAGTGGATCTGGGGCCGGGGGGCCCGCCAGTACAAGGAGCCCTTTGTGGGTCTGAGCCTCAACCTCTGAAACCAGAGTCCGCCCCATCGTCCCTCCCTCCGCGACTGTGGAATCCCGGCTGGAATCCACAGTCGTTCTTTTGTATGTTTAGGCGCCGTTTTCGCCAAGGAGGAGGAGGATGAAAAGTATACCGGGCGCCCTGGCCCTGGCACTGTTGCTGGGGCTGGGCACCGCCGGGGCCCAACTGCAGGAAATCACCATCGAACTGCCGGGTAACACCCCCCTGGAGATGCTGTGGGTCCCGCCGGGCACCTTCACCATGGGCGCCCCGCGGGGCGAAGCCAATCCGCAGAAATTCGAGGACCTGCAGCGCCAGGTGACCCTCACCCAGGGCGGGTACCTTGGCAAGTACGAACTCACCCAGGAACAGTGGGAGAGTGTCATGGGCACCCGGCCCTGGGCCGGCCAGAGCTACGTCATTGAGAAACCCAGGGCCCCGGCCACCTACCTGTCCTGGGACGACACCCAGGAGTTCATCGCCAAGCTCAACGAAGCCAAAGGCAGCCAGCACTACCGCCTGCCCACCGAAGCCGAATGGGAGTACAGCTGCCGGGCCGGCACCATCACCCCCTGGTCCTTTGGTACCCAGGACAGCCTGATCACCGAATACGCCTGGTCCCACAACAACACCTGGCCCTGTGAGCCCTGGTCCCACGAGGTGGGGCTGAAGCTGCCCAATCCCGGGGGCTTCTACGACATGCACGGCAATGCCTGGGTGGGGGTGCAGGACTGGTACGGCGACTACGAAACCGCGGGCGGCTTATTCGACCCCCCGGGCAATGCCGAGGGGATCTATCGCGTCACTAGGGGAGGGATCTTCATCGCCCCGCCCAGCGGCCAGCGTTCGGCCTCGCGCGACGCGGGGTACCCCTGGTACCGGGAGGGGGGCGCCGGCTTCCGCCTCTGGCGCGAGGGGGCGGTATTCACCGCAGTTGAGGAAAACACTTGGGGCGGGGTGAAGGCCGGCAAGCGCTGACACCATCCCGTCGAGGAGTTAGACCATGAGCGCCAATCAGAGAGATAACAATCAGGAACCCAGCCGCCTCAACGCCGCCCAGAAGCGCCTGCTGCAGGTGGTGGTCGGCATGAGTGTCTTCATGCTGGCCGATACCCTCTATCTGCTGATCAACCGCCTGGCCGACACCCTGCGCATAGGGTACTTCGCGGTCACCGAAACCTCGCTGCCCAAGTTCTACCAGGGCATGGTGCTCTCCCACACCGGGGTGGGCCTGGTGCTGCTGGTGGTGGCGGTGGGTTTTGTCATCTGGCATCTGCCGGCGGTGTGGCGCCGCAACAAGACCCAGGCCATCTACACCGGGGCCCTCACCCTGGCCCTGAGCCTGGTGCTGGGCGTCACCGGCCTCTTCATCCTCAGCGCCGCCAACAGCCGCGAGAACGCCTGGGCCTTCTGGGCCCACATGGCCGCCGCCGCCGCCCTGCCCCTCTTCTACCTCCTGCACCGCCGCGCCTCCCTGTGGAAACCCTCGCCGCGCAGCTATCGGGTGGTGCCCGCCGCCATCGGCGGCCTCACCCTGCTGGCCGTGGCCATACACGGCCTCACCTACAACCGCGAGCAGTACACCGCCGCCGCCGAGCAAGCCTTTGCCGCCGGCACCGACCAGGGCCCCGGCTCCAAGCAGCGCCAGACCGACGACCAGGCCAAGGCGGTTTTGGGTTTTGTGCCGGCCAACTACGTGCCCTTTCAGAGTCCCTTCTTCCCGGCGGCCACCACCACCACCACCGGCGCGTACCTGCCCTCGCGCATCATCACCCGCGGCGATCTGTCCATGCCGGAAAAGCTGCAGCGCGACCTGGAGCGTTTCGGCTTTGTGGCCACCGAGAAGATCGGGGCCGAGACCTGCGCCCGCTGCCACGCCGCCATCACCGAGCAATGGTCGCGCTCGGCCCACCGCTTCGCCTCCTTCAACAACCCCTTCTACGAGGCCTCCATCGCCGATATGCGCCGCAACTCGAACCACAGCAACCCCGAGGTGGATGCCCATATCGGCCACCTCCCGGAGCTGGAGGGCAAGGAGGCCAAGGTAAAGTCGAAGTGGTGCTCGGGCTGCCACGACCCGGCGGTGATGCTGGCCGGCCAGATGACCGAGGACTTCGACCGCAACTCCCCCCAGGCCCAGGCCGGGCTCACCTGCCTGGCCTGCCACGCCATCGACCAGATCCACAACCGCACCGGCAACGGCAATTACAACATCGCCGACGAGCAGGAGGACCCCTATCTCTTTCCCAACGCCCAGGCCGGGGTGGGGGCCCTGCTGCACGATGCAGCGCTCAAGGCCCGGCCCCTGGTCCACAAACGGCAGATGCTCAAGCCCTTCTTCCGCACCTCCGAGTTCTGCGGCACCTGCCACAAGGTCAGTCTCGACACCCGCCTCAACGGCTACCGCTGGGTGCGCGGCCAGAACGAGTACGACAACTGGCACGACAGCGGCGTGGCCCACAATGCCTCGCGCACCTTCTACCTGCCCCCGGCCAAAAAGGTCTGCCAGGAGTGCCACATGCCTTCGGAGAAGGCGGTCGAAGGCGACGTGTCGGCCCGCGACGGGTACGTGCGCTCCCACCGCTTCCTGGCCGTCAACACCGCCCTGCCCTTCCTGCGCGGCGACACTACCACCATCCGCCTGACCGAGCAGTTTTTGCAGGAGGAAAAACTGCGGGTGGACCTCTTTGCCCTGCGCCGCAGCTCGGGCGAGGTGGTCTACGCCCTCGACCGCAGCCGGCCGGCCCTCAGCCCTGGCGAGGAGGTGCAACTGGAGGTGGTGGTGCGCAACAAGGGGGTGGGCCATACCTTCCCCGGCGGCACCAACGACTCCAACGAGGGCTGGCTGGAGGTCGCCGCCTTCGACGAGGGGGGCCGGCAGCTGGCCCTCAGCGGCGCCATCCGCCCAGACGGCCACGTGGATCCCGAGGCGCACTTCTACAAGGCACTGATGGTCGACCGCCACGGCCAGGCCATCCACCAGCGCAATGCCCAGGACATCGTCGCCCCGGTCTACGTGCGGGTCATCGGCCCGGGCACCGCCGACGCGGCCCATTTCAGTTTCCGCCTGCCCCAGGCCTACAGCGGCGCCCAGGTCACCTTCAGGGCCCGGCTGCTGTGGCGCAAGTTCGACCGCGCCTTCACCGAATTCGCCTATCGCAGCAACCGCCAGGCCTTTGCCGCCTTCGACCAGGTCCCCAACCTGCCGGTCACCGCCATTGCCCAGAACGAGGTGACCCTGCCGGTGGGCGCCCCGAACGGCAAAGCCGAGGCGCTCAAACCAGAAGATTGGATGCGCTTCAACGACTACGGCATCGGCCTGCTGCTCCAGGAGGACACCCAGGGGGCGAACCGGGCCTTTGACCAAGTGGCCGCCCTGGCGCCCCAGCGCCTGGACGGGCCGCGCAACCTGGCCCGGGTGGCCTTCCAGGACGGCAATCTGGAAAAAGCGATCGAATACCTGCGCCGCTGCGAAGAACTGGCCCCCGGCGACGCGCAGACCGCTTGGGTGTGGGGCCTGGCCCTGCAGGAGGACGGGCGCTACCCAGAGGCCGCCCTGGCCTACCGCCGGGTGCTGCACTTCTTCCCCGAGGACCGGGGCGCCTGGCGCAACCTGGGCCGCGTACTCTACCTGGACGGCCGCTTTTCCGAAGCCCTGGAGGCCCTGGACCAGACCCTGGCCATCGACCCGGAGGACCGCGTCGCCCATTACCACCGCATGTTGTGCCTGCGCGCCCTGGGCCGCCAGGAAGCCGCCGCCCAGGCCGAAGCCGCCTACCAGTACTACCAGATCGACGAATCGGCCCAGGAACTGACCCGTGCCCACCGGCTGTCCCACCCGGCTGACAACCGCGAGACCCAGAACATCCACGTCCACCCCCTGACCCCGGAGGGCTCCGTCCGGAGCGGCACATGAACCGGCTCGCACTCTTCGCCGCCGGCCTGGCCCTGATCCTGGCTGCCTGCGGCCAGCAGGAACCCCAGTCCCAGGCACCAGCACCCTCCTACACCGAGGCCCCCAGCACCGACTACACCGGCACGGGCAAACAGAAAACGCCACCCAAGGTGGTCTTCACCGAGATCACCGCTGCCGCCGGCATCGAGTTCCGCCACCAGACCGGGGCCTTTGGCCAGAAATGGATGCCCGAAACCATGGGCAGCGGCTGCGCCCTCTTCGACTACGACGGCGACGAGCGCCTCGACATCTTATTGGTCAACAGTTCCTACTGGCCCGGCCACGCCCAGGGGGACCGGCCCACCAGCAAACTCTACCGCAACCTGGGCAAGGGCCGCTTTGAGGACGTCACCGGCCAGGCGGGACTAGACTTTGTCTGTTATGGCATGGGCGCCACCGTCGCCGATTACGACGCCGATGGCGACCCAGACCTCTACCTGACCACCCTGGGCCCGAACCTGCTTTTGCGCAACGACGGGGGGCGATTCACCGAGGTGGCCGCCCAGGCCGGCGTGCAGGGCAGCCAGTGGACCGACGACCAGGGGCGCAGTCACCCCGAGTGGTCCACCAGCGCCGCCTGGGTCGATGTGGATGGCGACGGCTGGCTAGACCTCTTTGTCACCCACTACGTGCAGTGGTCCCCGGAGACCGACTTCTTCACCACCATGGACGGCAAGAACAAGTCCTACGCCACCCCCCAGCAGTACCCCGGTGCTACCTGCCGCCTCTACCGCAACCTGGGCCGAGGCCGCTTTGCCGAGATCACCAAGGAGGCCGGCCTGGTGCTGCCAGACGCCAAGTCCCTGGGCATAGCCCTGGCCGACTTCGACGGGGACCGCGACATCGACCTGGTGGTCACCAACGACACCCAGCCCAATTACCTCTTGCGCAACCTGGGCCAGGGCCGCTTCGAGGAGGTGGGGCTGGCCGCCGGAATCGCCTACGACGAGGCGGGCCGGGCCAGGGCCGGCATGGGTGTGGACGTGGCCTCGATGAAAAACGACGGGGTCCAGGCCATCGCCATCGGCAACTTCAGCCGCGAACCCGTGTCGCTCTACCAGCAAACTCCGGAAGGGGTCTTCATCGACGGGGCGGGCAAGGGCCGCCTGGTGCAGCCCACCCTGCCCAGTCTGACCTTTGGCCTGCGTTTCACCGACTACGACCTGGATGGCTATCAGGATCTGGTGCTGTCCAACGGCCACATCGAACCTGAGATCAACGTGGTCCAGCGCGAGATCACCTACCAACAGACGCCCCAGCTCTTCTGGAACGACGGGGAAGGGCAGTTCCGCGAGGTCTCAGAGCAGACCGGCGGCCTCTTCACCCAGCCCATTGTCGGCCGCGGCCTGGCCGTGGGCGACATCGACGGGGACGGCGACCCGGATCTGCTCTTCACCACCAATGGCGGGCCGGCCCACCTCTTGCGCAACGACGGTCCGACCGGCCAGGCCGTAGCCGTGCAGCTGCGGGGCGCATCCCCCAACCGCGACGCTATCGGCGCCCTGGTCGTCGCCGAGGCCGGCGATTTGCGCCAGCAGCAGCTGGTGCGCAGCGGTTCCTCCTACCTGAGCCACAGCTCGTCGGTGCTCTGCTTCGGCCTGGGCAGCCGCCCGCAGGTGGACCGGCTGAGCATCCGCTGGCCCGACGGCAAATCCGAAGAGGTTGCCGGATTGAAGGCTGGTGCCGAATATTGGATAGAGCAGGGCAAGGGCCTGACCAAAACCCGGCCCTTCGCCAAATGACCTCTATCTAAGGAGTAGCGCCTTTGGAGTGGCTTGCCGATCCGCAGATCTGGGTGGCCCTGGCCACCCTCACCGCCCTGGAGATCGTCCTGGGCGTCGACAACGTCATCTTCATCGCCATCCTCGCCGGCAAACTCCCGGCCCATCAGCAACAGCAGGCCCGCACCCTGGGGCTGGCCATGGCTCTGGTCACCCGCCTGCTCCTGCTGCTCTCCCTGACCTGGATCATGCAGCTGACCGAGCCGCTCTTCACGGTGTATACCCAGGCGCTCTCGGGCCGCGACCTGATCTTGTTGGTGGGCGGCCTCTTCCTGATCGCCAAGAGCACCCTCGAAATCCACGAGAGCCTTGAGGGCGCCGAGGCCCAGGGGCAGCGGCGGGCAGCGGCCTCCTTCGTCGGGGTGGTGATGCAGATCATGGTCCTGGACATCATCTTCTCCCTCGACTCGGTGATC
>SXGT01410838.1_pt1 | contig 13768 bp, 4 predicted proteins | sample 3176221 | NCBI WGS metagenome assembly SXGT01 (sample SAMN11356862, study PRJNA531348) | freshwater metagenome | isolation source: freshwater sample F1-120 | place: China: Fuxian Lake, Yuxi | collected 2017-12-25 | reverse complement strand
GGCCTTGTCGCTCAACGGCCTTCCACCGCAGACATTCGAGATCTTCGGCAAATTGGTTCACGCCGGTGCACTGGCTCCCCTGCTACTGTACCGCTGTGAAGAGCAGCACCTGTCGACCATTCTCGAATTGTTCGACGGGCTTTGCTCGAGCTGGATCCTCTTGCCATACGGCGCATGGGATGCAGCTTTCCAGGCCCAAGGGCACTATCTCGTTACCCGGCTGGATGATCCCCAGTGGGCATTGACCAGACTCACTGAACGCCAGAATGAAATCGCAGCACGTGCTCCCCAGCTGGCTCCTCTGATTTGCCGCGATTATTCGCCGTCGACCTGGGAGGACGTGCGTAGTCACTTCACCGACCACACGAGCGAGGGCATCAGCACAGATGCCGGTGGCTTCAATCCATTTCGCCCCGCTTTCCGCGAGCTACTCCCGAAGGAAAATTTTCTCGAATCCCTCATGCGGGTCTTCGACGCCCCGTTTGTCGCAGCCTTGGCTGCTATGGGGCGGATCACGCTCGACAAGGTACAGATTCTAACAGTGAAAGACGTCGAGCGACGTCATCCCACATACTTCGCCAAGGCCTATGGCTACGCCCTTACGGAGCTCAAGAATGACCGCTGATGATGTGTCCCAGCCTACCCGTCTGTCGCCGATGGATGTCCATCGGCGCTTGCAGGCTGGCCTCGCAGAAGCGGTCGTGTCTCGTGCTGGCATCAGGCATGAGGGCCTGAACGCCTTTCTCCGGCAGAACCTCGCCGGCACGGATCCCTCCAAGGGTGCCTTGCTGTCGGAACAGCTCTTTCAGGCAGCACCCGGCTATGTTTCGTCGGGCAAGCGCCCTGACGAACTCACTTCACTGCTTCATCCGCGCACGATCGACGCAATCACGAAAACGCCCGATGCGGAGTTGCGGTTCGATTATCCTGCCTACGCCCACCAGCTGAGGACCTGGGAGCTTCTGCACAATGCAGACCCGCAATCTGTGTTGGTCTCTAGTGGGACAGGTTCTGGCAAAACCGAGTGCTTCCTCGTTCCGCTGCTTGATGATCTGATCCGCGCATCTGAAGCAGAAGGTCAGCTGACCGGTGTGCGGGCCCTCATGCTGTATCCGCTCAATGCCCTGATCGCGAGCCAGGAGAAGCGTCTAACGGCCTGGACCAAGCCGCTCACCGGCGATGTGCGTTTCGCCCTCTACAACGGGCTGATGGGAACAGCGCGGAAATCAAACCGCGACAAGGCCGAGCACGATGTCCCGCATCAGGTTCTTTACCGCGAAACGCTCCGCGCGAACCCGCCCCCCATCCTCGTCACGAACCAGACGATGCTGGAATATATGACGATCCGTCGTGAGGACCGTAAGATACTCGATGCTTCCAGGGGCAAGCTGCGCTGGATCGTGATCGACGAAGCGCATAGCTACATCGGTTCAGCCGCTGCGGAGCTGTCGTTGCTGCTTCGGCGCGTCATGAATGCGTTCGATGTGACGCCCGATCAGGTCCGATTTGTAGCGACCTCAGCCACCATAGGATCGGCAGATGACGCGGAGGCAGTCGCTTCACTGCAGCGCTTCCTCTCCGATATCGCTGGCGTCCCGCTTGAGCGCACGCATGTCGTAATCGGCAAGCCGCAACCGGTGGATCTTTCGAAGGTCCTGACTGCATCCGACGATCCGGCGGCCCGCGTGGTGGCCGAGATGCTTGAAAAGAAGCCGCAGACCATCTCATCTCTGTCATCCGTGACGACGTCTGCAGAGAAGATCCTGCTCGACCTGTCTGCGCACAATGCCAAAGAGATCAGGCCGGTGCTGCCGATGCGCGCGCACAGTTTTACACGCGCCATTCCTGGCCTGTGGACCTGCATTAATCCGGGCTGCACCGGGGGCACACGGCCGGACGGCTGGCCATTCGGCCCGGTCCTGTTTGATCAGAAGGACAGTTGCCCACACTGCCAGTCGCTGGTGTTCGAGATCCAGAGCTGCCCGGATTGTGGCGAGCCGTTCCTGCCTGCGGACGATCTGGGGGACAGGGTCTTGCCGCGGCGCAGCGATCAAGACACCGATGAGTTTCGCGAAAATAGTTACCGCGATCGGGACCATGACGAAGACGACGAGGAAGAGCGGCAACCGGACGGCATCGGGCATCCGCGCCTGATCGCTATCAACGCGCAATCCCAGTCGACGCCTGTTGGATTTGACGTCGTCAGCGGCGAATTGACCGACGACACGAGCCAATTCTCGCTGACGCAGTTGAACGAGGGGCGTTGCCCGGCTTGCCTCAGCAACAAGCGCCATGGACGGCCCGCGATGCTGTCATTCCGTTTCGGCACGCCGTTCCTGACCCAGAATGCGGCGCCCATCCTCCTGGAGGGGGTGTCACCGCACCAGGCAGAGCATGCCTTGCCTTTCGATGGTCGCCAGTTGATCAGCTTCTCCGATAGCCGACAGGGCACGGCCCTGTTTGCTGCCAACATCGAGACCAACGGCGAGCGCGGATTCGTACGCGGGTTTATCTACCATGCGGTGCAGAAGGCGGCGCATGGCAGCGACCTCCCCGAGGAGAAGCGGCAGGAACTAATCCAGAAGCGTGCAAAGCTCGCGAGCCTGGTCGATGAAATGCCTTCGTTCAAGGACGACATCGCAAAGATCGACGCCGAGCTTAACGGTGTCGGCACAGCCGGCATTGCGTGGAAGGAACTGGTATCGGCGCTGGCCTCCGAGCCGACAATCGGCATGATGGCGAAGGTCTGGGACCTCGACCGCAGCGAGCGCTATCACGATAATCGTGAAGCACTTGCGCGCTTCATGATGCTGCGAGAGCTCGCCCGCAGACCGCGCAACGCCAACGCCATGGAAACGCTGGGCCTTGCACGCTTGCGTTTCCCGGACATCGAACGGATCGGCAAAGAAAAGCTGCCCGAGGCCGTTGCGGCGAAAGGTTACTCAATCGAGGACTGGCGCGACTTCCTGTACTTCATGGTCGACTATCTCCGAAGCTATTTTGCGTTGGACGTAGACGACGGCGACGCTCGTTGGATGCCCGGTCGGGCGCGTCCACGAAATGTAATCGGACCTGATCAACCCCCCGGTTCCAAAAGGGATATCCTCTGGCCCTCAGTTAACACGAAAGGTGGGCAACCGACTGCCGTCCTCCTTCTTGCTACCGCTCTGGGTTTGGATATCTCGGAGCCGCGCGATCGCCACGAAATCAATCAACTCCTTCGCACAGCGTGGGAACACATGGCGCCGCTTCTCTCCGGTGTCGGCGGCACATTCAGTCTGCGCCTCGAGAAAACCGCAGAGATCGAAGCCGTGACCAAGACCTGGCAATGCCCGCTAACGCGGCGGGTGCTGCCCCGGCTCGTGTTCGGCCGCTCGCCTAACCTAGTCACGACTGGAACTGGCCGGTTCGACGGCAAGATAGTGACGGCCGTTGAATTCCCGAAGCTACCGTATACCCGGCCGCTCAATTCCGACACCAAGCAAAGACTGGCTGACTGGCTGACTGACAACGAGCTGGTGCGGTCCCTACGCGGCCTGCATCTGTGGACTTACCTCCATGATCAGGCAGCGCTTGCGACGCCCTATCTGCGTGCCGAGGAACATAGCGCGCAGCAGCCTCCACACCGCCTCCGCGATTTCGAGGAGCAGTTCAAGCAAGGCGACATCAACCTCCTTGCCTGCTCAACGACGATGGAAATGGGCGTCGATATCGGCTCGATTGAGGCGGTCCTGATGACCAACGTTCCGCCCTCGATTGCCAACTACAATCAGCGCGCCGGGCGAGCGGGTCGACGGGGCCAAGGATTTTCGACGAGCCTGACAATTGCACGCAACACCCCGCTCGATCTGGAAACCTTCGCCGATCCTGCGGGCTACCTAAGCCGCAAGCTCGCATCCCCACGCGTGTCTCTCGATTCTGACCGCATCGCCCAGCGCCACGCGAACGCCTATCTGCTCGCCCAATGGTTCCGGGAGGTGGACGGCGAGTTCGCGCGGACCAAGACGGGCGACTTCTTCGGCTGCAGGGCCGACCTTCGCCCCTTCGAAGGGCTGCCGCCCGTGGGGGCCTTTTGTGAATGGGTCCGACTGCCCACTACTGCTGCAAACACAGACGCTGGGCTCAAGCGCCTGCTGAAGGGCACAGGTCTCGAATTCGACACTGAGATTCGAGAGCACACGGCTGTGATGTTCGAGCAGGAAACTGCAAACTTCCAGCGGACCTGGCAGCGCCTGAAGGACGATGCCGATGCGCTTGATGGGCCAGCAAAGAAGGCAATCGAGTTCCAGGCTCGGCGGCTGTGCAAGGAGTTCCTGCTCAAAGAGCTGGCCAATCGCTCCCTGATCCCGGGAAGCGGGTTCCCTACAGCCGTTGTCCCCTTCGATACCTTGTGTGCTGAAACGCAAAAGGCGCAGGAGCGCCATCGCTCGGACGAGGAGGGTACTCGGGATCGTCGCTATGAATGCCCGACCCGCAATGCCGACATTGCAATCCGTGAATATGCCCCGGGGGCTGAGGTTGTGGTCGATGGACTCGTCTGGAAGTCTGCAGGCGTAACGCTGAACTGGCTTAGCCCGATTGATAGCGGGCAGCGCGAGCCACAGAACTTGCGCTGGGCCTGGTGGTGCGATCAATGCGGCGGGGCGGGTTCCGATCACCAGATGCCCGAGCGTTGCGATCATTGCGGAGATCCGAACGTAAAGACGGAGCAATTCCTCGAGCCCGCCGGTTTCAGGGTCGACTGGAACGCGCAGCCCCATGCCGACACCGACCAAGCGGTCTACATCGAGCCCAAGTCACCAAAGGTCAGCGCGGGAGATGCCTTGTGGCAACCCTTGTTGCAGCCAACCAGCGGTCGCATCCGTGCTTCGCACGATGGCTACATCTACCACCATTCGCGCGGCCCTAACGACAAGGGCTACGAGATTTGCCTCGAGTGCGGACGAGCCGGGGAAGCCGGCACCGACGCGCTTAAGGATCACTGGCCGCTGACGCCACGCGACAAGAAGGCGATTGATCGTTGTCCCGGTAACGATCAAGGCTACGCGATCACGCGTGCCCTGGCTTTGGGGCACGAGGTTTTGACCGACGTCGTAGAAGTCCAGTTGCCGGGGCTCGAAAGCGACGGCGCAGCCTGGGCACTCGGCGCCGCTCTGCGCGAAAGTCTCGCCCGCTGGCTTGGCATTGAGCCACGCGAGCTGGGAATTTCAGTAGCTGCGAGGGATGGCCAGTTGGGCCGCAAGTTGCCTTCGATCTACCTGTTTGACGAAGCCTCTGGCGGCGCCGGGTATGCGCCGAGATTGCTCGACGACATCTATCATGTGTTTGAACGGGCCTCTCATGTTCTCGATTGCCCCAAGGAATGCGAAATGGGGTGCTCGGCCTGTGTACTGGCGCCAGATCTCTACAAACAGCAAGGTCGCCTTGATCGAAACGCGGCGTTGATCGCTGTTCGCGCCTTCCTTGAGACGAATGCCGAGTTGCCCGAGGAGGACCGGGTCGTTGCGGACGCGCAGGCTGTCAACGATGCAGCGAACACAATTCTGCTGCGCGCCCGAAGCGGGGATAGCGTAACGGTATTCCTGCCCGACACATTCGACCTCGCCGAACTATCCTCGATCAAGATGCGGTCGTTTTTCTCGTCTGCCTCAGCCCGCGGCGTGCCGATGACGCTCGTTCTGTCCCGCAAATCGTTCGATAGCTTGGCTGAAGTGGAGCGCCGGTTCTTGCGCGACACGGCAATACGCAACGAATTCCGGCTTGCCCTCGGCGAGGCTGCAGGAGGCCGTTTTGGAAACCATCGTATTGCTGAATTGGTCTCTCAGGACAGCGCCAAGGGTTTCTTTTCACGCGACGAAAATGCAGCGCAGCCCGGCGAGCGATGGGGGGTTGGTGAAACTCATGCTGTCGTTGCCGGCAGCGTCAATCCGCCGACGTCCTTCACTCAGATCGCTGCCGACGACCTCGAGCGCCAAATCGCTCCCGGCGACAAGGTGGAGGTCATGCTTGGCTTTGGCCAATGCCCGGTAGGGCAGTTTGGCAAGCGCTTTGGCGCAAAACTGAAGCAGCAGATGGAAGCCGCAGGGATCTGGCATCCTGGCCAGCTGGTCAGAATTTCCTACTCTGACCGCTACCTCAATGCCCCGCTTCCGATGCTCCTGTTCCTGCGGACCTGCGAGGCTCTTGCCGCAGAGTTGAAGGCCGGTGAAACGGTTGAGGTCGACGTCGTCGTACAGCCGTTGAAGAAAGACCGGGTGCCATATCGGATTTTCAACGACTGGGATCATGAAGGCGACCGTGAGGACGTTGCGCAGTTTCTGGGTGAAAAGCTTGGTCTCGATGTCGCCCTCGAGGTGACCGAAAGCGCCATTCACGGGCGGAAGCTCGAGTTGGAGTATGCGGACGGGCGCAAGGCTCTCGTCCTGCTTGATCAAGGTTTTGGGTACTGGCGCATCGTTGGAAACCCGCCAAGACACGATTTCCGCTCAGCTCCTGCTGCACAGGCGAGTGACCTCTATCGCTCTAACGCGGCAGTGTCGGGGGCCGGTGAAAGCTACTTCGCGGTTACCAAGCAATGATCTCGCGTTGCCCTCGCAAAGCTTGCGATGAAGGCGTCACCAGGCAGTGATCTCAAAGTACTTCCCTTTTTGGCCATTTTGGCCAAACGTGGCTGTTCAGGCTTGGGGTTGTTGAACAATGCAAATACTAGCTGCCAAGGATGCGAAGTATAACTTTGGGCGACTAATCGACTTAGCACGCGCAGGGCCGGTTACAGTCGAAAAGCACGGACGGGCGGTCGTGGTGGTGTTGTCAGTTGAAGAATACGAACGCCTGAAGGCGATTGAAGTGGGGCAGAATGGTTGATCAAGTAGGCAAAGACAGGTTTCTGGAAGCGTTGACGCAGCTAGGCGGATCTGCCGGCAATGTGCGTCTGCGTGAAAACCTTCAGTGGGAGGAGGACGTTTATGCTGCCGTAAAGAATGCGCTGGTTGAGTCCGGCGCAATCCTGACCGGCCGTGGCCGTGGTGGCTCCGTCCTGCTGGCATCCGGTGGGACCAGTGAAGTTCAGGAACGCCAAGCCTCCGCGCCCAAGCCGGCAAAGGCAAAGGCTGCCAAGGCAAACGGCAACACCGGCGGCGATCTTGGCTTCGAGGCGGACCTGTTCAAGGCTGCAGACAAGCTGCGCGGCAATCTCGAGCCTTCGGAATACAAGCATGTCGCGCTGGGGCTGATCTTCCTCAAATACATCTCCGAAGCGTTCGAGGCACAGCATGCCCGGCTGGAGGCTGAGGATTATGCTGACCCGGAAGATCCGGAAGAGTATCTCGCTGCCAATGTGTTTTGGGTTCCGCCCGAAGCACGCTGGGCGCACCTTCAGGCCAATGCGAAGCGGCCCGAAATTACCTTCGTGGATGTCACCACGGGACGCGAGAAGAAGGGCGACATCGGCGGCCTGATTGACAACGCCATGGAGGCGATTGAGCAGGCCAACATTAAGGTTCTGAAGGACGTTCTGCCCAAGAACTATTCGCGCCCGCAGCTAGACAAGACGATGCTGGGTGAGCTGATCGACCTGTTCTCCAACGTCGATATGCGCGGCGATCATGGGCAGGCACGTGACCGGCTGGGCAGAGCCTATGAATATTTCATCTCGCAGTTCGCAGGCGCGGAAGGCCGACGTGGTGGGGAGTTCTACACGCCTCGTTCGGTCGTACAGACCATTGTCGAGATGCTGGAACCTACTCAGGGACGCGTTTATGACCCGTGCTGCGGATCAGGCGGCATGTTCGTGCAGTCGGAACGTTTCATCGAGAGCCATCAAGGCCGCCGGTCTGACATCGCCATCTATGGGCAGGAGCGCAACCACACAACCTGGCGTCTTTGCCGCATGAACCTGGCGGTGCGCGGGATTGATGCCGACATCCGCTGGCACAACGAAGGCAGCTTTCTGCGCGATGAGTTCGCCCAGACGAAGTTCGACTTCATCATGGCCAACCCGCCATTCAACATTTCCGACTGGTGGCAGCCGCAGCTGGAAGGTGACGCACGCTGGACCCATGGGACGCCGCCGCAGGGCAATGCCAATTTTGCATGGCTACAGCATATCATCCACCATCTGGCGCCGCGCGGCACGGCCGGCGTGGTGCTGGCCAATGGCTCGATGTCATCGCAACAGTCCGGCGAAGGGGAGATCCGCAAGGCCCTTATTGAGGCGGATCATGTCGATTGCATGGTCGCCCTTCCGGGGCAGCTATTCTACTCCACCCAGATTCCGGCCTGCCTGTGGTTCTTGGCGCGGGACAAAAGCGCCAACAGCCTACGTGACAGGCGCGGTGAAGTTCTGTTCATCGATGCGCGAAAGCTGGGCCATTTGGTGGACCGCACCCGGCGGGAGTTCTCCGGCGAGGACATCGCCCTGATCGCGGATACCTACCATCGCTGGCGGGGCAAGCCGGATGCTGTAGTGGCTGCGGGTCTAGAGCCTTATACCGATGAGCCGGGCTTCTGCCGTTCAGCTACACTGGATGAGGTGCGTGGCCATGGCCACGTTCTGACGCCTGGGCGCTATGTCGGTGCGGCCGACGTGGAGGATGACGGGGTTTCGTTCGAGGAGCGATTCGGTGCGCTACGGGCGAAGCTGGCGGAGCAGTTCAACGAAGGGCGGAAGCTGGAAGGGCGAATTCAAACGGCATTGAGCGGGCTTTTCAAATGAGTGGTGAAACGCTTGAATTTCAGACCCTCGTTAACGCGGGAATCCTGGAGATAGGTGACGGATATCGCGCCAAAAACGATGAGCTTGGCAGCGGTGGCCCAATTTTTCTACGATCTGCCTATCTTCAAGACACAGGTTTCGTTCTTTGTGACCCGGATAGGTTCTCGTCATCCGTTAACCCTCGCTTCGGGGCGAAGATTGCAGCTCTTGATGATGTCGTAATTACCACCAAAGGTAACTCAACTGGACGTGTTGGTCGCATCGGACCCAACGAGGTAGGCGCGGTTTATTCGCCCCATCTATCCTACTGGCGTTCGCGCGATCGAGCTCAGATCGACCAGGACTTCCTCTATTATTGGTCACGAAGTGCCGAGTTCCGTCATCAACTCGCAGGGATGTCCACCAGCACCGATATGGCACCCTATCTCAGCCTACGCGATCAGCTCACGTTGCGAATTACCTTGCCACCAGCTTCCGATCAGAGAAGGATCGGCCGGATCCTTCGCTCGCTTGACGACAAGATCGAACTCAACCGGCGTATGAACGAGACGCTGGAGGTGATGGCGCAGGCGATCTTCCGCGACTGGTTCGTCGATTTCGGCCCCGTCCGCCGCAAGATGGCCGGGGCGACAGACCCGGTCGCGATTATGGGTGGCCTGACCCCCGACCCTGCCCGCGCGGCGGAACTGGCAGCGCTGTTCCCGGAAGCGCTGGGTGATGATGACTGGCCGGTGGGGTGGAGCGAGAAGCCGCTGGATCAGATAGCGGACTTTCTAAACGGATTGGCGCTGCAGAAATATCCGGCTCGGCCCGGGGAACCCAGTCTGCCGGTGATCAAGATTGCCGAACTTCGCGGCGGGCTTACCGAAAAATCCAATCGCGCTGCACCCGATTTGCCGGAACGCTATATTATCCGCGACGGCGACTTTCTGTTTTCATGGTCCGGTAGCCTTATGGCGAAGGTGTGGACAGAAGGCGTCGGCGCGCTGAACCAGCACCTTTTCAAGGTAAGTTCGGACAAATATCCGCAATGGTTTTATGCGCGATGGGTCCACCACCACATGCCGGAATTCCAGAGCATCGCGGCATCAAAAGCAACAACCATGGGCCATATCCAGCGCGGGCATCTCTCATCTGCGATGACTGCCTGCCCTCCGGACAATCTGCTCGAAGCGATGTCCAAGGTCATGGATCCGCTCTGGCAGCGGGCAATCCACAATGATCTCGAAAACCGCACCCTCGCCGAAACACGCGACTGCTTGCTGCCACGCTTGATGTCAGGCGAGGTGCGCGTGGGCGATACCGCGCTGGAGATTGCCGCATGACCGAGCAGAGTATCGTTTCCCAGGACATGACGCTGAAGCGCCTGTTTCAGGACTTCTATCGCGTACCCGATTACCAGCGTGAATACGTCTGGGGCGAAGCCGACGCCAAGGGAGAAGGCGGGGATCAGGTCGATCAGTTCCTGTCAGACATCCATATTGAGTTTGAGGCAGCTACCAAGCACTTCGCGCCTGAATACTTCATCGGCACACTCGTGGTCTGCAAAGGCGACGATCAGGTTTTCGAGCTCATCGATGGGCAACAACGCACAACCACTGCCTATCTCACCTTGTGCGCGATCCGCGATGCGCTGGCTGATATCGGTGCCGCCGTACCTGAAGAGTTGGGCAACCAGATCGCGGCCAGCACGATCGATTGGCAAGGATTGACCACCTACAGGTTACGGCTCGACGTCCAGTACGAAGATGCAGGCGGCGTGCTCCAAGGATATGCGGAGGGAAAGGCGGCGGATACACCGCGTGACGGTTCACGCTCGATCCGTAACTTGGGCGGTGCCTATGACACCGTGCGTGAATTCCTGTCGACCACGTTCAACGAAGATCAGGCGCAACTACTGCGCTTCTACGGCTACCTCACCAACAAGGTGAAGGTGATCAGGATCGAAACTCCGACCATTGCCAAAGCCCTTAAGATCTTTGAGACGATCAACGATCGCGGGGTCGGGCTCGACGCGATGGATCTGCTCAAAAACCTGCTGTTCATGCATGCTAAGGGGCAGGAATTCACCGAACTCAAGAGTGTATGGAAAGCGCTGACCGACGAGATCTACTCCGTCAATGAGAAGCCGCTGCGGTTCCTGCGTTACTATCTCCTGGCCACGTTTGATCTGGACAGCAAGCTACGCGAAGACGCAATTTACGACTGGTTCCAGAAGAATCCGAAGCTGACGGGCCACACGACTGAGCCCTTGGCCTTCGCCAAGCAACTGCGCGAAGCCGCACGGGCGTATGCTAATTTCTCACGCGGGAAGAACGTTCTGGGCCAGCCAGAGCCCGGGATCGAGAACACACGCTTGCTCGGCGGCCAATCTATCAAGCAACATTTCATGTTGTTGTTGGCGGGGCGACATTTGCCTGCATCCCAGTTCTCCCGCTTGGCTGCGGAGGTCGAAAAGACCATGTTCGTATGGCTGGTGACATGGGTGTCCGCCAAAGAATACGAGCGCAAAATCGTGGATGCAGCTCACAAGCTGCGCCACATCAAGCCAGATGAGTTCGACGCTTTCATCACCGAGACTTTCGTGAAGGAGCGAGCAGACCTCGCGCCGCAATTCGCCCGAACGATGAAGGAAATGAAGTCGACCTGGCTGCGCCAATTCCGTCTTCGTTATTTGCTCGCAAAGATCACTCAAGCGGTGGACCTTCAAGCCTATGGTCCAAGCGAGTCACGCGACCGATTGGCCGACTATACGGCAGGGGGCAACGACATTGAGCACATCATGGCCGCAGGGGCGGATGCAGCCGCGATTGCTGAATTTGGCGAGCATGCTCAGGATGACTCCGTCATCCAGAGCCTCGGCAACCTGCTACTGATCGAGAAATCGATCAATCGGTCCATTTCGAACACCCAGTATTCCGAGAAAATCAAAAGCTACGCCCAGTCGAAGTTCCTTTTGACCCGGTGCCAGGCTGACACGGACGCGCAGCTTGTCGGCGTGGCCGACCAGATTACCAAAACCGTGCAAGCGCTCGATTGCTGGCCCAAATGGACCGTGACGGACGTCGAAGCGCGTCAGCTTTTCCTGACCAGGCTTGCGTGCCGCGTCTGGGACGTCCCGGTGGTGGAAGAGGTCGTCCCTGCATGACCAGCTTCTCAGAGGATGTGGTCGAACAGGCCAGCATCGAGATCCTACAGGATCTGGGCTGGAACTATTTGCATGGCACAGTCATTGCGCCAGACGGCGCGGCGGCCGAACGGCAGGCCTTTTCCGATGTCATCCTGCTGTCACGCCTAGAACGGGCCGTGGCCGATCTTAACCCCACGCTGCCCGAAGCGGCGCGTTCGGAAGCGATCCGCCGGCTGCTGACGAGCGAAACCGGTTCGCTGATCGAGGAAAACCGCCGCATCCACCGCCTGCTGACCGATGGTGTCCCTGTGGAGTACCGCAACGGCGACGGGCGGATCGTGGGCGACAAGGTCTGGCTACTCGATCTCGATAAGGTCGATGCCAACGACTGGCTGGCGGTCAACCAGTTCACCGTCGTGGAGGGCAGCCAGAACAGGCGGCCCGATGTGATCCTGTTCGTCAACGGCTTGCCCCTGGCGGTGCTCGAACTGAAAAACGCGGCGGCAGAGAACGCCACCATTGTTGATGCCTTTCATCAGCTGCAGACCTATCTTTCCCAGATTCCCAGCCTGTTTCGCACCAATGCCGTGCTGGTGACCTCTGACGGCATTGAGGCCCGGATTGGCTCACTGACGGCTGATCAGGAACGTTTCATGCCGTGGCGGACAGTGACGGGCGAGGACTTTGCCCATCGCGGCCAGCCCGAACTGGAAACTCTACTGCGCGGCGTTTTTACCCGCGAAAACATCCTCGCCCTGATCCGCGATTTCATCGTGTTTGGCGATGCCGGCGCAGGGCCATTCAAGATCGTTGCCGGCTATCACCAGTTCCATGGCGCCCGCAAAGCCATCTGCGAGGCCGTCGATGCGAGTGGCCCGGGCGGCGACCGCAAAATCGGCGTCATCTGGCACACGCAAGGCTCGGGCAAGAGCTTCCTGATGGCGTTCTTTGCGGGGCTGGCGGTCAAGTCACCAGAGCTTGAGAATCCCACGATTGTTGTGCTGACCGATCGCAACGATCTGGACGATCAGCTCGCTTCGACTTTCAGCCTCTGCAAAGACCTGCTGCGCCAAAATCCCGAGCAGGCCGAGAGCCGCGAAGACCTGCAACGCCTGCTCGCGCGCAGTTCCGGCGGCGTCATCTTCACCACTGTGCAGAAGTTCTCGCCTGAGCGCGGGGAGGAGAGCTTCCCAATGCTGACGGACCGCCGCAACGTGATCGTAATGGCGGATGAAGCCCATCGCAGCCAGTACGGCTTCGATGCGAAGCTGGACGCCAAGACCGGCACGCGGCGCTATGGTTATGCCCATTATATCCGCCAGGCTATGCCGAACGCATCGTTCATCGGCTTCACCGGCACCCCTATCGAAGCGGCTGACGTGAACACGCCGGCGATCTTCGGCCAGTACATCGACATCTACGACATCAGCCGAGCGGTCGAAGATGGCGCGACGGTGCCGATCTATTACGAAAGTCGGCTTGCCCGGATTGAACTGGATGAGGACGAAAAGCCGCTGATCGACGCAGAGATCGAGGCTCTGGTCGAGGACGACACACTGAGTGAGGCCGAGAAGGCCAAGGCCAAATGGTCAACCGTTGAGTCGCTCGTGGGCTCGAAAAAGCGTCTGAGACAGATCGCGGTCGACATGGTGACGCACCTTGAGGCGCGCACCGATGGCACCGAATACAAGGCCATGGCTGTCTGCATGAGCCGGCGGATATGCGTCGACCTTTACAATGAGATCGTGGCGCTTCGTCCGCAATGGCATTCTGACGATGATGCAGCCGGCGTGATCAAGATTGTTATGACCGGGGCAGCGTCGGATCCGCTCGACTGGCAACAGCACATCGGTAACAAACGACGTCGCGACGGGCTGGCGAAGCGGGCCCGTGACCCGAAAGATCCTTTGCGGCTGGTATTGGTG
>SXGT01167331.1_pt1 | contig 13770 bp, 13 predicted proteins | sample 3176221 | NCBI WGS metagenome assembly SXGT01 (sample SAMN11356862, study PRJNA531348) | freshwater metagenome | isolation source: freshwater sample F1-120 | place: China: Fuxian Lake, Yuxi | collected 2017-12-25 | reverse complement strand
TCGGCCCTCGCTCTCGGTGCCGGGTCGATCGCGGCGCTCGCCTCGCGCGCGGAAGGCGGAGTGGTGCTGGTCACCGACGTCGAGCGTGCCAGCGAGACGCTGCAGGTCGAGCTGCTCTCCCTGTGGGAAGCGACGGGACGCGCGGGCTGCGCACGCTGGATCTTCCTGCTGCCCGATGCACCGGGGACGCTCGCGGCGCGCGGGGTGCTGCGTGCCGATCTCGCGCGTCGGCTCGAGCGACTCGCCTTGCGCGTGCCTTCGCTGGCGGAGCGACGCGTGGAACTCGTGCGCATCGTGCAGGCCTTGGTGCGGCGCTGCGCTGCCGAGGAGGGCGTCGCGGCCCCCACGCTCGACGACGAGGCGCTCGCGCTCCTGTGGCGCCAGCCGTGGCAGGGCAATGTGCGCGAGCTGGAGAACCTGCTGTTCAAGCTCGTGCTGCACCATCCCGGAGCCGAACTTGGACGCGAGGCGCTCGAGCGCACCGCGGGGCGGGCCGGTGTCGAGCTCCTGAGGCGCGCGAGCTCGCGCCAGTTCGATCCCGAGCTTCTGCGCGCGGCACTCGCCGCCACCGCGAATCTGCGCGGCACGATCAACAAGACGCGCGCGGCGCTGTATCTCGGCTGGGACCCCGACACGCTCGTGACGCGCATGGAACAGCTCGGGCCCATCGCCTCCAAGGCCGCCGGGGCCGACAGCGAGGACTGAGGGCGCGGGCGGCCGGAAAAGAGATCGGGGAGACCGTCCTTGCGAACGGGCTCCCCAAGTGCTTCCCAAGGGGGAAGTCCCCACCGACCTCCACGGCCCCCCCGGGCATGGCTGTCAGTGGGTGAGGCTTTGACCTCACACATGTCTATACGGTAGATCTGGCCGCGTTCCTGAGGGAAAGTCGAAAAAATGTTTCAAAGCGGCAACATTCCAGATGGCCGTTCTCACGATCGGCCCTGAAACGAGGCTCCGAAGTCCGTCCGAGGACACTTTCGACTCCCCAGCACGTTCTGCGGCGTGCTGAATATGAATCGCTCTAGGTCTGGGTGCGTCGGGGCGCAGGCTCGCTTGCAGCTGGCATGGGGGCCGGGATACTGCCCGGCAACCGCGGCCTTTCTAACCTCTGGCACGCGCGTCGCCCGTCCGGTCGCTCGCGGGCCGGGAGCGCCACGCCGGCCGGTTTCCATGAAGCTCTCCGACTTCGACTACGACTTGCCCGAGGAGCGCATCGCCCAGGCCCCGGTCGAGCCCCGGGACAGCGCGCGGCTGTTCGTGCATGACGTTCCGGGCGATCGCAGCGAACACCGGACGGTGCGCGACCTCGACCAGCTGCTCCGGCCCGGGGACCTGCTGGTGGTGAACGACACGAAGGTGCGACGCGCGCGGCTGGTCGGGGCCCGCGCAAGTGGTGGCGCGGTCGAGATGCTGCTGCTCGAGTTGCGACCGGACTTCGCCTGGCGTGCGCTGGTCCGTCCGGCGGCCAAGCTGCGCGAGGGTGAGCGGATCGAGCTCGAGGGCGGGCAGCTCGTAGCGCGGATCGGCGCTCGCGGCGCGGAAGGCGGGGAACGCTCCGTGCAGTTGCTCGACCCGCACACGGGCGAGCGCGCAAGCGAGGAACTCGTCGAGTCGGTCGGTCGCGCGCCGCTGCCGCCGTACATCCGTCGCCCGCGCGGCGCGGACCCTGCGGCGGAGCGCGACCGAGAGTCGTACCAGACGGTGTTCGCGCGCGAGCTCGGCGCCGTCGCCGCACCGACCGCGGGCCTGCACTTCACGCTCGAGCTACTGGCGCGACTCGAAGCACGCGGCATCGAGCGCACGAGCGTCACGCTGCACGTCGGCGAAGGCACGTTCAAGGGCGTGTCGGTCGAGGACGTCTCGCAGCACGTGATGCATTCGGAGCGCTACGAGCTGTCGCAGGCGACGGTCGACGCGGTCGAGCGCTGCCGCGCACGCGGGGGGCGCGTCGTCGCGGTCGGCACGACGAGCGTGCGCGTGCTCGAGAGCTGCGCGGCGGCGACCGGGCGACTTTCCGCCGGTCGCGGTGAGACACGGCTGTTTCTTGTGCCGGGTGCGCCGTTCCACGTCGTCGACGTGCTGATGACCAACTTCCACCTGCCGAAGAGCACGCTGCTGATGCTCGTCAGCGCCTTCGCGGGCCGCGAGCGCGCGCTGGCGCTCTATCGCGAGGCGGTCGAGCGCGAGTACCGCTTCTTCAGTTACGGCGACGCGATGTTGCTCCTGAACCGACCGCGCTGAGGGCTCACTCTTCGAGCGCAGCCAGCGACTCGCGCAGGGCGCGCGCGGCAGCCGCGGGATCTGGCGCGCAGAGAATCGCCGACGAGACCGCCGCGCGCCCGATCTCGGCGAGATCCGCTGCCTGCGCGAGGCCGATGCCACCGATCGGGAACACGGGCACGGACACGGCCTGGCTCGCGACCCAAGCGGCCTCGGGCCCAAGCCCGCGCGCGTAGCCCTTGGTCGCGGTGGCGTGGATCGGGCCGAATCCGAGGTAGTCGACAGGCTCGTCGCAGGCCGCGATCACTTGCGCCGCGGTGTGGGTCGAGAGCCCGACGAGCGCGTCCGTGCCGAGCAACTCGCGCGCGACGCGCGGGGGCGTGTCGTCGGCCCCGAGGTGCACGCCCGCGACACCGCGTTCGAGCAGCGTGCGCGCGACATCGACGCGATCATTGACGATCACCAGTGACTCGCAGCCGGAGCGCTCCACCAAGGCGAGCACGCGCTCGGTCCACTCCAGCGTCTCGCGCGCATCGCTGCGCGCGTCGAGACCGGCACTCTTGGGGCGCACCTGCACGAGGTCGACGAACGGCAGCGCGGCCTCGAGCACCTCGAGCGGATCGCGGCCCGTCACGAGTCCGGGCGTGAAGACGAGGTACAGCCGGGCCACGGCCAGCCTGCGGCGCAGTTCGATGGCGTCGTGCACGCGCAGGAGCGTAACGGTTGGCGCAGCGCCCGGCGAAGCCGCGCATCTCGCGCGAGCGTGGCCTATCCTTGAGCCATGTCCTGCGCCGCATTTCTCGCCCTGCTGGCCCAGTCGACGCCGTTCGTGCTCGACCCCGCGGCCCTGCCCGGCTTGCGCACGACTTGCGGTGCGCGCGACAAGCGCTTCATCGTCGAGGTCGACGGCGGCGGTCTCGCGCTCGCGGATTTCGACGGCGACGGCGACCTCGATCTCGTCGTGGTCGATGGCTCGACGCTCGAGCGCGTGCAGAAAGGCGAGCCGGGCCTACCGACGCGGCTCTTTCTGAACGACGGCAGCGGTCGCTTCGCACCGGCCCCCGAGGCGTGGTCGATCCCGCCTTCGCGCTGGGGCATGGGCTGCGCGGTGGGAGACGTCGACGGCGATGGCTGGCTCGACCTGTACGTGACGCACTGGGGACGCGACCAGCTGCTGCGCAATCGCGAGGGCAAGGGCTTCGAGGCGCGCGAACTCGCGTGCCTCGCCGGCGAGGAGCGCTGGGGAACGAGCGCGGCGTTTCTCGACTTCGATCGCGACGGCGCGCTCGACCTCGCGGTTCTCAACTACCTGACCTTCGAGTCCGGCAAAGTTCCGCCGCCCGGCGGCGACTGTCGCTGGAAGGGGCACGACGTGATGTGCGGTCCGCAGGGGCTCGCGGCGGAGCACGACTGGCTCCTGCGCAATCAGGGCGACGGCACGTTCAGCGATGCGACCGCGGCGGCGAAGCTCGCGCCCGCGAGCGCGGCCTTCGCGCTCGGCTGCGTCACGCTCGACTACGACCTCGACGGCGACACGGACCTGTACGTCGCCAACGACTCGACGCCGAACTTCCTGTGGGAAAATCAGGGCGACGGCACGTTCCGCGAGGTCGGCCTGCAGCGCGGCGTGAGCCACGACATGAACGGCAAGGAGCAGGCCGGCATGGGCATCGCGGTCGGAGACATCGACGGCGACCGGCGCGAGGACCTGCTCGTGACGAACTTCTCCGGCGAGAACAACGCGCTGTACATGTCGCGCGGTGCGCGCGGCTTCGTCGAGCGCTCGGGACCGGCGGGCATCGGCGGGCCGAGCATCGCGCGGCTCGGCTGGGGCACTGCGCTCGCGGACTTCGACCTCGACGGGCGGCTCGACGGGTTCGCGCTGAACGGCCACGTGTATCCGCAGGCGGACAGTCCCGGCACCGATACGAGCTACGCGCAGCCCCCGGACTTCTACCGCGGCTTGCCGGAAGGCCGTTTCGCGGTCGAGCCGCTCGTGGAGGGGGCAGCGCGCGTGTTGCGCGCTTCGACGGTGGGGGACATCGATGGCGATGGCGATCTCGATCTCGTCGTGCTCGAGCTCGACGGGGAGGTGCTGGTGATGCGCAATCGCGCGCGTGCGCCGGGGAGCGAAGCGGGACCCCACTGGTTGCGCGTCGAGCTGCGCTCGCCGGGGAAGAATCGCTTCGCGCTCGGTGCGCGCGTGAGCGCGAAGTGGGCCGGTGGCCAGCGCGCCGTCGAGGTGCGCACGAGCGGCGGGTACCAGTCGAGCGTGCCGCCGGAGGTGCACTTCGGGCTCGGCGCGGCGACGAAGGTCGAGCGGCTGGAAGTGCTCTGGCCCTCGGGGCGCACGAGCGCGCTCGAGAACGTCGAGGTGAACCGCGTGCTGCGTGTCGAGGAGCCGCGCTCGTGAAGCTCGCGCTCGCCCTGTGCGCGGCACTCGCGCTCGCGCTGTCGAGCTCGGCGCAGTCGAACGAGGAGCGCGCGGCTGCGCTGGCCTTCGATCCGGCGCGGCTGCCGCGCGCGGCGGAAGGACGCTGGAGCGCTTGGAAGCCGAGCGACGAGCTGCCGCTCTCGGTGCGCGACTCGATGGGCGTGGCGCTCGCGGCCTATCGGGAGAGCGACTACGCGGCGGCGCTGGTTCACTTGCACGGCGTGCTCACGCGCGAACCCGACTTTCCCGCGGCTCTCTACCAGCTCGGAGTCACGCACTTCCGCCTGCGACGTTACGGAGACGGGGCGAAGGCCTTCGAGCGCTTCCTCGCGGCGGCACCGGCCGAACTCGGGGCCACACAGGGGCTCGCGCACTGCTACTACTCGCTCGGGGAGTACCCGCGGGCGCAGGCTCACTACGAGCGCGTGCTGGCGGTGGCCGCGGTGAGCGCCGAGGCGTGGCGCGGGCTCGGGCTCGCGCTGTTGCGACAGGGCGATGCCCAGGGTGGGCTCACGCGGCTCGATCGCGCGCTCGAGCTCAAGCCGGACCATGCGGACGCGCTCGCGTGGCGTGCACAGGCCCTGTTCGACCTCGGTCGACCGGGCGAGGCGCTTGTACCGCTCCTGCGCTCCATCGAACTCGCGCCGCACGAGCCGCGGCCATGGTTCCTGCTGGCGCAGGTGCAGTCGGAGCTCGGGCGCGAGGAGGACGCCGAGCGCGCGCGGACGCAGTTCCGCGAACTCGGCGCCATCGAGCAGGAAGTGCGCGCGCAGGAGGGGCTCCTGCTCTACGACCCGCGCGCGACCGAGCCGCTCGTGCGGCTCCTGAAGCTCCACCGCGCTTCGCGCAACGCGGGCGAGCTGCGGGACACCCTCGCGCGTGCGCTGCGCACCACGCCGCCGCCGCTCGAACTCGCGGTCGAGGCGCTCGACTCGGCGGACGCGCTCGGACAGCGCGACGTCGCTGTGCGGCTCTCTGCCGACCTCGAGCAGCGCTTCTCGAACACGCGCGCCGCATGGGAGTGCTTGGCGCGGCACTTCGCGGTCGTCGGCGACGCGGCGCGCGCGCGGCAGGCGCGCGAGCGGGCCGCGCAGCTTTGAACGTTGGGACCCCGCAAAAAAGAGCTCCGCCGCGGACCCGGCGGGAGCTCGGATGCGCGGCGGAGCGGGGGGGGCGTCGGTTCGAAGGCGAGCGCTCAGGCCGTCTTCTTGTTCTGGCCCTTGCGGGGGCGACCGCCCTTGAGCTTGCGCTCCTGGATCTTGGCGTGGAAGTGCTTCCAGTCGGACTCGGAGAAGAGCCGCACTTCTTGGCCGCAGTCGGCGCAGTAGCTGCGCTCGAGGCTCATCAGGTAGGGGACGTAGCGGTTGCAGTGGGCGCAGAACTTGCGGTCGTTGTAGAAGTCGTTGAGTTCCATGGTGTTCGCCTCGCTGTCGTCTCGGGTTCGTCGGTGGGAGCGTTCCGTGTTCGCCATCCCGAGAAGCAAGCGGCTGGCCAAGCTCCGAGGAAGCCGCGAGGTGTGTGCGCAAGTCCGCTAGCTGAATGGACTTGCGATTCGTGCCCGCCGTCGTGGAAGGGCCGGAAGGCGCCTTGAGGACGTCGAGGAATCTCGACGCGTCCGCCGCCACAGCGGCCGCGCGCAGTGGCTCGGGCGGGGTTCGGATTGCCAGCTGGTGCGGGCGCCATGGCGCAAGTGCCAATCGATTCGCCACTTGGGCCATTCGATCTGGGCACGTCGCGATTTCTCGACGGCCCTCGGCCGAGCGTCGCGTGCGCGCGACGCTTGCTCAGCGACCCTCGGACAGGGTCCGCCCCATCCCGGAGCGGGCGAGCGGGTCGGTCTCCCCGCGCAGGGCGCGCTCCACGGCGTCCAAACGAGAGTACCCGGCGGCGAGCGCCCAGGCGGCGGCTTCGCGCACGAGCGCGGAAGCGTCGAAGCTCAGCGCCTCGAGCAGCACCTGCTCGCCCTCGCTCGTCGGTGCGTTGCCGAGCACGATCGCGGCGTTGCGCGCCAGTCCCTCGCGTCCAGCGCGCTGCAGCGGCGAGCCGGCGAGAGCGGCGGCGACCTCGGACTCGGCGCGCCAGCCGATCCAGCGCTCGACACCGCCCTCGAACGCGGGCTGCAGGCCGAAGCGCGCGCCGAGGTCGGGGGCCTTCGAGCCCCACGGACAGACCTCCGAGCACACGTCGCAACCGAAGGCCCAGCCCCCGACCGCGCGCCGCAGCTCGTGGGGGATCGGGCCGCGGTTCTCGATCGTCTGGTAGCTGATGCAGCGTCCGGCGTCGACGCGGCCGGGAGCCACGATGGCCTGCGTCGGACAGGCGTCGAGGCAGGCGGTGCACGTGCCGCAGGATCCAGCTGACGGGCTCGGCGGAACCGAGGGTGCGAGCTCGGTGTCGAGCACGAGCTCGCCGAGGAAGAACCACGGTCCAAAGTGCGGGTGGAGCAGGTTCGCTGCCTTGGACGCAAAGCCGAGGCCCGCCTCGGCCGCGTGGGAGCGCTCGAGCAGCGGCACGGCGTCCACCCCGGCGCGGGCGGGATCCTCGCGCGGGATCAGCCCCTCGCGCTGGAGGGCGCGGCGCAGCTTGCGCAGGCCCTTCTGCAGCACGTTGTGGTAGTCGCGGCCCGCCGCGTAGCGCGCCACGCGGGCGCCGCCGGGCAGCTCGAGCGCTGGGCGGGCGTGGGCGAGGCCGACGACCAACAGCGTGCGACCGTGCGGGGCATCGAGCCGCGGGTCGAGGATGCGCGCCGCATCGCGTGCGAGGTAGGCGAGGTCGGCGTGGTGTCCGCGCGCGAGCCAGTCGCGGAAGTGCTCGGCATCGCGCGGCGGTCGCAGGGGAGCGAGACCGGCGAGGTCGAAGCCGGATTCCCGGGCGAGCTCGAGGGCGCGTGCGGCGGCATCCATGGGGCAGACATTGTGCGCCCGCGGCCTGTCGCGCGGCGTACCCGACATTTCAGCCGCGCGTAACTATTCCTCAAATCGTGACTTGGAGCGCATTGACGAGCGCCTTGCACGCTTTTCTGGGCAACCGACTTCCCGCGCGCGGTAACCGCCAGTTTCGCCGCGTCTAGAATCGGTCGTCCCGATTCGTCTCGCGACAGTTGCCGGCCTGCCCTCAGCAAGAAAGGCGACCGCAACGCCAGCGAGTCCGGCTCCCCTGCCTTCTCTCTCCACCCCGCTCCCCGGCCCCGAACCCCTCGGAGCCAGCGAGCTCAACCCGTCCACGGAGCGCCATGCTCGACGCAGACTCCCTGCGCCAGACTCGAACGGGTGCGGCTGAAGCTCCTCGCGGAGTGCGGGGCGAGTCTGTGCGCGATCGGCTCACCGGGCTGCGAGCGGAGCTTCCGACCGAGGAGCTCGCGCGCATGCTGGCGGTCGTCGACGGACCCGCGCGCACACCGGAGTCCCTGCGCGATGCGCTTTCGACCCGGCTGATGGAGAGCTTCCGCTGCACCAGCGGCCGCGGCACCTTCGGGGTGCTGTTCGAGCTCAACAGCGAGCACCTGCTGGTGCAGGTGGCCCACTGCCTGCGCCGCTACGGCAGCAAGTCCGACCCGCGCGACGTGCTGCAGGAAGTGTTCTTCAACGTCTACCGCTACCCGCACCGCTTCAACGCCGAGCGCGAGGACGCCTTCCGCGTCTGGACCGCGACGATCGTGCGCAACACGGTGCTCAAGCACCTGCGGGCTCAGGGGCGCGCCGGGCGCCATGAGGTCGCGTTCGAGGACCTCTCGGAGCAGCCGGAGACGCGCGCCCTGCGGCCGGAGGAAGGGCTCGCCGACCAGGAGACCCAGGCCGAGTGCGGGCGGGTCTACCTGACCTACCTGCATCTCTACCTGCGCTTCTATTCGATGCTCGGCCCGCGCGAGCGCGCGGCGATTCACATGGTCGAGGTCGAGCAGCTCTCGTACCGCAGCGCGGCCGATCGGCTCGGCATCAAGCTCGAGAACCTGAAGATGGTGATCTTCCGCGCACGCCGGAAGATCCACCGCGCCATTCAGAGCGTGTTCGAGGGACAGCCGGCGGAGTGCCGCCCGGCGCGTGACCCGCGCGCGATGCTCGCTGGCGAGGCGCGCGAGAGCCTGACTGCGGGCGAGGAGGACAACCATGACGAGTGAGTGGAACTCGGGCGCCTGGGGAAACTCGGGAGCGGGGGGCCAGGGGCCCTTCGACGGTGGAACGGACGTGTGCGAGCACTTCCAGCTCGACCTGTCGTGCCTCGTCGACGGCGAGATCGACGAGCCTGCGGCGGCCCGCGCCCTCGTGCACCTCGAGGAGTGCACCTCGTGCCGCGCCTTCCTCGACGAAACCCGGCGCTGCGTGCGCCTGCACCGCGACGTAGCCGATCCTACGCGGCTGCTCGCCCACATCAGCAGCCTGACGGGCTCGGCGCTCTACGCGCAAACCTCGTCCTTCGAGCTCGTCCACAAGCTCGCCACGATCTTCTACCAGATCGGCAAGGCCTACGTGCTCGCCGGCACGCGCCCGGACTGGCTGCGCACCCACGTGTTCGAGCCCGCGGTCGAAGTCGACCCGATCCAGCTCGAGGGCCAGCGCTTCGTCGACGGCGTGCTGTCAGACGGCAGCGCGGACTCTGCGAGCGACATCGACTGGACCCACGCGCGCTCGATGCTCAACGGGCAGCTGAAGGAGATCGCGTCGCCGCTCGACAAGGGCCGGCGCCTGCTCGACGAGGCCATCGCGGCCGACCCCTCTCACGAGGAGGCGCGCCTGTACCTCGCCTACCTGCACGCGCAGGAAGGCAAGACGCTGCAGGCTGCGCGCGAGTTCGCCGGGGTGTTCGAGAGCGCCATGGCGGAGGCCAACCGCGGGCACGCCGCGGTGCAGCTCGGGCAGCTGTACGTCGGCGAAGGTGACCACCGCCGCGCGCTGGCCTACTTCCGCTGGGTCTCGATGGCCGGACTCGAGGCCCGCGACGAGCGCTTCTTCTTCGTTCTGTTCAACATCGGTGTGATGTACGCGCAGCTGCGCGACCAGCGCCGGTCGGTGGACTACTTCCGCCAGCTGCTCGACCGCCACCCGCAGCGCCGGGAGGCGGTCCTGCAGCTCTTCACGGCGGCCAAGGGCCTGCACCAGGCCATCGACGAACAACCCGGATTTGGAGCGCGAATCGTCGCCGCCTGTCCCGAGCTCTTCGACACGGATCGCGCGGCCTAGGCCGGGCGAGAACTCAGGGAAACCCATGAACTTGCACCCACACCAACGACCGAAGACGCACTTGGGCCTGAGGGCCTTCGTGCTGTCTCTCGCCATGGGGCTCGGCACCCTCGCGTTCTTCTCGAACGCGGACTCGCCGTTGTCCCTCGGTGGCTCCGGCGGCGACACCGTCGGCAGCCTGCCGATGATGGCTCCGCCCCCGCCGACGGGTACGACCGGCGAGACGGGCTCGCTCTCCAACACGATCGGTCCGGATCGCCCCGGCTTTGCGCTGGTCGGTCTCGAGGCCGAGGTGCTCGCGGCCATCGTGGACGCCTACCCGACGGGTCCGGACGGCTGCTTCGAGCGCGTCGTGCTCCCCAACGGCCGCGTGCGCTACCAGTTCCTCGGCCGCATGAACGTGCTGCTCGACCGCCCCTTCATGTCGACGGGCCGCGTGCGTGCGCACACCGTGGTGGGCCTGCCGTTCGTCGGCGGAGTCGCGACGATCTCGGTCGCCAACATCCCGCGCGCCAGCGAGCCGCTCGCGCTCGGATCGAGGGAGCTGAAGATCCAGCAGCTCGACGCCTCGGGTGTGCTCGATCAGGTCTTCCGCTGGCATGCCGTGAGCCTCCAGAACTGCCACCGCGTGATCCACATCAAGACGGTCGGCAACGTGCTGCGCGTCGAGCAGAGCGACTAGCTGCCGAACTCGCTAACGAGCTCTCGCGCGCGCCCGATCGGTCCGTCCGGTCGGGCGCGCGCTTCCTTTTTGAGTGGGTTACGGCAGGAATTTCCGCTCCGCGCCGCGCGAGCGGCGGTGGACGAGCCCCTCGGGCTCACGGGTCCCGGGGATCGTCCGAGAACCGCCGACGATGGACCCCATCTCGATGCAGGGCCCGCTGCCGCGTCCCGGCAGCCGACCGACGGGGGCGTCCGGGGTCGCGCGCCGCGGGGGGCGCTCCGTGATCGGCGCGGTTCAGCCGGGCAGCGCCGGTGGGGGGCTGCCGGGGCTGGGATCCGAGCTGGTCCATGCGGCCGATGGGGTCGGGCCCGAGCCGGGAAGGCGCTTCCTGTTCGCGCTCTTCTCGGGCGGCGAGCGAGCGGCTCAGGCCGCGGCAGAGGCCGCGGTCGGGGGCGAGCCGAGCCTGCTCGCCAGGCTGCGCGCCGCCGTGGGTGCGGAAGAGCCGCTCGGCGACGCCATCTCGCAACTCGAGCGCGAACTTGACGCGCAGCCCGCGGCGGAGCGCGAGCTTCGAGAGCGCCTGCGGCGCGCCCTCGAGCGCTGCATGTTTCGCGCGGGGCGGGACGGTGCGGCGCTCGCGCGGGCCTTGCGCGAGAGTGGTCAGTGTCGCGAGGCACGCTTTCTGGCGGCCGGTTTCATCGAGCTCGGCGGCGATGGGCAGCGCCTTGCGCGAGCGCTGCTGGCGGACTGGCTCGGGAGCGACGCGGTCGAGGACTTCGCGCGCGAGCTCCAGCGCGGGTTGCGCGCGGAGCTGCGGGTCGAGTGTGCCGGAGCGGACGAACGAACGACGCTGGAACGCTGGCTGCGGGGCGAGCCTGTCGGCGGGCTGCCGCGCAGCGTCGGTGTGTTGCTCGAGCGCGCACTCGTGCACACCAGCGGCACGACGCTGCGCGAGACGTTGCTCGACTCGCTGCGTGCGTTCGAGCTCGACACGCTCCCGAGACCGCTGCGCGAGGCGCTGGTCCGCGCGCTGTGCGGCTTCGATGCCCCGCTGCACGCGCACTCCGCGAGCGCGTCGCTCGCCGACGACCTCAAGGGTGAGTTGTTGCTCGCGCGCGATGGGCTCGCGCCCGGCGCACTGAAGGACGCAGTGCTGCGCCTGCTCGCGGCCATTGAGGCCGAGCAGTGGATCAACGTCGCTCGACAGGCGGCACGACTCTCGTCGCACTGGAGCCTGCCGATCTGGGATGACGAGCGCTGCACGACCGCGCATGTGTTCGTGCATCGCTCGTACGTCCGCTCGACGCATGCGCCGCGCGGCGCACCGGCCGCGCGGCGCATGGCGCTCGCTCTCGAGGCCGGCTCGCTGGGCATCGTGCAGGCCGAGCTGCTCGTCGGTGCGGGCGAGGTTGCGCTGCGCGTGCTCGCTGCCGACGAGGCGGCGGCGTGCGAGCTGCGAGCGATGTTGCCGGAACTCGAGCGCAAGCTGTCCAAGGTGGGCCGGTCGGTTCGGGCGAGCGTGGCGGTCTCGATTTCCGAGCCGCCGCAGGCGCTCGACCCGGTGCGTGCGCTCTCGTGGCTGGTCGATCACAACGTGGTCGACATGGAGGTGTGAGCGTGGACGCGCGTGCAGGAATCCAGCCTTGGAACGAAGAGAGCTCGCGTGCCCCCGAGGAGGTCGTGCGGGCCGTCGATGTGGCTCTCGATCAGGCTCGCGCGCTCGCGCGGCGCTCTGCCTTGCCGCTCGAGGGCGACCTCGACTCGCTGGCGCTGCTCTCGGGCTGCGATGTCGACGACGAACTCGACGGCGAGAGCTGCGACACGCTGGCGACGGTGCTGGGGTGGCTCGGCGAGGTGCGCCGCGAGCGCGAACGTCGCTGAGAGAGCGTCGCCGAGTGCGAGGAGCGCGGCGCGGCCCCTGTGGGCGCGCTTGCTAGACTCGTCGCGACAATGGCTCCTGCAACGCCACGACCGCTGCTGGCCCTGACGCTCGGCGATCCCGCCGGAGTCGGACCCGAGATCGCCCTCGCCGCCCTCGCCGACGCGCGCGTGCGCGCCGCGACCCGGCTCGTCGTGATCGGTCCGGGCCGCTTTCGGCCGAGCGAAGTGCCGCTGGCGCGCGCGGAAGGCGAGCTCGATTCCGCCGCGGGCGTGACTTGGCTCGACACGGGCGAACTCGGCAGCTTCGAGCTCGGTCGCGTGCAGGCGAACTGTGGCCGCGCGGCGCTCGACGCGCTGCGCACGGGCGTCGAGCTCGCTCGCGCGCGACGCGTGGACGCGCTCGTGACCGGTCCGGTCTCGAAGGAGGCGCTGCACGCTGCGGGCGAGAAGGTTGAAGGCCAGACCGAGTTGCTCGGGCGCTGGGACGGCGCGACGCGCTTCCAGATGATGGCGGTCGCAGGCAAGCTGCGCGTGCTGCAGCTCTCGCGACACCTGCCGCTGCGTGCCGCGCTCGAGCTCGTGACCACCGAGCGGGTGCTCGATCACCTGCTCTTGTTCGACGAGACGCTGCGCGCGTGGGGCTTTGCGCGGCCGAAGCTCGCGCTCGCGGGCCTCAATCCGCACGCGGGTGAGCGCGGGCTGCTCGGAGCCGAGGACCACCAGATCCTCGAGCCGGCGGTCGCCGCGGCGCGTGCGCGCGGAGTCGACGTCGTCGGTCCGCTCTCGCCCGACACGGTGTTCCTGCAGGCGTCGCAGGGCCGCTACGAAGGCGTGCTCGCGCTGTACCACGATCAGGCTTTCATTCCGGTCAAGCTGCACCTGCCCGAGCAGGGCCTGACGGTGATCGCGGGCTTGAGCTTCCTGCGCGTCAGCCCGGCGCACGGCACCGCCTTCGACATCGCGGGCAAGGGCCTCGCCTCGCCGCGCAACCTCGTGGTGGCGCTCCTGCAGGCCGCGGCTTGGGCCAGCGGCTCTCCGATCGCGGTCGTCGAGAGCTAGCTCCGTACGCACGCGCTGCGCACTCCCCTGTGCTCGCGCTGCGGACGAGGCGCGAGGGGAGCGCCTCCCGCGGCGTGCTAGGGGAGCCTGTTCGCGGACGGACCGACGCCGCAGCTCGCCGGGATTCCGGGCGAGGTGGCGCATGCGACGGCGGCGAGTCGCCACGAGGAACCGCTATGAGCACGATCCTGGAAAAGGACCGCCATGTTTGCGGCGGCGTGGAGAACGCCACCCTCGGCGAACGCGTGGAGGACGTCACCGCGCGGGCCAAGGGGCTGTACCAGCGGCGCAAGGAACGCGCCGTCGAGTTCGTCGTCGAGTTCTAGGGCGAGTTC
>SXGT01200807.1_pt1 | contig 13772 bp, 11 predicted proteins | sample 3176221 | NCBI WGS metagenome assembly SXGT01 (sample SAMN11356862, study PRJNA531348) | freshwater metagenome | isolation source: freshwater sample F1-120 | place: China: Fuxian Lake, Yuxi | collected 2017-12-25 | reverse complement strand
TGCGACCTGCGAGTCGATGTAGGCCAGGCCGAGGATGCCCCAGTCGACGTGCTCGTCCTTGGTCACCGAGATGTCCGACGTGGTGACGCCGAGCACGAGGTCGCAGCCGGAGGACGACACGACCTCGGCCACCAGGTGATCCAGGATCTTGTCAGCGCGGTGGCGCTTGCGCGGCCGGTAGTAGGCGGCGGCCGGCAGCGGTCGCTCGGCGAGGGAGCGGGCGGTGAAGCCGAAGGCGCCGGTGATGCCGCGCTCGACGGCGCGGAGCACGGCGGCGTCGACCTTGCCGAGCGGCTGGAGGCAGACCTCGATGTCGGCGGCCTTGGTGCCGGCGGGGAAGCGGGGCTGGGGCGCGGCGAAGGCGTGAGGCGCGGCGGGGAGTGCGACGGCGAGGGCGGCGGTGGCGGCGAGCGCGGCGCGGGTCACGCCACGATGTTCCCACGGGAGCAGCGCCGCGCAACGGTGACTGCGATACTCATGGACGATGGCCCGCACGCCCACGCCCACCTGGTTCTTCGCGCTGGCCATCGTGCGACTGGGACCGCGGTTCCTGCTGTGCCAGGAGAAGAAGTACGGCGCGTCGTGGTCGATCCCGGGGGGACGGGTCGAGCCGGGTGAGCAGCTGGCCGATGCCTGCGTGCGCGAGGTGATGGAGGAGGCGGGGATCCCGGTGACCATCGACGGGATCTACCGGATCGAGCACGCGACGAGCCCGGACCGGGCGCGAGTGCGCGTCGTCTTCGCGGCCAGCCCCAAGGACGACACGCCGCCGAAGAGCGTCGCCGACGAGGAGTCGCTGCAGGCGAAGTGGCTGACGCTCGAGGAGATCGCCAGGCTGCCGATGCGGGGCAGTGACCTGCGCATGCTGCTCCAGCGGGTGATGGACGGGATGCCGGTGTACCCGCTCGAGATCATCGACGGTGAGATGAGCGTGTGAAGGGCGACCGCCGGCGCCTGGGGGCCGTGGTTTGGTCGCGGTCGAGTAGATGCGGGCGGGCGTGAGCGCGCTGGGGGCAGTGGGGATGCTGGCGCTGGCGCTGGTGCTGGCCTGCGGGCCGCAGCCGCAACCGCAGCCGCCGCCGCAGCCGCAGCCGGAAGAAGCGAGCGCGCGTCGAAAGGTCGAGCCCGACGCGCACCTCTTCGATCGGGTGGCGGTGCTCGGGGCCAGCGTGTCGGCCGGGTTCGCGTCGCCGCGGGTGGCGGTCGAGTTGCGGGCGGCGATCGATCAGGACCGCAAGGTCGTGATGCTCGATCGCGCCGACGTCTGGATGTTCCGCGACGTGTGGACCCGGGGCGCGGAGCAGGTCGATGCGTCGGTGGCGTTCAAGCCGACGGTGACCATCGCGCTGGATTTCCTGTTCTGGTACGTCTACCGGCCGACCGACCCGGACGAGCGTCTGGCGTCGCTCGAGCGCGGGCTGCGCGAGCTGGGACGGGTGGAAGGGCCGCTCGCGGTCGGCGATCTGCCCGACATGAAGGGCGCGAGCGAGGCCATGCTGTCGAAGGCAGCGGTGCCCGGCGCCGACGAGCTGGCGAGGATGAACGCGCGGGTGCAGGCGTGGGCGGCGGAGCGAGCGGAGCGCGACGTGACCGCGGTGCTACCGCTGGGGGCCTGGAGCGCGCGCCTGGCGGCGGGTGAGCGGGTGGACGTCGGTGATGGGCTGGTCGTCGACGCCGAGGCCCTGATGTTCGTCGACGGGCTGCACGTGAACGCGCTGGGCCTGTGGTGGATGCTGCGCGAGGTGGACCAGGTGATGGAGCGGGAGATGGGCGCGGTCGAGGCGGAAGTCAGGTTCATGCGCCCCGGATCGTAGAAGGGGAAGGGGAAGGGCAAGGCAAGGGCATGGGCAAGGGCAAGGGCAAGGGCAAGGGTAAGATGGAGAGATGAGCACGCTGGACGAATTGCGGGCCGAGCTGGGCGCGATCGACAAGGAGCTGATGCGGCTGGCGGCCCGGCGGCAAGCGGCGGCGCAGGAGATCGGGCGCATCAAGCGGGCGGCGGGCGTGCCGGTGCGCGACTTCCGGCAGGAGCGAGATGTCGTCGAGCGGGCGCGAGCGGCGGCGGCGGCCGAGGGCCTGGCGCCGGCGCTGGGCGAGGAGCTGGTGCTGGCGCTCATCCGCGAGTCGCTCACGGTGCAGGAGCGCGACCGGGTCGCGGCCCAGGGCACCGGCGGCGGGCGGCGGGTGCTGGTGATCGGCGGCGCCGGCCGCATGGGCCGCTGGTTCGTGCGCTTCCTGTCGGCCCAGGGCTTCGCGGTCGAGGTCGCCGATCCGTCGGGCGCGGTCGACGGCGTGCCCTCGGTGTCCGACTGGCGGACGCTCACGCTCGATCACGAGCTGATCGTGGTGGCCGCGCCCATGCCCATCACCGGCGAGATCCTGCACGAGCTGGCCAAGGCGCCGCCGCGCGGCGTGGTCTTCGACGTCGGCTCGCTCAAGAGCCCGCTGCGCTCGGGGCTGCACGCGCTGCGCGCCGCCGGCGGCCGGGTCACGTCGATCCACCCCATGTTCGGCCCCGACACCGAGCTGCTCAGCGGCAGGCACGTCATCTTCGTCGACGTCGGCGACGGCGAGGCCACCCGCGCCGCCCGCGAGCTGTTCACCTCGACCATGGCGACCCTGGTCGAGATGGATCTCGAGAGCCACGACCGCCTGATCGCCTACGTGCTCGGCCTGTCACACGCGCTCAACATCGCCTTCTTCACCGCGCTGGCCGAGAGCGGCGAGGCCGCGCCCCGCCTGGCCACGCTGTCGTCGACGACCTTCGACGCCCAGCTCAAGGTCGCGGCCAAGGTGGCCGACGAGAACCCCGACCTCTACTTCGAGATCCAGCACCTCAACGACTACGGCACCGAGTCCTTGTCGGCGCTCCTGCTCGCGGTCGAGCGCCTGCGCTCGGTGGTCCGGGCCGGCGACGTCCCTGGCTTCCGGGCCCTCATGGAGCGCGGTCGGGCCTACCTCGAGCGCCGGGGCACCTGACCCGTTGTCGAAGCAGTTCGCCTGATCAGTTCGCCTGACGGGAGCAGCCGGCCCAAGCGAGACGAGCACTTGGGCATGGGCCCGACGGTTGCAGAATCGTGCCGCCATGCGCGCCACCCTGACCGTCTGTCTCCTCGCCCTGTCCGCCACCTCCGCCGCCGCCGATGTCCGCGGCGATGTCGAGGGTCAGCTCTACCAGGACGCGTACCGCCTCAGCCGCTTCAGCATCGACGAGCTGAAGGAGTACGGCAAGTGCCGGCCAATGCTCGCGCTGGCCAAGAAGAAGCTCAAGCCGACCGACAAGCTCAGGAGCGGCCACTTCAAGATCCACCCCAAGGCGGTACAGGACGGCGACGACTACGTGATCACCGTCGCCGACATCCCGTGGTTATGCGACGAGATCGACCGCGCCATGACGCGCGGCACCCTGGCCGCGACGCTCGAGGACGGCAAGCGCTACCAGGAGCAGCTGGCCAAGAACCCCGAGCTCGACACCAACCCGAACGTCCGCATCGGCGCCGGCGCCTACGACCTGGGGCGGGCCAAGACCTGCGCCGCCGATGTGGCCAAGGAGAAGGCGGCCGGCGCCACCAAGCTCGACTGGAAGGGCACCAGCTACGACCTGAGCGACGCCGAGGCGCTGTGCGCGGCGGTCGGCGCCTGGGGCGAGTACATGAACAAGTCAGGCGAGGCCAACTTCGAGAAGGTGGCCCCCAAGTACCGCGCGCTCGGCGTCGACGGCGATCGCCTGCGCCTGTTCGTCGAGTACGAGAACGTCTCGTTCCGCGGCAAGCGCTGCGAGATCATCGACGGCCTCGAGGTCCTGGCCAAGCAGAAGTACGTCCACCAGTGGCTCGAGAACGCCGACGGCACCCACACCATCCGCACCTACACCTTCAAGGGCAACAAGTACTCGGTGAAGGACAAGACCTTCCTGACCGAGGCCAAGGCCTACAAGGGCTGCAAGTAGCTGGCGCGCGTCACGGCTTGCGCGCGACCACGACCTTCGCCACCAGGTGCGGCTCGACCGACTCGACGGCGAACCCGCGCTCGCCGAGCAGGTCGGCCAGGTCGTCCTCGAGGTAGTCGGCGTAGAACGGCTCGTGGAACTCGGCCGAGAAGCCACCCAGGACCACCGCCAGGCCCGGGCTCTCCGAGGGCTGGGCCGAGTCCTCGATCACCAGCAGGCCGCCCGGCTTGAGCACGCGCCAGGCCTCGGCGATCACGTTGCGGCGCGCGTTGCGCGGCAGCTCGTGGAACAGGTAGACGCTGGTCACCACGTCGAACGTGGCGTCGGCCCACGGCAGCTGCTCGGCGTTCTCGACGGTGAGCGAGACCTCGGCCACATCGCGCAGCCGCTTGCGCGCGGCCTGCACGTAGTACGGCGACAGATCGACGCCGTGGAAGCGGAGCAACGGGTGCGCCGTCGCGAGCTGGCTCAGGCCGCGGCCGGTGCCGCAGGCGATATCGAGCAGTCGCACGCGACCGGGAGCCACGCCGCTGTCGCGCAGCCAGCGCGTCACCGGCGGGATGATCTGGCGCCGCATCACGTCGGCGGTGCCGCGGAAGAGCAGCTCGACGCCGAGGTCGTAGACCTCGGCCGAGTGCTCGCTGAGGTAGCCGTCGGTCTGCCAGTGGAAGGTGCGGCGGTAGTAGGCGGGGAAGCGCCCCTTGTCGACGGGCGGGATGTCCTTGTACTCGCCGCGCTTCTTGCGCCGCACGATGCGCGGCGTGTCGAGCAGGAGCCGCGGGAACGCCCGCGCGTACTCGCGGGTCGGGATCTGGAAGAGCAGCTCGCGCGGGTACATCCCGGTCGCGACATTCTCCAGATCGCGCGCGTAAAGGACCTCGGTGCGTCGGCGGATCTCCGCCAGCACCGGTCCGGGGATGGGCGCCCTCGGCGTGCGCGACAGCATCCGGGCTGTCTCCTGCAACACCGTGGCGTTCAACGCGAACGAGTACTGTTGCGCCCGGTAAGCCACTCGATCGAGCCGCGAGAGCATGCGTTCACTCTAGCACCCAGCCTTCCCCTTCCCCTTCCCCTTCCCCTTACCCCGCTTTTCTCGGCGCTTGAGGCCAAGGAGTGCCACGCCGATCACGCCGATGCCGACCTCCGCACCCGGCGCCGCGCTCCCCGAGCAGCAGCCCTCCTTGGGCGGCGGTCCCGGCGGCCCATCGACGTCGGCGTCCCCCGAGCAATCGAGCTCGTTCGACGTCACGCCGAACTGGTCCTTGAGCCCGCACCACAGGTTCACCTCGCAATCGTCGTGCTGGTTGTTGCCCGGCTCGCAGCGCACCGGGCCCAGCATCTCCTCGTAGCGGATCTTGGTGACCCACGAACCCATCGAGGCGTCCATCGAACGGCCCAGCCCCATCGAGTCGGGCGGCAGGTGGTTGGCGCACATCCACAGCGACTGATCGCTCGGCCGCTCGACCAGGCACCTGGCCTCGAAGGTCACGCCTGGAATCGGCACGAACGTCGAGCCGCCGTCGGTCGAGCGATGCAAGCCCATCGACTGCGTCGCCACCACCACGTCGCCGTTGCGGCGCGCGACGACTGCCTGGATGTACGTCGGCAGGTCGAGGACCTTGGTCCACGTGGGACCGCCCTGGGCCAGCGACCGGCTCCAGTTGTCGGTGCGGTAGACCTCCTCCTCGATGGTCTGGGCCGTGAAGGTGACCCGCACGAAGACCTGCTCGGGATTGGTCGGGTTGATCGAGGCGATCTGCACGTCGGACAGATCGGTGCCGGCGAACGCGACCACCGGCAAGGACTCCCAGGTCTGGCCCGCGTCCATGCTGCGGAAGAGCAGCTTCTGGCGGGGCTGCCCGGCCTGCACGCGGTACCCGGTGACGTAGACTCGGTTGACGTCGCTGGGCGCGATCTCCAGGGTGTCGAACCAGTCGAAGGTCTGGTTGAGGTTGCCGGCGGCCTGGAACGACTGGCCGTTGTCGGCGCTCTTGAAGATGCCGCTGCCCAGCACCGGATCGGCGGCGCCGGCCCAGATGGTGCCATCGGGACCGACCGTCACCGCCGTGACCAGCCAGGTGCCGAGCGGCGGACCGACCGGCGACCAGTTGCAGCCGTCGCGGGTGTAGCGCAGTCCGTCGAAGGTGGAGGCCCAGAGCGTGCCGTCGCCGGCGAGCTCGTAGTCGGGATCGAAGGTGCCCTGGAAGCCCACCGCTGACTCGCAGATCCAGCGCCAGGTGACAGCGTCGTCCTTGGTCACCATCAGGCCGAAGGTCACGCCCAGGAAGATGTCGGTCGTGTTGCCGGGCCGGAACCCGACCTTCACCGAAAGCGGCGGGCGGCCGTTGGCGTGCGCCTCGGGTGCAGCGATCGCGGCGAGGGCCGCGACGGTGGCCACGGCGAGCAGGCTACGGACGGGACGACACATGCGAGGAACCTAGCCTATCCCAGGCCGATCTCGCGCAGGCGCTGATCCAGGTATTCGCCGGCGGTGAGCGACGGATACGTCACGGTGCCGCCGGTCTGCGCCACCGCGCTGGGCATGGGCGTCAGGTCGACGTCCTTGCGGGGGTGGATGAAACACGGCATCGAGAAGCGCTCGCTCGACGCGTCGCGCGGGTTGACCACGCGGTGGGTGGTGCTCTTGAACAGGCCGTTGGTCACGTTCTGCAGCATGTCGCCGGAGTCGACGACGATGTGATCGAACGAGACGTGGATGGGCATCCAGGTGCCGTCGCGGCGCAAGAGCTCGAGGCCCTCCGCGGTCGCGCCCGACAGGAGCGTGATGAGGTTGATGTCCTCGTGGGCGGCCGAGCGCACCGCACCGGGCGGAGCGCCGACCGTCGGCGGGTAATAGATGACGCGGACGATGGTGTCGCTGTCGTCGCCCATCGCCGCAAAGGTGCGAGCCGGCTCGCGCAGGTATTGCGCGCAGGCCTCGAGACAGATCGCCCCGAGCCCGTCGAGGGCCTCGTACAACGACGACATCGCCGGCCGGAAGTCGGCGACGGTGTCCTCGGGCCACAGGTTGGGTCCGTAGGGCGCATGGACGGGATGGTCGTCGGAGACACCGGTGCGGCCGACCTGCCAGAACTCCTTGAGGTCGGGCGCCTTGGAGTCGCGGGCGTGCTCGGTGCCGAAGCCGGTGTAGCCGCGCTGGCCCTTGGCGCCAGCGCGGTGGTAGCGGGCCTTCACCGCCGGCGGCAGGTGGAAGAAGGCGCGGGCGGCCTCGTAGGCGCGTCGGGTCAGCGCCTCCGGCACGCCATGGTGGGCCAGCGCGAAGAACCCGATGTCGGTCAGTGACTCGCCGACCGTGCGGGCGAAGCGATCGCGGGCGGCGCCGCCGGCGTGCCAGTCGCGTACATCGACGACAGGGATGCTGCTCTCGCTCATGATCGGCTCAGCCCTGCTTGTGCTCGATCTCGGGCGGGGTGGCGAAGAACTTGTTGCGCTTGGGGTCGTTGAAGCGGCGGTAGTCGATCTCCCACGGCGTCACCCGAGCGTTGCCGCCCTCGACGTTGATGGTGAGGGCCATGGGCGTGACCGTGCGGTAGCTCGAGTTCTCGGGCAGATCGTTGTTGTCGACGCCGCCGGCCGAGAACAGGTTGAGCAGCGCGGTCTGGCCCTCGGGGTAGACCGACTTGAAGCCCTGATCGATCTTCTCGTGGCCACGCACCATCATGGTGCAGCCGAGCTGGCCCATGAACTTCTCGAACTGGAGGCGGCCGAACGGGAAGCGGGCGTTCTGGGCCTGGAGATCGTCGGGGATGTAGTCGGCAGTCGACGGGTCGCTCCACAGCATCTGGAAGCGCAGCTCGCTGTCGTTGAGCGAGGCCATGTCCTTGTACTTCTCGGCGACGGCCGAGTCGCGGGGGATGCCGGCGTGCACGAACATCAGCCGGTCGAAGAGCAGGACGTTGGGCATCTGCTCGAAGAAGTGCATGTAGGCCTCGAACATCTCGCCCGGCATGTGGCCGATGAGGGTGTTGATGGCCTCGGCCGGCTTCACGCCACCGTAGATGCGGCCCTTGTACTCGATGTAGTACTCGTGGTTGCCGCGCAGGATGTAGACATGCTCGGGTGCGGCGATGAACATCTGCATCACCGAGCGCAGGATGCCGTTGTACGAGAAGCGGCCGCGGTCGATGTAGTCGCCGAGCAGCACCAGCTTGGGGTTGGGCCGGGTCGGGTCGAGGCGGTAGGCCTCGACCTTGGCGAAGAAGTCGGCCTGCATCACCGCGGCCTTCAGGCACGAGTAGCAGCCGTGCAGGTCGCCGAGCACGGTCAACTCGTAGGTCTCGCCCGGGTTGGCCGGGTGGACGTAGATGTGGCCGTCGAGGAAGGCGCCGATGCCAGCGAACTGTCCGACGTCGTGTTTGCCGTCGAGCTTGCCCTCGCCAGCGATGCGCTGCGCCTTCCATAGCTCGGCCACGTTCTGCATGAGCTTGAAGTCGCTTTCGGCCTGCTTGCGTAGCCGCTGCGGATCGGCCGAGTAGTGCTGCTCGAAGGCCATGAAGAACGGGTGGTCCTCGAGGCGCGACTCGACCTGGGCCATGGCCTCGATCGCCACCGGCGGCGCTTCCACCGCCTCGATCTGGTCGGCGGTGACCCTCATCTCGGCGCCGAGCAGGTTGTCGAGCTCGGCGCGGAACTTGGCCTCGGCGGGGTGGACGCTGCCGTCGGCGTAGATCAGCTCGTCGATCGTCGCCAGCAGCTCGCGCTGGTTGTGGGCGTCGAAGCTGTGGAAGATCTCGTAGCACTTGAGCTTGATCTTGGCGTAGACGAACTGCTCGACCTTCTCCTCATCGGAGACCGCCTCCTCGAACAGCCCCCGGATCTCGGCGTCGATCTGCTCGAAGACCTCGTGGAAGTGGACCACGAACTTGCTGACCACCTCGGTCCGCTCGGTGGGGGTGGCGTCGGGCATGGCCTCGCGAGCCCGCGCGGCCACGAGCTGGCGGATGTAGATCTTGACGAAGGTCTTCTCGGTCTGGTCGAAATCGCCGTCGATGTACCCGAACGCGGTCAGGTAGAAGATGATCGCATTCATCTGCTGTTCGGCGACGTCTGGATCACTGCTGAAGGTGAGCATCGGGTCCCTCGATCTCCGACGAGCTTGCCGTGGTCCGGGGGGGCGGCGCAACCCCGCCACCCCCCCCGCGGTGAGTCCGGAATGTGGCCAGAACGCGCGCGGCCCCGCGACCTGCGTTATGCTCCTGGCCGCGTGAAGCGGGGTGCATTCTCGATCGGGGCGGCAGTGGCCTTGGGCCTGGCGTTCTCGGCGCCGGACGCTGGCGCCGACGAACCTGCGCCGCGTCGGCTCGAGGTCGGCGGCTTCCTGGGGCTCGACCATTTCGGCGACGACATCGAGCTCGGTAACGCCTGGGCGGCGGAGCAGGTCCCGGGCACGGCGCTGCTCATCGGCGGCCGCGGCGGCCTGATCCTCCTGCCCGACCTGACCCGGGGCTCGGACCTGGACCTCCAGCTCGGCGTCGAGGCCGAGGCCAAGTTCGCCTTCTCGTCGACCGGCGAGGTCACCGAGGGTGGCCGGGCCTCGTACTTCGCCCCGGTCCTGGGCTGGCGCCTGCAAGGCATCGCCCGCCTCGACAGCGACTTCGCGCTGACCCCCCATCTGGTGGTCGGTGTCGGCGGCGAGAGCGTCCTCACCGGCTCGCCCTTCATGGTCGACGACACCGACTCGGCCTTCCACTGGGGCCCGGGGGCGAGCTGGCGCCTGACCGACCGCCTCGACGGCCGGGTCGACCTGCGCCACGGCCTCACCGCCGGCCGCGCGGAGTACATCGTCTCGACCTACGAGCTCCAGTTCGGCGTGGTCTACGGCTGGGAGGAGCGCCTGGTCCAGAAGGAGCGGCCCCGGCCCAAGGACACCGACGGCGACGGCTTCCTCGATCCGGACGACAAGTGTCCGACCGAGAAGGAGACCGAGAACGACTTCGAAGATCAGGACGGCTGCCCCGACGTCGCCGACCGCGACGGCGACGCCATCCTCGACGTCGACGACGACTGCCCCGACCAGCCCGAGAACGTCAACGGCATCGACGACGAGGACGGCTGTCCCGAGCTCGATCCCGACGGTGACGGCCTGGTCGGCAGCAAGGACGGCTGCCCCGAGGAGGCCGAGGACTTCGACAAGTTCGAGGACGAGGACGGCTGCCCCGACCGCGACAACGACAAGGACACCATCCCCGACGTCAGCGACGCCTGTCCCGATCAGCCCGAGACCTACAACGGCTTCGACGAGCTCGACGGCTGCCCCGACGAGCTGCCCAAGGTCCTCAGGGAGTTCACCGGCGTCATCGAGGGCATCACCTTCGACACCGGCAAGGCCCGCATCCGCCCGAGGTCGAAGAAGACCCTCGACAAGGCCGCGACTCTCCTGCGCGAGTACGGTGGCGTCCGCATCCGCATCGAGGGCCACACCGACGACAAGGGCAAGCGCGACAAGAACATGGCCCTGTCGCAGAAGCGCGCCGACGCGGTCAAGTGGTACCTCGTCGACAAGGGCATCGCCGCCGATCGCGTCGACACCATCGGCCATGGCCCCGACGTGCCGCGCGCGTCGAACAAGACCAACAAGGGCCGGGCCCAGAACCGTCGCATCGAGTTCCACGTGGTCTTCCAGGATCCCACGCTCAACGTCGCGCCGCCGGAGACGCCCCCGGCGACACCCGCGCCCGAGCCCCCGCCGGCCGCAACCCCAACGCCCGCGCCGGAGTCCCCGCCGCCCGCCGCCCCGACGCCCCTCCCCGCGCCCGAGCCCCCGCCGACTTCCGCGCCGAACCCGCCCTGACCGGCGTACCATGGACGTGATGCGCGTCCTGCTGGTGATCTGCACGCTGGCAGCGCTCGGCGCCTGCCTGCGCAGCACGTCGCACCAGTGCAACGGCGCGGCCGACTGTCCCGGCGGCGCCTGCGTCCAGCCCGCCGGCGCGTGCGCCTTCCCCGACGGGAGCTGCGGCTCGGGGCAGCGCTACGGCGACGGCACCGGCGCGCTCGCCGGGGTCTGCGTTGGCGAGGAGGACGAGCTCGACGCCGCCGCCGGAGACCCCGACGCCGCCGCGATCGACGCGGGCCCGGTCGGGCACGACGAGGACGACGACGGCGTCGACGACGCCCTCGACAACTGTCCACACGCCTCCAACTCGAACCAGCGCGACCAGGGCGAGACCAACGCCGGCCGCCCGGCCGACGGCGTCGGCGACGCGTGCGATCCCGATCCCGATCGGGCCGGCAACAGCATCCTGCTCTTCGATTCGATGAGCGACGGTCTGGTCGCGGGCCGCTGGACGTCGTCGGGGGTGACCAACAACGGCGACGCCCTCCGCCTCGAGCAGAACGGCTACCTGATCTCGCAGGCAAGCCTACCCGGGCGGGTGCTGCTCACCGTCGGCGCCCGGCTCGGCTCGACGACCCAGACGTTCAACGCGATCACCATCGCGAGCAACTACCAGGACTCCACCTCGTACATCGGCTGCCGCCGGCAGGTGACGATGCTCAACCTGCAGATCGGCGCCAGCGCCCCCTCGACCGCGGCGCCCGTGTTCTCCCCGGGACAGGAGATCTGGATGGAGCTCCTGACCAACAACGCCGACATCGAATGCGGGACGTCGATCGAAGGCGGCGTGTGGACGTCGGTGAACCAGCCGACGGGCTCCACGCCTCTGCCCGGGGGCACCGTGGTGATCTCGCCGCTCGGCACCTTCCTCCTGGTCGACTTCCTGATCGTCATCTCCAGGCCCTGAGCGAGCATCGCGAGCGGTTCACCTCACGAGCCGATCTGGTCATCGCCAGGCCATGGCCACCCAGGCTGCGTACTCGCGCGCCAGCCACGACAGCGCCCGCCGCCGGTCGCGGTACTCGAGGCTGTCGGCGAGGTGCCAGACCTCGGCATCGAGGCCGGCGCGGCGGAAGCAGCGACGGGCGCGCCGGCCGTGGAAGGGTTGGGTGACCAGCCACACCCGCGCGCCGGGCGAGAGCAGCGCCGCCACCTCGCGCGCGTTCTCGGCGGTGGTGCGCGAGCGCGCCTCGATCACCAGCGCCGTCTCGGGGATCCCGGCCGCGCGTGCGACCTCGGCCATCGCCGGTGCCTCGGCCCGGGTCGCGCCGGGACCGTAGCCACCGCTCATCACCAGCCGCGGCCCGCCGCCGGCCTTCCACAGCGCGACGCCGCCGGCCACGCGCTCGGCGACCACCGTCGACAGCGCGCCGTCGGGCGCCAGCGGCGCACCCAGCACGACGATGGCGTCGCGTCCTTCGATCCGACCCGCCCCGACCACCAGCGGCGCCTCGAGCAGGCGCGCGACCAGATCGACGATCACGGCGCCGCGGCGGCCGGCACCGGTTCATCCGCCGGGGCGCGGTGCAGCGGCTCGGGCAGATCGGCGAGGACGTAGGCGATCAACGCCACCGCCGCCACGCCGTCGGCCAGCGCCTGCGGGTCGACCTTGTCCAGGGTGTCGGCCGGCGTGTGGTGGTAGTCGAAGTACAAGCGGCCGTCGGTGCGGAAGTTGAGCCCCATCACGCCCTGCTCGACCAGCGGCCCGATGTCGGTGCCTGAATGCTCGGAGCGCTCGACCGCGGTCGCGCCCACCGGCGCCAGGAGCGTCAGGATGTCGGCCATCCGCGCCGCCACCGCGTCGCCGGCCTCGCCGGCGACCGTGACGTCGACGCCGCGAGGCGCGAAGCCGCCGCTGTCGCTCTCGAGCGCGGCCACGTGCTTGCGGACCTCGGCGGCGTGATCCTTGGCGTAGGCGACCGCCCCGCGCACGCCGTTCTCCTCGTTGGTGAAGAGCACGACCCGGATGGTGCGGCGCGGCTGCAGCCCGAGCCGGCGCAGGACGGTGAGCGCCTGCATCACGTGGACGCAACCGGCGCCGTCGTCGTGCGCGCCCTGGCCGACGTCCCATGAGTCGATATGGGCGCCGATGAGCACGATCTCCTCGGGGAACTCGCGGCCACGCAGCTCGCCGATCACGTTGGCCGATGCCACATCGGGCAGCATCTTCGCGCCCAGCTCGAGCTGGACCGTGACCTCGCCCTGGGCCGCGAGCCGGGCCAGCAGGGTCGCGTCCTCGACGGTGATGGCGGCGGCCGGGATCCGGGGGACCTTGTCGTCGTAGCCCATGCTGCCGGTGTGGGGCGTGCGCAGGCTGTGGGCGGTCACGCTGCGCATGAGCGTGGCCACCGCGCCGAAGCGCGCTGCCGCCGACGGGCCGGCCCAGCGGAAGCCGACCACCTGGCCGTAGCCCGAGCCGTGCTCCTCGGTCCACGCCGGCATGGGCACGTCGTAGAGCACGATCGCGCCCTTGACCTCGGCCTTCCTGGCCTCGAGTTCCTGCCAGCTCCTCACCACGACCACGCGCCCACGCACGCCCCCCTTGGGCGTGCCGACGCTGCCACCGAGGGCGAGCACGACCATGTCGTGCTTGAACGGCGCGACGATGCGCGCCGACTCGGCGCCGCGCACCCAGTGGGGCACCATCACCTTCTCGGTGCGCACGTCGTGACCGTCGCGCTTCATGGCGTCGGCAGCCCAGGCGATGGCCTGATCGAGCGCGGCCGACCCGGACAGGCGGTGACCGATGCGATCGGTGAGGTGGGCGAGCTTTTCCCAGCTGCCTCGATCGGCGCGCGCGTCGGCGAGGATGCGGGCGGCGACGTCGCGATAGGTGTCAGCCAGCGGCGTTGGCGCCGGCGTCTCGGCGCCGGCCTGCTCGAGGTCGTCACCTTGGTCCGCCGTCACCCCGGCCGCGCCCGCGGGCTCGGGCGCCGGCGGCGCCACCGGCACCACGCCGCCCTGGCC
>SXGT01925453.1_pt1 | contig 13774 bp, 8 predicted proteins | sample 3176221 | NCBI WGS metagenome assembly SXGT01 (sample SAMN11356862, study PRJNA531348) | freshwater metagenome | isolation source: freshwater sample F1-120 | place: China: Fuxian Lake, Yuxi | collected 2017-12-25 | reverse complement strand
TGACGCCCGTGCTCGATGCGCTGGCACGCGAGGGCGTGGTTTTCGAGAACTGCATCTCGCAGGCTTCGTGGACCAGCCCAAGCATGGTCTCGATGATGAGCGGGCAAGCCATCAGCGAAGAGGTGATGACGCTGCCGGAGAACAAGCCCACGCTGGCCGAGCGCTTCCGTGCTCAAGGCTGGCGCACCGGCGGTTTCGTCTGCAACAACATCCTCGACGAGAAGCACGGCTTCGGCCGGGGCTTCGAGGAGTACCAGTGCCAATTGCCGCCCTACGGCGAGAACACGCCGATTCTCGAGTGGCTGCGTGCCCGCCGGGCGGAGCGCACATTCACATGGGTGCACCTCAACGAGGTGCACGATGAAAAGCATCCGGAGCTGGGTCCGACCTACTGGCCGATTCCGCCCGAACTGTGGCGCAAGTGGCGCGATGTCCGCGAGGGCATCCCCGGCGCGCGGGAGCAGTACTACAGTTCGATCAGCGAGCGTCTGGCGTTGCAGGACGGCACGGCCAGTCGCGAGCGCATCCAGGCCGATCTGGGCGGCTACGACGATGATGTGCGCTACGAGGACAATCGCATCGCGGAGATCTTTGCCGAGCTGAAGCAGCTCGGCCTGTGGGAAGACACGCTGATCGTGATCGCGGCAGACCACGGCGAGGGCCTGTACACGCGTGAACAGTTCCTCAGCGGCACGCGCAAGTCGGCGCTGGAGCGCGGCGAGGCTCCGACGCTCGTCAACACGCTGCAGATGACGCACGGCTCACAGGGCTACTGGGAGCTGATACATGTGCCGCTGATCCTGAAAGCACCAGGTCTCGCTCCCGCGCGCGTTGCGGGCTATGTCGAGAACACGGACATCGCGCCGACGCTGGTGGAGCTGGCGCAGCTGGATTCCGGCGAAGGTCTGCAGGGCCGTAGCCTCGTTCCGCTGGCACTGGATCCTGACAACGCCGGGTTGCTGGCACCGCAGGTCCATAGTTACACGCGCTACCACTCCGGCGTCATCACTCAGTCGGGCATGCACCTGTTGGTGCCCAGCCCGCGCGGAGAGTGCGATTTCGGACTCGTGCCCGAGCTCTACGATCTCAAGCGCGATCCGGAGTGCCGTCGCAATCTGCTGCAGGCGGGCGGACGCGAGGGCGGGGAGGCGGCGCGTCTGGCGGCCGAGCTCGATCCGCAGCTGCGGCGACGCGAGGCGCAGGGCCTGCACGGCGCGCCCACGCAGCTCGATGAGGGCACTCAGGCCAAGCTCGCCGGGCTGGGCTACATCGGCAGCGAGGTCGTCGACCAGCTGCGCAGCGATCTGCTCGGCAAGAGCACCGAGGTGCTGCTGAACGATCTGGAGCGGACCTACGCGCACGATTGCCTGCTGCGCCATGAAGTCGCGCGTGCACTCTTCGGGCGCAAACTCCAGCCGGAAGAGCGCACGCGCATTGAAGCCGTGCTTCGGAAAGAGCCCTCGGCGGCCGTTCAGGCGGCTCTGCGCAGGCTTCTGTAGACAAACGGCCCGCTTCGGCTACACTTTTACCCCCTCGACGGGGCTTCTGCCCCCTCTGGAGCCATCCATGCACACAAAGATTCGTTCGTCCTCGGCCAAGCACAAGAAGCAGACCGGGTTCCTCACCCGCCAGAAGACCAAGGGCGGGCGCAAGACCAACCGTCGCCAGCGTCGCCGCCACGGCAAGATCTGAGCCTCGCGCGCCTCGCAGGACGAGGAGCGCCACGCGGTTGAGCCTTTCAGGCCAAGCCGCGGTAGACGAAGCTTTGCTCACCTCGGCTCATGTCCTCGCAATCCAGACCCGCCCCATTCCTGCCGCGCACGCGCGGCGAGATGGACGCATTGGGTTGGAATGAGCTCGATATCCTGATCATCACCGGGGATGGCTATGTGGACCATCCCTCCTTCGGGCATGCGGTCATCGGCCGCTACCTGGAGTCCAAGGGGTATCGCGTGGGCATTCTGGATTGCCCGGAGCTCGAGACGGATGGCTCGGGCTGGAAACGCCTGCCTGCGCCGCGTCTGTTCGTCGGCGTGACGGCCGGAACCATCGATTCGATGGTGACCAACTACACCGCGTCGAAGAAGCGCCGGCGCATCGATGTCTACCGCCCGGGCGGAGCCCCCGGCCGTCCCAACCGCGCCACGATCGCGTACACCGCGCAGGCGCGGCATCACTTCCCGGGGCTCCCCGTGATCATCGGCGGACTCGAAGCCGGTCCGCGGCGTCTGGCCTACTGGGACTACTGGGAAGAGAAGGCGCGGCGATCGATCCTCGTCGACAGCAAGGCGGACCTGCTCGTGTGGGGCATGGGCGAGCGCGCGATTCTCGAGATCGCACAGCGCATCGAGCGCGGCTTGAGCCTCTCCGGCATGCCGGGCACCTGCGAGATCCTGCCCCGCGAGAAGCTGCCTGAGAATGCGCGCGAGGTGCCGAGCTTCGAGATGCTCAACGCCGACCTCGATCACCTGATCGAGCTGTTCCACGCGGTGCGCGAGGAGAACAGTCCGTCCTCGCGCGCCATCGCGCAGGCGCACGGCAACCGCTTTGTCGTGCAGTATCCGCCGCCGCCGCCCGCCAGTCAGGCCGAGGTCGACAGCTTCTACGATCTGCCCTTCGCGCGCGCCTGGCACCCCGATCACGACCGCGCCGGCGGCATCGCCGCATTGGAGCCGGTGCGCTGGTCCGTCAATACGCACCGCGGCTGCATGGCCGACTGCAGCTTCTGCTCGATCACCTTCCACCAGGGCCGCTCGATCCAGTCGCGCAGCGAAGAGTCGATCCTCAAGGAGGCGGCGCAGCTCGCCGGTGATGTCGATTTCCGGGGCACGATCACCGATGTCGGCGGTCCCACGGCCAACATGTGGGGTCTGGGCTGCAAGCTGCTCGAGAAGGGCGAGCCCTGCCTCGATCGCGACTGCCTCACGCCCGATCCCTGTCCGGCGCTGCGCCTCGACAAGACCTCGGAGGGCTACCGCCGCCTGCTCTCGCTGGTGCGCAACACCAAGGGCGTCAAGCACGCCTTCGTCTCCAGCGGCATCCGCTTCGACATGCTGCGCGGCAAGGACGGCAAGCTCCTGCCGCTGCACCACGATCTGGTGCAGCACCACGTGCCTGGCCGCATGAAGCTCGCACCGGAGCACGCCAGCGATGCCACGCTGGAAGCGATGAACAAGCCGCGCTTCGAGGTCTACGAGCGTTACGAGGCGGACTACAAGCAGGAATGCCGCGAGAGCGGTCGCGACCAGCATCTGGTCAACTACTTCATCGTAGGCCATCCCGGCACCAGCCTCGCCGATGCGCTGGACCTGTTCGAGAAGCTGCTCGACCGCAACTACTCGCCCGAGCAGGTGCAGGAGTTCATTCCGCTGCCGATGACGCGCGCCTGCGTTCAGTATGTCACGGGCAAGGATCCGCTGACGTACAAGGAACTGCACGTGCCGCGCGGCGAGCGCGAGCGCCGCATGCAGAAGGCGCTGGTGCGCTGGAAGGCGCCGGAATCACGCGCGCTGGTCGAGGAGGCACTGGAGCAGGCCGGACGAGCCGATCTCTACGAGCGCTTCCAGCGCGCGCTGCGCGCCGCCAACCGGCGCGCAGGACGCGAAGCCGATCTCGATCTCGACACCTGCGGCTAGGAACGGCCCTGCGTGCCTGCGGCGCGCGTGCAGCGCTTCAGGCCTGCGGGATCCAGACCAGCTCGAGCGCCTCGACGCGGATATTGCTCTTCTTCGGCGCGAGCTCCAGCGGCTCGATGCCTGCGGCGAGCTGGTCGATCTCGGCGTGCAGCACGGCAAGATCGCCTTCGAAGGCCGCTTCCAGCTCGGCCTTGTCGGCCTGCAGGCTCTCGAGCGTGCCTTCGGCATGCTGCACATCGAGTCCCTGCTTCTTCATCCGCGACAGCGCGCGCGCACCGCTCGCCGCCTTGCCCAGAGCGCTGGCTCTGCGGCCGGTGAAGGCGCCCAAGAGCGAGGAACCGACGCTGAGCCAGCCGGAAACCTGCGCTTCCTGCGCCTCGGCGTTCTCGCGCGCGATGCGCTCCTTCGCGCGCTGTACGCGCTGTTCCAGCGCCGCCACCTTGGGCGCGTACTTGCGGCGCAGGGCTTCGCTGGCCTCATCGCGCCGTTCGCGCACGGCCTGCTGCACGCGCAGCATGAAGGCGCGCTCGTCTTCTTCCGGAGTGGAGCAGAGCTTGAGCGCGCGGTGCTGGAACAGCTTCAGACGCGCCTCCTGATAGAGCAGCTGCACCAGTTGCTTTCCGAAAGTTCCGTAGTTGCGCGGCTGCGTGGCGAGCCTCGGCAGGGCGGCGAAGCTCGCTTGCGGCGTCGCGCTGAAGACCAGCTGCGGCTCGTCGAAGTCGGCCGGCCGCGCGGCTTTCCAGTCGATGCTCTGTGTCTGGGGCGCGAGCTCCAGCAGCACGCGGGCTTGCTCCTCTCGCGCGATGGAGAGCTTGCGATCGTCGTAATAGACCGACGCGCGCGCGTAGAGCGCGGGACGGTAGTGCGGGGCGGCCTGCGTGGTGGCGACGAAGCGTGCACAGATGCCCTCGGGCAGCACCGGAGCGCTCGCTGCGGTCGGCGCGCGGATCGGCACAGCTGCTGCTGCTGCTGCCGCGGCGGCGGTGGCGGCAACAGGGGCCGTGTGAGCCGCGGGAGCAGCAGCGGAACTGAGCGCCTGAGCAGCGCGAGCTGCCGTCGCAGGCTTTAGCTCTGTCAGCTGCGTGCGCGTCAGCGGGCCGGCGAGATAGCTCATCGTCCAGCGCGTCTGGAAGATCTGTGGAGCCGGTTCGTGCACGTTCTGCATCAGGAAGACGCGCTTGCCAAGCGCGCTGAGCGTGGCTTCCATCGCCGCCCGATCGAAACCTGAGCCGGACTGGGCGGCTGCGCCTTCCAATCCGTCGAGCACGCGTTGCTTGTCGCGAGCGGTCTGCAAGCGTCCGAGGAACCAGGTGCCGCAGTTCGCCAGCCCCTTGTAGTCAAGGTCCACCGGGTTCTGCGTGGCGAGCACAATGCCCAGGCCGTAGGCGCGCGCCTGCTTCAAGAGCGTCAGCAGCGGCTGCTTGCTGGGCGGATTGGAGACCGGCGGGAAGTAGCCGAAGATCTCGTCCATGTACAGGATCGCGCGCAATGAGCTCGTGCCGGACTGCGTGCGCATCCACGACAGAGTCTGCGCCAGCAGCAGCGACACGAAGAACATGCGCTCGGCATCCGAGAGGTGCGCGATCGAGTAGATGGCGATGCGCGGCTTGCCCTGCGCGTTCCACAGCGCGCGGCCGACATCCAGGGCTTCGCCCTCCATCCAGGCCGCGAAGCCGGGCGAGGCGAGCAGGTTGTTGACGCGCATCGCCAGCGCAAAGCGTTCCTTGGCCGGACAGAAGGCTTCCAGCTCGAACACGCCGATGCGCGTGACGCCGGGGTTCTGAATGCGGGCGATCAGGCCTGCAAGGTCGAGGTTTTCACCGGCGGCCCAGGCGCGCTCGACGATGGTCGAGAGCAGGATGTGCTCCTTGCTCTGCAGCGGATCCGCTTCGATCGAGAGCAGTCCGAGCAGGCTGGAAACGGTCGTGGAGACACGCTCGCGCAAGAGCTCCGGGGCTTCGCGCACGGCCTGCGGCGGTGCGGCGAAGGATCCGAGCATCGAGACCTGCACGCCGGCGCTCGAGCCGGGCGTGTACACGGTGAACTCGGCCGCATCGCGCAGGCGCGCGATGCGCGCCCCGTCCTGGCCCCATTCCGCGAGTCCCTGCTTCCAGCGCTGCGCCGTGCCGGCTGCGAACTGCTCCGGCGTCTGGTTCTGGATTCGCGCCTCGTCCCGGTTGATCCAGGGGAGGAAATCCGCCGGCTCCAGATGCGGGAAGGTCAGCAGCAGGTTGGCGAGGTCGCCCTTGGGGTCGATCACGATGGCCGGGATGCCATCGAGCGCAGCTTCTTCCAGCAGCGCGAGGCACAGACCGGTCTTGCCGCTGCCGGTCATGCCGACGCACAAGGCGTGCGTCACGAGATCCTTGGACTCGTACAGAGTCAGCCCCGGCTTCGGCTGGTTGCCGGCGAGATCGAAGGGGCGGCCGAGGTAGAAGACGCCGAGCTGCTCGAAGTCGGAGGTCTGCATGCGAAACGACTCTAGCGAACGCGGAACTGTCCGTCCGCAAACTCCAGCAACGCACGCTCCAGAGCGGGTTCAAAGCGCTGCGGTGCCTTGCCGTCGAGGCTCAAGGCCAGCAGACGCCACTCACCCAGGTTGAGGTAGAGCTCGTCGGCGCCGCTGCCCAGATAGGAGGGCTCCGGACCGCTCTCGCGCAGGATCTCACGCTCGCTGCCGTCGCGGCTGTGCCGCAGGCGGGCCAGTACGCGCGTGTGGCGCGGCAACCCGTGCAGGGTGACGGCCGGCCCGCCTGCGGCGGGAGCGCGGAACACACGCAGGGGACCGTCGCACTGCGTCATGATCAGCTCAGGCACATGGTCGCCGTCGAGATCGCCGCGGATCAGTCCCCGGCCGACGAAGGGTTGCGCGGTGAAATCGCCGCCCGCAGCCTCGGCAAAGCGGCCCTTGCCGTTGCCGCGGAATGCGAGCGCGCGCTGCGCATGGGTCTTGCCGTCGTGGTACAGCTCGATGTTGTCGATGATGTGCCCGTTGGCGATCACCAGATCGAGCTCGGGCCCGCCCAGCAGGCTTTCCAGCACGCAGCCGAAGCCGACCGGCAGTCGCGTGGGGTTTTCCAGACCCGTCTCGTGCGTGGCATCGTCGAAGAAGAAGTCCCGCTGCTGGATGTACAGCGTGTCGGATTCATCATCGAATCCGGTCACGAACAGATCGAGATCCAGATCGTTGTCGCAGTCGCCGATCGCGATGCCCATGCTGGCTTCCGTGCGGCCGTAGCGGTCCACGCCTGTGCCCGACAGCAGCGTGGCGTCCTCAAAGCGGCCGCCGCCGAGGTTTCGGTACAGGCGGTTTTCGGTGCTGTCATTGGCGACATAGAGATCGACCCTGCCATCGCCGTCGAGATCGCTTGCCGCCACGCACAGACCCTTGCCGCCCGGATCGGAGAAACCGGCAGCTTGCGTGGCATCGACGAATCGTCCATCGCCGAGGTTCATCCAGTAGCGATCCTCCAGGCCCGGATAGGCATCGGGGTGGCAGTAGCTGCGCCAGCCCTCGCGCCGCTCTCCGCACCACAGCGGCTTCTCGATGTCGTAGGCGACATAGCTCGTCACGAAGAGATCGAGATCGCCATCGTCATCACCGTCGAAGAACACCGCTCCAGTGGTCCAGCGGGGCTCGGCGATGCCGCTGGCGCGCGTGTGGTCGGTGAAGCGTGCGCGGCCGTCGCCCAGCAGCAGCGCATCATCGCCCAGACGCGTGAGGTACAGATCCAATCGGGCATCGCCATTGCAGTCCCCGATCGCGATGCCCATGCCGTAGCCGGGAGCGCGCAGATCGCCGCTGCTCTCCGTGCCATCCACGAAGTGCGCGCGGCCATCGTTGAGGAACAGGCGGTTGGCGGGGGCGGTGGACGAAGGCCGCAGAGGGCCGCTCTGGATGCTGATCAGATCGAGATCGCCGTCGGTGTCGAAATCGCCCAGCCCCACACCGCCGCCCATGGTCTCGGGCAACTGCTTCTCCGGCGTCTTGCCGGCCACGTGCGTGAAGTCGATTCCCGTGGAGCGCGTGATGTCGGTGAACGAATCGGAGCTGGCTTCGGCGGGCAGGGGCGGCGCATCCTCGCGGGAGCAGGCGGCAAGCAGCATGCTCAGCAGCGCGCCCTGCAGCGTACTCTGCAGCACGCTCTGCAGCACAGGCGTGCCATGCGAAACGCTGCGAAGGTTCAGCACTGCCCCCGGTCTCACTGGCGACCCTCCAGCCGGGCGATGCGCTGCGCGATCGCGGCATCGTCGGGCCGCAGCCGGGCGGCTTCGCGCAGGCAGCGCAGGGCTTCTTCGCGCCGGTCCATCTGCTGAGCCAGATCACCGGCGCGCACCCACAGGCGCGCATCGGGTGTTGTACGCAGGGCCTCGATCAGCAGAGCGTGCGCGCGCGCCGGATCCTTGTGCGTCTCGCTCCACAGCCTTGAGCGGCGCAAGAGGACCGGAACGCGCTCCTCGGCACTGCGTGCGCAGGCAAGCGCTTCCTCGTACAGCGCCGTCGCACGCTCGGTGCGGCCGAGCTCGCGCTCGGCATCCGCCAGCGCCGCGAGATTGGCGGCATGGCGGGGGGCGAGATCGACGGCACGGCGCGCAAAGTCCCACTGATCGAGCTTGGGCAGCAATTCGCGATGGCGCTGCAGCGTGGCGAGGCCCGCGGCACGATCGCCGGCGGCGAGCTGGGCGCGTCCCAGTCCGAACAGGGCTTCGCCATCGGCGTCATCGAGGGCCAGCGCGCGCTCAAAGGCCTTGACCGCCTCCGCGGGCTCGCGGACCCGCAGGCGGCGTCGACCTTCGCTGCTCCACAGTCGTGCATCGCGCTGCCAGAGTCCCTGCGGTGCGGAGCGCATCAGTGCATCGCACTCTTCAAAGCGCATCAAGGCTTCGAGGGCGTCGAGCTTCTGCAGCAGGCCTTCCGGCGAGGAAACATCGAGCAGCGCCACCGCCTGCTCGTACTGCGAGAGCTTGTAGTGGGCTTCGCCGCGCAGCGCATCGGCAAGCGATCCGAGCGGCTCCAGCGTCTGGAGTGCGGCCAGCGGCCGGTGCACTGCGAGCTGCCAGCGCGCGCACTCGAGCCAGAGACTCTGCTCCGCAGGCTGCGCCGCGAGCTCGCGCTGGCGCTCGGAGATCGCCTCCTCGCGGCGTCCCTCGCGCCACAGGGCGCGAGCGTCCAGACCCGCGTCCAGACTCATGGAGAGGCCGCTCAGCAGCAGCAGAGCCAGGATCCCGCGCAGCGGGCGGTACAGGGATCGGTGCAGAGATCGGTACAGAGATCGGTGCAGGGCGCAGCGCACGCCCGTCATGCTAGGGCCCTCCTGTGGTGCTGCAAACAAGCCAATCGGCGGTTTTTGGGGTACACTTCTAGGCCCCATGCAGCTTTTGAAAATCACCCTGACGAACCTGTTCCCGATCCTGCTGCTCGCCGCTCCCGCATCCGCGGCCGACCTGCGCGTCGAATGCCGCAACGGCAAGGCCGGTGAGGCCTCGGCCGTGCAGGTCACCGGGGACGCCGGCGCCGGCTTCCACCTGTTCGTGCGCGCGGAGGATCCCTCACTGCCGCTGGCGAGCGTCTACCTCCCGAGCATCAGCCCGCTGCGCAGTGGGCCCTCGAACATGATGCTGGGGGGCACGCTGGATGAGAAGGGCGGCAGCACGGTGGAGTTCGATGCTTCGCTGGCCCTCGATGGCAAGCGTCTGCGTTTCGTCGCACGTTACACGAGCGGTTCCTTGAGCCTGTCGAACCAGGCCCGCAAGACCTTCCTTGCCGCCAACACGGCGGGTGAGGCCTCCTCCACGGCTGTGGGTGCTTCGTTCCTCGGTGAGCTCTTTGGCATGCGCGATGGCTCTGCCATGGCGATCGGCGGAGCCGGGCCGCTCGTGACGATCTACGACCCGGTCAGCGAAGAGACGCGCCTCGCTGGCATTCTCTCCGGTCTGCCTCTGTTTCAGACGCGCGTGCAGCTGGCGGATGACCGCGTGCTGCTGGTGGGGGGACTTGACACTCAGGGCGCACCGCTGGCGAATGCGCAGCTGTTTGATCCGGCGACGGGCTTCAGCACAGACCTTGCTCCGATGGCCTCTCCCCGCGCCGGTGCCTGCGCGGCGCGCCTTGCAAACGGCAAGGTGCTGATCATCGGCGGTCTTTCGGTGATCGACATCACCGATCCTGCGACTTTCTTCAGCGGGATTCTCAACACGACCGAGATCTTCGATCCGGCTACGGGCCTTTTCACGCCCGGTCCGAACATGCCCGAGCGCAAGGCCTTCGCCACCGCGACGCTGCTCAACAACGGTCAAGTGCTGGTGTCGGGCGGTCTGGGTGTGCTGCCGATCGTCAACATTCCCTTCGTTTCGAACACCGGTTACCTCTACACGGCCGGCACCAACAGCTTCGGTTTCTTCCCCAAGCTGTTCACGGAGGGTCGCTTCTTTCACAACGCCACCAAGCTCAAGGACGGGCGCGTCCTGCTGTCCGGCGGCATCACGGCCGACCTGTCGGATGTGCTGAAGACCGGTGATCTGACGCAGATCGCGTTCAACACGATCGCCAGCACCTCGGTCTACACGACGGCCGGCAGCGGCTCCTTCTCCAACGGCCCGACGCTGGCGACATCGCGTGCGCTGCACACTTCCAGTGCGCTTGCGGACGGACGCGCGCTGCACGCCGGCGGTGTCAGCGGTGCGCTGGACATCGGATCGATCCTGACCGGAGTGCCGGTGCTGCCAGCCGCCACGGACACCTGCGAGCTGACGACCACCACGACGGTCGTGGCCGGCCCGAAGCTGCCGGGCGTGCGCGCCGGGGCCAGCGCGTGGACGGATCCGGGCAACTCGCGTGTCGTGATCTACGGCGGCGGCGCCACCTCGGTGCTGCTCTACCAGCCCTGAGGCTGCACGGACTCAGCCCGCGATTCCGCACTCCCGGCGCACGCGCTCCACGAACAGGTCCGCGAGTCGCTGGGTCAGCGCCCCGACCTGCCCGTTGCCGATGCGTCGGCCGTCGACCTCGGTGACCGCGGTGACCTCGGTCGTAGTGCCCACCACGAAGGCCTCCTCGGCAGCGTACAGGCGCGCCAGAGCCGGTCCTTCTTCGCGCACGGTGATGCCCGCTCCGCGCGCCAGCTCGATCACCACGCGGCGCGTGATGGAGTCGAGCACGGTGCCATCGAGCGGATAGCTCGTCAGTCCGCCGCGCTCGACGAGGAACAGACTGCGCGCCGGGCATTCGGTCACGATGCCCTGACGCACGAGGATCGCCGTGCCCACGCCGGCGGCCTGCGCGGCCTCGCTGTCGAGGATGTTCGACAACAGCGAGATCGACTTGATCTCGCAGTGCTTCCAGCGCACGTCCTCGCGCGTGATCGCGGTCATGCTGCGCGCGCCATCCTGCTTCAGCGGACCTTCGGGGTAGGCGAAAATGGTCACGGTGGGGGCCACGGCAGGCCGCGGGAAGTAGTGCTTGCGATGCGCCGCACCACGGGTGACCTGCCAATAGACGTGCGCATCCGGCCAGCCGTTGACGGCGAGCAGCTCGTCCGAGATGGCCGCCAGCGGGTGCGCCTTCCAGTCCAGCTCGATCTTCAGCGAGCGCAGGCTGAAGCGCATGCGCTCTTCGTGCTCGCGCATCGTGAAGGCGCGGCCGTTGTAGTAGCGCACCACTTCGTAGACTCCGTCCGAGAAGACAAAGCCGCGATCCTCCACGCGCACGCGCGCATCGGCGCGCGGCAGCCATTCCCCGTCGAGATAGCTCAGGGGCTCGCGCGGCAGCGATGCGTCGGCGGGAAGGCGCGAGAAGCGCAGGCAGCCGGTTGCGCGGTTGAGACCCTCGTAGCGGAAGCCCTCGCGCCACAGGCTTTGCTGTGCGGCTGCTGCACGCGGAGGGACTTCACAGCACAGTCCGTCGCCGCCGGCACCGGCTGCGGTGCGCAGCAGTGCAGGCAGTTCAGCGAGCGTGCAGGGGCGGCCATTGAGCAGAGCGTGATCCGTGGGCATGTTCATGTCGTCGTGCGGAAGCAGCGGGCCAGCGTCAGGTCCTGACCCTGATAGGACGGCCGGCCTTCGCCGTAGAGGCGGGCGGGGCGCTCCCCGGTACGGAAGAAGCGCAGGCGGCAGAAGGGCTGGCCGTCCTCCACCAGGAAAGGCACATCATGCGCTCGCACTTCGAGCACGGCGGGTGTGCCGCGACCGTCCGCGCCGTAGCCGAAGCCGTTGTCGAAGAAGCCGGCGTAGTTGTTGCGCAGTTCGCCGATGCCCACATCGATGGGCAGCATCTCGGCGGCCACATCGGGCGGGATGATCAGGCGTTCCCGCGAGGCGAAGATGTAGAAGCTCTCCGGCGCGAGGATGCAGCGGCCATCCTGGGCACGCAGCGGTTCCCAGAAGTCGAGCGCCGCGTGCGCGCCTTCGCGTGCGAACTCCACCAGATCGGTGTGCGTCGCCGAGCGCCAGCCGCAGGGATTGCGGCCCGCCAGTCCCACGCACAGCTCCAGCGTGCCGTCTTCACCGATGCGAGCCTCTTCCAGCGGAATCGGACGCTCGCCATCGTGCACCAGCGGGGTGCGCTGGTACAGCGCGCGCAGCTGTGCCTGGTTGAGCGCGGGATTGCCGCTGGAGAGCCTCAGCTGTGCGAGTCGATCGCCACGCGCCAGCCGCACGGGGAAGGACAGCGGCGCGATCTCGATCCACAGCTTCCCGCGGTAGCCGGCCGGCGTCTCATCAAAGCGCGGATGGCGGTCGCACAGGACGCGCGTGAAGATGTCGCAGCGCCCGGTCGAGCTGCGCGGGTTGAAGCGCCCGCGCAGATGCGGTTCGAGGAATAACTCTTCCTCGAGTTCCACCAGATAGGCGACGCCGCGCTCGAACACGGCCCCGGAGTCGAGGCGGAATTCGGAGAGCGCGAGGTCGGCGATGGTGCGCTCGATGGGCGCGCGGCCGGGCAGGAAGCCCGCACGCATGCGCCAACCGCGCGCTCCCAGGCGCAAATCGATCGAGGCCGGCGAGATCTGCTCGGGGCGCACCGGTCGATCGGCCCAGCCCGAGCGAATCGCGCTGCCCAGCAGGGCGTGCAGCTCGCGGTCGACCAGCAGGGTGTCCTGCGTCAGTGGCTTTGTCGCGCTCATGGGGGATGGGACATTCCACCAGATCGGGGCGGGGTGTGGAAGTTGGGCCGGGAAGTTGGGCGTGGAAGCGGAAGGAAGGGCCCGCTAGACTCTTGCGCCTTCGAACCCCTTTTTCGGGAGTCCCCGCCATGAAGATCCACGAATATCAGGCCAAGGAACTGCTCAAGCGCTACGGCGTCGCGGTTCCGCAGGGCCGTGTCGCGAGCACCGTCGATGAGGCCGTCGCGGCCTGGAACGAGCTCAAGAGCCCCCTGTGCGTCGTCAAGGCCCAGATTCATGCCGGCGGTCGCGGCAAGGCGGGCGGCGTCAAGCTGGTGCGCAGCGCGGACGAGTGCCGCGCCGCCGCGCAGGCCATCCTCGGCAAGCACCTGGTGACGCACCAGACCGGCCCCGAGGGCACGCTCGTGCGCACGCTGTGGGTCGAGAAGGGCAGCGACATCGCCAAGGAACTCTATGTGGGCATCGCGCTCGATCGCGAGCAGCGCCGGCCGGTGATCATGCTGTCGACCGAAGGCGGCATGGACATCGAAGAGGTGGCTCACCAGAGCCCGGAGAAGATCGTCAAGGCCGCCTTCTCGCCGACCAAGGGACTCTCGAGCCAGGAGGCGCTCAAGCTGGTGCGCTCGCTCAAGCTCTCGCCGGGTCTGGAGCCGCAGGCCGTGACCTTCCTGCTGGGGCTCTCCAAGCTGTTTGTCGAGCTCGACTGCTCGATCGCAGAGATCAACCCGCTGATCATCACGCGTGACAACAAGGTCATGGCGCTGGACGGCAAGATCAACTTCGACTCGAACGCGCTGTTCCGCCACCAGGATCTGCTCGCCTTCCGCGATCTCAACGAGGAGAACGAGAAGGAGATCGAAGCCAGCAAGTACGACCTCTCGTACATTCCAGATTCCAGCGCCTTGATCGCGGCGCGCTTGATTGAAAGCGGCGTATCGAAATCAGGCTCGCCCATTGCGAAACCAATCACGTCGACTCCTTGCGCCTTGAGTGCTGCTGCACGCGCTCCCACGGCAAGTG
>SXGT01674068.1_pt1 | contig 13774 bp, 17 predicted proteins | sample 3176221 | NCBI WGS metagenome assembly SXGT01 (sample SAMN11356862, study PRJNA531348) | freshwater metagenome | isolation source: freshwater sample F1-120 | place: China: Fuxian Lake, Yuxi | collected 2017-12-25 | reverse complement strand
GGAGCGAAGCGTAGGTCATATCTGTTGAAATTTGCCTAAATTTGTTGGAATTTTCTGGACAACCACAGTTGCGGGCGGGCGATCAGGTCGTTTAAATAATCAAAGCCGGTGTCGGTCGGGTAGCGCTGCTGTTGCTGCGCGGCGTTCAGGCGCAGGGACGGGCGGCGTTTCAAGCCATAGGCACTGGTTTCGCATTTGAGCGCGACCTGCCCTTCTTCGCCATCCACGCTGACCGCCATCGTGTCCATCAGGCCGCGCCAGCATATTTCCGGGGTATCGATCAACTGTCCCGCCTCGTTGAGCGGGCAAAAATATAATTTGGCGGGCTGCCCGCGATAATCTTCCACCACGCCCACCGCCAACGCCAGCACCGGGGACTGGGCTACATTTAACCCAAAGGTCATGGAACCGGAGGCCACCCCGGCGGATTCGTCGATCGGGCTGATGGAGCCGAGCGCGCCCAACCCTATCCAGTCAAACCCGCCCCAGCTGTAGGTTTGCGAATAGGAGCAGACGCGCACCGGGCCGCTTTTGAATTGTAGCTCCAGAAAAAACGCCACAGCGGCCACCGGCTTTTCCAGCGCGAGTTGTTGGGGTGCTGTGGTCATAGCGACAGTAGGGGCGTATGGCCATACGCCCGTACCCCGTATGGCCATACGCCCGTGCACCGATTAACCGGCAACAACCACGCTCTCATGCTCGCCAATCCTCGATCAAGTCCAGCGCGCGCGGGGTGACCAGACTGTCACCGTAGTCCCAGCTAAAGTCGGATTGGGTGGCACGAAACAATACTTTTGGTTTATCCCACACCAGTGCCGTGCCCAGCGCGAAGCTGTTGCGCAACGGCGGGGTGATGTTGACCACAATTAAACCGGTCACATCGGATATGGCATTGTCCGTCACCATCACCACCTGCTGCGTGATCCCCGCGCCTATGCCCAACAGGTCTCCGGCCAGCAGGGTTTTGAGGTTTTCGCCCGCTGCCGCCACACTTAAGCTGGTACTGCCCTGCACGGCAGAGGTATTCAGCGTCATGACCCCGCGCATGGTACCGATGGGTGCGGGGCGGGCAAGATTCCACAGCTCCAGCTGGTTGACCTTGCCGCGCAACTTCAACAAAAAAGCCTGCCATGCCCCCGTCCCGGCATCGGTGCGCTTGACCGGATCAAACTGCACCTCCGCCGCCCACAGCGGCGAGGAGATTTCCACCGCCTGCGAACCGAAAGCCGAGGCAAACGCCAGATCGCGGCGGCGCAAGCCCCAGTTCAGACGCGCAACATTCAGGGTGGCGGGGAAAGGAATCACGGCCATCAGAGCGCGCCCTCGCGTTGCAATCGATCCACCAGATCGGCATTGCCCTGTTTGATCTGTGCGCCCACCAGCCGCTCGATCTGGGCGCGATCGCTGCGGCTGTCGATCTGGATCACCGGGGCATAGTTGATGCTGATCGGGCGCGCGCCGCCGCCCTGTGCGGTCACGCCGAGTTTGCCATTGGGCCCGCGAGTTAAGGGCATCACCGCCTCGGGCCCTGCCTCGCCCATCACGCCCAGATTAAAGCCGCCACCGTTGGCAAAGGCAAACGGCGTGGGACGGTCGAAGGTTTGATTGGTAAACGCCCCGCCGTTGGCATAGTAGTGTGCGGTGTCACTGGTGAACCACGCGCCCTTGGCGGTAAAGACCGAACCGGGGGCGTGGCCGCCGCCGCCACCCGCCGTACCGGGTGCACCGGGCGGACTTGCGCCCACCGTCCCCGCGCCCGCACCGGCCAAGGCGGCAAACAGGTTTTTGCCCATAATCATGATTTGCGCGGCGGCGGCATCGGCCGCCATGCGCAGCAACATCTGCTTGAACATGTCGCCGATATCCATGAACTTGCCGGACAGTCCTTTGAATAGCTCGTCGCCCAAGTTGCGCTGCAGGTTTTCGCTGAAGCGCTCCCACGCCTGTTCGGCGCGCTTGGCTTCTTTTTCGTGCGCATCGGCAATCGCCTGGGCGTTGGCGGCAGCGGCGGCGTTGTTGATGATGCCGGGGCGGGCGCGCGTAATTTCGGCCAGTGCCGCGTCACGGGCGGGCAAGTCGTGTTTGTATTGGCGGTTAATCTCCAGAATTTGTTTGTCGATGTCCAGCAGCGCCTGGCGCTCGGCGGTGAGGCGCGCCGTTTCCAGGGCGGATTTCCCTTCCAGACTGGCACGGAATTCCAGATCGGCGATAGTCTGGCGGGCGGAGTCGTTCATCCGGTCGATGAAGTCGGTCGCGTCTTCGCGCGCTTTGTTGACGGCGGCTTGGGCGTGGGCGATGGCTTTGGCGGTTTCTTCGGCGGCTTTTTTGCGCGCTTCTTCCTGCTTGATCTGGTTCTGAATGACGCTGGTCTCGGCGATTCTGGTTTCGATGGCCGCCCGCTGGCGGGCATCGGCCGCAGCCCACTCCGGCGAGGTTTGAATTTTTGCCAGCTCGGTTTGCGCGGCGTTAAGGCCTTGTTGTTGGGCACGCGCGGCAGCCAGATCCTGGTCGAGCGACCGGATCAGCGCGGCATAGTCGGCGGCGTGTTTTTTGGCTTCTTCGCTGACCCCTGTGGCGGTCACTTTAATGGCGGGCAAAACAGGCGTCACCACAGGCGGGGCAACCACTCCATGTTCGGCGATTAACGCCTGGGCGATTTCCTGATTCTGCCGTTTGATTTCGGCGATAGCCGCCGCGCGCGCTTTACTGTCCAAGGGATGACTGATAATGGCGGCGGCTTTTTGCGCGGTCTCGGCCAGCGCGACGATGCCCAGTTTCACCGTCAAAAAGGTTTTTGCTGCATAGTCGGCAAACTCGTACAAGCCATACAACAGTGCGGCAGGCCACACCAGTGCCTTGAGCGCGCCACCCAGGGTCAACACCGGTGGCGTGGCCGCCCTCGCGCCCGCGCCAATCCCCAAAATACCCGTGGCCACGGCGGATGCGCCGCCCACCTGATAGAGTAGCAACAAGCCGGTCAGCGCATTGCGCAACATGCCGAGACCGGCCATACCCGCCGCCGCAATCGCCGCCGACTTGGCGGTCAGCAGCGAGGCGGCAAATACGGCCACGCCAACCTTGGCCGCAGATATCAGCGCGGTTTCCACCGCACCGATGTTGTCGGCCAGCTGGCTCAATGCCCCCGCGATGCCGCTGGTAGTACCGCTGGCCTGGTTGATTCTGGCGATTTCCAAAGTGACGGTGTTGCCCAGTTTGGTCCATGCCCGCGATACGCTGAGCGGCATTTTGGCAATTTCGGCGGACAACACTTTGCTTTGCGAGAGCAGCGCGTTGGCGACCGCCTCGGCGGACAACTTGCCTTCCTCGGCCAATTTGCGCAACGCGCCGATCGGCAGCCCCATGCCGTCCGCCACTGCCTTCATCAGGCGCGGGCTATTTTCCATCAGCGAATTAAATTCGTCGCCGCGCAACACGCCGCTGCCCATCGCCTGGGAGAATTGCAGTATCGCCGCAGCCGACTGGGATGCCCCGGTACCGGACAAGCGCAGGCTTTGGCCGACCAGATTGGATAGTTGCAGCGCATGCGCCTGTGTGCCGCCCAGCTCGCGTAGCGCGGGGGCGAGTTTAGTATAAAGTTCCACGGTGGCCGACAACTGCACGCCGTTGGCCTGTGCAATGGCGAACAGCCCGGCGTTGGCAGCGTTGAATTCCCGCTGCGAGGTGGTCACCAGGCTGAGCCGCGCTTGCAGCCCGGCATAACGGTCTGCAACATTCAGCACATCCAGCGCCATACGACCGCCTAAATAGGCCAGCGCGGTGTTCTGCAACCGGGACAGTTGTTCGGATATAGAGCGCACCCCGGCACTGGCGCGACCCATGCCCGCAGCGACACGGTTGCCGCTGGCCTCACCCGTCGTGCCAAACTTCTTCACCGCGTCGGACGCGCCCGTGACCTGTCCGGTAAAATTACCGAAGCCGTCGGGTTTGAGGGTGATGCCGAAGACGATATTAGCGGCCAATTGCGGCTTCCTCGCGCCAATACAGTTTGCGTTCCCAGCGGTCTTTGCAGGCCGTGCCCGCACAGGTCTTGATCGTACCGGGCAGCCACTGCATATTGATAATGGAATCACACCCGCCGACGGCCAGCGGGATGATGTGGTCAACCTGCCAGGTCTTGTCGCAGGGTGCGATGCAGGGCCATTCTTTTTTAAACGCCTTGACCGTGGCCGGATTTCTCACGGGTTTACCGCCGCAGAACCGGGCATCTGCCGCCAGCACCTGGGCCGATACCAGCGCGGCCATGATGACGGCGCATAACATAAGCAGCCAGAAAGACAAGGGGGCTTTATGCATTTGCAATTCCTTTCAAAGCGGTGCAGACTTTGCGCATGTTATATTTCCTGATCAAAATTCCGCTGGTTGCCATTTGCCTGCTCGCGCTGGCGTGGGGTGTCACGCAACTACCGCCGCTGCTGCTGGCACTCATCCTGTTTATCGCTGCTGGTTGGATGGGGGCGCGGCTGGGTAAATAATCGATCGGGCGTATTGCCATTCGGGCGTATTGCCATACGCCCCTACTACGCGCTCCATTCAGCCATCGCCGCAAATTCCATGTGCTGTAATTCGTTAAAAATCTGTGCCGCCTGTTGGTTTTTAACGCGGTGTAAGCGCAAAACCACCTCAACCCCGGCATAATCCAACCCCAACCTGACCAGACTGGTCGCGCCTGCCAGCATGCGCCACTGGGTGCGGCAGGCCAGAAAGATTTCCAAGGTGGCCGCGTTGTCCGGCCAGATTGGGAAATAATCATCGTCTGTTCCCTCACCCCCAGCCCCTCTCCGTGCGAATGGGTCGCCGCTGCGCGGCGGGGAACCCATCGGCCTCCCCCTTGCGGGGACGGGAGAGGGTGGCGAAGTGGCGGCGGTTAACTCTTCAACCGCGATGCCGAAGGCGGCCGCGTCTTCCTCAAACTGCTTGTGCTGGGCGGTATCATCTGCCCGGTGTCGTTTGCCGCCGCGTGCCCAGTGCCGGGCGGCATCGGTCAGTTTTTTAGCTTGGCACCGCTGATGCTGTTGTAAAAAGCCGCCACGATGCTGTTGGCGACCGGGTAAATATCCAGCAGTTTGTCCAGGTTGCTGTTGCTGAATTCAATTTCCGCGCCGTCTTCATCGCGCACGCCTTTCCAACCGACCAGCACTTCGCGGCAAAACTGCGCGTCGTCCAGGGACGAGTTTGTAATCTGTTCGCGCATATCGTTGAGCTGCGACTGGCTGAAGCGCCGGAAAGTGCCGGTGAATTCGTGGCGTTTCTTGTCACCGGGAATTTCGATGATGACGGGGTGTTCGTAGGTTTCGGTCAGGGCAATTTTGAACATTGGGTTTCCTTCTTGTAAATTATTGGAGTAAAGGGGGAAGGGATCGCACCTGCGGCGCTTAAGGAGAAAGGGTTAAACCCTTTTCCCTTCTCTCTTAACCCTTCCCTGTGTTAGTTAAAAACGATGCTGTAGTCGGTGGTGGCGCTGGCCGGGATCAATTCCATGTCCAGCTTGATCATGGCGATGCCGTCCTGCTCGCTCTCGGAATATCCCACCAGCTGCGCGGCGGCAGCGTTGAACACCACCCTGTTGCCCGCCACCGTGCCATGTGTCACGGCCAGCGCGCCAAGTGTCCCGGCGCGGAGGATAGTTTCAAAATCCTTCTGCGCCATCGTCGGCTCTTCCAGCGTGAGGCTGGCAGTGGCGTTGCGCCCGGTGAACTGCACCGATTCGCCGTTGATCAGGTTGCGATAGACCACGGTTGCGCCCCCGTCCATCTCGAATTCGGACACCAGCCCGGAATAACCGTGCAGGCTGGCGGTGGTTACACCCGCCTCAACCAGCAGCGGCGCACGCCAGCTGGTCAAGGTGGGCACGGGTAGCGCAACATCGGTGGCCAGGCTGTACAGGCCGATGCCGTCGAAGTTCCACATGGGGATACCTTTGGCGGACAGTTTGGCCTTGACGCTGCCGCGCCAGCCGGTGATCTTGCGTAGTTTGCCGTCGCGGTTGAAATAAAAGGTGGCGGATTGTTCGGCGGTGTCCACCGGCGCATAGGTGGCGCTGGTCAAGGCCACCACCGTTTCGGAATGGGCGCAGGCCTTCATCGCCAGCGCGTAAGGGGTGACCGTGCCCGCCGTGCCGCTGGCGAACATTTCCACCTCGAAGCCGAATTTGACATGCTCGCCGGCGATAACGCGACCGGCTGCCCCCAAAAAGCCGCGCATGGCCACGCGCTCGACGGCGGACATCTCCAGCGGGGAGATATTGATATTACCGACCAGCATGGCATCGGTTGCGCCGGTGGGCACCGGATCGACCCCGTAGGTCGCTTCAATTTTACCGAGCAATAGTTGTTTTTTTACTTTCATTTGGCCACCTCTTCAATACGGGTTACAAGATTGGTGCGGGCACGGCGCGGTGTGGGGCTTGCGGGCGCGTCGCTGTTGGATGCGCCGCGAGGCGGCATGGTGTCTGCCGGGCGCACCGTGCCTTGTGTGGGTTCTTCCACGCGGGTGCGGATGCCCGTCTCGGGATCCAAAATATAGCTGCCGCCTTGTCCGGTAAATTCGTCGTCGTGCATTTTTATCTCCTTTCGGGCGTATTGCCATACACCCCTACTATGTTTATCTACGGTCAAATCCGGTGGTGTATTCGTCCTGCCACCACACTTCGCCGTCGATCAGCGCGAGCAGTTTGCCGCTCTCAAAAACCAACGCATCGTGTACTTCGTTCGGCTTCCAGCCGAACAACGCGGCATCCGTTTGGGTGCGCAGCGCGTCCATGTCCACACTGGCCGCGGCACCCGCCGCATCACGCACGTTGCGCACCGCCAGCACCAACCCGATGCGCTGAATGCGTTGTTGTGCCACCAGTCCGGTCATAAAACGCGCAGAGCTGCCCCGTTCGGACAAAGTCAGCACATAGGCGCACGGAAACTGTTTGGCATCTGTCCGGGCTGCGGCCAGATCCGCCGCCGTGCCGACTTTTCTTAAAGAGGGCATGTCCGCCTTAAGGCGTTCGATCACCAGATCGCGCAGCATCAATAGTCCTTCAGCGACACGGCATCAAACACCCGCGCCGCCGCCACAATACTCACGCCGCCGGACGCAGCGGGAGCAGGATTGCCGCCGCTGTCCGCGCCCAGACTGACACGCTTGGCCGACACATCCTTGAGCCAGCTTATGGCTTCATCACGGCGCTTTTGCACCACCTCGATCGCGCCGTCGTCGTACAAATAAAAACGTGCCAGATTGCAGCACACCAACACCAGTTCGGCGGGCACAGTGGCCAGCGGCAGGGTGTAGGCGGCGCGCAGATACCCGTCAATCAGCGCGGCGGCATCATTCAGCGCCTGGGTCAAGACCACCGTATCGATCACGCCGAGCTGGTCGCGGTCAGTGCGCTGGATCAGTTCTTCTTGACCAAAGCGGTCGATCATGTTTTGTTGGGTGGCGTAGATCATTTACGTTTTTCTGTGGTGTATTGCCATTCATTTACGGGCGTATGGCCATTTGGGCGTATTGCCATACGCCCCTACGTGGTGACTTGCATAGCTGCCCAAGCCGCGTTACGTTCGGCGGCGGAGACTGTCCAACCGGTAATTGCGGCCAGCGCGGCGGTGTCCGGCCTGCCGTCGCGCAACCACACATCCGGGTCGTTCGGGTCTAGTTGCCCGATAGCGGCAGTGATGGCCGTCTGGCGTTCGGCCGGGTCGGCGGGTGCGACAGACCCACCCGCGACCTCGCCGACCGCAACCGCGTCTATCGCCTGCACCGCAATCAAGGCCGACGCATCCGCTTCGTCCAGATCGATTGTTGCACCCGGCTCATAACGGCGATCTGTATGGATAGCCGTTATGACTGCGTAAGTTTTTTTAGCCACGTCTAACTCCTTAATGGTTACTGTTTGGACAATCCTTGCCGCGTTTAAGCGACGCAGTTTTGGAAGAAATACCCGGCGTCGGTAGATACAATGATCTCCTTGACGCTTTCACCGGAACGCACGCGCTCGCCGCCGCGCAGACCGGCCTTGGGCTCCGGTATGACGCCCGCAATCTTGGTGCCCCACTGCGCTGTCCAACCGAACGTGGGTTGGCCCAGCTGCGCCGCCAACGAATCAATGTGCAACAGCGCGCAATGTTTACCCCACGCCCGCGCATAAACTGCGGCCTGCCCTTTTTTGGCGGTGTTGTACATGGAGCGACCCACGATGATCTCCTGCAGCTCCAACAGCTCGGCCACTTGTTGTAACGAGGCATAGCCCGCTGTTTGCGCGCTGCGGCCTATGGCCTGCACGATCTTCGGGTGCTGGCGCAGTTGCGTCCAGGCAAGCTGTCCGATCACCATTTTATTGGGGCGCACCAGCGGCACATCCATCGCGCCGGTAATGGCGTTGAGCGGATCCGAGCCAACCCGGTCCGACCATTGGCCGACACCCGCCAGCGTGGCCTGATTGGCCCCCGCATAATTGGCGGCGTTAAACACGCTTGCCGCCACACGCACTTCACGATCCAGCTGCACCAGACCGGTGAGCATCATGGTGGACAGCGCCTGCGGACTGACCGGACCGCCGGAAACGGGCTTGGGCATGGAATCAAAAGCCGCGATTTCATCGTTTGGCACCAGATCATCCAGCCCGTAGTCCTGACATTCGTCGGTCACATCGACCCCGCCGAAATCCACCATGTTCGGCTCGGACTTGCGACCCACCCGGGTATCCGGCACGGTGTACCCCTGCTCGACAGAGTAGCGGGTGTACTTGAATTTCTTGGCGGTCGGCACGCGCGGCAACACCTTGTCCGCGACCAGTGCGGATTCCGGGTTCTGGAAAGCGATCGCGATTGCAGTGAGTTCCGGGTTGACGGGGAAAGCGGTAGAAGCCATGTTGTTCTCCTGTTATAAATTCGGTGTTGTGTGGCCGGGCGGTTCGCCCGACCACTCATTTGGGTTAAAAATTAAACTTAGCCTTGCAACGTGCTTTGCGCGATGGACACCACCCCGACATCTCCGACCACGCCGGACACCACCGCCATGCCGATGATGCGGTTATTTACGCCCGCAAGGGGCGCGGCCGTTACCGCGCGGCCGGTCGCGTCCGAGGTAAGCATATCCCCACGCGTCACCGCGCCACCGTACAGCACGTCAGCCAGACCGGACAAAATCACATCGCAACGCTCGTTGAGCGAGGCCGCGATATCGGTGGAGACCCCCAACAATTTATCCGTGGCGGCAGCACCCGCCACCACCTGGCCGTCCGCAGTGCCCGGCTTAACCAAAGTGAACGCCGCGACCGCGCCTTCCGCTTTAAAATTTTTAACCATTAGTGTGTTGCTCATTTTTTATTTACCCCTGTGTACGTTGAATATCTGCCACCCGTGTGGTGGCAACGTTATATGCCCGCCTGGTTATGTGCCTGCTTGGGCGCGCTGTATGTGCTGCACAGCCTGCGCGGTCGTGACCACACGCCCGGCCTTCGACTCCGCCTCCTGAAACTCGACCGCCGCCGCAGCGATCGCGGTAGGATCGGTCAGCGCTTCACCGGCTGCCTTATTGCGGCCCGCCCTCTCGCCGAATTCCACCAGTTTGGGCATGGCTTCAAGCTGGGCTTTGTAAATCGCCAGCGCGGTTGCGGTTTTTTTGTCCGCGCCCTCGCCAAATTCGATGGCTGGTGCGTTGTCCGCATCGGCCAGAGCATCCAGCAGAGCCACGGTCTGGCTTTGATTGGCGGGCAGCAGCTTGCCTTCTTTGATTAAACCCTCGGCAAAGGCTGCGTGTTCGACGTGACGGGCATCGCGTTTGGTGCGGGCTTGCGCCTCTACAAACTCGGCAATACTCTTTTTCAGCTTTTCGTTTTCAGTTTCCAGCGCGGCCAGGTGCGATTTTTCTGCATCGGACATTTTGTCTCCTTTTGGTTTGGGTTCAGGCTCGGTAAAGCCGGGGGCGGGTGATACGGGTTGCAATTCTTTTAATTTTTCGGCGGCGGATTGTTCCAGCGATTGAACGGTGTAAGAAGGCACAACCTTATCGGCCTCGTCCTGACCAAATTTGCCGATAATCCAGTCGCGCAGGCCGCGCCACAGCCCGGCGTTGTCCGTGGCACACCATTCGTTAAACTCGACCACGCCCGCCTCGCCTTCGGCGAACTCCGGCGCGCGCAAGCCCTTTACTGCTGGCGGTTGCGCCCCGAGAAAGCCCACATGACGCAAGTAGTACACGCCAGGCACGGGGTTAACGGGGGAATCGGGCAAATAGAAGGATGCGGATATTTTCTTAAACGCGCCGCGCCCAACCATGTCTGCAAAAGCGGCATCCACCTGGTGCGGCGACGCTTCCAAGCCGTCGGCAGCCGCCAGCGACTTGACCCAACCGTAGGCTGGCGCGTCGTGGGTGGGATGACCAACGGTCAGCGGCGCTTCGTGTTTGGATGGATCGTAGGCGGCGGCGGTGGCCTTGAGGTCAACCTCGGAAAAAGACAAGGCGACCCCGTTCATAGCGGTGTGCGTGCCGGGTTTGAAGATTTGGATTGATTTGTTCATGCCGCCATTGTGACGATGGCGGCGGGGAGTGTTAAGACGGAAGGGTTTCCGCGCAAGGAATGCGGAGGTCTTTTTTATCCTAGCCCGAACAGCGGCAATTGACAATAGACCGAAAAATGTTTAACGTCAGCCCCTGTGCTAAAAACACTTTTTAACAGGCGGCAGCCGCGCCCGAAAGTCCGCGTTTTTTTGCGCCCGCTTTCCAGCAAAATCAAAAACTGCCGCATCACTTTTGGCCGGGAGTGCGAGGAATGCAACAGGGGCTTGCCCCGAATATCTCCGCCGTCCTGTTACGGTTTTTAGCTCCTGGCCACCCGCTGTTTTTCACTGGTTCAAAAAGGGGCTGATCATGGCAGAAAAAATTATCGCGCTTTCGATTGATAAACTATTCGAGGGAAACCACAACCACCCGGGTATCGCAGAATTCATTGAGGGGTTCTCTCGCACCATTCACAGCGGCGACGGAGGCTTATCATCTGCATCCACAGCATTCAAAGTGGATGCCGCATTTCCGCTGCGCATGCTGGTTGGTATCCCAAAAAAATTATTGTCCCGCGAGCAAAAAATACTTACCGAAGCTTACTGCTCTTATCATTTCAACCTGCCGCTGCGCGACCAACCAGACCTGTGGCAAACGCGCCATAGCTGGAAGCCAGTCAACCCGAAACGGGTCGAGGCACCGCTAAACCAATGCGAGATGGATACAGAGTGGATGCTCTCGCTCGGCATCAGCCGCGCCGTATGGGAAAAATCGGTACTGATTACGCCTGGCGCATTCAGTAATAAAAGCTCCTCATCTTCAATCATACGGCACTTATTGTCACTGTCTGTTTTCGGATTTTCTGATCCTTACCAGTTTTTCACATCCCACAAGCACTAATCAATGCACTTTTATCCCATGTTTAACGCACCCGCAGCGCACTCAAGTGACAAAGATTGGGTCTTGATAGCTTAATTCAATAAAAAACGCTCCCAATGGCGTTTTACGCGGTTTGGTTTTTTGTGGGCAACACCCCTATCCGATGGCTTTAGAAAAATGATCGTTGAGTATGGCGAGGATGGCGTGCTCATCTTCCGCGCCCAGAATGCCTGCTGCAGGGTCGGCGGTAAACAGGCCTCGCCGCGCCATATGTTTGGTGCCGAACTCATGCGCCCGCGCGTAGGGATACGGCTCGCCTTTTTTCGGCTTACTCACCGCGCCGCTACCGACGGTTACGCTATTCGCGTCGGACTGGTAACTGATGCTACGCAGCATGTCCTCGTAGCGGTCGAGCAGTTTTTTGTTGCCATCTTTTGGGTATGACTTGACGGTGGAAGGTTTCCACGCCGACCAGGCTTTGCCATCGGGATCGGTCTTGGTCTCGAAGCGGGCGCGGACGCGGTTTTCCAACTCCATGCCGATGGCATTCAGGATCGGTTGCGGGTTTTGCCCTGCGGCGAGCAGGCGGTTAAGCGCGTCCAGCACGGGTTGGGAATTGACTTGAATTTCGATCATGGCTTGAATTTTCCCCCGTCTTGAAGCCTTGCATTTTTCAATAAATCCGTTATAGTGATCGTGCGCCCCGTGGTTGGTTGAGCCGTCTGTAGTGCCGATTCATCGGTAGAGGATGGCAAGGTTCCCAGCGGGGCGTTTTCTATTTCTACCGCCGCCAACGCGTGCAATGTTTTGGGTTTGCCTGTCGTAGAAAAATCCTTGACCGTCAATTTTGCGCGATACAGCACTCCGCCAATCTGGACGGGCGCATACAGCCGATAAATCGCGTTTACAAATTCGTTGTGATGCTCGACATCAAGGTGGCTTTCCGCCACCACCGCATGTTTGGCTAACGATTCTATTCCGGCCACAGCCTTGGATTCGGCGGTTGACATGTCGGCGTTATCGCCCATCTTGTCACGGCTTTTTTTATTGATCATCAGCAACCACCCCGTGTCCGCGTTATAAAGGCCATCACTTTTCTGGAGCGCACGCAACAGCTTGTCGGCGGCTAAGGCCAGCCCTTCCTTGCCGAGGTCTTGGCCAAATTCATTACCCGTCAACATCGTGATCGGCACCGGTGGCAGTTCGAACAGTCCGGGACGCTGTCCGGTAAACGGAACAGGTGCCGTCACCGCCGCCTTTCGATACGCAGCCGCCATATCCGGCGACACCTTTGCCAATTTTCCCGCTTCCACCTGCGCCAGATTCGCCCGCCGCGCCTGTGCCATGCCGGGGTTATAGGCAAAGCCCGGATCAATACCTTCCGGCACACGTTCCACCGCGCCAGTGCGTTTGTTGACCCAGTCGCGGGTTTTGATTTGCGGCGCGGCCTTGTTTAACGCTTGCCCGTTGGGCGACAGCCCCTTGTCGTATTCCGCCTGACTCATACTGACGGCGCGGCAACGGCAACGCCAGCCGTTGGGCGGGAAGTGGGTTTTCCAGAAGGGGTGATCGACGGGCAGGGTGAGGTTGTCCCAGGCACGGTGCGAGTGCCTCACTTTTTCGTCGCGCTTGGTGATGTAGCGCACGTAGGGATGCGTGGCCTTGTTGCGTGCGATGCGCTGCCATTGCCCGGCGGCATAGGCCATGCGGGTGTTGGTGTCGTAAATCAGTTTAAGACGGGCGGGGTTGAATTTGGTTGTAACCATTTTGCCGGTGGCCGGATCGAGCACTTCTTTGATGCCCCACCAGCCTTCTTTTTCCAGCAGCGTGCGGGCGTTTTTGGTCCAGTCGCGGCGCGACAAGTCGCCCTGCACCGAGGCTGTGATGCCGTCGCGCAGCGATTCCGTGATGTCCAACCGAGCCAGGCGCGAGACCGTGAATTGCTGTGCGTGTTCGTCCTGCCAAAGGTCTTGCCAACTGAAAGTGGGCGTGAGTTGGCCGCGTCCTTGCAAATACTCGACCGCCTCTTTGGGGGTGAGCTGGAACAGGGCAGAGATTTTTTTGGGATCGGGCATAGTGTTTGTGTAGGGGCGTATGGCAATACGCCCTATAACTGGTGGTGATACAAGGCGTATTGCCATACGCCCCTACGCGGCGACCCTTACGTGGGCCATACGCCCCTACGGGTCGATATTTGCTTCTGCGGCTAGACTGGCAGCGAAGGCGGCGCGGGTCAGGCGTTCGGTCAGCGCGCTCACGTCCAGCGTTTTTAAAATGCCGGGCAGCCTTTCCAAAAATTGCGCGGCGGTTTCGCCCTTCGCTGCGGATTCGTCCATTAATGCCTGGATCACGTCGGCGGCAGGGGCAAGATCGGCCTGCCATT
>SXGT01025595.1_pt1 | contig 13774 bp, 10 predicted proteins | sample 3176221 | NCBI WGS metagenome assembly SXGT01 (sample SAMN11356862, study PRJNA531348) | freshwater metagenome | isolation source: freshwater sample F1-120 | place: China: Fuxian Lake, Yuxi | collected 2017-12-25 | reverse complement strand
GGATCCACGGCGGCGCGCTGCTCAGCGGCTACGGGCACGAGCCGATGTACGACGGCGCGCGGCTGGCGGCGAAGGGGGCGGTGGTCGTCTCGATCAACTACCGCCTCGGCATCCTCGGCTGGCTCGCGCACCCCGCGCTCAGCGCCGAATCGCCGGAGGGCGTGTCGGGCAATTACGGCCTGCTCGACCAGATCGCCGCGCTCCGTTGGGTCCGCGCCAACGTCGCCGCGTTCGGGGGCGATCCCGGCAACGTGACGATCGCGGGCGAGTCCGCGGGCGCGCTCAGCGTCCTCTACCTGATGGCGAGCCCGCGCGCGCGCGGCCTGTTCCACAGGGCGATCGCGCAGAGCGCCTCTATGGTCACCACGCCCGAGCTGAGGGCGGCCCGCCACGGCCTCCCGTCGGCGGAGGGCGCAGGGACCGCGATCATGCAGGCGCTCGGCGCGCGCGACCTCGCCGCGCTGCGCGGCATGGACGCCGAGGCGCTGAGCCAAGGGGCGGTCGCGAAGGGCTTCGGTCCCTGGGGCGCGGTCGACGGCACCCTCCTGACGCGCCAGCTGGTCGACACCTGGGACCGCGGCGAGCAGGCGCCGGTCCCGGTGCTCGCCGGGTTCAACGCCGGCGAGGTCCGCTCGCTGCGCATCCTGCTGCCTCCGCGCCCCGCCGACGCCGCCGCCTACGAGGCGATGATCCGCGCGCGCTACGGCGACCTCGCCGAGGCGTTCCTGCGCCTCTATCCCGCGTCCGACGTCGGCGAGGCGATGCTCGCGACGACGCGCGACGCGCTCTACGGCTGGACCTCCACCCGCCTAGCCATCGGCCAGACCGCGATCGGGCAGGCGGGCTACCTCTACCTGTTCGACCACGGCTATCCCGCCGCCGACGACAACGGCCTCCACGCCTTCCACGCCGCGGAGATCCCCTACGTCTTCGGCACTGCGGGGCGGACCCCGCCCAACTGGCCCAAGGCGCCCGACGGCATGGTCGACCGGCGGCTGTCGGCGGCGATGATGGACTATTGGTGGTCCTTCGCGCGCACCGGCAAGCCCGTCGCCGCGGGGCAGCCTGTCTGGGCGCCCTACGGCAATGCGGCGAACTACATGGCGTTCGAGCAGGCGCCGCGCGCCGCCACCCGGCTCTTCCCCGGCATGTTCGCGCTGCACGAGGCGGCGATGTGCCGCCGCCGCGCCGCCGGCGACCAGCCGTGGAACTGGAACACTGGGGTCGCTTCGCCGGTGCTCGCCAAGGCGGCGGGGTGTCGATGACCGTGCCGGCCATCATGGACGGCGCGATGCAGGACTTCCCGCTCACGCTCGACCGCTTCCTGCGTCACGCCGCCACATGGCATCCCGACGCCGAGATCGTGACGGCGCGCGAGGACGGGATCGACCGTGTCGGCTACGCCGCGGTCCTGGACCGCGCGCTAGCGGTCTCGGGCGTGCTCGGCGGCCTCGGCGTGGCGCGCGGCGACCGCGTCGCCACGCTGGCGTGGAACAGCCGCGCGCACGTCGAGGTGTGGTACGCGATCATGGGGCTCGGCGCGGTCTGCCACACGCTGAACCCGCGGCTCACCGCGGCGCAGCTCGCGGACATGGCGCGGCAGTCGGGCGTGCGGCTCCTCGTCGCCAGCGCCGACCTGCTGCCGCTGGCGCGCGACATCGCCAGCCGGGTCGGCGCGCGCGTGCTGGTGATCGACGGGCCGGGGGAGGGGGACGCGCAGGCGCTCGAGCCGATGCTGGCGAGCGCGCCGCGCAACGCGCGCTGGGGCGAGTTTCCCGAGACCACCCCTTCCGGGCTCTGCTTCACCTCGGGCACGACCGGCGCGCCCAAGGGCGTGACGTACACCCATCGGTCGAGCTTCCTCCACACCTTGCGCGTGCTGCGGGCCGACGTGATGGCCTTCACCACGGCGGACGCGGTGCTCGCGGTGGTGCAGATGTTCCACGCCAACGCCTGGGGGCTGCCCTTCGCGCTGCCCGCGGTGGGCGGCCGGCTGGTGCTGCCCGGCCGGTACACCGACGGCGCCAGCCTCGCGCGGCTGATCGCGGCGGCGGAGGTGACGATCGGGGTCGGCGTGCCCACCGTGTGGCTGGGGCTGGTCGAGCATCTCGAGGTGACCGGCGCGGCGCTGCCCAGCCTCCGGCGCATCATCGTCGGCGGCGCACCGCTGGCGCCCGCGCTCATGGCGCGGTTGGAGGCGCGGCTCGGCGTCACCGTGCAGACGAGCTGGGGCATGACCGAGCTGTCGCCCTCCGGCACCGTCGCGCGCCCCGATGACCCGGCGCGCTCCGCCGAATCCTCCGGGCGGCCCGCGATCGGGGTCGACCTGCTGCTCACCGATGCGCAGGGCGTACCGCTGCCCGACCAGCGCGGGCCGGAGGGGCACCTGCGCGTGCGCGGCGCCGCGGTGGTGGAGCGCTACTTCGGCCAGGCCGAGAGCGCGCTCGACGCCGCCGGCTGGTTCGTCACCGGCGACCTCGCGCGGATCACCGCCGACGGCGAGCTGATCGTCACGGGCCGGGCCAAGGACCTCATCAAGTCCGGCGGCGAATGGATCAATCCGGCCGAGATCGAGGCGATCGTCGGCGCGCTGCCCGCGGTCGCGCAGGCGGCGGTGATCGGGCGCGTCGACGTCAAATGGGGCGAGCGGCCGGTGCTGCTGGTCGAGATGCGCGATGCGGGCGCCAGCGACGACGAGCTGCTCGCGCCGCTGCGCGGGCGCGTCGCGCCGTGGTGGGTGCCCGATGCGGTGGTGCGCCTCGACCGTATGCCGCTCGCCGCGACGGGCAAGATCGACAAGATTCGCTTGCGGGCCGATCATGGAGGCGCTTGACGGGGCGTGCGGCCGAGCCGCGCCACGACCGAGGACCCGCGTGACCGCATCCGAGCCCACCCGCCCGCCGCCGCGCCGCCGCGCGACCAAGGCCGAGCAGCGCGCCGAGACGATGGAGCAGATCCTCGACGAGGCCGAATATCTCTTCTCGAAGCACGGGCTGCACGGCGTCACGCTGAAGGACGTGGCGCGGCGGGTGGGGGTCCACCACACGCTGATGAACTACTATTTTTCCGACAAGAAGACGCTGTTCGACGCCGTCTTCGCCCGCCGTGCCGTCGTGACGAGCGAACGGCGGATGCGCGCGCTCGACGAGTACGACGCGGCGACCGGCGGCACGCCGACCGTCGAGGGCGCGTTGCACGCCTTCCTCGACACCGACCTCGACCTCTACATCGAGGGCGGCGAGGGCTGGAAGAACTATGGCGCGCTCGGCGCGCTCGTCGCCAACACGCCCGAATGGGGCGCGGAGCTGATGGACGAGCATTTCGATCCCGTCGTCCTGCGCCTCATCGACCTCCTCAAGAAGGCGCTGCCGGACTGCGCGGAGGAGGACGTCTACTGGGGCTACCACTTCGTCACCGGGGCGCTGATGGTCACGCTGGCGCGCACCGGGCGGATCGACAAGCTGTCGCACGGCCTGTGCCGCTCGGAGGACTTCGCCGCGGTGAAGGAGCGCATGGCCCGCTTCATGGCGGCGGGGTTCCGCCAGCTGTGCGCTGGTGCGGGAGCGACCCGGCCGCGCTGAGGCGCTTCGCCGGACACGCGGCGCCCTATTCTCCGATCGCGCTCCGGGTGTCCTCCAGCGCCAGGTCGACCAGCACCCGCATCGCGTCGCGTGCGCCGGCTTCGTCGCGGGCGGCGATCGCGTCGTAGACGCGGGCGTGGTCGGGGATGGGGTTGCGGGGGAGGGCGCGCAGCCGCTGCTTGAACTGGGTGGTCCAGTTTACCGCGGCGCCGATGCTGGCCGAGAGGACGATCAGCGCGTCGCTGCGGGTCGCGCGCAGGATCGCGTGGTGGAAGTCGCGATCGGCGGCGCGGCCGGCGTCGGTGGCGAGCGTGTGGCGCCGCATCGACGCCAGCGCCTCCTTCATGATCGCGAGGTCGGCGCGCTCGCGCCGCAGCGCCGCCAGCCCGGCGGCGGCGGGCTCGACGATCGCGCGCAGCTCGAACAGCGAGCGGACATAGGCCATGTCGGGCTCCCCGGCGAAGGCCCAGGCGAGGACGTCTGGGTCGAGCAGGTTCCAGCGGTCGCGCGGCAGCACGCGGGTGCCGGTCTTGGGCCGGCTCTCGACCAGCCCCTTTGCGGCGAGCACCTGTACCGCCTCGCGATAGGCGCTGCGCGACACGTCGAGCTGTTCGGAAAAGGCGACCTCGCCCGACAGCGTGTCGCCGGGGGCGAACTCGCCCGAGACGATCGCGGTGCCGAGCTTATGGGCGATGGCGCCGTTGAGGCGTCGCCCCGTCCCGCGCGGCGTCGTGCGCCGCTTGCCCCCGGCCTCTTCGTCCATGTCGCCCCTCCGATGGCGTGTGATGGCGGGTCCCGTCAACCGGCACACGCGAAACCGCATTGACACCAGCGGTATATATGTCTGAGTAAATAGCAACGGCGATCGCACGCACCCGCGGCGGCGTCGATGGGAGGATCGCATGAAGGCTCGTCTGGCGCTCGCCGTCGCATCGCTGGCATGGGCGCCGGCGCTCCTCGCCGCACCCGCCGCCACCGCGCAGGAGCGCGCGACCGCCACCATCCGCGCCGACCGGCCCGGGCCGACCTATGATCGCCGCATCTTCACGCAATTCGCCGAGCACCTCGGCAACGGCATCTACGGTGGGCTGTGGGTCGGGCCCGACTCGCCGATCCCCAACACCCGCGGCTTCCGCAACGACGTGGTCGCGGCGCTGCGCGCGCTGCGCGTGCCGGTCATCCGCTGGCCGGGCGGCTGCTTCGCCGACGAATACCATTGGCGCGAGGGCGTCGGCCCGCGCGCCCAGCGCCCGGTCAAGATCAACACCCATTGGGGCGGGGTGACCGAGCCCAACACCGTCGGCACCCACGAGTTCATGGACCTGGTCGAGCAGGTCGGCGCCGAGCCCTACATTTCGGGCAATGTCGGCAACGGGACGCCGCGCGAAATGGCGGAATGGGTCGAATACATGACCGCGCCCGCCGGAAGCCTCGCCGACGAGCGCGCCGCCAACGGGCACAAGGCGCCCTGGGCATTGCCCTATTTCGGGATCGGCAACGAGCTGTGGGGCTGCGGCGGCAACATGCGGCCCGAATATGCCGCCGACGAGACGCGCCGCTACGCCACCTTCGTGAAGGCGCCCGCGGGCACGCGCATCCTGAAGATCGCGTCGGGCGCGAACGTCGACGACTATCGCTGGACCGAGGTCATGATCCGCGAGGCCAAGGGGCAGGTCGACGGACTCAGCCTCCATTACTACACCGTGCCGGGCGGTTGGCCGCCACGCGGCGACAGCGCGAGCTTCGGCGAGGACGCCTGGGCCGAGACGCTGTTCCAGGCGCTGCGCATGGACGACCTCATCACGCGCCACGCCGCCGCGATGGACAAGGAGGATCCGGACAAGAAGATCTTCCTCGCGGTCGACGAATGGGGCACCTGGTTCGCGCCCGACAAGGGCACCAATCCCGGCTTCCTGCGCCAGCACAACACCTTGCGCGACGCGCTCGTCGCCGCGGCGACGCTCAACGTGTTCGCCAAGCACGCCGACCGGGTGAAGATGTCGGCGATCGCGCAGATGGTGAACGTGCTGCAGGCGATGATCCTGACCGAGGGCGACAAGATCGCGCTGACGCCCACCTATCAGGTGTTCGCGATGTACCGCCCGTGGCAGGACGCGACGGTGCTGCCGATGACGCTGAGCGCACCGACCTACACGCGCGGCACCTGGTCGATGCCCGCGGTCAGCGCCTCGGCGGTGCGCGGCAAGGACGGGGTGGTGCGGGTCGCGCTGGCGAACCTCGACCCCAACCGCAGCGTCGCGGTGTCGGCCACGCTGACGGGTGCGACGGCGCGGCGGGTGACGGGGCAGGTCCTGACCGCGCGCGCGATGAACGCCACCAACGGCTACGGCGTCGCGCCAACGGTCGCGCCGGTGCGCTTCGACGGCGCGCGGCTGTCGGGCGGCACGCTCGCCGCGACGCTGCCGGCGAAGTCAGTGGTGATGCTGGAGCTGCGCTGATGCGCGCGCTGCTGGCGGCGGTCGCGTTGGCGGGCGCGGTGCCGGCGCCGACCCTCAACGCGCGGCTCGCGGGCGACCTGGCGCCGACGCACGATCCCGTCATCATCCGCGAGGGCGGGACCTATTACGTCTTCTCCACCGGCCAGGACGGCGGGCGGATGGTGCGCGCGAAGACCTCGCCCGACCTCGTCCACTGGACCGCGCGGGGAGGGCTGATCGACCGGCTGCCCGCGTGGGTCGCCACGGCGGTACCGGGGGCGAAGGACATCTGGGCGCCCGACATCGCCTATGTCGACGGCCGCTACCGCCTCTATTACGCCGTCTCCACCTTCGGCTCGAACCGCTCGGCGATCGGCCTGTTCACCTCGCCGACGCTCGATCCCGCCGCGCCCGGCTACGGCTGGCGCGACGAGGGGATGGTGGTGCAGTCGACCGCGGCGAGCGACTTCAACGCCATCGATCCCAATTTCGTGCGCGATCGCGAGGGCCGCGACTGGCTCGCGCTGGGCAGCTTCTGGACCGGGCTGAAGCTTTTCCCGCTCGGTCGCGACGGGAAGCTCGCGCGCCCCGGCGCGGCGCCGGTCGCGATCGCGCGCCGCCCCGTGCCCGCGGGCGCGCCGGACGCGGTGGAGGCGCCCTTCATCATCGACCACGGCGGCTATTACTGGCTGATCGCGAGCTACGATTATTGCTGCAAGGGCGAGGCGAGCACCTACTACACCGTCGTCGGGCGCGCGCGGCGCATCACCGGGCCGTATCTGGGCAAGGACGGCAGCAGCATGATGCAGGGTGGCGGCACCGTTCTCTTGCGCGCCGATTTGCCGGAGAAGGGGCGCTTCCGCGGTCCCGGCCACGCCGGGCTGATGCGCGACGGCGGCGCCGACCTCATCGCCTATCACGCCTACGACAAGGACAACAAGGGCGCGCCGACGCTGCGGATCGCGCGTATCCGCTGGGAAGCGGACGGCTGGCCGACAGCGGAGGATTGAGATGATTTCCCGACGGTTCTTCCTCGCCGGCGCGGGCGCCGCGACCGCGCTGCCCGCCGCCGCCGCCCGGCCGCGCGTGACGCCGACGATCGTCAATCCCGTCGTGCGCCAGCGCGCCGACGCGCAGGTGTTCCGCCACACCGACGACTGGTATTATCTCACCGGCTCGGTGCCCGAATACGACCGATTGGTGCTGCGCCGCTCGCGCACGCTCGCCGGGCTTGCGACCGCGCCCGAGCGCGTCCTGTGGCGGCACCTGTCGAGCGGGCCGATGTCGGGGTTCCTGTGGGCGCCCGAACTCAACCTGATCGACGGTCGGTGGATCATGTACTTCGCCGCGGGGCCGAGCGGCGGGGGGGAGGACGTGTTCCGCATCCGCACCTTCGCGGTCGCGTGCGACGGACCCGACCCGATGCGTGGAAACTGGTCGGTGCTGGGGCAGCTGCAAACCGAGTGGGACACCTTCACGCTCGATTCCACCAGCTTCGTCCACCGCGGCCGGCGCTATCTCGCCTGGGCGCAGCGCGAGCCGGGGATCGAGACCAATTCGAACCTCTACCTCGCCCCGCTCGCCACTCCGCTGACGCTGGCGGCGCGGCCCGCGCGGCTGACCGTGCCGACGCTTCCCTGGGAAACGCAAGGGTTCAAGGTGGCCGAGGCGCCCGCGGTGCTCCAGCGCAACGGGCGGCTGTTCATGACCTATTCGGCGAGCGCGACCGACGCGCGCTACTGCCTAGGTATGCTGACGTGCCGCGACGACGCCGACATCATGGATCCGGCGAACTGGTCCAAGTCGCCGCAGCCGGTGTTCAAGACCTCGGTGGCGAACAAGGTGTTCGGGCCCGGGCACAACAGCTTCACCGTCGACGAACGCGGCCGCGACGTGCTGGTCTATCACGGGCGCGACTATGCGAAGATCGAGGGCGACCCGCTGTTCGATCCCAACCGCCACACCCGGATGCAATATTTCCGCTATCGCGCTGACGGCAGCCCCGATTTCGGTGTGCCGGTCGCCAACGGTCCGCTCCGGCGCCGCTGATCGGTCGCCCCGCGGGCACCGGCCGGCCGGGCGAACGATCTCCCTATCATAGGTTATTAGTCCTACAATTAACGGCTTGCAGCGGGCTCTTTGCAGTTTTAAACGAATGTCTGAGTAATGGGTGCCGTCAGAGCGCCTTCAACCGACCAAAAGGGGGGGCTCCCGTGGCCTTCAAGCCTCTCGTTCTCGCATCCGTTTCCGCCATCTCGCTGCTCGCCGGCGCGCCCGCCCGGGCGCAGGCGAACCCCGAACAGCCCGGCCAGCCGGGCAGCCCGGCCGACCAGGCGGGCACCGCCAGCGGCGGCACCGTCGCCGGCGACACCGCGACCGATCAGACCGACCAGGATATTGTCGTCACCGGCGTGCGCGCCGCGATCGTCGGCGCGCTCAACCGCCGCCGCGAGTCGACCCAGATCGTCGATTCGATCGTCGCCGAGGACGTCGGCAAGCTGCCCGACAACAACGTCGTCGAAGCGCTGCAGCGCGTCACCGGCATCCAGGTGACCGATCGCGGGCAGGGGGAGGCGGCCGGGATCGCGATCCGCGGCCTGCCCGACGCGCTCACGACGCTCAACGGCCGCAACATCTTCACCGCCGCGGGCCAGTCCTTCGCCCTGCAGGACGTGTCGGCGAACCTCGTCAAGCGCGTCGACGTGTTCAAGACGCGCGCCGCCGACCAGATCGAGACCGGCCTCGCGGGCCAAGTCGACGTGGTCACGCGCCGGCCGTTCGACTTCAGCGGGTTCGCGATCTCGGCGCTGGCGCGCGGGATATACGATCAGGAGGCGGACACCTTCAACCCGAACGGCGCGCTGCTCGTCAGCAACCGGTGGGAGACCGGGATCGGCGACATCGGCCTGCTGGTCAACGGCAGCTACACCCGCTCGAAGTTCCGCACCATGTCGACCACCGCGGGCGCCTTCGTCCCCTTCGCGACGCTGAACCCGCCCGCGGGCACCTGCCTAACCGGCTTCCAGCGCATCTTCCCGGCGCCGGTCGACCCGCTGACCGGCAATTTCATCAACACCTGCGGCCTCGGCAACTGGAAGGCCGGTAACGAGACCGGCCTGCCGACCGCGGCGGGATCGACGCTTCCGGTGAACGGCGTCGACACCCCCTATTGGCTGTCGCGCGACGCGGTCTTCAGCTCCGACCTCTACGGCCGGCGCGAGCGGCCCTCGGGCAACGTCGCGCTGCAATGGGCGCCCAACGACAGCTCGGTCTACACCGCCGAGGTCTATTATGCCGGCTTCCGCGGCGAGACCTTCAACAGCCTGCAGTTCAGCTTCGTCGACTTCTGGGCCAACCCGCAGAACCCGACGCTGTACGACGGCACCAACATCGTCAAATCGCGCGTCGCCAACAGCGTGTACGGCTTCAACAGCGGCGACTACGGCCGCAGCAAGACCGACAGCTTCGTCTACGCGCTGAACGGCAAGTGGGACGTGGGCGGCGGTCGCGGCAACATCGTCGCCGACGTCGCCTATCAGACCAGCAAGAGCGAGACCGCCTTCTTCGCCCAGCGCGTCGAGCGCGTCGCCAACCAGATCACGGTCGACTTCAACGCCGGCGGGGGCTTGCCCGCCTATCACTTCGACGACGACGGCCTGCTGACCGATCCGGCGCAGTGGAACGTCGCGCAACTCTACGACAACGACGGCCGGGACGAGGGCAGCGCGATCACCGCGATGCTCGACGGCAACTACACCTGGGACGACGGCTTCCTGCGCCAGGTCAAGGCCGGCTTCCGTTTCGACAAGCGCAAGGCGACCAGCTTCGTGCGCACCGCCGACGCGGCGCCGCTCGGCCGCTCGCTCGCCAGCTTCCCGGCCGAGGCGACCTTCACCAACAAGGAGTTCTTCGACGGGCGCGCCGACGTGCCGACGAGCTGGGTGCTCCCCAACGGCTATTACAATTATGCCAACCGCGACACGATCCGGCAGCTCTACGGCTTGCCGACCTCGGACCAGCTGACCACGACACGGGTCTTCGACGTCGACGAGACGACGCTCGCGGCCTACGCGCAGGCGGACGGCGAGGTCTCGATCTTCGGCCGCTTGCTGAAGCTGCAGGCGGGACTGCGCTACGTCGCGGTCGACACTGATGCGGTGTTCCGCGACCGCTTCAACAACGGCGCCGAATCCTTCTCTTCTCCGGGCTCGGATCGCTTCCTGCCGAGCTTCACCGCGCGCTACGAGATTACGCCCAACTTCCGCGCGCGGTTCAACTACGGCGAGACGCTGCGCCGACCTGCGTTCGGGGCGATCAACCCGAACTTCTCGCTCACTGGCGACCTCACCGGGGTGGGCTACGGCACCGGCAGCGCGGGCACCGCGAACCTGAAGCCGACCACGTCGAAGAACTACGACGTCGCGCTCGAATGGTATTTCGACCGCAACAGCGCGATCACCGTCACCGGCTTCCGCCGCGAGATCAGCGGGCTGGTGGTGCCGGTGAGCCAGCTGGAATTCATCCCCAACAACGGCATCGTCGCGGGCGCGACCAACAATTTCGTCATCAGCCGCCCCGCCAACGCCTCCGACGGCGTGCTGAAGGGGCTGGAGGTCGGGCTCACCTATTTCCCGACCTATTTGCCCTCGGTGCTCGACGGCCTCGGCTTCCAGGGCAGCCTGACCCTGCTCGATTCGACGCAGAACGTGCCCGAGTTCGACCTCGCCGGGCGCCAAACGGGAGAGCTGCGCTCCGGCTTCTTCGGCGTGTCGGACCTGTCGTACAATGCGACGCTCGCCTACGACAACGGACCCATCGGCGCGCGCCTGTCCTACGTCTGGCGCAAGGCGTGGCAGGTCCGCTACGAGGCGCGGCTGTTCGCCAACCCGCTCGGCGTTTGGCGCCGGCCCGAGGGCAGCCTCGACTTTCAGCTGACCGCGAAGCTCTCCGACCAGCTCGGCCTGACCTTCGACGCGGTGAACCTCCTGCGCCTCAAGCAGCAGGAATATTACAAGTTCGGCGACGTCGGCGACGAGGACCGCTTCAACCTCGGCACGGTGCTGGTGCCGAGGACCTTCGCGGTCGGCATCCGGTACAGCTTCAACTGACCCCCCGAATGGGGCGGGCCCGCGGGTCCGCCCCTTTTTTCGACCGAGAGGAGAACGACCGTGACGCGCAACCTCACGCTCGCCATGCTGCTGCTCGCCTCCGGCTGCGGGGCGGAGGAGGGGACCCCGCCGGCCTCGCCCGCGCCGCTCGCCACGCCGACGCCGAGCCCGAGCCCGTCGCCCACGCCGTCTCCAAGCCCGACGCCGACCTCCTCGCTCGCGCTGACCGGACACGTGAGCCCGGTCCACGACCCCGCCATCCTGAAGGACGGCACCACCTATTACCTGTTCGCGACCGGCAACGCGGGGGATGCGGAGGGCCTGCTGGGCCTGCGCACTTCGAGCGACCTACGCGACTGGACGCTGCGCGGCGGGAGCTATGCCGCGCTGCCCGCCTGGGCGCGGACCGCGGTGCCGGGCGCGACGGGGATGTGGGCGCCCGACATCTCGAAGGTCGGCGGCCAGTACCGCCTCTACTATTCGATCTCGACCTTCGGGAAGAACCAGTCCGCGATCGGCCTCGCCACCGCGACCACGATCGATCCCGCGGCGCCCGCCGCCAACTGGCAGGATCAGGGACCGGTGATCCAGTCGCAGACGAGCGACGACTTCAACGCGATCGACCCGATGGCCTTTTCGGACGCCGAGGGCCGGTCGTGGATGGTGTTCGGGAGCTACTGGTCGGGGATCAAGCTGATCCGCCTCGACCCCGCGACCGGCCTGCGCCTCGCCGGCGACCCCGCGCCGCGCGCGCTGGTGCAGCGCCCCGCCCCCGACGCGGTCGAGGCGCCCTATATCGTCCGGCACGGTGGTTATTACTACCTGTTCGTCTCGTTCGACGCCTGCTGCCAGGGCGAGGCCAGCACCTATTACACCGTCGTCGGCCGCTCGGCCGCCCCCGACGGCCCCTATGTCGACCGCAGCGGCCGCGCGATGCTGCAGGGCGGCGGTACGACGGTGCTGACGAACGGCCAGGGCACCGGCGCCCGCTACGTCGGCCGCGGCCATGTCGCGATCCTGAGCCAGGAGGACGGCGACTATATCGTCTACCACGCCTACGACACGCAGCGGAACGGCGCGCCGACGCTGCAGATCCAGCGCCTCACCTGGGACCAGGAGGGATGGCCGACGGTGGGGTGAGAGGGCGGGCCGGCACGCCGGCACTTGCCGAAGTGCACCGGGGGTGCAGCCCAGCCGCGGCATCTCGGCGGCCTGCGCGACCGTTTCCAAGCCCTAGGCCACCACCTCCATCGACAGGTCGCGTGCCATCGACAGCATCGCCGCGCCGTCGGTGACAAGCGCATCGAGCGCGGCGGCGACGGTGCGCAGCCAGGTCGCGGCCGCGTCGCACCGCTCGGGCCCGACCACGTCAATCCCATACAGCGCGAGATATTCGGCAGTCATCCCGCGCAGGCGCCGATCGTCCTCCACCTACACCACCCCGCATGCGCCCCTCCCAGACGACGGCCGGTCTCCGGCATCGTTGCGGGCGGGCGGCGGACAAGACGGGGATTCGACGGTCCGAGGGGATACGGCGGCGCGGGGCTCGCCGCAGGCCGGTACGCAGGTCGCCTTGCCTCTTGCGACCCACCCCTGCGACCTGTAACTTCAATGATAGAAGTGAGTCGGAGCGGACCGGATGAAGCCGAAATCCTTTGCCGGGATGCGATGCTCGATCGCGGGCGCGCTCGAGCTGATCGGGGATCGTTGGGCGTTGCTGGTGATCCGCGATTTGTCGCTCGGGCTTCGACGCTACGACGACCTGCGCGCGAGCACCGGCATTCCGGCGGCGACGCTGGCGTCGCGCCTCAAGCATCTGGAGACGGGGGGCATCGTCGAGCGGGTCCGCTATCGCGAGCGCCCGCCACGCGACGAATATCGCCTGACCGCGAAGGGGCGCGACCTGTGGAAGGTCAGCGTCGCCCTGCGCGAATGGGGCGATCGCTGGGACGCGAGCGGGTACGGCGCGCCCACCGTCGAGACGATCGATCGCGAGACCGGGCGGCCGCTGGTGCTGGCGCTGGTGGATGCCGAGACCGGCGCCGCGGTGCCGCGCGAGCGCGCACGGCTGCGCCCCGGCCCCGGCGCCGACGACGCGATCCGCCGCCTTCTCGACCCGGCCAAAGGAGCGACCTCATGACCCCGCCCGTCGAGCTCTTCTATGACTTCCGCAGCCCGTACAGCTATCTCGCCGTAACCCAGCTGCTGGGGATGGACGTCAATGTCGCGTTCCGCCCGATGAAGATCTTGGCCGTGATGGAGCGCGTGGGCAACGTGCCGACGACCATCACCTGCGCCGCGAAGGGGCGATATGCGCGCCTCGATCTCGCGCGATGGGCGGCGCGCTACGGGATCGCGCTGAACCCGTCCGACATGCGCGCCAACGACGGCGACGCCTTGTCGCGTGCGGTCATCGCCGCCGCTCCTGAAGACCGTGCCGCGGTGACGCTCGCGCTGTACCGCGCGATCTGGAGCGAGGGGAAGACGATCGGCGATGCCGCGGCCGCGGTCGCCGCGCTGGAGGCCGCCGGGATCGACACCGGCGCGATCGCGGCGGGCATCGATGCGCCCGAGACGGTCGCGCAGCTCGAGACCAACACCGAGGAGGCGGTCGCGCGCGGCGTCTTCGGATCGCCGACGATCTTCG
>SXGT01780277.1_pt1 | contig 13775 bp, 24 predicted proteins | sample 3176221 | NCBI WGS metagenome assembly SXGT01 (sample SAMN11356862, study PRJNA531348) | freshwater metagenome | isolation source: freshwater sample F1-120 | place: China: Fuxian Lake, Yuxi | collected 2017-12-25 | reverse complement strand
GGCGCTCGCTACGCTCGCTGGCTGTATCGTCGGCTGGCGCCGCCTCGTGGGCGACCGGACTCACACGTTGTAAAAGTGTTTAGGTATCCGGTTCATATCGTTCTCACATTCGAGGCAGTCCTGCCCGCGGTGAGAGTCGGGAGAATGTAGGCATACCCCGCATGGTACGAACGCTCGCGGGAGCGGGACATTACCGGGTAGGTCGCCGATTGTGTGCTTGACATGATCGGCGAGGGCTATCGCGTCGGCTTCGCTGGCGATATCGCCCGCCAGTAGGAATTCGAGCGGCGGCGGTCCTGCGATCGTTAACACGATGCACCATTGGCGATCGCTGGTCTCTACCGCCTCCCAGGTAGCCGCCCAGGCGCCTGCACCGGGTCCGCGTGTTGGCGCCCGCCTCGTTGGTGGCATCGCTAGATCGCATCCACGAGCGAGGCGCCACGAGCAACCATGCGAACATTCATCACGCCATTCATCGTGCCGCCGCCAAGGTTGTTAACTCGAACGAATAGCGCATCGTTAACCGGAATATACAAGTCCTGCACATCGAAGTTGTGATACCCCGGTACGGTCGTCGTTATTTGCAACATGCGCCCAAAGCAGCGGTGCGATGATGGTTCGTCGCGGCGACTGTAGCCAACTAGGACGTCCAAGGTGCCCGCCGCCGATGCCGCCGAGGTTACAAACTTGAAATAGAGGTCGACCGGGCCAAAGTAGGCCGACGATGCAACGAAGTCATAGCTACCATACGAACCTAACCCGGTCCATCCAGTGGGCGTATTCAATTCAATAATCGCGGTGCCAGTTTGGAAGTTTGCCGCACTTGGCGCCGCGGTTAGGTCCGCATCGTTATTATCGAATCCAACCGCTAGACGCGTCGGCGCTGGCGGAGTCTCGCGCAACGATCGCCGCGGAGTGAGAGTGCCGAACGGCGCCCGCATGGATTCAGACCTTGGAGGGCAACGACGCCAGTATCGGCGCGAGTCGCGTTCCTGGGCATGCGGTCGGGTTCGCCTGCGAATGCCAAGCGAGGGCTAGAGGGCGCCCCGTGTAAAGATGGGCGAGATATCGGTATACGTGCAACGCTTCGAGCGCAAGATACGAGGGGATGGTCTGTGATGCGTTCATAATGAACGCGACGCCTAGATGCGTTGTGTTTGCGCTATGAGCGAACCCTGGGAGCGGTGCGCGGCAATGGGCGCCTCGTGCCGACGATGGTCGACAATCAAGAATCTGTCCATCTTGCGTAATCATCGCGTGGTACTCGATATCGCCATAGCCTCGCCCGCCTTGGCTCGTGGGACGAACACACCAATCGTAGAGAGACTTGGCGTATGAGTGGGCGTTGGTACCGACATGGACCGGTGAGGCTGTGTGATGAACCATTACGCCAGCTATAAGCGCACTATCCCGACCAACGACTGATATCGGCGGGCGAGTAGCGCCGATCACTACAGAGCGCGAGTGAAACTGTACGGCGCTCACTTGCAGCCACTCGGGCTAGGCGCATCGCTTCGCAACGCGAGCACGCGGTAACCGGTCTCCACGAGCCAGCCGACCGTAGAGCCAAGCACAGAAAACGCGTATATGGCTTGGTCATGGGTAGCCGTGTACGAATCGCCAGCTACCAACAGTGTGCTAGTCGAATCATGGGCATATTGCGGCGCCTTGCATAACCGGATCGGGTTACTACCCTCGTTAGTGATGGTCACGTTGCGCCGCGCGGGATCGGCTGGCACTACTTGGATAGATAGCGCCGGTACGGTCGCCGATGCGCTAACTACAAGCGAGCCAGCGTTCCAATCCTCGGCGGGCGCCTCGCCAACTAGAGCGATGGACTCGAACCGTCCGCGCGGGCGCATCATCTTTACCGCCTCGGCTAGATCGTCCGCATCGGTATCGAATACCTCGCCTTGCTCGCGTCGTAGCTCCGCCGCTTTAGGACCGTCATACGGCTTTGCTGCGTTTAATGCTCCAAGTGTCATGTGACCGCCTCGGTAATTGGTTTGATGACTGAGCCTACCGTCTCGGCGGCAAGGTCTTTGCCCAGGATCGTTAGCGCCACCGCGATCATTCCGAGACCCGCGGCGCCTTGGCCGAGTCGCGCCCAATTATCTGCCGTAGTGAGCCAGCGAAGAACGGCTACGCCGGCCGAGGCGAACGCGTCGATCGCGCTAAGTCCGGTGAGGTCGCCGAGGAACCCTGCGCCACTCTCCGCGAGCGCGCCCGCGAAGCCTAACGGGTCGTCGGCGAACGCTTCGCCCGCGGAGCCAATCGAATCTAACCCGGTCTCGCCTTGCAACACTTTGCTAGTGCCTGCTGGTACGTCGCCATCGCGTTGTTTGTCTTTAGGGTTAGCGTTGTAGAACCGGGCTTTAGCGAGAATCTTTGGCCCATAGTTCGGGCACAAATTACCGGGTCCACCACACCAACCGGAGACCTGGAGCGCAGATGCCGCAGCGACGATATCGCCCGCGCGTAGCGCCGTGACCGTTGGCGCATAGCGAGCGTTGCGAAGCAGAATTACATGGGCTTGAAGTCCGGTATTCAGATTCGGAAATATAGATATGAACCCTGCATGAGTGCCAGTCTCTAGCTCCGTCGCGCGAATACTTACGTTCATTGGATTGTTATATTTGGCGTTGCCTGCGTTCGTCTCGAACACGATCCAGGCGAGCATAAATGAGGTCGTATCCGCCGTTACCGGTGCGCCAATAGCGCGGAGTAATGCGCCTATGAACGCGGCGCGCGTGTTGCCGGTGATGCGGTCTATTTCGCTAGTCACGGCGACCGCCGAGTAGCGCCCTTACTATCGCGCGCGGATGGTTGCGGAGTAGTTGAGCGATCATCGGGTGCCGCCAGCGAATGTACGCGGTACCGCCAGCCAGCGCGGCGGCGGCGCCGCTGGCGGTACCGAGTAGGTAGGCGACAATCACAACATGCGCCAAACTTTGGTAGTGATCGCATCTACGAACAACATGATTAAACCGAGTGCGGCGAGCGCGGTGATGAGTCGCACGAGGTCGGCAGGGCTCATCGGAACGTAACCGTTCGTTGATTGGTGACTACGTTATAGCCGCGGCCATTCGGCACGATATTGCGAGCGTATTCGCCCTTGCGTAGCTTGCCCCACAGCGAGCCGCGGTATTCAGCAGATCCAGCAGTATGCACCCCGCCGAGATTCGTTACCCATACCGATCCAAGTTTGCCATCGCGTTGCATGTTGTAATGAGCCGTGTATGCCTCGTAACCGGCGAGCGTTACTTTAGGCGTTGGGTACCGTTGCGGGCGCGGACCTACACCACTACCGATAATGAACGCGGCATCGCGCAACACGCGGGCTACGTCGCCGTTGCGTTGTGGAGTTGGTGTCGGGTTGGCGAGGGCGCTAGGCACATAGTCGGGCGCTGGCCCAATCGCTTTAACGATGGCGGAGATACGCGCGGCCTCGGTCGTTGTGAGTGTGTCGCCCTGGAGATACCGCTTGATTGTTTGCTCCGCAATGTACGCGTCTATGCCCTCGGCGATGAGGAACGCTAACGCTCGCCGGTACCAGGAGTCATTCGTATCGGCGACACTCTCTACGGGTGCGGAGCCATCGACACCATAGGTAGCGCGATCCGGTAGTGATGGCGCCTCGCCGCCGAGGTCGGCTGCATCGCCAGCGGATCGCGTGAACCGAGTCGATATCCAGATACCGATAGGTACCGCAACCAACCAACCGGCTACCGGTAATGGGCCTAGTTTCTTGGTCGCCCATGTCGGTAGCTGCGCCGCCGCTTCGGTCACTGTAGCTCGCTTCCCGAATCCCAGGCGGCGGGCGTTGGGCGTAGCGTGAGTCGTCGGGCGCCGCCGAACGGTTGGTGTTGCCCTTGCGGAATTCCAGACACTTCGCGCTCTATCTTGACGGTCGGACCCGCGGCTTGATGTTTGGCGAGGTTGCGATCCTGCGCTCCCGATGTAAACACGATCCATCGCGTGCGAGCGGCGCGCGTCTCGCGCCCATCGTCGGCTGTGAGGCGCGGGCGCCCGCGGCGATGATGGGCGTACTGGATGGCACTATCGGGCCAGTCAATACCGACCGACTCGGGATCGGGCGCTACCTCATCGTTGGCAAGTTGGCGGAATAGCATCGGGACTAGCGCCCCATCGCGGCGCGGAGCGAATCGCTAAACGCTCCGCCGAACGCCTTAACCACTTGCGCCGTTTGGCTCTTGGGTGCAACCAAAGTGGTAGCGAGCGCAACCGTAACGATGGCGCCGAACAAGTTGGCGATTAGCGAAATACTCATCTTTTCCATGTCAGTAATCCTATCTCGGTTCTAGACGTATCGCGGTTGCTTCGGTTGCGCCGCGTAATCTTTTAGCCGTTTAAGGCGGTCTGCCTCGGCTTGGCGTGCTCCTGGAGTACCGGCGCGCGATCCGGTATCGGTGCGGCGGTCTGCCTCGGCTTGGCGTGCTCCTGGAGTACCGGCGCGCGATCCGCGATCGGGAAGCGTTGCCGCTTGACGTTCGCCTTGTATTCGGTTCGCCTCGGCTTCGCTCGCCGTGAGCGTATTAGGACCGGAGCCAAGCGCGCGCGGTGTTGCCTCCCAAATATCGCGGGCGTTAATCATCGTAACCGTAATGATTAGCGCCGAGGTCGACTGCACTAGGTCCGGCGCCGCCTCGGCGGCGGCGGCGAGAACCACTCCCGCAAATAAGGCGCCCGCCTCCACTTGGATCGGGTGCGGGAGCTCGCTGTTCGCTAGGCGGCGAACGATCGTTACAGAGCCAGCGGCGAATACTGCAAATATCGCCCATCGCTTAGCCGATACAACAGTCGCACTCATTCGGTAAACACTCGCGTAATCTCGCCGGTTATCGACACATTGCGAATAGCGGCCCATACCAACATCGAACCAAAGCCGAGTAGGACTAGAGCTAGTGCTGTCATTGCTCTGTCTCGCTAGTCGGGTCTATTCGTAACGCGCGGTTGACCGCCGGGTTTAATCCGTGTTCGGCGAGCGCATTGGATAGCCGACGTTCGCCATTGCGATCGCCGAACGCATAACCGAGCACGAGCGTTATTGCGCTAGTACCCATGACCTTTAGCGATTCGTCATTAATGACTGCGCCGATAATCGCGCATGTCGTGGCGAGTAGTAGCGCCAGCGCCGCGAGCCAAGCGCGACCCTGCGCGGTCACTAGCTCGCGAGCTTGGATTGGGCGAAGTTCATAACCGCGGGCAGCAGTAGCCAGCCAGCGAGGACTCCAAGCCAGAACGTAAGGTTCGTGAGGTAGCTCATGTGTGTAGTTCCTTATCTCGTTGGTGTTTAGGAATGTGTGGCCGAATCGATAGAATCGCCGCTGGCTAGATCGGCAGGTACGCCTTGAATCCTCGGCGGGCGAGCACGATAAACGCGAGGGCGCCTAGCAGAATCATCGCCGAGGCGCGCCCTACCTCGTTACCGTTATCGTCCATCATGAGATATGGATATCGCCATACGGGGCGACATCGTTGGTGAGGATCGCGAGGGTACCGGCGGCGCCAAAGTTCCCTTGCAATTCAAGGCGAGTACCCTGGTTAGTCGGCAACCAAAGATCGCGCATCTCGTTACCGTACTTACCGTCAAGGTCGTAGTTGAATGGCACTACGAACACGCCGGTTCGCGATCCGGTAGTAGAGGCATCGGCGCCCGTCGACTGCAATGCAGCGGGCGCCTTTTGGTACGCCTTGCATTGCGTGATGAGTCGGCCCTCGTTGATGAGGTTTCGACCGTCCCAATTGATTACGAGCGGATCGGCGAAGTTGGTCGTTGACCTTGCAGGCGTCGTGGTTCGGAAGATGAACACGAGCGAACGGATGAGGTTACCGACTCGCGGCAGACGTACCGTGTTGGCTCCAGAGACGATAGGCGCTACCGTCTTAGTCCAAAATTGGGTAGTCCCGGACGCTGGCGGCATCTGTGCTTGGGGGTTGCCGAGTAGGTCGACCGACTCTGGAACCGCCCAACAGTCCGCCCAACAGCGAACGCGCACGCTAGGTGCTGTAGTCGGGTTGGTCGAGTAGACGTTCGCCAATCCGCCGACAGTAAGAGACAGTTTCAAAGTTTGCGCTGAGTTCTGGTTCGGCAATGCGCCGATAGCGTCGCGGGCGCCAATCTCTACCGGGACGTACAGCAGAAAAGAAAAGTTTCCAGTTGCGGCCACGGCGCCGAACGCGGGCGAGGTAACCGGGTCCACGCGTTGGTATCCACCAACGAGGTTAATCATTTGCAAGTCGAAACCGTCGATAGGGCCAACGAGCGGGGCGCCGTTTACGTCCGCGAGCTGTACCGAATTTAGGTAGCTCCAGGGCGCATCTTCTTTAGCGACCGCCACGGCGCCAGTGCCGCCAGTTGCCTCTACGAGCACATAGACACCGCGCAAGAAACCGAACGCGGGTACGTCGATGGGTGCGAGTGCCTGCGATGCGGCGGCGATGAGTCCAACGGTTGTATCGCTCATCGGTTCGGTATGTTCGACACTCGCGCGCGTGAACGGCGCTAGCGGGGTCATTTGGTCGTCGCCACTTAAGCGGGCTTTGCCAGATTCGGCTTGGACTTTGGTACTTACAACTGCTGGAGGCATCCGGTCACATTCTTTCTGGGTTGGGTTGTGTGAAACTTGTGGGCGCCGCCAAGCGTTTACGTTGCTTCGGTTTTAGTAGATCGCCGCCATCGCTTTACCTAATGGACGGTCTGACAGTTGCGCCGCGGCTTGCCGCCAGAGCGCGGTGATGATGAGTAGGTAGGCGAACATGGTAAGGGCTTGGAGTATGTCAGCGTGTAGGTGCATGGGTTATACGTTACCCTCGCCGCCGCCTAAGTGCGCGGATTCCGCGAACCGGTCGCCGAGGTCGGCCTCCGGGAGTTCCTGGGCGGAGAACACACAGTTAGCGAAGTGCTCTGGCCCTCGTGCCACTTCTTCGCGGGCTTGCGTAATCGAAATACCGGCGAGGTCGGCCAGATACTCGGCGTGGGCTTCGGTCGGAAATATCGCCGCGACTGCTGGCGGTGGAATCTCGGTACTCATAAGGCGGTCTAGCTCCTCGTGTTGGTGGTGATAAGTGTCCCATTGCGTGTGTCAACATACATTACGTCATGCTTAGCCATGTTTGGTAGATGGTCGCGTATCCGTCTCGAATCGGCGCCATTCAAGCCAGCGAGGCGCTTTAAATCCTCGCTATCGCTCGTGCGCCATAGGAACAGATGCGAGGCTTGGCTCCAGGCTTCGAGCGGCACAAAGCGGGGGCGTTGCGATGCCACTACTAGCGATAGCCCAACCGACCGACCTTGCAGCCAATACATACGCAACCGGTCGGTAAGGCGCAACGGGTCAACGAGGAAACTAACCTCATCGGCAAATACGCACCAACCTCCCTCTACGAACATGTTATCGAGTGCTTCGGCGAACGCTGGCGCCAGCGAGCGATGGTCGGCGATGGATCGGATACGCGGCCAGAGCACGAGCCGTTCGGTACCTTGCCAACGGTTCGGCGGGTTCCAAGACGTTAGACGGGTCCATTGCGAGCGGCGAGGCTTGACTAGCGCCTCTAACGTCGCGTCGCGAGGTTTAGTGCCGAATATGCAGACATGGCGGCGGAGTAGCGAACCGTCGCTCCGCTGCAAGTTGAGCAACTTTAACGCGAGTTCGGTTTTGCCGCCGCCAGTCGGACCGATGAGCGATACATGTTCGCCCTGGTTCCATGTGAACTGAGCTAGGAATTCCGCCCACGTGAGCCGGTTAGGCGGCGGGGTTGGTTGCATCATCTACCGGCGATGGTTTAAGCGGTGCGCCAACTAGGGCCATCGGATTAAATCCGTGGTTCATTGCGATCGCCAATACGGTCGGCATGAACGCTGCGAACAGTTGCGCCCATACCGAGGACTGCAACATGGACTGTAACGCTGCGCGCACGCGGTCATTCTGTTCGGCGGCATGTTGCAGCGCGTCCGCCTGCGCCTCGGCGCCGTTAATGATGGCTTGCCCATCGGCGGCATTGAATACGCCAACGATTACGCCTAGTTGGGTTATTTGATCGCGGATCGGGTCGCGTAGGTTCGGCTTCACTCCTGGCGTGCGTTTAGGTGTTGGCTTCGCGGACTTCGCGCGAGCCCTTTTCTCTGGCTTCGGTGCAGCGTCGGGCGCGACAGAATCGGCGCCGAGTGCTAGTTCGTCTTTTGTGGTCATTCGTTGCCGCCTTGTTGGTTGTGATTAATGGTCGGGATTCGCTGGCATACCGCGCGTAAGTCGCGCGGCCTCGGAGGCGCCGAACATGAGTTTCGGTTGCCTTGGCGCGACGCGAGCGAGCGAGGTATCAGCGGCGAAACTTGCGCCAGTAGCGATGCTCGCTATCCGGTCGTTGTTCATCGGCTTCGGCATCGTCCGCCCGTTCATCGACAGATTCAGCGTTATCGCCCTCGGCGGCAGACTCTTGTTCTGCTTCTGCTTCGGCGAGTACCGCGTCGATAACTTCTGTAGTTGCCTCGCTAGCAGCTTCGGCGGATGATTCAGTTTCTCCAACATGGTCTAGAACCTCATCTATCGGGGCGCCATCTAGCGCCGCTTCCATTGCGGCATCTGCCGCCTCTTGTGCATTGTCTGCCGCCTCTTGTGCAGCATCCGCCGCCTCGCGCGCGTCGTCGCCCTCACCATCGGCGAATAGCTCCGCAAGGTCCGCATCATTCTGCGCGTCGTTCGCGATCGCCTGGGAGGCGCCCGCGGCCATCGTTGCGGTGACCGTCTCGGCGACAATCCTCGCTATCTCTTGGCGGTCTGAATCATCCAGCATGGTTAGTAGCTCGCTTCCCTTTAGCCGTGTAGACAGATAGTCCAAGTGGGCGCCGCCGCGTAGGTGATGCCGATTACGGCGCCTGGGTACGCTGGAATCGTAGTTACGCCTGCGCCCATCGCTATACCGTCGACTGTTACCGCGACGGTTGTACCGCCGTTAATTTGGATCGTACCCATGTATGGGTAGTCGAACGTGACAGTACCGCCGCTGGCTGGCATCGCAAGAGTGCGAGGCGCCGCGGGAACGATGCCGCCGTATTGGGTAGGTAGGTTGAATTGCCCAATCGTTGGAGTGCCGCTATCTATGCGTATTTGTGCTGTGCCTCGCGTACCGTTAATTAGCCTCGTGCCTTTAACGAGCGTTAGCGGCGCGGCGCCATTCAAGAAATTCAACTGCTTGCCGATGTTGTTATCCGATATGCAATTCATCACGACCGCGGAGAATGGACCGCCGGAACCGGAAACGGCGGCGGTCGCATCTAGCGAGATACCGTTATCGCTTCCCGAATTCGTACCGTTGTTAACAACAATCAGCGAATCCAGCACGAGACGTTCGGTACCGTCCGCGCTAAAACCGTTACCGCCGTTACCATCTGTGATATCTGCACTCGCACCCCAGGTATGAGTAGCCGAGTATTGTTGCTCGCCGCCGAGGCGAAGCCCAATGAACTGCATGTCGCGTCCGCCCTCACAGAGCGAACCACTACCGCCGTTACGAATCGCGTAACCGCCAATGAACCGACCGTTCACGCTTCCATGTTGGTTAATACCGTGTTGCCCGTTGGCTATTGCCATCGCTCCATGCGCCGTAAAGCCCTCACAGTATTGATGGCCGAATCCGGTAGCTCCTGGCGAACCATCATCGGTAGTCGCGAGGCAGAGCCAATGTTGCATGTCGCGACATTCGTAAATCTTGTATAGCCACTTCTCACCACTCCCGCCGCCCGATGAACCAACCGCGTTCTTCGATACCACGCGCATAAGGCGCGGACGGTCAACACTCGCATAGACGATGCCGCTAAAGACTCCCACTCCCGCGCCCGGTTGGTTAATACCGTTACCGTCAACTACGAGATCGTAGATCGCTAAATCTTCGTTCGGATTGTTGCTCGCTATCGGGTCTGTGATGTACGCGTTGTAGTTCATTACAACCGCTGTATCTTCGCCACTTGCCGAGACGGTTTTAAACATGCCCGCGGGTTGGTTGTTCTTCATCGCTAGCGACCCCGGTACTCCAGGGCGAACCGTGGCGAGCGTTGCGCGGTTGTACTGCACAAATACGCTCGTGCGGGCGCCGCCTCCAGTTGGATGAACTGAGAGATCGCCAGAGAGATCGCCAACGACATTAACGCGGCCCTTGCGCGTACCGTTAGCGGTCGCGGCCACTTGTGCCGCCGTGAGTACCGCTACGTCATTAGTGCCATCGGCGACATAATCGGCGCGCGACTTCCATTCAGTGGGGGCGTTGGCGGCGGCGACTAGGTACAGATCGCGGGTCACGCTCGCGGCAACTCCCGGCCCTGCTTTGCGGGCGCCTGGTTTTGTCATGGGTCAAACAATAGCTTGGCCCGGACCGGTTGTGGGGGAACCGGTACCGGGCCAAGATCGCCGCCATCGCATCGGGGCTAACGGGAATCGAACGTCCAAGTAGCGAACCGTCGCCGCGTATGCGTGTAGGTGATTACTTGACTCTATACCACCGCGCGTGTATCTTCAAGCCCTCTAATCGAACACTCAACAGAATCGGACGTCCAACCATGAGAGACCGCATAGCACGAGCACTAACCACGATTCCGGTACTAGGCAAGGATTCGCAGCAGCTTTTACTTGCCGCCGGTAGCCTCGTAAGGGTCGGGCGTAGCGACCATTGCGGCGGGCACGAGCTCCTCCCGCCTTGGGCATCGCCCGATTGGCCCTGGATCGCCAGCGCCGGATACCACGACCTCGGGCAAGTAGTCACAGACCTGCATTGCCAATTCTGTGAACCGATAATGCCGATGATCGGGTTAGGGCTAAAGACTCCCGCGCTGTGGCTTGGCGGCGAGGGGGACATGCTCGCTATCGCTTGTACCGACCATTGCGGCGAATTGGGCGCAGTCGGTACGCCATTATCGACTCTGCAATTAATGGGGCGTGTACTTGGCGGAGTCGAACGATGAACCTACTAACTAGCGACTGGCCCTGGTTGGCTGTAGCTGGCGCAGCGATGCTCACGTTCTGGCTTGGATTCGCTACCGCTTCGATTCTGTTCGCAACGCGACCGGAGCGAGCGGAATCGCTACTCTTGGATGATGTTTACCGTAATGAGCTAGAGATAGACACCGCGCGTGAGTGCGCGTGTCGCGGTTGCGCGGTGCGGTTGGTGTTTCTCAAAGATGAGCGCGAAGAATTGTTAGGGCAACTAATCGCCGAGCGCGCGGTACGTCGATGAATTCCACTAAACGATCGGGGCGCCCTCTACGCGAGCTACAGACCATCACGAGCGCAGCAGTAACGGTCGCCGAATTGTTGGATGGTGCCGCAGTCGTGGCGGGCGGGCGCCGTATCCGCGTATTGCATTGCGGACCTAAACGGTGGAACACGCGCGCGGAGTTAACGACATGGGCGAGGGCGTTACCGGGCCATTGGGAGACCGTCCACGAGTACCACGATTCGACTGCGCCCGCGATGAGCTATCGCAATACGCAAGGGTTGCGAGTAGACGTTCTGCGAGCATCGCAATGGTTCGGCGGCGAACCGTCGCCAGTGGAGGCGGCGAACGCTTGGCGTGCAGTCAGTGGTGTACTGGCGGCACGATTCGACATGCCGCTACTGGCAACGCCAGCGACTACCGGGCGCGAGCTATTCGCGCGGACAATCCCGAACGGTACCCAATGGCCCATACTTGACCTTGCCACGCGCGAGCTAATCCGCAGCGAATCGGGCCAAGGTCGAATAGCGGTAACGAATCCAGACGGGAGACCAATCGAGCGAGTAGTCGCCTATGACGGTCGCCTCATGTATGCCGCCTTAACATGGAAACTACCGGCGGGCGAACCAATCGTTACCGACCGTTGGCACAATTACGCGCGCGGGCGCTACAAGGTCCGTTTTGCAATTCCCAACAATTACAACACTGGCTGTGTTTGTGGCGCCGCGGGTCACGAGGGTATAGGGCCATTAGCCGTGAAGTCTCCGAGCGGCGGTTGGGAATATCCAAGCGAACCAGGATACGAGGGCGTGACCTGGGCAGATGGCGCAGAAATACATGCAGCGATGAAGCATGGAATTAGCTGCAATGTAATCACTGGCATTGTTTGGCCCGATGAGGCTTCGCCTCTAGATAATTGGACTCATCGCCTAACTAAAGCCATTGGCGACGCGCAGCTACTCGGCGGAGACGGGGCGAGCGCAACCACGAGGCGCAACGTCGGGCGAGCGTTGCGGGCGCTAATCATTCATACGTTGGGTATCTTCCACGCTGGCGGGCGTTGGGTTACCGGTGCGGGCACTATCGACCAAATACCGAGCGATGCCACTGGAGTTACTCGGCAGGGTTCCGTGTGGACTTGGCGTACCCATGTCGATCGAGTCGACATGTTCGCACACCCCGAATGGTCGGCATGCGTCTATGGGCGAGCGCGGGCGAGAATGTATCTAGCGGCATGTTCGGTACCGGCGGCGGACGTTCTCGGGTTCGCTACAGATGCCCTCTACCTCGCCAGCGATCCGCGCTGGCGAGACGATGGCAAAGTTGGCACATTGCGACGTACCAAAGTTGTTGAATTCAGCGAGCCACAATGGCGCCCGCAAACAATGACGCAGCTTTACGCGATGGTTCGGTAGTCGATGGCCTACAAGATTCGGCCAGAGCTAGGAGACAAAACCGAACGCGACGCGCGTGAACGCATAGCCCGCGCCAAGACCGGTAAAAGCTATGGCGAGTACCGCAAGCTAGACAGCTATGACCGAGTGCGGGCGAGCGTTAAATATGCCGCCAAAGAACCGACCTATCGCGGCGCCTCGCAAGTAGCGGCGAACCGAACTAGCGCTATTCGTAAGTTCTTCACTCCGCAAGGTAGCGAAGTGCGCGAGACGCGTCGCGATAACGAGCTACGCAAAGCCATACGCGATGGCGCCAATTACCAATATGGCGATCGCCAAGTATCCGCCGTAGTGGTCTTGGTTGACGGTACAAGCGTTGACGTATTCGCGCGCGGTGGATGGTCGGCGGATTCATTCAACGATGCGCTAGATGGCTACGAGGGTTCGGTAGAGGATTACCTCGTTGACTGGCTAGACGGTCACGGTTACGGCGACACACTCGGCGGCGGTGGAGGAATAGCCAACATCGTCCTAACGGTATCGGATGCAAACACATGAGCTACGAGATAGATGGCAAGCTAATTACCGACTCGGTGGTAGAGGGCCTTAAATGGCTCCGCGTTGGCGACTTGTGCGATTGGTGCGGTCATGATGCCGATAGCGCCATCGTGGCACTAGGGCGCCGTTATCCGTCATGCCCAACGCATCGCAACATCGTGCGCGATGTAGCGATCGCCTCCACTGGCACGAGGGCTAGAGCGCAACGCGAGCACGCGTAGCGCCTAGCGAGCGCACAACATCGAATCCGCGCAAGTCGCGGCTGCATGGACCGGGTAGCCAACTGACAGAGGGCGCCCAACGGTCGGGACGTAGTGCGGTAACGCACAGATACTCGCGCGAGCAAATTAATGGTTCATTGCTTACGCGGGTAACTGTTGCCTGGTTCGGAGATATGACCATGCGAATTATTCGCTAAACATCTCGGCGGGGGGGAATTCGTTCTCCCGCCTTGCCAGTTGGGCTACCGCCTCGCTTCGCTCGTTGCTCACAAGAGGACGCATTCCCGCAACCGATCCACATCGACTACCGGCGCCGTAAGAGTTTCACACAAGGCGGCGCCAGCCGACGATCCAGCCAGCGAGCGTAGCGAGCGCC
>SXGT01578395.1_pt1 | contig 13775 bp, 11 predicted proteins | sample 3176221 | NCBI WGS metagenome assembly SXGT01 (sample SAMN11356862, study PRJNA531348) | freshwater metagenome | isolation source: freshwater sample F1-120 | place: China: Fuxian Lake, Yuxi | collected 2017-12-25 | reverse complement strand
GTCATGGGCCGCTACCACCCGCACGGCGACAGCCCGGTGTACGAAGCGCTGGTTCGCCTCGCGCAGCCGTTTTCGATGCGCTACCCGCTCGTCGATGGCCAGGGCAACTTCGGATCGGTGGATGGCGATGCCCCGGCGGCGATGCGCTACACGGAGATCCGGCTCTCCCGGATGGCGAGCGAAATGCTCGCCGAGATCGATCGCGACACAGTCGACTTCATTCCCAATTACGACGGCTCCGAACGCGAGCCGAGGGTCCTGCCGGCGCGGCTTCCGAACCTGCTGCTGAATGGGGCGACGGGCATTGCGGTCGGGATGTCGACGAACATCCCGCCACACAACCTCGGCGAGTTGGTTGACGCATGTGTGGCGCTGATCGAGGATCCGCGGCTCGAAGCGCGCGAACTCCTCGCCTACGTGCAGGGGCCCGACTTCCCGACGGGCGGCCTGATCTGCGGACGGGCCGCGATTCACGAGGCGTACGTCCGCGGTCGGGCGGTTCTCAAGGTCCGCGCGAGGGCACGCGTCGAGGGTGAGGGCCCCAAGAAGCGGATCATCGTCGAGGAGCTGCCCTACCAGGTCAACAAGGCGAGACTCATCGAGAGGATCGCCGAGCTTGTCAACGAGAAGAAGATCGAGGACATCTCCGACCTGCGCGACGAATCCGACCGTAGCGGGATGCGGATCGTCATCGAGCTCAAGCGCGACGCCGATGGCGAACGGGTTCTGAACCAGCTCTACCGCGTGACGCAGCTCCAGGACTCCTTCGGCGTCAATATGCTGGCGGTTGCGGACGGCCGACCGCGACTCTTCGATTTAGCCGGGGCACTCCGGGTCTTCCTCGATCACCGGCGCGAAGTGGTCACTCGCCGGACGATCTTCGATCTGCGTAAAGCCGAGGAGCGGCTCGAGATCCTTGCCGGCCTGAAGGTGGCAATCGAGAACCTCGACGAGGTTCTCGCGCTGATCCGTGCCGCGAACGGCCCGGCGGCGGCACGACAGGAACTCGTGGAGCGCTTCGCACTCTCCGAGAACCAGGCGCAGGCTATCTTGAACATGCAGCTCCAGCGCCTGACCAATCTTGAACGCGACAAGATCGTCGAGGAGCACCGCGAGACCGAACTCATCATTGCGGGTCTCCGGCAGATCTTGGGAGATCCCGCCGAGATCGACAAGATCATCCGCGGCGAGTTGCTGGAGCTGAAGGAACGCTACGGCGATCCCCGGCGGACCGAGATCCTCGAGGCAGACGACGACGTGGCCGACGAGGCCTTGATCCGGAGGGAGGACGTCGTCGTCACGGTTTCGCACGCGGGTTACGTCAAGCGGCTGGCTGTCGCCGAGTACCGCGCGCAGCGACGGGGCGGCAAGGGAGTGGTCGGAGCGCGGGCGCGCGAAGAAGATTTCGTGGAGCAGCTCTTCACCGCGTCGACCCATGACGAGTTGCTCTTCTTCACGTCGGCCGGACGGATTCATCGGCGGCGGGTCTTTGATATCCCGCAGGGCAGCCGGGCCGGGAGGGGCAAGGCCATCATCAACCTTCTCCAGCTTGGCGCGGGAGAAGCCGTGTCGGCCTTCCTGCCGCTCTCGACCTTCGAGGAGGGTGCGGCTGTCCTGCTGGCGACGCGGCGCGGTGAGGTCAAGATGACCGATCTGATGGCGTACGCCAGCCGGCGCGCAGTTTCGTCCGGGATCATCGCGATCGGTCTGGCCGAGGGCGACGCGCTGATCGGTGCGAGGCTGGTGCGCCCGGGCGACGAGATTGTGCTCTCGACGCGCCAGGGCCAGGCGATTCGCTTCCGCAGTTCGGATGTTCGCGCAACCGGTCGCGGAGCAGGCGGCGTCCGGGGCATACAGCTACGCGGTGACGATGAAGTGGTTGGGCTCGAGGTGGTGGCGCCGGAGCTGCGGCTGCTCGCCGTGTCGGAGACAGGGCTTGGCAAGCAAAGCCCGATCGAAGAGTACCGCCTCCAGACCCGCGGTGGCTCGGGAATCATCACGATGCGGGTGTCGGAAGGCTCCGGTGTCGTTGGGGTTGTCGGGGTCCGACTTGACGATGAGGTGATTCTGGTCACCGATCGAGGTCGGGTGATTCGGCTCCGGGTCGACGAGATCCGTGTTACGGGACGCGCCACGCAAGGAGTGCGCCTCCAGGATCTGGATGAGGGCGAGCGGGTTGCCAGCGTGGCTCGGGTGGTCGAGCGCGAGGGCGAGAGCGCCGACGAAGCACCGGAAGAAGATAGCTAGCCCGCGTTCGCGGCGGCGATGCTCAAGAACGTAGCTCGGTCCGCCCAAACATCCGGATTGGGCCGGCAAAGAAACCCCCGGCCACCGCGCGGATCGCAGAGGTATCCTCGCAGCGCGTGACGCGCTTCCAGAATTCGTGTCCGAATTCGAGCCAGCGCCCACTCCAGTTGGTGAGGAACCGGGCTCGCCGCAGCGCGATCGCGGGGGGAAAGAGGCCGTCGGCGGTGTCGAGAAAGAGGCCGAGCGCGCGTGGGTACTCGAGGCCCTCCTCCAGCCCATCGCGCGGCGCGCACTCGGACGATCTGGAGGGAGGTGCCGGCCAGCCGAGAGCTTCGCCGATCTGCCAGACGAGCCAGGGACGAGCGGTCGCGGCACGTCCGATCATGACGCCGTCGCAGCCGGTGCGCCGCAGTAGAGTGAGCGCATCCTCGCAGGTCTGCACGTCACCGTTGCCGACCACCGGAATCGCCACGGCATCGCGAACACGGGCGAGGTGGTCCCATTGCGCGCGCCCACGCCGGCCGGCCGACGCGGTACGCGGGTGAACGGAGATCCATGACGCGCCAGCGGCCTCGAGCATACGGGCGAAGTCGAGAAGGTATTCGGCATCGTCGTCGAAGCCGGTGCGGATCTTGACCGAGACGGGCCACGGGGAGTGGCGGACCGTCATGCGGACGACGTCCTCCGCGTATTTTGGGTCGCCCATGAGGGCGACACCCCAGTTGTGCCGCAGCGCTCGGGTGACCGGACAACCCATGTTGATGTCGATCGCCGCGGGGTTGAGCGCGCGCAACCGTTGGATCGAGGCTGCGATGAAGCGCTCCTCGTTGGCGAGAAGCTGGGGCACCAAGCCTCGCTCCGAAATGTGCCGAGCCGTCTCCGGGGTCGCACCGACACGCTCGGTCGGCAGACGTCGCGAGGACAGCATCTCGGTGAACGTGAGTGTCGAGGCACCAGTCGGGACGTAGCTCTGGACGGTGCGGCGGAGGGCAGCGTGAGAGAGTCCGACCATCGGTGCGAGGAAGACCGGAAGATCGACGCACAGCCCTCTGGCGGAGAGAGATTGCCAGCGTTCGAGGGGAATCGAAGTCTGGGCGGGGTCGAAGCCGGAGGTGGTCGGACAGACCCCCACCGGTTCAGCGATCCTGCGACCGCGACTCGGCGTTGCGTAGGTCACGAGTGCGGTCCGAGAGAGAGCCCCGGATTCGTCCGGTACCCACGTCGTAAACATCGCTCTGCAGAAGGGAGCGGTAGGGGTCGACCTCGGAGCGCATGACGCGTGAACCGAGGAGAACCTTGCTCGAAGCGGCCCCGGGGTCGACCAACCCGGCACGTGGCGGAGCCCGGAACGGCATTCCGCGATGCGGATCCAGATTGACGTCTGGTGGAAGGGTTGGGCCAGCAGCAAACGCAGGCCCGATGGCGAGTATGCTCACGAGCAGCACGGCCCGGAGGAGACCGCCGCGGTTCGGTCGCGATCGATGGATTGGCGCCGGCACGATCATCCGATGGTCGGCAATCGAGGGCGGTCCCGCAAGGGCCGAACCACCGCGTTGCTCGCCCCACGGGGGTGTGCAAGGGAGCCCCCGGGTTCCCGGCGCAGGGGTGATTCGGGGAAAGAGGGGGAGAGCGTCGTGCGAGTCGTCGCGGTTCCAGTTCTGGCCGACAATTATAGCTGGCTGATCATCGATGAGGCGGAGAAGGTTGCTGCCATCGTGGATTGCGCCGAGGTCGAACCCGTGCTTGCGGCTGTGGCGCGCGAGGGCGTTCGCCTGGTGGCGGTCCTGTCGACGCATCATCATTTCGATCACGTCGGGGGCAACGAGGAGCTGGCACGTCGCGTCCCCCTCCGGATCTATGGCAACGGCGCCGATGGCGACCGTATTCCTGGGCTGACGGACGGGGTCCATGAGGGTGACCGTGTTGAAATCGGCCGGCTCGGCGCCGAGGTCCTGTTCATTCCGGCCCACACCAGCGGGCACATCGCCTATCATTTTGCTCGCGAGCGCGCCGTCTTCACCGGTGACACGCTCTTCGCGGCGGGATGCGGCCGCCTCTTCGAGGGAGAACCGGCACAGATGATGGCTTCTCTGGGGAAACTCGCCGCTCTGCCCGACGAAACCCGTGTGTACTGCGGGCACGAGTACACGGTGCGCAATCTGGAATTCGCGGGTTCTCTGGAGCCTGGCAACAGGGCGATCGACGACAAGCTTGCCTGGGCGCGGGCACGCCGGGGAGAGGCGAAGCCGACCCTGCCCACGACGATTGCGTCGGAGAAGCAGACCAACCCGTTCTTGCGTGCCGAGTGCGACGAGCTTCGAAGCAGCGTCCAGCGACTCTGTCCCGACGTTCCCGCGGAGACGGCAGCGATATTCGCGGCGACACGGCGACTCAAGGATTCATTCTGAGGCGGCGGCCGGAGGATCGCGCACCGGCGGTACGCGCGGCAAGGTGCGCCAGGGGAAGCCGGGCCGGCCCGGTCGGCTCGTTGGGGCAGACATGATCGAAAGACGCGACCACGAAGGTATCCGGACACTGACGCTCAACCGACCGGACAAGCGCAACGCGCTCGATCCGGAGGGTCTCGACCGTCTGGCAGCCGAGATCGAGGTGGCCGGGGTAGATCCGGCGGTACGGGTTCTGGTGCTGAGTGGTACCGGGAGTGCGTTCTGCTCGGGGCTCGACCTCGCCTCCATGGGCAAGCAGCCGCGCGAGGCGACGCTCGAGACCGCATTGGTGGAGAGAGTGTTGGTGCCCCTCGCCGATCTTCCCATTCCGACGATTGCCGCGCTGAACGGAGATGCCTACGCCGGAGGGCTCGAATTGGCACTGCACTGCGATCTCCGGGTCGCGGTCGCCACCGCGCGTTTCGGTATGCCCGTCGCGCGCCTCGGCATCGTCGTGCCCTATCTGCTCATTCAGAAGCTGCTCGATGTGACGGACGAATCCGTGGTCGCCGAGATGCTGTTCACCGGGCAGGCGATCGAGGCGGAACGTGCCCTGAGTGTCGGACTCATCAATCATATGGTGCGGCACGAGCGTCTGGGCTCTGAGGTCGAAACGATGGCTGCGACGATCGTGGCCAACGCGCCGCTGGCGGTCCGGGCGATGAAGCTGGCGCTGATCGCAAGCCGGGTCCCCCGGCAGCGCACAGTACCGGATGCCGTGCGCATGGCGTTTGAAACGGCCCGGCGAAGTGATGATGCGGCCGAGGGCCTGCGTGCCATGGCGGAGCGGCGCCGGCCGCAGTTCAGCGGGCGCTGAGGAGACGTCCCAGCTCGGCGACAGACCGGACGGGGGGCAGGCAGCTGAAACCACTGCAGATCCATGCCGCTGGGTCGTTCGAGTAGGTGACGCCGCGTCCCTGTAGCGCGATGGGCAGCAGGCCATCGTCGCCGGGGTGGGCGATGACGGAGAGGCCGGGGCGGTAGCACGCACGGGCCCGCTCGAGCAGAGCATCGCGCAACGGAGTCCCGACGGATCCGGTGACGATGACCGTGCAGCGGCCGAGGACGGAGTCTTCGAGCTGGGCCAGGAGACCCGCGACGGCGAGGGGCTGGCGCGCGAGGGCCTGCCCGAAGAGTCCCAGCGCGCGTTCTGCTGCGGCACCGAAGCGAGCTTCGGCAGTGAGGTCGTGCAAGCGAAGCAAGACCTCGACCGCAACCGCATTCCCCGAAGGCAGGGGGCCATCGAATGGCGTGCGCGGACGGTCGACGAGGGATTCCTGGTCATTGGCCGTGAGAAAAAATCCGCCATCGACCGGATCCTCGAAGTGCTCGAGCAAGAGTGACGCGAGCTCGATCGCGCGATCGAGGTGGCTGCGCTCGCCACGCAGCTCCCACAGATCGAGGTGGGCGGCGGCGATTTCCGCATGGTCGTCGAGGATACCGTGGTGGCGCGGCCGGCCGTCCTTCCAGGAACGGTGGAGGCCCGGCGAGTCCGGGCGACGGAGATGGCGCTCGACGAAAGCCAGCGCGCCCGCGCCGGCGTCGATCCAGCTCGAATTGCCGAACGCGGAACCGGCGCGCAGCAGACCGCGAGCGAGCAAACCGTTCCAGCTGGCCAGGATCTTGTCGTCACGGGGTGGCTGGACTCGCTCCCGACGTACAGCGAGCAGACGGGCCTGACCCGCCTCGATCCGACGCACGGCTTCGTCGACATTGATGCCGAAGAGGCGGGCCAGATCCTCAATAGCGAGCTTGATATGAAGGATACTGCGCCGCACCGAGGAGCCGGGTTCTGCAAAATTGCCGTACTCGTCGACCTGGAACCAGCGGCAGACGAGTGGCGCCAGATCGTCTCCCAGGACGCGGTGCATCTCGTCCAGCGTCCAGAGATAGGTCAAACCTTCCTCGCCATCGGTGTCCGCGTCCTGGGTCGAGAAGAAGCCGCCCTCCGGGTGGCGCATTTCGCGGAGGAGATAGGTGGCGGTTTCTTCTGCGACGCAGCGAAAGAGGGAATCGCCGGTCGCGAGATGAGCATCGGCGTACAAACCGAGAAGCTGAGCGTTGTCGTAGAGCATCTTCTCGAACTGCGGGACCAACCAGTGCTCGTCGACCGAGTAGCGGTGAAAGCCGCCTCCGACGTGGTCGTAGATGCCCCCGCAAGCCATTCGACGCAGGGTGAGCAGCAGGGGATCGAGGAGATCGGCCCGCCCCGTCCGCCAGGCCCGTCGGAGCAGGAAGACGAGGGCTGGGGCGTTGGGAAACTTCGGGGCCTGGCCGAAGCCGCCCTCGACCGGATCGAGGGCTTCGCGGAGGCGCTCGGTGGCCGCATCGAGTGTGCCTGGGGTGAGAGCGCCGACGTCGGGTGAGAAGTGCGAGAGGCGCTGCATGGCTTCCCGAACGCCGGCAACCGAGCGAGCGATGTCGTCGCGCTTCTCGGCCCACGCTCGCGTCACGGCATCGAGGATTCGCGGAAACCCCGGTCTCCCCCACCGATCCTCGGGGGGAAAGTAGGTGCCGCCGAAGAAGGGCTCTGCGTCCGGGGTCAGAAAAACCGTGAGCGGCCAGCCTCCGCTTCCGGTCATCAACTGGACAGCGTTCATGTAGACGGAATCGAGGTCGGGGCGCTCCTCCCGATCGACCTTGATGCAGACGAAGAGCCGGTTCATCTGCTCGGCGATGGCGGGGTTCTCGAAGGACTCCCGCTCCATCACATGGCACCAGTGACAAGCCGAATATCCGATCGAGAGAAGAATCGGAAGCTGCTCGGCCCGTGCGCGGCCGAGAGCTGCGGGCCCCCAAGGGTACCAGTCGACGGGATTGTGTGCGTGCTGCCGGAGGTAGGGGCTGTCCTCGTCGATCAGTCGATTCGTTGCTGGCTCCATGCGCGGGAGCCTAGCAATCACCTCGTACGGGCCAGCGCACGTGGTGGGTTCAGAGCTGGCCTTCCAGCGCGGCACTCAGGACGAGACCGTTGAACACGAGATCCCAGCGGCCACCCATGGCATAGGCCGAGAGATCTTCCCCCGACCAGCCGAAGGCCACGGCGGGATTTTCCCAGAGTTCGACCGGCTGTCCTTCGACGAAATAGAGCCGGGTCCGGGATTCGGGTGTGGCACGGGGCTGGGGCAGCATCGTGATCGTCTCCGTACTCAGGCCAAGGCCGGGGAGAGTCCGGGGGACTCGGCGCGAAGGTGGACCTGTTGGGTGCTGAGGAGGTGCATCACCGTCGCGATGATCTCGTCTTCGTTGTCCGCAAACTCGGCGACCGTGCTCACCAGACTGGCCAATGTCACTTTCGGGGGCATCGTTGAATCCTCCTGACGTGGAAGCAGCAGCAAGTGCGATGCCAGCAGAAGTCCCCACGGCCCGGTTTGGATTGGAAGCCAAAGCACTGAAAATACATAGGAAAATCGAGGGCCAACCGCAGGGATCCGGGAGGGCGGCAGGCCAAGCGGTACAGAGTTGGCGGATTCGGCCGTACAGGGATGTCCGAGTGGTGATTTGTTGACGGCGCTGGCAGGGGGCGGTGGCCTCACGTGGGCACGGGTAGACGCGCCGGTCCGGGTGCCTTGGGGCACCGGTACGAGTTGGAACCGCGCTCGCTCGACGTTTTTGACCGCTTCTTGCGCGGCGATCGAGGGCAAGGCCCCGCCCCCGCGTGCCGGCCACGAGTTCCGAGCACGCCAGGGGCGGAAGAGGCTCAGCTCAGATCCTTGCTCGAGTAGCCGAGGATTCGCCGGGCAACGATCAACATGTTGATCTGCTGCGTGCCCTCGAATATATCGTTGATCTTGGCATCGCGCATCCACTTCTCGAGCAGAAGCTCGCGCGAGTAGCCGAGCGGGCCGAGAATCTCGACGCACTTCTGCGTCACCCGTGTCACGGCGAGCCCCGCCTTTGCCTTCGCCATCGAGGCCTCGAGGTTGTTGCGCAGGCCGCGGTCCATCATCCAGGCCGCACGCCAGGTCAGCAGGCGCGCCGCCTGGAGGTCTGCCTCGGCGTCCATGAAGTCACGCTCGATCGCCGTGAGACGTGCGTCGGAGCAGCCGTAGCGAATCTCTACTCCGCGTTGGGCCAGTTCCTCGCGTGCCAGATCCAGTGCGGCTTGCCCGATTCCGAGCGCGCTGGCGGCGACCAGCGGTCGGGTGGCGTCAAACGTCGCCATGGCACCCTTGAAGCCTTCCGTGGTTGGCTTGACATCGGCCGAGCCGAGAACGTTGTCGGCGGGGAGCCGGCAGTCTTCGAGCACCAGCATCGCAGTGTCGGAAGCTCTGATCCCGAGCTTGTCCTCGACCTTGATGACCTTGATGCCGGCCGTACCCGACTCGACCACGAACGATTTGATGCCGGCGCGTCCCGCCGAGCGATCGACGGTCGCCCACACGACGATGAATCCGCCCGAACGGAGTGCACGCTCCCCGGAGGTGCAGAAGATCTTTGTGCCGTTGAGCACCCACTCGTCGCCGTCGCGGACGGCCGTGGTCTGCAGCGCGGCCGAGTCCGAGCCGCAATGCGGTTCGGTGATCGCCATCGCACCCCATTTGGGCGCGCCCTGGCTGAAGGCGCCGAGAAAGCGCTGCTTCTGGGCGGGGGTGCCGGCGGCCATCACGGCGGCGCCACCCAGGCCGGCGTTCGGAATGCTGAGATAGAGACCCGCGTCACCCCACGAGAGTTCCTCGACGTTCACACAGGCCGCGAGGTTGCCTTCGCGTGGCCCGCTCGGCTTCTCGGTAGCCGGTGCATCATCTCCCGAGCCGAAAAGGCGGCCACCACTGAGCGACCATATGAGGTTTTGGAACTCGGTCGGATCCTCGTGCTCCCGCTCGTCGAACTCGCGCGCGATCGGACGCATCGCCTGCTCGGCCAGGGAGTGGATCATGTTCTTCATCTCCGCGACACGCGGCGAAAGATCGAAGCTAATCATGGGTATCGTCTCCCGATCGTCGTTCAGACGATCGCCATGCCCTCGAAGGCCGTGAGGCCCCGGGCGTTGCGCAGCCAAAGTTCGACAGGATAGTCGCGGATGTAGCCGTGTCCGCCGAGAACCTGCAGGGCGTTGTCAGCGACCTTGAGCGTGCTGGCCGCAGCGTAGCGCCGGGCACGGGCGCACTCGACGCCCGCAGGCAACCCCTGGTCGAGGCGCCAGGCGGCTTCCCAGATCAAGAGCCGCATCGAGTCGACCTCGATCGCCATGTCGGCGAGCATGAAGGCAACCGCCTGTTTCTGCGCGATCGCCATCCCGAACGCCTTCCGGTCCTTTGCGTACTCACGTGCAAACACCGACGCGCCGCGTGCCATGCCGCAGGCCAGTGCCGCGAGAGCAACCCGGCCGTGGTCGAGCCAGCGCGGCACGTCAAGAGCGGGGAGCCGGTTGGTCTCCGGAACGCGCACCCCAGAGAGCGAGACGTGGTGCGTGGCCAGTGCTCTCAGGCCCATGTTTTTTTCGCGCTCGCCGATGCTCAGCCCGGCACGATCCCGCTCCACGATGAAGGCACCCGGACCGGCGTCCGTTTGCGCCAGCACCAGAATGGCCGAAGCCTCGGCGGCGAGCGGCACCAGACACTTCTCGCCGTTGATGATCCAGTCCGAGCCCTCACGCCGGGCTTCGACAGCAAAGGTGGTGGTGTCGAAGTCGAAGCGGGGCTCGACCACGGCCGCGGTCGCGGCGTGCGGTCCGGCCGTGAAGGCAGGGAGGAAGCGGGCCTTCTGTTCCTCGCTTCCGCCATCGACCAGCGCGTAGGCGAGGAGACGTGGCGCCAGGAGATGCAGTGCGATGGAGAGATCGCCATGACCGAGTTCCTCGGCGACGATCGCTCCGGTCACCGCCGAGCGGATCTCGCCGTAGCCGCCGAAGGCTTCCGGCAGGGGCGAATGGATCAGCCCGAGTTCAAAGGCCTGGGCGGCGAGGGTTCCCGGGATGGCCCCGGCCTCATCACACTCGCGTGCGATCGGCTGGATCCTCTCGGTGGCGAAACTCTGCAGAGTGTCGCGGACCAGCTTTTGCTCGTCCGTAAGCTCGAGATCGAACATCAACTCCCTCCGTGAGAGCGCTGCCGGCCCTTGGACCGGTCAGGGTGGGCAAGCCAGGCGAGTGTCTGCTCGACCTGGACGGCGACCGTACGACGCACGTCGACGGCCTTGGAATCTTGGTAGTACTGCAGCTCTGCGCCGAGGATGCCGGCGACGAAAGCCTCGGCGGCCGCATCGGGATTGACCGCGGCGCGGAAGAGGCGCTGCTGCTGTCCGCGCCGGATCAGGTGCGCCTGGAAGGCGCGGAACCGTTGCATCATGGCCTGGAACTCGGCCTCCAGCTCGGGATGGGTGTCGAGTGCCTCGACCATCAGAGTCAGGATGAAGCGCCGGTGATTGTCGTCGCGCGCTATGTCGGCGCACATGGTCGCGACCTCGGCGAGGGCGTCGCGGGGATCGTCGAGCCGCTCCACGCGGGCCATGACGGCGCTCTCGAAGGTGGAAATACAGTCCTTTACGGAGGCGAAGAGCAGCTGCTGCTTGTCCCGGAAATGGTAGTAGACCGCGCCCTTGGTGACCCCGGCCGCACGCGCGATCCGGTCGATCGAGGCCCCGGCGTATCCGTGACGCGCAAAGCAGTCGATCGCGTGGAAGAGGAGACCGCTGCGGCCGGGCTCGGCCCGCCGGGCGCTCGATCTCACTGGGGCCGGCGACGACATACTGAACGTTTAGTACGCTAAGTCTCGCCCGCAAGAGTCCCAGGCCCAGGTTGCAGAGGATTTGTCGGCCGATGCTCGGGCCTCTGATCAGCCGTCACGCGGTCGTGGCGCCACTCGCTCAAGGGGGGCCGACCCTTCTCCGATAACGGGGACGTATGGACATGCTCTCGCAGCAGCCGGGTTTTGATGTGGCCGATCTGGGAGCCCATGCGCGCCGACCGCGCGGCCGACGCCTGCGTGGGCCGCGGCGGCTCGTGCCCGATCGGCTCGGGGCCGAAGTGGAGCGTTTCCGCAAGGAACTCTCGCGGCGAGTGATCGGGCAGCAGGCCGCGGTCGAGGCGGTTCTTCAGGCCTATCAGATCTTCCAGTCGGGCTTGGCGAGCACCGAGCGGCCGCTGGGATCGTTCCTGTTCCTCGGTCCGACCGGGACGGGCAAGACCAATCTCGTCGAGGCTTTCGCCGAGTCGTGCTTTGGCGACCGCCGCGCGATGCTCAAGGTCGATTGCGCCGAGTTCAGCCACAGTCACGAGGTGGCGCGGCTGATTGGCTCGCCTCCGGGTTACCTGGGTCATCAGGAGACCAGCCCGTACTTCTCGCCCGCGAACATCGCGCGGCATCAGACGGCCGAGGCGCCGTTCACGCTGATCCTCTTCGACGAAATCGAGAAGGCAAATGATTCGCTCTGGCAGCTCCTGCTGGGGATCCTCGACAAGGCCCGCCTCACCTTGGGAACCAACAAGGAAGTCGATCTCTCGAACTGCTTCATCTTCATGACCAGCAACATCGGCAGCCGGTCGATCAGTGACATCCTCACGCCCGGCATGGGCTTCGCCGGTGCAACGGCGGAACCCGCGCATCGTCTCCAGCGTCGCATCGAGGAGGCCGTGCTCTGGAGTGCCAAGCGGACGTTCTCGCCCGAGTTCCTGAACCGGATCGACCACAAGGTTGTTTTCCATCGGCTCTGCCGGGAGGAGCTGCGTTCAATCCTCGACCTCGAGCTCGGGAAGATCGAGCGTCGCCTCGAGCGCCGCGGCGATCCGGTCGAGTTCGAATACGCGCCGGCACTGCTCGACAAGATCCTCGAGCTGGGAACCGATCCCGAGAATGGCGCGCGACCGCTCAAGCGCGTTCTCGAGCACAGGCTGGTGCTACCGCTGGCCCGACTCTTCGCCTCGGGGCAACTCGCCGGTGGTGAGGTCGTGCGTCTCGATTGGTCGGACGAGGATCAGGCGGTCGAGTTCACGCAGCTCTGCGAGCGTGGGATCGCGGCAGTCGCGGGCTGAAGCGAGCGCGCGGCAGCAGACCTGCGCTCTACGGTCGGCGCGGGCAATCGTGCTGGAACCGGCAAGCGATGGATACGCGACAACGGCGGCGCGAAAGCCCGGTTCTCCGCTCGGAACGCCGAGGTGCTCGAACGGAGAGCGGCTCGGCCCCCCCGTCGGCCGGCCGGTGGAGCGTGGATTCCTGGCGTCAGCCGAGCCGGCCGGACGCGCTCAGGCGAGCTCTCGCGCGGGCGAGCGCGCCTTGAGCTTCCGCGTTTTCCGCCTCGCTGGCCTGGGTACGCCCAAGCAGTGCCAAGGCGTTTTTCTCGGCCACCCGGGCGCGATCGACGTTGATTTCAGCGGCGAGCTCGGCGGCGTCGGCCAGTATCGTCACATTGTCATTGACGACATCCGCCACGCCCCCGCTCACGGCCACGAAACGGTCACGTCCGCCTTCGCGGTAGCGAACCTCACCGGCCTCGAGAATCGTGAGGAAGGTCGTGTGATCGGGCAAGATGCCGGTCTGGCCAAGCACGCCCGGCATGTAGACCTCCTCGACGTCGGAGTCGAGAACCCGGCGATTCGTTGTGACAATCTGCAGTCGCATCGTGCTCGTCGCGCTCAGACTTCCAGGGCCAGCTTGCGAGCCTTGGCCTGGACGTCGTCAATGGTTCCGACCATGTAGAACGCCTGCTCGGGGATGTCGTCGTGCTTGCCGGCGACGATCTCCTTGAAGCCCTGGATCGTATCCGAGAGCTTGACGTAGACGCCCTTGTAGCCGGTGAACGCCTCGGCGACATGGAAGGGCTGTGAGAGGAAGCGCTGGACCTTGCGGGCGCGCGAGACGGTCTGCCGGTCCTCCTCGGAGAGTTCGTCCATGCCGAGTATGGCAATGAGGTCGTGCAGATCCTTGGAGCGCTGCAGGATCTCCTGGACGTCGCGGGCCACGGCGTAGTGCTCCTGGCCGAGGATATTCGGGTCGAGAATCCGGGACGTCGAGTCGAGTGGATCGACGGCGGGGTAGATGCCGAGCTCGGCGATCTGGCGCGAGAGCACCGTCGTGGCATCGAGATGAGCGAAGGTCGTGGCGGGTGCGGGATCGGTCAGGTCATCGGCGGGAACGTAGATCG
>SXGT01547630.1_pt1 | contig 13775 bp, 14 predicted proteins | sample 3176221 | NCBI WGS metagenome assembly SXGT01 (sample SAMN11356862, study PRJNA531348) | freshwater metagenome | isolation source: freshwater sample F1-120 | place: China: Fuxian Lake, Yuxi | collected 2017-12-25 | reverse complement strand
TGGAGTTCGTCCGGTGAGCGCGGCGTCATTCGGGGCAGGTCGACCCGGTCCCCGACGAGTTCGTGCCGATGACGACGGGTCGGTCGACCCGGATGGTGCGGTCGAGCACCTCGTCGGTGCGGCGCGTGACCTCATCGGCGCCGCCCGATCGGTGCTCGATGCACTCGAGGCAGTTCTCGACGAGCAGGTCGGCGCCCGGTCCGAACGGCGTCGAACCGACGATGACACTCGCGGCGACGACGATCACGATCCGCTCACGTCGCGTCGAGCGCGCGTGCGCCGCATCGACGTCGAAGGATGACGGACACGATCGGCATCGATGTCGGCGGCACGAAGATCCTCGCCGTGCGTCGCCGCACCGATGGCACCATCGTCGACGAAGCCCGCGCGCCAAGCGTCTACGACCGAGAGCCGCTGCTCGCGGCGATCGCCGATCTCGCGCGCTCGCTCGGGCTCGACGACGTTGGTGCCATCGGGGTCGGCATCGCGGGGATGGTGACGCCGGCCGGCACGCTGCGCTACGGACCGAACCTTCCTGGCATCGAAGAGGTCGATGTTCGGGGCGAAATCGCCAGCCGCCTCGAGCGACCCTGCGTCGTCGACAATGACGCCAACGTCGCCGGCTATGCCGAGGTGGTGCAAGGTGCGGCGCTCGGGTCCCAGCACGCGTTGGTCGTGACGCTCGGGACGGGAATCGGTGGCGCCCTCATCGTCGATGGCAAGGTGTACCGCGGTGCGAACGGGTTTGCGGGCGAGATCGGTCACTGGACGGTCGTGCGCGACGGGCCAGTGTGTGCGTGCGGTGAGTTCGGTCACTGGGAGGCCATCGCATCGGGGAATGCGCTGGCCCGAATGGCGCGCGAGGCTGTCGAGTCGGGATCGCTCGCAATCGAACCCGATGTCGATGGACCGGCCGTCGGCCGCGCCGCCGCCGCGGGCGACGCTGGTGCGCTCGCGGTGCTGGGCGCGTACGCCGACAACGTCGCGCTCGGACTCGCCGGGCTCGCGACGATCCTCGATCCGGAGTGTGTCGTGATCAGCGGCGGCGTCGTCGAACTCGGCCCGAGCCTGTTCGATCCGTTACGACGTTCCTTCCTCCGTCACCTCGAAGGCGACTCGCATCGACCGCCAATTGCGTTGCTCCCGGCGGCGCTCGGCGAACGCGCGGGCGCGATCGGCGCCGCAGCACTCGCCACCACGATCGGGGCCTGATGACCACCCAGACGTGGCGGCTCGGGTTGACGCTGCCGTCGTTTGTCGTCGATCCCGCCCCGGTGCTCGACGTCGCGCGGGCGGCCGAGTACGCCGGGATCGACGGCGTGTTCGCGTACGAGCATCTGTTCCGCATCGGTCGAGGCGGGAGTCGTCGACCTGCGCAGGACCGGTGGGGAACGCTCGGAGCGGTCGCGGCAGTGACCGAACGGATCGCGATTGGCTCGCTGGTCGCCCGGGCGACGTTGCGGCCGGCGGCGGTGATCGCGCACGGGTTCGCGACGCTCCAGCGCGTGAGCGGCGGGCGCGTGATCGCGGTGATCGGCGCGGGCGACAACGAGAGTCGCACCGAGAACGACGAGTTCGGGCTCGCATTCGGTTCGCTCTCCATGCGCGTCGCCGAGTTGCGAGCGGCGTTGCGCGCGAACCGCGCCGCGAACGTGCCGACCTGGGTCGGTGGGTCGCATCCGCGCGTGTTGGCCTCGGTTGATTGCGCCGACGGGTGGAACCGTTGGGGTGGTTCGATCGCGGAGTTCGTGTCGGAGGTAACCGTGGTTCGTGCGGCGAACCCGACCGCAACGCTGACGTGGGGTGGCCTGGTCGTCGTGGCCCCAACCGACGACGCAGCTCGCGCAAAGGCTTCCCGACTCGGCGCCTCACCCGACACGATCATCGGGTCACCCTCGACGATTGCCGCGGCGATTCGTCCCTACATCGACGCCGGTGCCGCATGGATCGTGTTGGCCCCGGTCGATAGCGCCGATCCGGCCAACGCTGCGTTGCTCGCATCTGTACGTGCGTCGTGAGCCGTCATCGCGATCGCCCGATCGTGCCGACGAGCGTTCGCTCAGTCGAGGAGCAGGTGAGCGGCGCGTTCGAGGCGATCGGCCATTGGAGTGCCGTCACCCAAGCCGCTCGCCCAGAAGGCGAGTGTCGCGATCCAGCAGTGGCCGAGCACATCGATCACGCCGTCGAGATCATCGACTTCGTGGCCGTCGAGCGCCCGCAGCAACATCGCGTTGAGTTGTTCACGAACGGCGACCTTGTGCGCGGACGCTTCGGTGTCGTTCACGAACATCGCAGCGACCAGCGCGCCGGTCGTCTTGGGGTTCCGCTCGAGCGCACGCGACGCGCGCCGCAAGACGTCGGCGACGCGTTCGGCGGGCGTCGAACCGACCGGCGGGCGTCGATCGAGCGCCTCGTGCAGCGCCGTCGCTTGTTCACGGAGCGCGGCGAGGAGCAACTGGTCCTTCGACGAGTAATGCCGATACAGCGTTCCGAGCGCGACGTCGGCGCGTGCCGCGACGTCGCGCATCTGGACCGACTCGTAGCCGCCTTCCGCCGCAAGATCGATCGCCGCTTCGATGAGGCGCGCTTTGCGCGCGGCGGTCTCGGCCGCGCGAGTTCCGGTTCGACGAGGAGACGTGCCGGCCATGGGGGCGGCAGGCTACGGCACTCCTAGAACACGTTGCACGTTTGCGCCGTCGATCGGTGCTTTGAGCGCGGGTCGCGACGACAATGCAGCGATGCGTTCGCCGTGGATTTCTCCCGAACCGCCGTTCGAGGTTCCGCACCCGGTCATGCACAATCGTTGGGACAGCCTCGCCTTGCTGCATTGGGGCTATGACCCTGCGGTCGTGCAACGTCTCCTGCCGCCGGGGCTCGAGGTCGAGACGTGGGAGGGACGCGCGTGGATCGGTCTCGTACCGTTCTTCATGCAGGTACGCGCTCCCGGCCAACCGTGGTGGTCGCGCCTTGGCCGATTTCCCGAGACGAATGTGCGCACATACGTCACGCCCCGCAGCGCCGGGACCGCGAGGGCCGGGCGGCAAGCATCGGGCGTCTGGTTCTTCTCATTGGAGGCGGCGCGTCTGGGCGTGGTCGGCCTGGGTCGCGGTGGATACGGGGTGCCGTACTTCTGGGCGAAGATGCGACGTGAACAACGCGGCAACGATTGGGAGTACGAGTCGCATCGTCGCTGGCCAGGACCGCGCGGCGCGCACTGTCGCGTGACGGTTCGAGTCGGTGACCGCTACGCACCCGACGAGGCCACCGATTTCGAGCATTGGCTCAGTGCCCGCTGGCGGCTCTATGGCGAGCTTCGGTCGGGCCGACTCGTGACCGCCCAAGCGCACCACGAGCGCTGGCCGTTGTTCCACGCCGACGTCCTCGAATGTGATCAGTCGTTGTTGCAAGCGTGTGGACTGCCAGCTCCGACGGGCGCGCCGATCGCGCACTGGTCACCGCGTGTCACGGTCCGGATCGGCTGGCCTTCCTACCTCTGACTACTCCAGCGTTGCGTAGTTCGTGCTGCGGTCCGAAGCCCGAATTCCGGTGACGGCTTCGACGCACTCGGCGAGGTCTCGTAGGTACTCGTCGGCCACCGGCGCGTTCCCGGCCGAGACGGTCGCGTGCAGCGTGTCCGGTGGTCCTTGGCGGTCGTGGAACCACCCGCGCGCGACCAGCGCATCACCGAGCGCGAAGACGTCGACGCGATCCTCATAGCCGGGCGCAGCGGCGATGGCCATCAGCTGGGCCTCGGGCTCGCCGAGCACGGTCAATCCCTCGATCGCGCGGACGCCGGCTTCGAGCTTGCGGCGCGTCTCGATGGTGAGTTTGGTCAGGCGCTGATATCCGTCGAGTCCGATGTGGCGCATCACCGCCCACGCGGTGGCCATCGGTAGTCCCGACCGGGTGCCCTGGATGTTGGGGGAGGCGTAGAACCCACCGAGCCAGTCGTCGAACACGAACGTCTGGTACTGACGAAGTCGCTTGTCTCGATGCAAGATCACCGACGCACCTTTCGGCGCATAGCCGAGCTTGTGGATATCGGCCGAGATCGTCGTGACACCCTCGATGCGGAAGTCCCAGGGGTGCGACAACTCGTACCCGGCCATCTCCATGAAGGGGAGTACGAATCCGCCCATGCACGCGTCGACGTGCATGCTGGCGCCGACGCTCATCGCCAGCTGCGCGAGGTCCGGGATCGGGTCGATCACGCCTTGTGGGTACTGCGGCGCGGACCCGACGACCATCACCGTGTTCTCGTTCACGCACGCCGCCATCGCGTCGACGTCCGCACGAAAATCGTCGCGGACCTCGACCTTGCGAGTCACGAGACCGAAGTAGTGCGCAGCCTTGTGGAACGCCGCGTGCGCCGTGTTGGCCAACACGATTTCTGGCGCCGTGATGTCGCGCTCGGCCTTACCGCGCTCGCGTGCAGCTTTGACCGCACACAGAATCGATTCGGTGCCGCCGCTCGTCATGAATCCGGCTGCCGTCTCTCCGTGCAGCAGTTCCGCAGTCATGTCGCACACTTCGCGCTGAATGTCGCCGAGACTCGGGAACGCCATCGTGTTGAGCGCATTCTCGTGGAGATACATCGCGGCCGCGGCCTCGGCGACTGCATGCACCGACTCGCCGCCGTCGTAGACCATCCCGAACGTGCGACCGTCCTGCCAGCGAACATCCCGATCGCGCTTGCGCTCCAGTTCGGCTATCAACTCGTCGTGACCGATGCCGTGCTCAGGGATGCCCATCGGGGAAGCATCGCACTCCGACGGCGCGGGGAGCCACACGGCCCGCGGCGAGCCGGCCATGACAATGCCGGTCAGATATCGACTGGTTCCCAACCGTTCGGTGGCGCCTCGCTCGCCGAACAGTTCTCGGCAGCGTCGTGGACGATCTCGGGACCGAGTCCGCCGTCGCGTAGCCAGATGCAGTCCGACGTGTCGCCGTCGAGATCGAGCGTGCCGAACACGACGCCATCGGTATTCACCAGCATCGAGATCTCGTCGGCGCGAGCGGGCGCGACGTCGGGACCGACCAGACCGAGGTTCGTGATCGACGCACCGATCGCCGCCGGCGTCACCTGCGACCAATCGCCCCAATCGAAGTACAACTCGGCCGCGGGCGCGTAGACCTCGGCGAGCACCCGTTCGGCGCCAATTCGAAGGTCGCGTCCAAAGGCCTGGTCGAAGCCGCCAACCTCGTCGACCTGTGGCTCTCCGTCGCCGGGAACCGCGGTGGGTCGAGCGGCGTCGTCGAGCGATTGCCACCAGGCCGTCGTGCCGAGCGACAACGCGAGCATGACCGCGCCGCCACCGATTCGCCGCCAGCGTCGGCGTCGGCGCTCGGCATCGGGGAGCAGATCGTCACCTGGGTTGCGTCGCCACGGCCAACGATGCGTCGTCATGTCGATCTCGACGACCTCGGGCTGGGTGGGTGCAGGTTCTGCGGCGGCGTTGCCTCGAGCCGAACCGACGAGCGGCGCCGCGCCGAGAAACGCTCCGCAGGCGCGACACGCGACCCCATCGTCGGGGTCGCACGCTTCGGCGCAGTTCGGACAGATGACGGTTTGGCGGCTCATGGGGAGGGGAACGACGATGCGCCCAACGCAGCTTCGCATCGCCAGCACCTCATCGGCAGGACCCTCGATCGAGATCAGGCCTGGCCGAAATACTCCGCGGCCCATTCGGGCCGGGGCTGGACGAACACGCCCTCGGCCTCGGCGCACAGCCGATCGCCGGCGAACATCTGGGCCTTCGAGTGAATCCGACGACCATCGCGTCGTTCGACCCACGCGTCGAATCGCAACAGCTCGTACAGCGGGGTCGGCGACCGATACCGAACGGTCAGGGTCCCCGTCATGCCGGGGCAGTCGTTGGCGATGTTGACGATCCCGAGCACTTCGTCGAACGCCAAGGCGATCATGCCGCCGTGGACGCAGCCCGGAGGGCCTTCGTACGCCGCGCCGAACCGGCCGAGCACCTCGACTCGTCCGTTGTCGACGCTCCAATCGAATCGCGGTGACAGCGGCGACGACTCGCCGACGACCGGCGATCGGGGGAGGTAGTCGCCGTGGCTCCTCGGCGTATATCCCGGGCTTCCTGGCGAACCCACATGACCAAGTGCGGCGGTCGCGTCGCGCACGCTCGCGGTGGCGGCGTGCAGCTCGGCTGCGCTTGCGTGGCGAGCCGTCATCGACACCTCGATGAGGTCGCGCATTGCCTGGGCGAGTTCGGCGCGAGCCGGAGTCGAAAAGACGGGATCGTCACCGGTTCCCGGCGCTGCTTCCGACACGGTTCACTTGCCTCGGAAGACGGGCGGCCGCTTCTCGGCGAAGGCCGTCGGGCCCTCTTGCGCGTCTTCGCTCGCGAAGACCTCCCAACCAATCGGGTCCTGGTGCAGCATCGCGTCGTAGTCGCTCATGTGTTCGGTCTCGCGCCAGGCTCGCAGGATCGCCATCGTCGACAGCGGCGCGCAGGCAGCGACTTGCTCGGCGAGCATGCGCGCGACGTCGAGCGCGTGCCCCTCCGGCGCAACGCGCGAGATCAACCCCATCGATTGTGCTTCGGGTGCGGTGACCGGACGACAGGTGAGCAAGATGTCCATCGCTACTGCATACGGGATCTGGCGGGGGAGTCGACACGCGGAACCCCCCAGCGGGAACAGACCCCGTTTGGCCTCCCAGACGCCGAAGATCGCAGTCTCGCCTGCGACTCGTATGTCGGTTCCCTGCAGAATTTCGGTGCCGCCCGCCACCGCGTAGCCCTCGACCGCGGCAACCAGCGGCTTGCTCAGCCGGTAGTTGCGCAGGAGGGCCTTCCAGTGCGGATCGTTGCCGCGCGCCATGACCTCTTGGACCTTCGGGTCGGTTGGCTGGCGTGACATCGCAACGAGATCCATGCCCGAACAGAAGTTGCCGCCAGCCCCGGTGAGGATGCCGACCCGCACTTCGGGCGTCGCGTCGATGTACTCATAGGCGAGCACCAGCCCCGCGAGCATTTCGGCGGACAGCGCATTCTTCTTCTCGGGACGGTTCATCGTCATCGTGACGATTGCCCCGTCCTGCTCGACGACGCAATGCTCCGTGCTGATGGCTTCGAGGATGGGCATGTCCGCCTCCCAATTCGCAAAGCGCGCAATCTACCGAGGCAGTTCCGCTGCTCCGAATCCTCGGCGAGCCGAGGTCCTCGGTGTGTCGAGGTTGCATCGGCCAGTGCCATCGGCCAGTGCCATCGGCCAGTGCCGAGTGGCGGGTCGATCGAGGCGTCTGCGAGGCTCGCACGATGCGGATCTCGCGATTGCTTGCCGCAATGTGCGTCGTGATCCTGTTCGGTGGCTGCGGAGGAGACGAGTCCGACTCCCAACCGACCACTTCCTCGTCGACGGCGTCGTCCATCGCCACCCCGGCGGTGCTTCCCGTCGATGAGGCCCTGCGAGCCGCGCTGGGCGAGGTGGTCCAATGGACGCCGATCGATGCCACCGAAGCGGGGCGCCGTTTCTCCGGGACGCGGGTTTCGTCCGACGAGTCGATCTTCGGCGCGTACTGGGCAGGGGAGGGGTCGTTCGACGGGCAACTGGTCGCCGCGGCCGCACTGAACGTATCGGACGCCGAACAACCCTCGACCGGGCAACGGCTCGAAGCGCAGTTCGCGCAGGATTCACCGAGTCGCCAGGTCGGCGACACGAAGGTGTTCTCCCAACCCGACGAGCAGTACCTGTATTGGTACGCATCGCCCAACGTGATCTTCGTGCAGGCCGACGACGGCGCGGTCGCCGTCGCGCTCGTCGAGGCGATGCTCGCACCGTGATCGCGCGGGCAACGCCGTAGGGGCGCCGCGACGACCACTTGCGCGCACACCTAGAACGTGTTCTAGTCTCCGCGCCATGGCAGGTTTCTGGCAGCACGCGCAGGCAAACCCCGACGCGCTGGCTCTCGTCGATCCCGACGGCCGTGAGCTGAGCGCGGGCGAGTTGCTCCGCAAGGCGAATCAGCTGGTTCACGCGTTGCGGTCACTCGGACTGGCTGCCGGCGACACGTTCGCGGCCGTCCTGCCGAATGGTCATCGCCCGTTCGTCGCGCTCCTCGCCGCGCAGCAGGCCGGTTGGTACTACGTCCCGATCAACTACCGACTCGCTCCGCCCGAGATCGCGTACATCTTGCGTGACTCCGAAGCGAAGGCGCTCGTCACCCACGAGCGGTTCGGCTCCAACGTGGCGTCTGCGGCCGACGAGGCGTCGATCCCGAGCGCGGCTCGGCTTGCCTACGGCACGCTCGACGGGTTCGTCGACTACGACAACTTCGTCGGTGGTTTCCCGACCGAGATGCCCGACGACCGCGCCGCGGGCGCCGCGATGCACTACACGAGCGGCACGACCGGATTCCCGAAAGGCGTGAAGCGCGCCTTGTCGCCACTCGATGCCGATACCACCGCCGAATTGTTCACGTTCTTGTTCGGCCTGTTCGGAATCCCGAAAGGCGACGGCAACGTGCACCTGTGCACCTCGCCGAACTACCACACCGCGGTGACCACCTTCGCGGGGAACTCGTTGCACATGGAGCACGCCGTTGTGTGCATGGACAAGTGGGATCCGGCCGAGGCCTTGCGGCTAATCGAGCGATACGGATGTACGCACACGCACATGGTGCCGACCCAATTCCACCGCATGCTGCAACTCCCCGACGATGTACGGGCGTCGGCCGATGTGTCATCGATGCGGTGGGCGATCCACGCGGCGGCGCCGTGCCCCGTCGACACCAAACGCAAGATGCTCGACTGGTGGGGTCCCGTCATATGGGAGTACTACGCCGCGACCGAAGGTGGGGGATCCATTGCCCCGCCGGACGAGTGGGTCAAGTACCCGGGAACCGTTGGACGCGCGTGGCCGACGAGCGAGTTGAAGATCACCGACGACGACGGCAACGTGGTGCCGACCAATGAACCCGGCACGGTCTGGATGCGCATGGGCGGCGCAACGTTCGAATACAAGGGTGATCAGGAAAAGACGCGCAAGAGCCAAGACGCCGAGGGATATTTCACCGTTGGCGACATCGGATACCTGAACGACGACGGGTACCTGTTCCTCTGCGACCGCAAGTCCGACATGATCATCGCTGGCGGCGTGAACATCTACCCCGCCGAGATCGAAGCGGCGATTCTCGAGCACCCACAGGTCGGCGACGCCGCAGTGTTCGGTATCCCCGACGACGACATGGGTGAGCGCATCCACGCCGTCATCGAGCCAGCTCCCGGTGTCCTCGCCGACGAAGCGTTGCGCGACTCGCTGCGAGCGCACATCGAAGGTCGTCTCGCAAAGTTCAAGTGGCCGCGTTCGATCGACTTCATGGACGAGCTTCCGCGCGAACCGACCGGCAAGCTGTTGAAGCGCACGTTACGCGATCCGTATTGGGAAGGCCGCGACCGCGCGATCTGAATTCCGCGAAGTACGACGAAGGAGGACGACCCATGAGCGAGACGTTCGTTGTTGACCACGCGCTCGAGTATCCCGGCGGCTACACGCGTTCGGTGGGGCCGGTCATCGGTCGATTTCTCACCGACTTGCGCGACGGGCGCATCGTTGGCGTGCGCGGTGTCGATAGCCGAGTGATCGTTCCGCCTCAGGAATACGACCCGATGACATCGGATTCGATCGGCAATGATCCGACCGACTTCGTCGAGGTCGGCCCGGCGGGACGCGTCGTGACGTGGTCGTGGGTGGCCGAGCCGCGGGCTGGCAAGCACCCGCTTGCGCACCCGTTCGCGTTCGCGTTGATTCGGCTCGACGGTGCCGATACGACGTTGCTGCACGCAGTCGACTGTGGCAGCCCCGATGGCATCGTCACCGGCGCGCGGGTCGCGCCCCGTTGGCGGAGCGATCGCGTCGGCAAGATCACCGACATCGAGTGCTTTGTCGTCCTCGCCGATGGCGAACAGCCGACCGCCGCCCCAGCCCGCACGAATCTTGCACCCGAGGGCGAGGACGAAACCGAGGGCGACGTCACCGGCATGAACTCGGCGTTCCGCCTCGAGTACCGAATCCCCGCCGGCGTCGCGACGCGTCGCTATCTGAACGGTCTCGCCGAGGGCAGGATCATCGGCGGACGAGCGCCGAGCAGCACCGAGGTCTACGCGGCCTCGCGTGGCACCGATCCGAAGACCGGTGAACCCACGAGTATCGAGGTCGAGATCGCGGACACCGGGTGTGTCACCACGTTCTGCATCGTCAACATTCCCGGCCTGTCCGAACTCGCTCCGGAGATCCCGTTCGCCTCGGCGCAAATCTTGCTCGACGGCGCCGACAACATGATGTTCGGGCTCATCCGCGGTTGTTCGGTCGATGACGTGCACATGGGGATGCGGGTCAGGGCGAAGTGGGCCGACGAGCTGTCCGCTGACCATCGCTCGATTCTTTGGTGGGAGCCGACCGGCGAACCCGATGCCCCGTACGACCACTACAAGGACAACTTGTGATGAGAGATGTTGCGGTTGTTTCGTTCGCGGCGTCGGGAACGCCGCGCGAGACCGAACACAATGAAGTCGAGATCATCGTCCCGGTGTTGCGCGATGCCGTCGCGAACAGCGGCATCGCCAAGACCGACATCGGTTTCGTCTGCTCCGGTTCGCTCGATTATCTCTTCGGCGGCCCGTTCGCGTTCGTCGCGGGCGTCGACGCGGTCGGCGCCGTACCTCCGATTCGGGAGAGCCATGTCGAGATGGACGCGGCGTGGGCGCTCTACGAAGCCTGGACGTACATCCAGACCGGTGAGGTCGACTCGGCGCTGATCTACGGCTTTTCGAAGAGTTCGATCGGCGATGTGCACGAGATCCTCACGATGCAGACCGACCCGTACAACATCTTGCCGCTCTGGCCGAGCGCGACCGACATGGCTGCGCTGCAAGCGCGCGCCTTCTTGGAGGCGAACGATCTCGACGAGCGCGTGTTGAGCGAGGTCGCCGCGCGTTCACAGGCCAACGCACGAGCGACGTCGTACGCGATCCGCTCCGGTGAGGTAACCGTCGATTCGCTGCTTGCCCAGCCGAAGATCGCGGATCCGTTGCGAGCGAGCGACGTGTTCGCCGGCAGCGACGGCGCGGCCGCCATCGTCATCGCTGCCGACGACGTCGCGCGTCGGGTCTGCGAGCGACCGGCATGGATCCGGGGTATCGCGCACCGAATCGAAGCCCACAGCCTGGGTGTGCGCGACCTCACTCGTTCGGAGTCGACGGCCCAGGCCGCTCGCGCAGCGGGCGCCCTCGACGGCAAGGTCGACATCGCCGAACTGCATGCGCAGTTCAGCCACGACGAGTTGATCCTCGCGGCGGCGCTCGGGCTCGATCCGACCGTGACCTCGATCAATCCATCCGGCGGTCCGCTCGCCGGCAACTGTCTCATGGCGGCAGGTCTGTCGCGGTTCGGTGAAGCGGCAAAGCGCATCTGGTCGGGTGAGGCCGGACGGGCCATCGCGCACGCCACGAGCGGCCCGTGTCTCCAACAGAACCTCGTCGCTGTCCTGGAGGGAAGCAATGGGTAAGGAACTGGCTGCGGTCATCGGGGTGGGCCAGACCAAGCACCGCTCGGCGCGCAAGGACGTGTCGATGGCCGGGCTCGTGCGTGAGGCGGCGATGGAAGCCCTCGCCGATGCCCACATGACCTGGAGCGACATCGACGCGGTCGTCATCGGCAAGGCACCCGACATGTTCGAAGGCATCGCGATGCCCGAGCTGTACCGTGCCGATGCGCTCGGGGCCGTCGGCAAACCGATGATGCGCGTCCACACGGCCGGGTCGGTCGGCGGGAGCACTGCGATCGTCGCAACCAAGCTCGTCACGAGCGGTGTCCATACACGCGTGCTCACCGTGTCGTACGAGAAGCAGAGCGAGAGCAACGCCACGTGGGGTTTGTCGGTGCCGATGCCGTTCCAGGCGCCGCTGGTTGCCGGTGCCGGTGGATTTTTCGCACCGCTCATTCGCGCCTACATGCACCGGTCCGGCGCACCGCGCCACATCGGCCACCTCGTCTCGGTCAAGGATCGGCTTGCGGCGCTGCGCAACCCGAAGGCGCACCTCCACATTCCCGACATCGATCTCAAGATGGTCGAAGAGTCGTTCATGCTGTGGGATCCGATTCGCTATCTCGACACCTGTCCGAGCAGCGACGGCGCGATGGCGCTCGTCATCGGCAGCGAAGACATTGCCGATGCTTCCGAGTCGCCCAAGGCCTGGGTGCACGGCATGGCGATGCGGTCCGAGCCGACGATGTTCGCCAAGCGCGACCAGGTGAGTCCGCTCGCCGGTCGACAGTGCGCGAAGGACCTGTACGCGCAGGCGGGGATCAGCGACCCGCGCGCCGACTTCGATTGCGCCGAGGTCTACGTGCCGTTCTCGTGGTTCGAGCCCATGTGGCTCGAGAACCTCGGCTTTTGCGCAGATGGCGACGGTTGGAAGCTCACCGAAGCGGGCGCCACGGCGCCCGACGGCGACATCCCTTGGAATCCGAGCGGCGGCGTGTTGTCGAGCAACCCGATCGGGGCGAGTGGCATGGTTCGCTTTGGCGAAGCTGCGCAGCAGGTTCGCCGCCGAGCGGGCGACTATCAGGTCGATCTCAAGAACGGCAAAGCCCTCGGGCACGCCTACGGCGGCGGTTCACAGTTCTTCAGCATGTGGGCCGTCGGGAGCGACAAGCCTTCGTCGTGAGGCTGGACCGGCGGCGACGTCAACTCGCTCGTTGGTGCCACGTCGAACCGAACCAATTGGCATAGAGCTGCTCGGCGGATGCGGGCTTACCGTAGCGGTAGCCCTGACCGTGGTCAGCGCCGAGCTGACACACGGCCGCGTGTTGTTCGTCGGTTTCCACGCCCTCGGCGACGACGCGCATTCCCATGCCGTGCGCGAGCGCGATGACCGCAGCGACGATGCCGTGGTCCGCTCGGTCGTCGCACATGCCGGCCACGAAACTGCGGTCGATCTTCAAGACTCCGGCCGGCAGCTCGCGGACATGCACCAGGCTCGAGTAGCCGGTTCCGAAGTCATCGATTGCAATGCGGATGCCGGCTTGCGCGAGGAGTTCGGTCGCAGCGATCGCGGTCCGGCGGTCGCCGGCGGCGCTGCGCTCCAGGAGCGTGGTTTCGGTGACCTCGACGCTGAGGCGGGCCGGCGCGAGGCCGTGGCGGTCCAGACAAGCGAGCAACGATTCCACCGCGTCGGGGTCGGTGAGCTCGCCCGCGCTCAGATTCACGGCGATGATGCCGTGGTCGCTTGGCCAGGATGCGGCGTGCGCGATCGCGGTCTCGCGGATCCAACGTCCGAGCGTGACGTCGAGCCCGGCGTCTTCGGCGAGGGGCAAGAACGCGTCGGGAGCGAGGAGCCCGTGGGTCGGGTGTTCCCATCGGACGAGCGCTTCGGCGCCGGCGAAACTGCCCGCGGGGAGGTCGACGACCGGTTGATACCAGACACGAAGTCCGGCGTCGTGGGGATCGGATGCGAGCGCATCGGCGAGGTCGGCGACGAGCTCGCGACGTGCTGCGACTCGCAACGCCGAAGGTGTCGAGCGTCCGCGCCTTCGTTGTTTCACTCGGTACATCGCGGCGTCGGCTTCGGCGAGCAGTCCTTCTGCCGTCGGTGACGCGCTCGCGTCGGCATAGCCGGCGCTCGCGAACACCTGCACCGTGGCATTGCCGATGTCGATCGGTTGTCCGATCGCTTCTTCGACTCGGCGCCCGATCACGGCGGCGCCGTCCGCATCGACCTCGCCACAGACCATCACGAACTCGTCGCCGC
>SXGT01118947.1_pt1 | contig 13775 bp, 14 predicted proteins | sample 3176221 | NCBI WGS metagenome assembly SXGT01 (sample SAMN11356862, study PRJNA531348) | freshwater metagenome | isolation source: freshwater sample F1-120 | place: China: Fuxian Lake, Yuxi | collected 2017-12-25 | reverse complement strand
GGCGGCGTGCTTGAGCCGCCTGGGGCGCGGCCGGTCGTGGTCGAGGACGGCGCGTTTGTCGGCTCGCGCGCCATCGTCGTCGAGGGCGTCCACATCGGCGCGGAGGCGGTGATCGGCGCCAACGTCGTGCTAACGGCGAGCACGGCCATTCTGGACGTCAGCGGTCCGACGCTCATCGAGCACCGAGGCGCTGTGCCGCCGCGGGCAGTGGTCATTCCCGGCACTCGACCGAAGCGCTTTCCAGCCGGGGAGTTCGGCGTGCCGTGCGCGCTCATCATCGGTCAGCGCAGCCCGTCGACCGACCGCAAGACCTCGCTGGAGCGGGCGCTGCGCGACTTCGGCGTCGCCGTCTGAGGCCCGACGTGGCAGGCGGCAGTGACCGTCGCTACGAGGCGGCGTCGCGGCTTGCGGCCGGGGCGTGGCCCAAGTGGCCAGCGTGGTCGGCGTACTCCCAAATCATGGCGTCGACCAGCTCGCGCACCTCGGTGATGTCGACGGAGGCCGCGGGCAGCCGCCGGCAGAGCGCGAGCGCGGTCTCGTCCTGCGAGAGGCGCAGCAGGCCGATCGCGCAGCTCATGAGGCGCGCGTTCAGGCCAAACAGCCGGGTCAGCGCCTCGTCGTCGCCACGGACGTCGGCGTAATCGCCAAGGATGACGAAGACGCCGACGCTGCAGCCGGCCGCCGGGCGCTCCTCGGCGGCGTCGACGTCGGCGTCAGCGGCGGGCGGTTCGGGCGCCTCGACCACCACCATCACGGTGGCGCCGTGCAAGGGGTGGTCGAACGAGAGCGCGCCGCTGCGCTGCCCGAGCTCCAGCTCGACATCGGCGATCCATACCGACAGGGCGCCCTTGATCTGGTGGAGCAGCCTGAGCACCTCGGGCGGCGGCGACGGCTGCAGGTCCTCAACGTCGGTCGACATGGGCGGATCCTTCGGGTGCGATGGGCCTCTGTGCGCGGTGGCCGCGGACGGACGATGGGGACGGCGGCCAAGGGCGTCAAGCGCTGCGGCCGCATTTCCTTGCGGCGTCGGTGGCCTGTGCGGGCGCGGCGCGACCTGCGCGCAGACGCCGTGCGTTGCGCCGGTCGCTGAGTTGAACGTAGGCCGCGATGGCGTAGCCTCGACCGTGCCGTGGCAGGCGCAGGGGCGGGCCTTCTCGATCGGAGTCTTGGATGAACTGGCAGTTGCTTGGGATTTTCGTCTGGATCGCGGCGCAGCTCGCCATCGGCGTCTGGGCTAGCCGCAAGGTCAGGACCGAAGACGACTACCTGGTCGCCGGGCGCAGCTTGGGCTACCCGATGGCGACGGCGACGATCTTCGCCACCTGGTTCGGTGCCGAGACCTGCATCGGCGCGGCGGGGCAGGCGGCGGCGGGTGGGCTGGCCGAGACCAGCGCTGACCCATTTGGCTACACGCTGTGTCTGGTCTTGATGGGCACCTTCCTCGCGCGCCCGCTGTGGCGCAAAAAGCTCCGGACCATCGCCGACCTGTACCGAGCGCGCTACGGCGCGGCGGCGGAGCGGGCGGCGGTCCTGGTCATGGTACCGACCTCAGTGTTGTGGGCGGCGGCGCAAATCCGCGCCTTTGGCCAAGTGCTCAGCGCGTCGTCGTCCCTGGAGGTGCACGTCACCATCGCCATCGCCGCCCTCATCGTCATCGCCTACACGATGGTCGGCGGTATGCTCGCCGACGCCTACACCGACCTCGTTCAGGGATGCGTGCTCATCGTTGGCCTCGTCTTGCTCGGCGTAGCGGCCTGGGGCGCAGAGAGCGCGCCGAGCCTCGTCGACACCATCGGCGGCGCCACCTTCTTCAGCGCGGAGCGGAGTTGGCTGTCGGCCATGGACGCCTGGCTCGTCCCAGTCTTCGGCTCGCTGGTGGCGGCGGAACTGGTCAGCCGCGTCTCGTCGTCGCGCAGCGCTGACGTGGCGCAGCGCAGCGCTTGGATGGCCAGCGTCCTGTACCTTTTCATCGGCCTCATCCCCGTCAGCATCGGCCTCGCCGCCGCCGACTTGCTCGGCCCCGTCGAAAATCCCGAGCAGGTGCTCATCGTCGCCGCCCAACGGTTCCTGCCGGGAGCGCTGTCTGTGGTGTTCGCCGGCGCCCTGGTGAGCGCCATCTTGTCGACGGTCGACTCGGCGCTGCTCTCGGCGGGGGCGCTCTTTGGCCACAACGTTCTGGCCCCCATGCTCGGGGTGGTCGACGAGGCCGGACGGCTGCGCCTCGATCGCGGCTGCGTCGTCGGCTTCGGCGTGGTGGCGTGGGCCATCGCCGAGTCAAGCGAGGGTGTCTACGCGCTGGTCGAGATGGCCTCATCGCTCGGCACCTCGGGCCTCTTTGTGCTGACGGTGTCGGCGCTGCTGCCGCATCGGCGCGGTGGGCGCTGGACGGCGCTGGCGACGATGGCAACGGGCCTGCTGGTCTTTCTCGTCGGCAACACGCTGGGCGCCTATGAGGGTCCTTTCGTCTTGTCGTTGGCGTCGGCGGTCCTTGTCTTTGGGCTCGGCTGCGCGCTGGAGGCGGCGCCACCCGAGGGCACGGCGAGCGCCGGGGAGGCTGCATGACGGTCGATCGCGATTGGATGCGCACGTTCGCCGACAAGGTCTGCAGCCCAGCGCAGGCCATTTTGCGGGTGCAGCCTGGGGCGCGCATCTTCATCGGATCTGGCGCCGCCGAGCCGATGGCGCTGGTCGAAGCGCTGGTCCAGGACGGCGGACACCTGAGGGGCAACTAGATTATCCACCTGCTGACCCTCGGCCCTGCGCCCTACGTCGCGCCAGGGCTGCAAGAGCGCTTTCGCCACACCGCCTTCTTCATCGGCGCCAACGTGCGCGAGGCTGTCGCGGCCGGCCGCGCCGACTTCATGCCGATCTTCCTCTCGGAGATCCCTGCTCTGCTGCGCCACGGCGACAAGCGGCCCGACACCGCGCTCATCTCCGTCTCGCCGCCCGACGTCCATGGCACGGTCAGCCTCGGCGTCTCGGTCGACATCGTGCGCGCCGCGGTCGACAGCGCGCGCCAGATCATCGCCGAAGTCAACGCGCAGATGCCGCGCACGCTGGGCGACACCGTCCTGCACGTCAAAGACATCGCCGCGCTGGTGCCGAGTGATCGGCCATTGCCAGAGGCCAGGCCCGAGGCCCTCGATGCGGTCTGCCACGCCATCGGCGCCGAGGTCGCCAAGCTCATCCCGAACGGCGCCACCCTGCAGATGGGCATCGGCCGCATCCCCGACGCCGTCCTGGCTGCCCTTTGCGACCACCACGACCTCGGCGTCCACACCGAGATGTTCAGCGACGGCGTGATGGACCTCGCCCTGCGCGGCGTCATCAACGGCAAGCGCAAGAGCTTCAACGCCGGCAAGATCGTGTCATCGTTTATCATCGGCAGCGAACGACTCTACCGATGGGTCCACGACAACCCGATGGTGGAGCTGCGTCCGACCGAGTTCACCAACGATCCTCAGTGCATCGCCAGCCATGAGCGCATGGTCGCCATCAACTCCGCCATCGCCGTCGATCTCACCGGCCAGGTCGCCGCCGACACGGTCCGCGGCCGCTTTTTCTCCGGCATCGGCGGCCAGGTCGACTTCATCCGTGGCGCCGCCCGCAGCCGCGGCGGGGTGCCCGTCATCGCCCTGCCCTCGACCGCCAAGGACGGCACGATCAGCCGCATCCAGCCGGTCTTCGAGGAGGGGACCGGCGTGGTGACCTCGCGCGGTGACGTCCACTGGGTCGTCACGGAGTACGGCGCGGTCGACCTCTGGGGTCGCTCGATTCGCGAGCGAGTCGAGGCGCTTGTCAGCATCGCTCACCCGGACTTTCGCGCCGAGCTGTGGGCGGCGGCGCAGGGGCGGCGGTGGATTGGGCCGCGACCTGTGGCCTGAGCGGCGGCGCCAAAGGGCGAGCGGAGGGGCGGCGGCGGAGCGAATCGGCTGAGTTACTTCGGCGAATCGCCGATGTCGAGGTGTCGAGGTGTCGAGCGAGGCGGCGGGCGTCGCGCGTCCGTCTCAACGCGACGTGGCGGTCGGCAGAGATCACAGGGCCTCCAGGGGCAGCTGCGAATGGACGCGCTCGGCATCCCTGTGACGCCGGCTCCGTCGCAGATCCGCCTGCGCTGAGGCGCCGGGGCAAGCTGGCCTCACGGCGCGACGGGCAGCTTGCTTCCCGTGCAAGCATGACGTTCCATGCAGTGCCTCGTCAGGCGGAGGGTGCACAGTGACCGACTTGGACCAAAGCCCGCGCCAGCAACGCCCGCGACCGCCACCGCGAGAGGGCGAGCGGCAGGCGCCCCAGCAGCCGTCGGCCTTGCAGGGCAAGCGCTACACCGAGCAGCGCGAGCAGCTGCGGCCTGCCGCCGAGACCGACCGCAAGCCGATGGCGCAATTCGAGGTGCTGGGAGAGCGCTTCGACACCTTACAGCAGGTCCACGACCACTTGGTGGCGGTTCAGCCGCCGGGGCCCGAGGTGGTGGTTCGCCTGACAGACGGTTCAGAGAACCGGCCGACTGCACAAACGACCTGGAACTACTATCAGCCCGGGCAGAAGATCGTGCTCGACGGCGTCGGTCGCAGGGTCGATGGTACCCACGGCGATCGCCCGACGCTTGGCTACTTCCTCTCGTACCGGCCGATCATCGGCGAGGGCCATGGCGTCGATCGCCCGGCGGCGGCGAACCTTGAGGTGCGAAACCTGACGATCCGAGGCTTTCAGTCGGGCGGCATCGAGATCTCGCCGCAGACAGGCGCTGGCCGGGAGCACCACTGGGATGGCGGCAAGACCGCCTTCCTCAGCGGGGCCCACATCCACGGCGTTCGCTTCAAAGACCTCGGCAGCAAGCGGTCGCCGGCGACAGAGGCCGACTGGTCCAAGCTGCAGTTTGGCGCTGGCGGCATCATGGCGCGCGGGCTGACGGGCTCGCTCATCGAGGGCAACGACTTCTCGGGCCTCGAAAACGGCATGGTTGAAGGTGCAGCGAACGGCGGCAAGGCTGGGCCACAGCTGATACATGCCGTCTACTTGAACAACCAGAGCGGCGGCAACACGATCCGCGACAACCGGTTTGACACTGTCTCGGGCGACACGATCCGCGTCTCGAACGGCAGTCACAACAACCAAGTGCTGAACAACCGCAGCGAGAACGCCGGCAAGCAGGCCTTCGTGTCCGACTGGTTCAACAACCAGGACCCGAAGAATCCGCAGACCGCCTCGCACGGCACCGTCATCGCCGGCAACCAGATCGGCAGCGCGTATGGTGGCAAGGGCGGCGTGAAGCGCTTTCACCGCAAGGAGAGCGTGGGTGTACGCCCAGAGCTCGCGGCCTAGCGCCTTGCGTCGCGGGCCTTGGCGCGCCACGGCCACGTGGGCAGGCGCCGCGCTGACGCTCGCTGCCTTGGCGACGCCGTCGCGTCCGACCGCTGCCCTGACCCTCACCAAGCTGGAGTCCAGCAAGCCGGCGCCCGGCATCACCGTCGACCACTACAAGGTCAGCGCGCCAAAAACGCATGTCTGGGTAGCGACGGTCGCGCTATGCACCAGCGGCGTGCACGTCGACGCCACGCGCGCGCCCAAGGCGCTGCAGTCCGCTGCGGCCTTTGGAGCCGCCCGAGGCGCCAAGCTCGCGACCAACGGCGACTTCTACAAGACAGGGCCGGTGCGGGTCTACGGCGACGCCGTCGGCGAGGGGATCCGCTGGCCCTTGGTCCAGACCGGCCTCGACCCGGCGTACAAGTCCGAGTGGTACTGGAACGACGCCGGGTGGATCGCCTTTCTGCACGACGGCGTGCAGTTCAGCCATACCGGCTGGCAGAAGAAGAACGGCAAGGGCCTCGTCGCCGGTTGGTCGCCGACGCAGGTCACGAGTTCCTTGCCAGCAGGGGTCTTGGCGCTGGTCGGCGGCTTTCCGGAGCTGGTCATCGAAGGCAAGGTCTACACCTGCAGCGCACCGACCGACAGCTCGTGTTTTCCGGACCGCTCCGACATGCGGGCGCGTCACCCGCGGACGGCGATGGGCCTGACCGCTGACCTGCAGAGCTTTCTGCTGGTGGTGGTCGATGGCCGCACGTCAACCTCCATCGGCATGTACGGCGCTGAGCTCGCGGAGCTGATGGGACAGCTCGGCGCCCACGAGGCGTTCAACCTCGACGGCGGCGGCTCGTCGCAGCTGTGGGTCCAGGGCGAGGGCACGATGAACGACGCCGATGGCAACAACAACGGCGGCGGGCTGCGCGCCGTCGCCAACCACTGGGGCGTGCTGGCGGGGACGACCGCCGGCTACCCGGCGCGGCCAGGCCACTGCCCGACACAACCGGTCTGCGCGGCGGTGCCGGCCAGTGGCGCCACGCTGGAGGAGACCTCACCCTGCTTCCGGACGTTCGGCACGAAAGAGAACTGGCACAGCGAGCAGGTCGGCTCGGCGGGCGCGCTGCGCTGGACCAACGCCAGCAACGACGCCGCGGCCGACAACTGGGCGTGGTGGCGGCTCGAGCTGGCCGAAGCCGGCACCTACCAGGTCGAGGTCTCGACCCACGCCACCTACGGCAAGTTCCAGTCGACCCACTACGAGGTCCGAGCGGCGGACGTGACCAAGACCCTCACCGTCGACCAGACGCAGGCGAACAAGGGGTGGATCTCGCTCGGCACCTACGCCTTCAGCGCCGGCGGCGCGCAGTGGGTCGCGGTGTTCGACGACCACAAGGGCCCACCCGTCAAGGGCCAGCACATCGTCGCCGACGCCCTGCGGCTGACGCGCCTCGAGCCATGGTGCGGCAGCGGCGTCTGCGGCGGCGGCGAGACCTGCGCCAATTGCCCGGCGGACTGCGGCAAATGCCCGCCTGTCTGCGGTGATGGCGCCTGCACCACCGGCGAGACGTGCGCCATGTGCCCAGCCGACTGCGGCGCCTGCCCTGCCCCCGTTGACGAAGGGCCCATCGACGCTGGCGCAGGGGACGGCGCAGCGGACGGTGGGGCAACGGCCAGCGACAGTCAGCCGGCGGAGGCGATCGGCAGCGGCGATGGCTTCGACGTTCAAGCTGACGCCGGCGGCGGCTCCAGCGCCGACGGCGTCGCGTCCGACAGCGACGGCGCCAGCGAGCCCGACAGCGACGGCGCCAGCGAGCCCGACAGCGACGGCGCCAGCGAGCCCGACAGCGACGACAGCGGCAACAGCGACCACCCCAGCGATGGAGCCGCGTCGGACGGCGCCGCGCCACTCGCCGACGGCGACAGCCTTGGTCCGCACGCCAGCGACGACGTACGGGCCAGCGGCGCACACCTTCAGGTCGCGAACGCGCCGAGCGCTGGCTGTTCGACGGGGCGTCCCGGTCACGGCCAGACGGACGCGTTCGGCTGGCAATTGACAGTCGCCGCGGCGGCTTGGTGCCTCCGGCGCCGACCCAAGCGTCACGCCGGCCCACACACCTAGCGCTGCTCCCCGTTTGGCGCCGAGAGCGCTGAAATGGGGGCGACCCTCGCTGATAGAATCCGGCAATGACGCCATGTTTTGGCTAGGGGGCGTCGAGCCCTGCCCGAATCGACGGCTGGAGACGCGGCCCATCATCGCTGGTCGAGTCTCTCGGGCCCGCCACGGACGTCAAGGCGCCGCCGACGCGTCGACCGCGCTGGCGAGCAGCCCATTGGCGGCGCGCAGGGCGCCCAAGACAGGACCGCCATCGCGAACTCCGACAGAGAGTCGAGCTCAAGCTGGCGCGCCGGTGGCGTTTGAGCAGGGGCCGCTGACGGGAGCGCGCCCCGAGAGCCCGGCGGCTGGCGATGGGCGCTCTCCGGCGCGCCGTGGGCCCTCGCTGTCGGCGCAGCATCTCAAGAGGCCGGCGGGGCCGACGTGGCCGCACCGGCGCGTTGAGCGGAGTTCGAGATCGCGACCGCCGCAGGGTGCTGGAGCCGGCGCTCGACTGAGATGGCGTAAAACCGCTCCTGGACCTCCCGAACGTGGCCGATCGCCACGACGCCATACTGCGCGCACACCTTGGCCGCCGCCGTGCTCGGCGCTGGGAAAAAGCCGAACCCGTCGGCGCCCAAAACCTTCAGCAGCGCGCTGTCCTCAAACTCCGCCACCACGCGCGGCTGGATCGCCTGTCGCTCAAACCACTGGTTCAGCGAACGCCGGAGGGTCAGGTTCTCGAGCGGCAGCAGGACAGGCGCCCCGTCGAGGCAACGTGGAAACTCAGCAGGATGACGACGTATCAGCTCCGGGGTGCCAAAGAAGCTGACCTCCGACTCCTCGAGCAGGTGGTGGTAGGCGCGGATGCTGCTGCCGGGTGGTACCGGCGCGTCGGAGATGACGATTCGAGGACGTGCAGCGCTAGGTCGGCCAACAGCTTGTCGTACGCGGCCTCGTGGCAGGCGACGTGCACCGGCAGGCCGAGGTCAAAGGCAGGCTGCAGCAGGCGGCGCACGACCAGCTTCGGCACCGAGTTGGCGATGCCGACATCGAGGCGGGCGGGCGCCCCTGTCGAGCGCCCGTGTACGGCCTGGACCATCTCGCGACCGAGGCTGAAGATCTCTTCGGCATGGCGAAACACCACACGCCCTGTGTCGGTGAGGACGAGCCTGCGACCCGTCCTTACGAAGAGCTGCTCGCCGAGCTGCGCCTCGAGGGTGTGGATCTGTGTGCTCAGCGTCGGGTGGGACAGGCGCAGGACCTTGCCGGCCGCGACGAGCCCGCCCTCTCGCGCAACCACTCAGAAATAATAGAGGTGATGGTAGTTGATCCAGCGCATGACGCGACTTTATGTCTGCTATTTCTGCAGTTCAAGTAGAACTTTCGTGATTGCCAACATTGCTGACTACCCTACCTTGGGCTCATGCAGACGACCTCACCGCCACCGCATGTGCTCCTCTCCACGCAGGAGGTCCTCCCGCGGCGCCACACCGCGATGATGTTGCTCCTCGCTGCCGCGGCCGGCGCGGTGAACGCCGGCGCCTTCGCCGCCTGCGACCGCTTCGTGACGCACGTGACGGGCACGGTGACGCGCATCGGCATCGACGCAGGACGCTGGCTGCTGATGCTCGAGTACTCTCTGGTGCTGGCGGCGTTCGTGTTTGGCGCCATGGCGTCGGTGATCGCGATTCAGGGTCGGGCGCTGCGCGGAAAGCCGCCCCTTCATGCTGCGCCTCTGTTCGGCACGGTCGCGGTCCTGGTGTTGACGGCCGCCCTTGGCGACGCCGGCTACTTCGGCCCGATCGGCGCTCCGGCTGAAGAGGCCATCCACTTCGCGTTCCTGAGCTTGCTCGCCTTCGGCATGGGTCTACTCAACGCCACGGCCGCGAGCAGCACCGCGCTGGCGGTGCGGGTCACCCACATGACCGGGCCGGCCTCGGATTTCGGCGTTCATCTGGCGACGGCGTGGTACTGCGACGGCGAGGCGCGGCGCCAAGCGCTGCAGCTGGCAGTGCTGCGTGGCGGAAAATCTTCGCCTTCATCGCCGGCGCGGCACTGATGTTCCCCCTCGTCGGCGTCGTCGGCCATGGGGCCTTCGTCTTGCCGGCGCTCCTGCTGCTCGTCGCCGTGGCACGCGGCTTCCACCCGGTCGCGACGGGGGCGCCCCCGAGCCTGCGTCCCGGCATTCCCTGCCCCTAAAACAGTCCATCGCGCAGCGATAAGCGCCGGGCCGATTCGCCATCAAGGAGGACCCCATGAGCCAGAAGTCCGCGAACGTTCCGCATGCCGAAGCGCTGGCGCGCCTTGTCGAAGGCAACAAGCGCTTTACCGCGGATGTGCGGAGCGTCGCCTCGTTCACCAGCAAGGCCCAGCGCCAGGCGCTTGTCACAGGCCAGCAGCCCTTCGCCATCGTCTTGTCGTGCTCAGACTCTAGGGCACCGTCCGAGCTGATCTTCGACTGCGGCCTCGGCGAGCTGTTCGTCGTGCGCGTCGCCGGCAACGTCGTCGCGTCCTCGATCTTAGGCAGCGTGGAGTTCGCCGCAGCCACCTTTGGGACCCAGCTGATCGTGGTGATGGGACATTCGCGGTGCGGCGCCGTCGCGGCGACCGTCGAGGCCATCCGGACCAGTGGCCCAGCGCTGTCTGAAAGCATCGGCGACATCGTAGCCCGCATTCGGCCAGCCGTCACCGAGCTCGTCCACGCCCACGATGACAGCGACGACCTGCTCGGCCCCGCCATCCGCGCCAATGTCCGCGTCGCGACCGGTCACTTACGACGCGGCAGCCGGCTCCTGGAGGAGCGCATCCTGGCCAACCAGCTCCGCGTCGTCGGTGCCGAGTACTCGTTTGAGACGGGCCTGGTCGATTTCTTCGACGTCTAGGCGCCGCGGCCCCGATCCCACCGCCGCGCCCGGCGCCTGGGTCGCCAGCGCCGGCTTGCGGCAGGACCACAGGCGCGCACGGGGCGCATGGATGCAGCAGGGCAGAGCTGCGGCAGCCGCCCACGCGGCCGGCCACGGCACGCGCTGGGACGGGCGCCACACGCACTTGGCGCACCGGCTGCCACGGACACGTCTTTTGGGACCACGCCCTGCGATGGACGCGGCGGGGCGTCCGGCGGGGCGCCTTCACGAAGACGGCGCCGTCAGGATCCCAGCGCCAACGAGGGCGCAGCGGCGGGTCCGCCAGACGTCAACGGGCGGAGGCGACGATTCAGAGCCCAACGCTGGGCGAGCACCCACTCAACGCGCCCGCCGAAGCCACCAACCAAACAGCGCGATCCCGGTCAGGGCCAAAAACCACGCCGGCCACGCCCCAAAGCTGCGGAACGGCGAGCCTAGGTCGCGCACTTCCGCCTCGACCCGCAGCGTCGTCGCGGTGAACCAAGGCGCCCGGGCCACGACCCTGCCCGCGGCGTCGATAGAGGCGGTGTGCCCGGTCGCGGTCGCGCGCCAGAGCGGTCGGCGCAGCTCCACCGCCCGCGCCGCTTGCACCATCAGGTGGAGCTCTGGCGCGTTGCTGCGGCCGAACCACACGTCGTCGGTGAGGTTGATCAGCAGCTCGGCGTCGTGGTGCAACTCATGGATAGGCCGCGGAAATAGGTTTTCGTAACAGATCGACAGGCCAACCCGCGCCGCGCCGACATCGAAGACCGCCGACCCCTCGCCGGCGCCGATGTCGCTGATGCCCGGTATCGACTCGGCCAGGGCGGGCACCAGCTCGCGTCCGGGCATGTACTCGCCGAAGGGGACCAGGCGCTGCTTGTCGTAGAAAGCGCGCGGCATGCGAGGCACTAGGATGAGGGCGGCGTTGCGGGCGCGCTCGCGCCAGTCGGGGTCGAGGCGACGCAAAGTCCCTACGATCATCGGCTTGCCGAGATCTCGCGCCAGGTCGTCGATCTCCCGCGTCATGCCGCGCAGCAGCGCGTTGGCGCGACCGATCGGCCGCGCGTCCGGCGGGCGCCCGTCCACCTCGCTCGGCACATAGAAGAACGGCAGCGCGCCCTCGGACCAGACGATGAGGTCGACATCGCTGAGCTCCGCCTTGCGGGTCAAAGCCTTGGCGCGCGCCAGCATCGGCAGCCGAGGCTTGGGTGACTCGGCCTTTTTTTCGCGAAGGCTCGGGTTGTGTTGCACCAAGAGGCCACGAACCGTGCGTGTGACCGGCGCCGACTCCATGGACACGATCCGCAGCGCCCCGTAGCCGAGCCAAACCGCCATCAGCGCGGCGAGCCAGACGGCGTTCCGGGCGCGCTGACTGGGCGCGGCGATGAGCTCTGCCAGCAGCGCCGAGCAGACGATCGCTGCCGCGGAGACACCCCAGATGCCAATCAGATCCGCCAATTGGTGCAGCCAAGGCGCTGTATAGAGGGCGTTGCCGAGAAACCACGGAAACTGATACGGAACCAAGACCTCCGCGCTCACCACCGCGATCGCGGCGACCGCCGGCGCCAACCCCGGCTGCCAGCCGCTTCGCCGGTGCGCCGTGACGAACGCCGCAATCGCGGCCTGGTGCAGGCCCATGCCGGCGCCATAGAGTACGACCACCGCCGCCGCCAGGGGCATCGGAAAGCCGCTCATCTCGCGCATCGTCTCTGCGATCCAGTAGAACACGACGACGTGGAGGACCGTGCCCGCCAAGAGGCCGAGACCCGCGGCGCCAGCTATCGAGAGCCCGCCGCGCCGCAGGCGAAGCAACAGCGGCGTCCAGCCGACCAGCGCCAGCGGCCAGGCACCGACGCCTGGATAGGCCGCCGCCAGCAGCGCCCCCGTCGCCAGCGCCGCCGCCACCCCGGAGCCGCCTCCGAGGGCCCGCCAGAGGCGCGCTGCCGGCGACCCGGGCGCCGCGCTGTCGCCTCTGCTGGCAGCTCCTTCCGCGCCCCTGGCTTCGACCTGCGACCCAGATCGCGCGACGTCTTCAGCATCACCGCGCGGCCGTGGCCTCTTCTCGCTCCGCTCCGCCACCGCGCCCTCCGCTCCGGGACGCCGCCCTCGGCGCATCCCTGCCCAGTCACGCGCCGCCAGCCACGGCTTGCAGACGCCGAAGCCACGGGCTACACGACAGCGGTGCGCAGTGTCTTTCTCTTTAGTTCAGATGTCACCACATCGCCGATGCGCGACGCACTCGGCTATGTGGACGTGCGCCTCGACTGCTTTCCGATGCGGGACGGCCGTCCCCACTGCCCGATCACCGCCCCGCCTCAGCTGGCGATCTTGGAGCCAGAGCCTGAGCGCCCGCTCGGCGCCCTGCTACACGGCCTCGATCAGCATCCCGTCATCGGCCGGGTGCCGCAGCTGCTCGTCCTCGATGTGCAGTGGCTCTCGATGGCTGACCGCTTCGCCGTCACCGATTTCCTGATCCGCGGCTTTCGACCCGCCGAAGCGCTCGCTCGCGTCAACCGCCTGCTCGGCCGCGTCGAGGCCACCGCGCCACCCAATGTGGTCGACTTCGACGGCCTAGTCATCGACGGCGACGGACATGAGGCCCGCCTGCACGGCCAGCGTCTCGCGCTGACGCCACAGGAATTCGCGCTGCTGCGCCACCTGACCGGCGTGCACGGACGCGCGCAAAGCCGCGAACAGCTCTTGCAGCGGGTCTGGGGCCGACGCTATGAGGGGGGCGCTCGCACGGTCGACATTCACGTCCGACGGCTGCGCGCCAAACTCGGCGAGGCGCAGGCGGCGCGGCTGCAAACGGTGCGCGGCATCGGCTACAAGTGGGCGTAGGCGCAACAGATCTGCACAACTCCCAGCGGAAGCTCGCCGCAGGCGGCTAGACGAACTCGATGATCTCCATCGAGGCCTTGTCGCCGTGGCGCGGACCGAGCTTGAACCGGCGGGTGTAGCCGCCCGGACGCTGCGCAAAGCGCGGCGCCAGCTCGGTGAAGAGCTTGTGCACGAGGCCCTGGTCGCGCAGCGTGGCGAAGGCGAGGCTGCGGTGGTGCTGGCTGTCGGTGCGCGCCATCGTGATCAAGGGCTCCACCCACGACCGCAGCTCCTTGGCCTTGGCCGAGGTCGTGTGGATGCGCTCGTGCTCGATCAGCGACTTGCACAGGTTGTGCATCATCGACTTGAGGTGGGCGGTGTCCCGGCTCAGGCGGTTGCCACGCTTTAGGTGTCGCATCTTCTCACTCTCTCGCGGTCTCTGCAGACGCGTCGCTGTGGGGCGCTCCCCCGTTGCCGCCAGAACCTCCGGCTCAGGGCGACCCGCTTGACCACTCACGGTGGCGCCTGCGGCGTTGCCCGGGTCGGCGGTGCGTCGGCCCTACTCCTCGATCAGGGTAGCCGGACGCTTGTCCGGATCCCAGCCCTCGATCCGCATGCCGAGCTCGAGACCGAGGTCAACCAGGACCTCCTTGATCTCCTTGAGCGACTTGCGG